>OLSO01000171.1_pt1 | contig 66953 bp, 56 predicted proteins | sample 1672441 | NCBI WGS metagenome assembly OLSO01 (sample SAMEA3136686, study PRJEB25190) | human gut metagenome | biome: human gut; feature: human-associated habitat; material: faeces | place: Austria | collected 2013 | reverse complement strand
TAAACCAATCCACAGCACCTTGTCTATTGTAGCATTTTGTCCTTGGAGAGGGACTCTAATAACTACTACTTTATAATACGAGGAGGTTTACTATGAAAAGGAGAGTTAGTGCAGCGAAAAGAATTGTTGCTGTAGCCTTGGCTGCTACGGTTGCGGTTTCTTTGACCGGCTGCAAGAAGAGAAAAAACAACACTAATGCGGCAAGCTCGGATGCGTCCACGAGCCAAAGTCAGGCTGCGGTTCCGGAAACACCAGAAGTAACTGCCACACCTGCACCGACGGCTACGCCCGCTGAGAACACCGATAAGAGGGACAACACCACCAGCGAGCCGACTAAGACAGAAAAGCCGAGCACCGGCACTTCGACTTCCGGCGGAACTAGCAAACCGGCAGCGACAAAAACACCGGCACCTGCTCCGGCAGTTACTCCGGCTCCTACCGCAAAGCCTCAGGTAAAATACACCTTCACGGTTCGCCGTCATGAGGCGACCTGCACCACGCAAGGCTACGATGAGCATATCTGCCATGAGTGGGGCGGCATGAACTACAATGACCGCTTTGTTCCGGCAAAGGGACATAGCTGGGATGGCGGTACAGTAACGAAGGCTGCTACTTATACCGAGACCGGTATCAAGACCTTCAAGTGCAAGGAATGCGATGAGACGCGCACAGAGGAAATCCCGTCTCTCGACAAGACCTATCATATCAAGAGCGTTGTTGCTCCGACCTGCACCGCTGAGGGTTATACCATCTATGAGTGCAACGAAGTCCCCGGTCTGACCTATAAAGGCGATTACAAGGCAAAGCTGCCGCACGCCTACGATGCCGGTAAGGTCACAAAGCCTGCTACCATCTACGAAAAGGGTGTTAAGACCTTTACCTGCACCTCCTGCGGCGCTACTTACACGGAGGATATCCCAGCAGTCGAAAAGACCTGGCATAAGGGCAATACGGTAGAGCCTACCTGCACAGAGAAGGGCTATACCATCTACATCTGCGACCAGGATTCCGCTCTGACCGAAAAACGCGATTATACGAATGCACTGGGGCATGCCTGGGATACCGGTACAGTCACAACGGCAGCGACCTGTACGACAGCTGGCGTTAAGACCTATACCTGCACCCGTAATGGCTGCACAGAGACTAAGACCGAGAAAATCGCGGCTTTGGGTCATAAGTGGGATGAGGGCACTGTCACAACGCCTGCTACCTGCGAGGCTGTTGGCGTAAAAACCTTCAAATGCCAGAATACCGGCTGCGCAGAGACTAAGACTGAGGAAATCGCGGTGCTGGGCCACAAGTGGGATGATGGTGTTGTCACCAAGGCTCCTACCTGCACCGAGGATGGTGTTAAGACCTTCACTTGCCTGAATGATAAGAACCACACCTACACGGAACCTGTTCCTGCGACGGGACACGCTTGGGACGAAGGCGTTGTAACGAAGGAACCGACCTACGAAGAAGACGGTGAGCGCACCTACACCTGCCAGAATGACAAGACCCATGTGCATAAGGAAGTAATTCCTGCATTGGGCTATACCTTCACGGAAACGGTGGTCGCTCCTACCTGCACAGAGGACGGTTACACGCTGCATACCTGCAATGAGAATCCCGCAAAGACCTATCAGGATACGCCTGTTGCTGCGTTGGGCCATCAGTATAAGGAAGTCACTACTCCCGCTACCTGTGGCGCTCCTGGCAGCGTAGACAATGTTTGTGAGCGCTGCAACGATAAGCAGCATGTGAGTGACCTTCCTGCCACTGGTGAGCATCAGTGGAACGAAGGCACAGTAACGAAGGAACCGACAGCTACCGAAACTGGCATCAAGACCTTCACCTGCACCGTTTGCAGCGAAACGAAGACCGAAGACATCCCCAAGGTGCATACCCACGATTACACGCGCCTTGGCGAAATCGTCAAGGAGTCTTCGTGTGAGACCGAGGGCGAGCGTTGGGTGTACTGCAACTACGAGGGGTGCAACGAAAGAGTGTTGAAGCCTGTGCCAGCTATCGGCAGCCATGATTGGGACTTTGCAAATGCCGAGTGTCTGAAAAAGGCTACCTGCACCGAGCAGGGCACTATGCTGATGCACTGCAAGCGTGACGCTTCTCATACCATGACTTACTCCTACGGTGGCACGGGTCATGTCTGGGACGAAGGCACTATCACCACGCAGCCTACCTATGATGAGTATGGCGTCAGGACTCTGCATTGCAAGAACTGTGACGCTACTACGACCGAAAAGGTTCTCCCCACAAAGTACACCTTCACCGTTATCGTTGTCCCGCCGACTTGCACCGAGGACGGCTACACGATGCACAAGTGCAATCAGGATGACAGCTTCTCTTACAAGGACAACATTGTACACTCCACCGGTCACCATGCCGCTAAGCGTGTCATAGAGCCTACCTGCAAGGAAGAGGGCCGTACCGAAATCTACTGCACCGTCTGCGGTGATGTGAGCAGCACTTTCGATTTCACGCCCAAAAAAGACCACACTTGGGATAACGGTGTTGTGACTACTGAACCCACGGCTGAAAAAGATGGCGTCAAGACCTATACCTGCACAGTTTGCAATGAAACGAAGACTGAGACCATCCCGCGTCTGAACGGAAGCGGCAAGTAAGATGTGAGCTTTTCAAATCAGTTTACAGTGTATCCTATTTGTACGCCGTCGAGATAGCTATCAGGAATTGCTGAATAAGGTGTTAAAATAAAGGGGTGAACGATGCCCGTCTGGGCAAGTGCCAAAAATTTTTGGCAAATTCTGTGCAACCTGCAGAAGCTAATGGACACAGCTGTAAAGTAACGCGAAATGCGTTACAATAAAGTTGAGACGATAACCATGGAAAAGACGATGACACTTAACCTTCGCGTCAACCCTACTGTCAAGCAGCAGGCCGAAGATGTGCTGAAGCAGCTCGGTATCCAAATGGCAACGGCCATTGATATGTACCTGCGCCAGATCACCATGACTGGCGGTATTCCCTTCTCGCTGTCCCTTCCAAAGGCTCCTGCGGCTTTGAACGCTGACACCATGACCGATGACCAACTCCATGTAGCCTTGCAGGTGGGCATCAAGGAAATTCAGAATGGTGATACTGTGGATGCCGTAAGCGCATTTGCACAGTTCAGGGAACAACACAGATGAAGCAGTATAACTGCATTGCAGAAGCCATCCAATCGCTGAACATCCTGCCGGAACGCTGTGCGCTGGTGGAAAGCGAGCCGGAGCGCACCTAAGGACTGCGGCAGATGTTAGTGGACAACTACTCGGTGTTTTACATTGTGGGCAAGGATACCGTGTCGGTAGCTCGTGTGCTGTACAGTGCATCTGACCTTGTGCGCCGCCTGCGGAGAATGAAGTGAAAGGGATGTTTGCATGACCGCCGTAATTCGGCTTAGGAATTTCATTTTAAATCGTCTATACTCTGCTCGCTTCTATCATGTATTGTACAATTTTGTAGCCCGCTTGTATGGGGTTTAAGAGGCCGCAAGTTCGACTCTCACCACTCGGAGCAGAGATGGCTGTCAAGGGCAGCAGGAGCGCCAAATCCGAAAGGATTTGGCGCTTTTTTGTTTTTTACGGCTTTAATTGCGGCAGCGCTTGTTCCAAGCTGTTGGCAATGGAACGCTTGCGCCGTATGTCCAAATGGCCGTAGATATTTGCGGTCATCTTGATGTCCGAGTGTCCCAGCCACTCCTGCACGTCCTTCAGGCCGTAGCCCTCCGACAGCAGCATGCTGGCGCAGGTGTGGCGCAGGTCGTGAAAGCGGATGTGGGGCAGGTCGTACTTCTTCAGCAGCTTGTGGAAGGTGTGGCTCACATAGTCGGGGGAATAGGGATGCCCGTCCTCCCAGGTGAACACATAGTCGTTGTCTATGTAATCCTTGCCGAAGTGGTTGCGGTAGTATTGCTCCTGCTGTAGCAGAATTTTGAACAGCCTTACCGCATCGTCGGTCATGGGAAAGTTGCGTAAGCTAGATGCGTTCTTCGTCTTGTTCTTCTCTACGACCTTCGTGACCCGGGCCACGGTGTGCCGTATGGTCAGCGTTTGCATCGCAAAGTTGATGCTGTCCCATTTCAGGCCCAGTACCTCGCTGCGGCGCAGGCCGTACAGCGCGGTGACATAGATGATGGGATAGAGGCGTTCGTTCTTAACAGTGGTCAGCAGGTCGCACATCTGTGTAAGCGACCTGACTCAAAGGGATAACCACAAAAGCTTTCAATGCGTTTTTGACTATCAGAATGCGGATGGCGCAGCTGAGCTTTATCGTGAACAGAAGCTGCGAATAAGTTTTAGCGTAAAAAAAGCACCCCCCTGTAGAGTACAAACGCTCTACGGGGGGTTAAATTATTCACAGCTCAGGATAATAACCATCTATACCGAGATTATAAAAGACGGTGCCCTTGGCCCATATATTGCGAACGGTATTGTCCTGCTTGTTTGTCTCTGCTAAAGTGGTGCAAATTACTTTGCCGTCATACTGTGTGTAGGTATCATATGATGTTAGCTCATCTTTATTATACGCAGTTATAGCACCATCATCTTTATAAAAAACACCGTAATAACCTTTTCCATCATAATAAACAATACAATGAATCGCACAATTCTTATCGGCGACAGCGAAAAATGTGCCGGAACTATTTACGAGGCTGGGAACCTCAGAAAGACTAACTATATCATTATATCGACTCCTCAAGTCGGTCAGTATCTGACCAGTAGCGACGACAGGGTTACCGTCCTTGGCGGCAACCGTGAATTGAGAGGCTGAATTCTGCTTGCCAAACTCATCGGTTGCATACAAAGAAGACAACTCAGTCTGCACCGCCTGCGTCAGCATTCGTGTCTCAGCGATGACCTCGTTTTTCTTTGCCTTGTCGATGTACCCAGTTAATGCCGGAATTAAAAGCGCAGCAAGAATTGCCAGAATGACCAGCACGACAATAAGCTCCACCAAAGTGAAGCCGCGACGTTTATTGTTTTTTGCCATAAACACAATTTCCTTTCTGGATTACCGCCCATACGCGAGGCACGGTAATCGTTGACTTTCTATATTATAACAAAAGTGCCCCCCAAAGTCTATATCCGATATTGTCCAAGGAGGGACGACCGTTATCCATCAAGTATAATTGATTGCATCGATAAAATGAGTGCGGGAATAAAATTCTGAACCTGAATTATATACTGGAATATAATTCTATTGGAATTTTAACAAAGTTCGACAGAAAAAGAGTGAAAACACGTTGAAATTGTTTGCTTGAAGGTTGTATTATAACTAATACGGATAAATGTAGTGTGATACGAATCATTCAACTGGATGCGGATAGTAAATTAAATACAGTCAGTATGATGGCCACCTAAGAAGTCTTTTTTTGGCTTCTCTGGTGGCCTTCTTTATAAACCACATGCGGGAATTGTGAAATTTATATTTACGATTCCCATATCACCTAAGCGGCGCAATCCATTGTAACTGAGGGGATAGGTGATTTTGTGGTGAAACTGCTTAGTTGCGCTCGGAGCAGGGGACCTCCTAGATGTGATTTGACCGAAACAATTCAAATCGCTATAGGAGGACAAAATGACTGAATTAGAAATGTATGAACTTTGGCTCACTCTTCGTGAATGGGCCAATTATAATCAGCTTAACCAGACGATAGAAAAGAACTGGCTTAGTAATTCGTTCAACAGCCATATCCTTGATTTGTTAGACAAAGAGGAAATTAAATACAGGTCGGAGAAACGTCTCCTTGGATACAGGAACAAGGGGAAAAGGCGACTTGCTGGTAATGCAAATCAGCCGATTATTATCAATATTGATGATGTGGCTGATGTCATTGATGTTCGTGCGGAAGATGAATTCGCTCGAGTAGAGCTTCTGTTATCATTGAGGCAGGAATTGGAAAGGCTCTCACCCAGAGAGCTAATGATTATTCGTACTTATTTGGATTATCCTATAGAGATTGTGGCGAGGAAGCTTAAGGTTAGACCCAACACGATTTCTAAGGCACGAAGAAAAATTGCAAGAGAATTGAGAAAGAAGCTGGTATGAGATGAAAAGGGAAGAACTGTGGACTCCATCTGCAAGGCGGTTTGAATGCCTGCTCAAGGCTGCGCAGAATGGCGACTATAACGCATACATGAGTTTGATGGCGAGGTTTTTTAAAGTAATGGATGACAAGGCAAGGAATAACTACTTGCGCGATTACGAGATGTTTACGGCACTGGTTGAACGGGTCTCAGAAGGAATCTTTGGTTTCAGTTCTGAAGATGCGTATCAGCGTGAATTGAACAAGGAAAAACACCCGTCAAAGAAGCGGAAGAAGTTCGGACGCAGGTGATGATCTGAGCGTTAGTAGTTAATATTGGTTCAAATGAAAACGGATTGCTGCAAGCGCAGCAATCTGTTTTTATTTGAATCAGTTGCGTTTTAAGCAAAATGTGAATCGTGTATCAATTGACTGCTACATATAACAATCTATCGAATTTTAGCCTCATTCACCTTATGAACAAGGGTGTATTTGTAAAATGTGCTGAATTTGTGTACTTGTATAATTAAAGTGAATCCGATTTGTTGATAAATGTCGAATTGTGTGCTATTATATCAATACATATATTGGCAAAATATTGCATTGGTAGACTGCTGAATTGTGCTAAGGATTTTCCATGAGTAATTTGTAGGAATGCCTTTTGCTGCTCAAAACTGCTTTCCCTGATTTCAATTGCAGTATTGAAAATAATATGTGTGCAAAGAAGAATGAGGAGTAAGAACATGACAAGGTTTAGGCATGACTTGATTTTGCGGATGATAAAGCTGTTAGATGCTGTACTTGTGACGATACCATTTGCAATGTGCTGGTATCTATACTATGCTAAGCGCGTTGCATCGCCGTACTATGCAAAGGGCGATTACCTGGTCGTGGCACTCTTCTTTGTGCTGTTCATCATCTTTGGACGCGTATATGAAGCCTTTCTGATGTCGATGCAGCGTATCTCCGAAATTATCTACGAGCAATTCTTGGCGGCTGCGGTCAGCGATTTTATCATGTATATCGTGATTTGGCTTTTGTCCAAGCACCTGCCCAACATTCTCCCTGGCGTGGCAGCCCTTGTAGGGCAGGTTATTATGGCCTCAATTTGGGCTTATAACGCTCACCACGCCTACTTTAAAACTTTCCCGCCGCAAGCCACAGCTGTTATTTATGATACCAGACGTGGTATGGAGCAGCTGATTGGTAAGTACGGTCTTGATGCCAAGTACAAAGTGGTTTCCACAGCTACGGCGGGGGAATGCATCGAGAATCTTTCCATGCTGGACGGCATCAACACAGTGTTTTTGAGCGGCATCCACAGCCATGATCGGAATATTATTTTGAAATACTGTGTAGAAAACAACATTACCGTATTTGTTGTCCCGCGCATCGGTGACACCATCATGTCCGGTGCACATCACATGCATATGTTCCATCTGCCGATGCTTCGTGTTGGCCGGTATAATCCTCAGCCGGAGTATCTGTTTGTAAAACGACTGCTGGATATTGTCATTTCTGCTATTGCGCTTGTGATTCTGAGTCCGATCTTCCTTGTGACGGCTATTGCCATCAAAGCAACGGATCACGGCCCAGTATTTTACAAGCAAATTCGTTTGACGAAGGATGGCAAAGAGTTCGGCATTCTCAAATTCAGAAGTATGCGTGTTGATGCTGAAAAGGACGGCGTTGCCCGTCTTTCCAGCGGCGAAAACGATGACCGCATCACGCCCGTTGGCAAAATCATTCGTGCTTGCCGCGTTGATGAATTGCCGCAGCTTATAAATATCTTGAAGGGTGACTTGAGCATCGTCGGCCCCCGTCCGGAGCGCCCCGAGATTGCAGCTCAGTACTGTGAGGAAATGCCAGAGTTCGCACTGCGCTTGCAGGCTAAGGCTGGCCTGACTGGTTATGCACAGGTTTATGGCAAGTACAATACTACTCCTTACGACAAACTGACTATGGATTTGATGTACATAGCGCATCCGAGCATTGTCGAAGATTTGAAAATCATGTTTGCAACAGTGAAAATCCTGTTTATGCCTGAAAGCACTGAGGGCGTTTCCGAGGGTCAAACCACGGCAATGAGCGGAGAAAGCCACTAAATAGCGACGTTTTTGCACATTTCGAGCCGCTAAAAATTGGTGGTAATTCCAGAGTGGAATCAGGTATAAATGCAGCTCTTACAGTAGCGTTAAGCTGGAAAGCGGGCGAATTGCCCTGCATATGGGCGATACAGCACTCATGATAGTGCAAAATGCCGAGAACATGGGCGCGAGCGAGGGCAAAACGAGGTCAATTCGAGGCTCTTACGCCCCGAAAGAGCCCTTTTGTGGATGCGACCGTAGCTCGTGGGTTTATGCCAGAGGGCACTGTGAGAGGATGTACTGATAATACTGTGATTTTTACATGGCGCTACCGGGGTTGAGCGATGATAACATCATCTGCGGTTTCAACCCGGCCTTGGAGATAACAAGTCGGATGTGAGCAAGATGGTGATAACCACATGGTCGCAGAGATGCTCATTCATGTGGGGTAATCCGGCATAAGCAAGGGAGTTACCGTAGCGTAGATGAGTGGAACCTGGAATAAACACATGAGCTGCCGTAGCGATGATAGTGCCATCGGGACTAAAGACGGGGACTACTGTGGCAATGATTTGTCGCAGAAACGTTTATTGCACCAGTTCAAAGACATAGCGGTAGTGCGACTCACACTGCTGAGGACGATTAGTAGAGCTTTATAAGAAAAAACGGCTCAGACTCTTTGAGATTGAGTCTGGGCTGTCAGTTCAAATTGATCAAAACGAGAAGCAAAAGAGGAAGAATATAAGCATATGAGGATACTGATTCATACTGACGAGTACTATCCCACAGCCCAAGCGTGTTCTTATCGGATGCGCACGATGGCAGATGCGTTCATCGATCAAGGCGATGAGGTTGTAGTGATTGCTAGTTCTACCAATAAGGGAAACGGAAAAATTGAGCCGAGAAGAGAAAAGATTTTGTACTCTCCGGCAATCCGCATGAAGAAAAAGACAACTGTAATGCGGATGCTCAATAATCTCAGTTTTGGTTTTACATCCATTTTCACAGCATTGAAAGCTGGCAAGGTAGATGTGGTCATCACTACGTCTCCGCCTCCGCTGGTTAGTATTTCCGGATGGATTATTGCTAAGTGCAAAGGTGCAAAGCTTGTTTATGATGTGCGTGACATCTGGCCGGATGTCGCACTTGAGATGGGAAGCTTTGCAGAAGGCAGTATTTACTGCAAGGTGTTCAGAACAATCACACGCTTTATGTACAAGCATTCTGATTGGGTGACTACGGTTTCACCTGGTAAGGTCGAAAAGATCAAAAACCATGTAATTTCTGTGGGTGGTAAAAAAGGCGGCCCGGATCATGTTGACACGGTGAAGTTGGTCAGCAATGGCTTTGATGAGAGCGTGGAGAACAGCTCCATAGACAAAGAGCTGATCGCCCAGTATGAGTTGGATAAGAAGTTCACCTGTGTCTATGTTGGCAATATCGGTTTGGCGCAGGGATTGGGAGCTTTGCTGGATATGGCAGAGCAATCTAAGCACAAAGAAGTTCAGTTTCTTTTGTTTGGTAAGGGCGCAGAAAAGGAGATGCTAGAGCAGCAAGCTAAAGAACGTGGACTGGATAATGTCCACTTCTGTGGCGTTCTTCCACATGAGAAAGTCTTTACACTGCTGTCTTATGCCAAGATGAGCTTTATCCCTCTGAAGAACTCCAATATGAAGGATAGTATTCCGACAAAAGTGTACGAGGCACTGGGAATCGGTTGCCCGGTACTCCTCGTTGCAGAGGGCGATTCGTGCGATATCGTAAATGAGTCCGAGATGGGTAGATGCGTTTCGCCGAATCATACAGAAGAGCTTGCAGGAGTTTTCGATGAAATGGTCGAGAACTATTCAACATACAGTGAGCATCGTACTGAAGCAAGAAAATTGATGCATGAAAATTATTCGCGGCAACAGATTGCGATTGCCTTTGAAAAACAGTTGCATGAATTGCTGAACTAATGACGGAGGAAAGAATAATGGTTAACGTAATTGGCTTGGGCTACATTGGTCTGCCTACTGCTTTGATGATGGCTTCCCACGGTGTGGAGGTTATCGGAACTGACTACAATAAGGAACTGGTTGCAACCCTGAATGCGGGCAAGACCACTTTTAAGGAAAAGGGCTTGGACGAACTGTTCCAGAATGCTCTGGCAGCCGGTGTGAAGTTCACCACCGAGTATCAGGTTACCGACACCTACATCGTGTCTGTTCCGACTCCGTACGACAAGTTCAGCAAGAAGGTTGATGCCTGCTACGTTGTCGAGGCTGTGAAAGATGTTATGCGTGTCTGCCCCAAGGGCGCAACGGTTGTCGTGGAGTCTACTGTTTCTCCGGGAACTATCGACAAGTATGTCCGCCCTGTGATTGAGGCAAATGGCTTTAAGATTGGTGAGGACATCAACCTTGTCCATGCTCCGGAGCGCATCATCCCTGGTAACATGGTCTACGAGCTGCTGCACAACAACCGCACCATCGGCGCAGATGACAAGGCTATCGGTGAAAAGGTGAAGAAACTCTATTCTTCTTTCTGCCAGGGCGAGATTGTTGTTACTGATATCCGTACTGCTGAGATGACCAAGGTCGTTGAGAACACTTTCCGTGCAGTCAATATTGCCTTTGCAAATGAACTGGCGAAGATCTGCCGCCATGACAATATGGATGTCTATGAGATTATCAAGATTTGCAATATGCATCCTCGTGTAAACATCCTGCAGCCGGGTCCCGGCGTTGGTGGTCATTGCATCAGCGTTGATCCGTGGTTCCTCGTTGGTGACTATCCCTCTCTGGCCAAGGTTATCGATGAGTCCATGAAGACCAATGACGGCATGCCTGATTTCGTGCTGAATCGTATCTACGAGATCATGAAGGAAAAGGGCATGGTCGATGTGAGCCGTGTGGGTCTGTATGGTCTGACCTATAAGGAAAATGTTGACGATATGCGCGAGTCTCCGACGCTGCAGTTGCTGGAAAGTCAGGAGCGCCATCTGGCAACGGGCCTGAAAGTCTATGATCCGTTCATCACCAAGGATGTGGTCAAGAACCAGTACCACGATCTTGACGCTTTCCTCGCAGATGTCGATATGGTCGTTGTCATGGTCAAGCATACCGAGATTCGTGAGAATGTGGACAAGCTGGCTGGTAAGGTCGTTCTGGACTGCCACAATGTCATTGACCTGCCGGGTGTGTATCACATTTAAAAGATGATGATTAGTGCTGTGCAGAAAAGGCAGATAAATTCTGCACAGCACTTTCTCTTGGAGACTATAAATATGAAAAAAGTAATGCTCGTTTTCGGCACCCGGCCGGAAGCAATTAAAATGTGTCCGCTTGTCAACGAACTGAAGAAACGCGAAGAGCTTCAGACCGTGGTATGTGTGACAGGACAGCACCGCCAAATGCTTGATATGGTTCTTGAAGCCTTTGATGTCACGCCTGACTACGATCTGTCTATTATGAAGGACAAGCAGACTCTGTTCGATGTAACTACCAATATTTTGAATCGCATCAAGGAAGTTCTGGAAAAAGAAAAACCTGATGTCGTTCTGGTTCACGGCGACACTTCTACGACTTTTGTGACTGCGTTGGCCTGCTTCTATTTGCAGATTCCTGTTGGTCACGTTGAGGCTGGTCTGCGTACTTACAATATTTATAGCCCGTACCCGGAAGAATTCAACCGTCAGGCTGTTTCCATCATCAGCAAGTTTAACTTTGCCCCCACTGAACTTTCTAAGCAGAATCTGCTGAAGGAAGGCAAAAATCCGGATAGCATCTATGTTACCGGTAATACGGCAATTGATGCGCTGAAAACCACTGTGCGTGAGAGCTACTCTCACCCTGAGCTGGAATGGGCAAAGGGTAGCCGTCTGATTATGATTACTGCACATCGCCGCGAAAACCTTGGAGAGCCGATGCGTCATATGTTCAAGGCAATTCGCCATGTGATGGATGAGCATCCGGATGTGAAGGCAATTTATCCAATCCACATGAACCCGGTTGTGCGTGAAATTGCAGATGAGTTCCTTGGTGGCGATGACCGCATCCACATTATCGAACCACTGGATGTTTTGGATTTCCATAACTTCCTGAGCCGTAGTTACCTGATTCTCACTGACTCTGGCGGAATTCAGGAGGAAGCACCGTCTCTCGGCAAGCCGGTTCTTGTTATGCGTGACACGACAGAGCGTCCAGAGGGCATTGCAGCCGGAACCCTGAAACTGGTTGGTACCGAAGAAGAAACCATTTATAACGAATTCAGTCGTCTGCTTTCCGACAAAGAAGAGTATGATGCAATGAGCAAAGCAAGCAACCCGTATGGCGACGGTCATGCGTGTGAGAGAATTGCAGATGTGCTGGTTCGGACTCTGTAAAAACTGAGGAATCAAACCCATGAAAATATGTTTTATTGCACCTGCAAATAATTATCACACCCAAAAATGGTGCCACTGGTTCCGGAATCGTGGGCATCAAATCGATGTGATCTCTTTTACAGAAGGTGAAATAGAGGGCTGCACCGTTCACTACATCAACAGTGGTACAGGAGTACGCGGAAGTGACGCGCAAAAACTCAGATATCTGTTTCAGGCAAGAAAAGTTCACGAAATCGTAAATGAAATAAAACCGGATGTGATCAATGCACACTATGCAACCAGCTATGGAACAGTTGCCGCATTGGCGAATCTTCCGCCTTATTATTTGTCTGTATGGGGATCGGATATATACGATTTTCCCAAGAAGAGTATCCTTCACCGGATGATGCTTCAGTTCAGCCTGAACAAAGCAGCTTATCTCCTCTCCACAAGTAAGGCAATGGCAAAAGAAGCATCTCAGTATACCCGAAAGCCTTTTGCTATTACACCGTTTGGCGTGGACTGCGAGCTTTTTTCACCGGACAAGACACCGGGGAAAAAGTATGATACCGTCAACACCAAGAACGGTCGAGATTATGTTATCGGTACGGTGAAATCGCTTTCGGATAAATATGGCATTGCAACACTGCTCCGGGCAACTGCACTGTTGAAAAAGCAGCACCCGGAAGTGCCGGTACAGCTCCGAATCGCAGGAAAGGGACCGCAGGAAAACGAATATAAAGCCCTTGCAAAAGAGCTTGGAATCGAGAATATCACAAATTGGCTGGGATTCATTCCGCAGGAACAAGCGGCTCTTGCGTGGGCGTGCATGGATTGTGGTATAATCCCGTCGGAGTCGGAGTCGGAGTCGTTTGGCGTTTCGGCGGTTGAGGCGCAGGCGTGCTGTACGCCTGTTATTATTAGTGATATTCCGGGACTGATGGAAGCAACTGTGCCGGGAAAAACCAGCGTTGTGGTTTCGCGCAAGCACCCGCAGGAGCTGGCACAGGCTATGTATGAAATGTATATGGATGCAGATAGGCGGCATGAGCTTGGACAGGCCGGACGGGAGTTTGTCTGCGAGACGTATGAGTTGAATCAGTGCTTTGAGAAAATCGAAAAGATTTATTTCCATAACGCCAAAAAACAGAAAGGTGCTAAAACACCAGTATGAGTGCGTACATAATTCTTATTGTTTATATATTGTTACTTTGGTGTGTAACAAAAAAAGGAACAGTATTATATACTGTTGGAAATGTAAAAAGTGAAGGATCGAATTTCTTTGTGGCGATGTCATTTTTGGCTGTTTTTCTGTTGTCTGCCTTGCGAAATAAAACGGTTGGAGTAGATACTGTCAGTTATATAAAATATTATGAGACGGTTCAGGAACTGAGTTGGGAAGGCCTCATTAAAGGTGAATGGAATCATCATTTCTTTACCACAGAAAAGGGTTTTATGATCCTTGAAAAAATTTGTGGCGATTTAATGGTACCTACGCAACTCTTCATAGCGTTGTGCGCTGGTATTTTTGTATACGGTATCTACAAATTAGTAAGCACTTATATAGAAAGTAACGTGATTGTTTCGGTCTTTTCATTTTTGGCTGTTGGTTCATATCTTCTCTCAATTAATGTTTTGCGGCAGGGAATTGGTGTTGGTCTTTGCTGCATTGCGTGGGTAGAATTAAAAAAAGGAAATTGGAAAAGATTTGTCATTGGCGTGCTTCTCGCTTGCACATTTCATGTATCCTGTTGTGTCTTTTTTTTGGCGGTTATCTTCGAAAAAATACCAGCGGGAAGAAAGTCTATTATCATCAGTACCATAGTAATGATGGTGGTTGGATTTGTCGGAGCCGCATTTCTTCCAATTATTCTTCGATGGTTTCCCATTTATGCAGTGCGATATGGTAATGGACGATGGAAAATCAATGAGGCAAACGGTATTGTTATTGTTTGGGTTATTGTGCTTGCAATCATTTTGCTCTCTGCATTCCGACTGGATTGGAGTAAAAAGGAGCATCACATAGATTTTGAAGTCATGCTTTTTTCGCTGTGTTATGTCAGCATTAATATTATAGGATTGTCGTTTGATGGCGCACAGCGTTTGTCCATGCTTTTTCAACCATTCCTTATATTATTATTTTCCAAATCCTGTGGGCTTTGGAGCGGAGCAACAAAAAGTATATATACAACGGGAGTAGTTGCAGGAATGATAGTTCTATTTTTGAAAGCAGCTTCAACGGCACAATATGCCTATCTGCCTTTCTGGGCATAAAGGAGATGGATAAATATGGTTAGCGTCGTTGTCCCTGTTTATAATGTGTCAAAATATCTGGCTGACTGTATGAGGTCTATTTTGGCGCAGAACATCAGCGATATGGAAGTCATTCTGGTAGACGATGGCTCTACGGATAACAGTGGCACACTTTGTGACCAATATGCAGCGGAATACAGCTGTGTGAAGGTCATCCATCAGGAAAACGCCGGTCTGTCAGCGGCACGGAACACCGGAATCGAAGCCGCAAAAGGCGGATTTATCACCTTTATTGACAGCGACGATATGCTTGCTCCAGGGTTTATCAGTACGGCATTGGAGCTGGCAGAGCGTTATCAGGCCGATTTTATCGCATTTTCCAATGTGCGCTGTGAAGCGGATGCGCAGTGGGCAGAGGTTCCTTTGCTTGATGGTGTCGCGAAGGTCAATGTCTATGATGACCCGATACAGCAGATGCAGAAGTTTCTGCTAGGCTCTGAAATCGGTACGACTGCATGGGCAAAAGTCTACCGGCGGGAGCTGTTTGACAATGTCCGCTACCCGGTCGGGAAATACCATGAAGATGTCTTTACGACCTATAAAGTAGTAGATAAGGCATCCCGCATCGTATCGACTACCCAAGTGGGCTATCTTTATCGGAAAAGCCCAAACAGCATCACAACAAGCGGATTTTCAGAGAAGCGTTTGGATAGTATACAGGGGAAAAAAGAGCAGCTTGCCTTTATCCGGGCTCATTATCCAAGCCTGAATAAAGAGGCAGAGACTGGTGTTATCTATGCCTGCAACCAATGCCTGATGCTGATGGCAAAAGCGGGATATAAAAATAAAGCGGTACTGGATGAATTCCAACAGCTTTACCGGAACTATGGAAAATCGTATCTGAACGCACCGGTGTCGAAGAAGGGAAAGGCTCTGGCACGTGTGGCAATGCTGGATATAAAACTGGCATACAGATTGTTTGGGATTATATTGTGAGGTGTTTTCTATGGGGATTCAAAAGAAAGTCTTGAACTTCCTGCATGACAAAATCAATGCAAAAAATCGAGAGCGACTGAAAAATACAACTCCGACTTTGATTTGCAGCAACTGTGCAGGGGGCTTTATTTATCACTGGCTGGGGCTGCAGTTCCGGAGCCCATTCATCAATCTGTTCCTGACTCCGGAGGATTTCGTGAAGGCACTCGAAAATTTTGATGAATTTATCGACACGCCCATTCAGGAAGTGAAGGACAGCGGGAAGGACTACCCGGTCGGTGTCGGTGCTCTTGGGATAAAGGTTTACTTTATGCACTATAAGAGTTTTGCCGAAGCCGTTGAAAAATGGAACGAGCGGAAACAGCGTATCAACAAAAACAACATGGGTGTTATGCTCTCCAATTATGCGGGGGGGGGTACGAGCTGCTGAAGCGGTTCGACGCCTTGCCCTATGCGCATAAGGTCGTATTTGTGCCGGAGCCGGTGGAAGGCATAAAGTGTGCTGTTTATTTGAAGAACTACGATGCATGCAGAAAAAATCTGTACAGGACGATCTCCATCACAGGAAAACGCTGCATTGATCAATTTGATTATGTCGATTTTATAAATTGTCTGGAAGAGGAAAAACATGAAAAAAGTTGAAATAATATCAATGCAACAGGTAGACAATTACGGATCTGTGTTGCAGGCATACTCATTGAAAAAGATGATTGAAGGTCTTGGATTTGAAGTTTCTTTTGCGGACATCGAAAAAGGTGAAAACGAAGAACTTAACTTACAGTGTGCAGAAAGGGACGTTGCGAGAAATGCTGCTCGTAAAAATCAGAAGCAACGTTCTTACAAAAAGCTTTTGTCGCGCGTCAGAGGCAAGGTTGTACAGATTCGGATGAAAAAAATCTTTTCTGAGTTCCGAAATTCTACTGGGTTGGACACATCTGCTGCGGATACACAATATGATGACTGTGTGATTGGAAGCGATGAGGTTTTTAACTGTTTGCAGAAAGTTGAGTGGGGATTTTCACAGCAGCTTTTTGGCAATGTACGAAATGCCGATAATGTTATAACCTATGCGGCGAGTTGTGGTTTTACAAGGGCAGAAATGCTTCCGGAAGAATTGAAAAAAGCGATTTCTGAAGCACTTGGAAAACTTTCAGCCATCTCGGTTCGGGATACAAATACAGCCCGTTTTATTCAGAACTTTTCCTCGAAAGAGTTTGTATATAACTTGGATCCTGTTGCGGTTGGTGATTTTACAGCAGAGATTGCTCAGGTAAAGTTGGAAAATAAACTGCCGGCGAGATATTGTATCATCTATGCATATAGTAACCGGATCAGCTCGCCCGAAGAAATACAAGCAATAAGAGATTATTGCAGTAAGCGAAATTTAAAGATGCTTGCCCCGTTTGGTGAGCAGGAATGGATTCCTTTGAACAAGCCCCTAAAGCCATTTGAACTTTTACGAGCGTTTCAGGAGGCGGAATGCATTATTACAGATACCTTTCATGGGACTCTTTTTGGTGCAAAATTTGGAAAGCGGCTGGCAATTATAATTCGGGAAAGCAACCGAAACAAACTTGGAGATTTGACAAGACGTTTGCAAATTGAAGACCATGTGGTTACAGAAATTTCGGAGTTGAGTGCTGTACTGGACAAAAATTTAGATAAAGCGAAGATTGACAAAATCTTAGGCTTGGAAAGAGAAAAGTCTTTAGAATATTTAAAAGAAAATCTATGAGTGGCGTTTTGAATAGAAGAGTCAAGTGATTTTTCTCCGTAAGTGTTTAAGATTGCTGGTGCAGTTTCCAATATTATACTACCTGTGGAGAGAAAATTTATGCAAAGAAAGAAAAACCAAGAAAAATAAAAGGCTTCAAGGCATTTATTAATTGGGAAAACATTGATAATTCGGGAGAAAATGGCTAGACATGGGGAATAGCAGAAATAGTTATTTGATAAAAAACACAATGATTTTTACATTGGGGAATCTGGGATCAAAGTTGATTTCTTTTTTTCTGATTCCTCTATATACGAATGCCCTTACAACAACAGAATACGGTGTAGTTGATTTGATTGCAACAGTTGGAACAGTTGCAGTCCCAGTTCTTACGTTGAACATCTGTGAATCAGTTATGCGGTTTGCGCTTGATAAGAATGCAAACAAGGATAAAATCACACAGATAGGGACAAATCTTCTGCTGATAGGAATGGTTGTTGGGCTGGTGATTTTTCCAATCTGTCATTCATTCAACAGAATCTCACAGTATTCAGTATTTGTGTATTTCTATGTTATTTCTTTAGCAGCAAGCCAACTTTATTTATGTGATCTGCGCGGAAAGGAATTGCTTGTCTATTATTCAATTGGAAATGTTCTTCACACTTTCTTTATTGCGGCACTGAATATATTGTTCCTCGTGGTGTTTAAAGGTGGAATTGAGGGGTATTTAAACGCATACATTATTGCGAATATCCTTACGGCAACATATGCCTTAATAATGGGAAAGGGATACCGATCATTTTCCTTTTCGGGAGTTGATAAAAAACTGCTACAACGAATGATCAAATATTCGATTGTTCTAATCCCAAATTCGTTCATGTGGTGGATTATGAATTCATCAGATCGTGTTATGGTGTCCAGCATGGTTGGAATTGCTGCTAACGGCATCTATGCGGTTTCATATAAACTTCCAACATTGGTGTCTACACTCACAACAATTTTTAACCAGGCATGGAGTTATTCTGCAATTCGGGAAGAAGGAACTGAAGATGAAAATGAGTATAACAATAAAATCTTTAGAACATTAATCGGAATCGTTATGTTAATTGGTATCGGACTGATTACTTTTATGAAACCTTTCCTGAGTATATATGTTGCAAAAGAATATTATGCCGCTTGGAAATATACACCTTTTCTAACAGTTGGATGTGTGTATTTGACATTGGCCACATTTATGGCAACCAGTTACACAGTTCATAAGGATAGCTTTGGATATCTTTTTTCCGGTATGTTTGGTGCGATATTTAATATCGTAATGAATTTAGCATTGATTCCATTGATTGGTGTTTATGGGGCGGCAATTGCCACATGCATTAGCTATATGCTTGTGTTTGTGTTTAGACTCTTCCATACACGAAAATATATACGATATAATATAAAAAATAAAGAATTTATAGTTGGAAGCGTAATTTTGATTTTGTCGGCCTGCCTAATGTTTGTAGACAATTTGTTTGGGTTCACACTCCAATGTGGTTTGATGCTGATTACGATATATTCGTTTTCGGATGTTTGGTTTCCGATGTTGAAAAAAATGCTGAAATTAAAAGGAAAACAATGATATGATTACAGTGTGTGAAAAAGGAAAATGCACGGGGTGTATGGAATGCATTGATATCTGCCCTAAAGGCGCAGTACAGGTCGTTGATTCGATGATAGAATATAATGCAATAATTGATTTTGATAAATGCACTAAGTGTAATGCTTGCCATAAAGCGTGTCAAAATAATCACGAACTAATGCTGGCAAAGCCGATTTGTTGGAATCAGGGATGGGCTGCGGACGAGAACATCCGAGAAAAATCATCATCTGGAGGACTTGCTACAGCAATAGAGCTCGCTTTTATTAGAAACGGAGGCGTTGTTTGTAGTTGTACTTTCCATTCGGGTCGATTTGAGTTTGACTTTGCGGAAACAGAGGGAGAAGTGAGCAAGTTTCTTGGCTCAAAGTATGTGAAAAGTAACCCGGGAGGAATCTATAAAAAAGTGTTAGAGCGGCTTAAAGATGGGGAAAAGATACTTTTTGTTGGTTTGCCATGTCAAGTTGCTGCTGCGAAACATTATACTAAAAATCATCAAAATTTATATACGATTGATTTGATTTGTCACGGAACTCCTTCTCCTAAAATTCTGGAGAAATTTTTGGATGACTATGATGTTAAGCTGGTAGATCTTGAAAGGATAAGATTTCGAGTAAAAAATAGTTTTAGGCTAGAGCAAAATGGAAAGCAATTTGCTGTTCCGACAGTAACAGATAATTATTTGATGACGTTTTTGAATTCGACTTCATATACAGAAAATTGTTATCAATGTAATTATGCGCAACTTGGTAGAGCGGGAGACATCACACTTGGAGATTCATGGGGAAGTGAACTAGAAAAGAAAATTCAGGATAAAGGTGTTTCCTTGATACTGTGTCAAAGCGATAAAGGGAAGAATCTTATTGAAAAATCGGATTTGGTTCTTACAGATGTTGAATTGAAAAGAGCAATCGAACACAATCACCAGTTACAGCATCCATCTCAAAAACCACCGCAAAGAGAAGCATTTTTTAGGGAACTGAATAAAGGATGCAAATTTAAAAATGTTATAAGAAAATGTTATCCGGAAAGGTATTTAAAAGATACTTTAAAGACTCTGTTGTATAAAGCAAAATTTGTGGGGGGGGGCAAAGCAGCTATTAAATAATTGCTGGTATGAATATAATTGGAAAATTAAAATTACTAAATGGAAATTAGCTTCATATAACTTCACCACAAATGGCCTCGTTCTTCATAATCTGAAATTTGCACGACTTAAATATCAAATCTGACAATTTGTTAGGAGTTTATAGTCCGCAAATCTATTCGTTATAAAGAAAGAGGTATGACATGAAAAAAAGAGTGAGTGTTATTATACCAGTATATAATGTAGAAAAATTTATTTTGAAGACCGTGGAATCTGTTATGAATCAGGATTACAAAGATGTGGAAATTATTCTGGTCAATGATGGCTCCCCAGATAATTCAGCCCAAATCATTGATGAACTCGCAAAGAGAGATAATAGAATAATCTGCATACATAAAGAGAATGGCGGTGTTTCATCCGCAAGAAATGCGGGACTGAAAATTGCAACGGGTGAATATGTGACATTTATTGATGGAGATGATTGGGTAGAACCAAATTATATTTCATATTTATTAGATCTTATTGAAAAAAATAGTTGTGAAATCGGAATGAACAAAAATAATTATTCGGATTACAGCATGAATTCTAGCGATAAAGAATATGTTGTAGAAGCTGAAAAAGCGATTGAATGGATATATTTGGGCGATATTTTTGTTGCTGTGTGGAATAAAATTTATAAAATGTCATTCCTGAGAGATAACGATATTCTCTTTGACGAAAAGATTTGGTATGGTGAAGGGATGCTGTTTAACATTGATTGCCTGCAATTTATTGATAGGGTTGCTGTAGGTGAAAAATGTGTTTATCATCAAGTGAACAATCCTAATTCGGCAATGCGGAAATTCAATGTTGATAGTAATCTCTGCGGAATCAAGTCGCTGGAGATTCAAAAAGAGCATTGGAAAAAATCCAATCCAGCAATATTGGATGCATGGAACTATCATAGGCGAGCATTCAACTTGACGATTGCATGGGGACTCTTGAATAGCAATATGGAAAAGGAATATCAGGAATTGTACGATTCCTGTGTTCGTAATCTAAAAAAGCAACTTTGGGTTAGTTTAAAAGTTCCGATTTCTTTGAAAAAAAAGTTAATATATATTGCTTGGGCAATAATTCCAGGAGTTATGTCAATGCGTTGTAAAAATAAAGCCAAGAGAAAGGGAAAAACTTAATAATGGGAAAATACTTTGGAACCGATGGCTTCCGTGGGGAAGCTGGAATCACTTTGACTGCAGACCATGCCTATAAGGTGGGACGCTTCTTTGGCTGGTACTATAATATGATTCGGGAGCGCAACAACGACCATGAGCCCGCCCGCATCGTCATTGGCAAGGACACCCGCCGCAGCTCTTATATGTTTGAGTATAGTCTGGTTGCCGGTTTAACGGCTTCCGGCGCAGATGCCTACCTGCTCCATGTCACGACCACGCCGTCTGTGGCTTACATTGCCCGTGTGGATGATTTCGACTGCGGAATCATGATTTCTGCCAGCCACAACCCTTACTATGACAACGGCATCAAGCTGATCGACTGCTACGGCGAAAAGATGCCCGAAGAAATCCTGCTGCTAGTTGAGGACTACATCGACGGCAAGCTCCACGTGTTCGATAAGGATTGGCCGGAGCTGCCTTTCGCTCACCGTGAGCACATTGGTTGCACTGTGGACTATGTTTCTGGTCGTAACCGCTACATGGGTTACCTGATCAGCCTCGGTATCTACTCCTTCAAGGGCGTGAAGGTTGGTCTGGACTGTGCCAACGGAAGCTCTTGGAACATCGCCAAGTCTGTGTTCGATGCTCTCGGTGCAGATACCTACGTCATCAACAATCAGCCCAACGGCCTGAACATTAACAACAATGCCGGCTCCACCCACATCGAGGGTCTGCAGAAGTTCGTGGTGGAGAAGGGTCTGGATGTCGGTTTTGCTTATGATGGCGATGCTGACCGTTGCCTGTGTGTGGACGAGAAGGGCAATGTCATCACCGGTGACCATATCCTGTACATCTACGGCTGCTACATGAAGGAACGCGGCAAGCTGCTGACCAATACTGTCGTGACCACGGTCATGTCCAACTTCGGTCTGTACAAGGCATTTGACGAGAAGGGCATCGGCTACGCCAAGACCGCTGTGGGCGACAAGTATGTCTATGAATACATGGCTAGAAACGGCTGCCGCATCGGCGGTGAGCAGAGTGGCCACATCATCTTCAGCAAGTACGCCAGCACCGGTGACGGCATCTTGACCAGTCTGAAGATGATGGAAGTCATGCTGGCAAAGAAGATGCCCATGAGCAAGCTGGCAGAGCCGCTGAAGATTTATCCTCAGGTGCTGGAAAACGTGAAAGTAACGGACAAGAAGGCTGCTCAGGCTGATGAGGCCGTGCAGGAAGCTGTGAATAAAGTGGCAGAGGCTCTGGGCGATACAGGGCGTATTCTTGTGCGGGAGTCCGGCACCGAGCCGGTCGTCCGCGTTATGGTGGAAGCTCCTGACCACGACACCTGCCAGAAGTATGTAGATGAAGTTGTGGAAACCATCAAGAGCCGGGGTTACGGAGTTTGAGAGAACTGCTGAGCCAGATCCACTACGCCACATCTGCAAACTTGTCGCGCTTAGAAATCATTCTCTTAGCACTGCTGGGTACGATTGCATGGCACAACCGCAAAGGTAAGCAATGGCTCCCGCCCATATATTGCGTCTTTCTGATCCTCTATATCACACTCCTGCGCCGGGCACCGGGGTATAACGAGAGCATCCGACTCAGACTGAAGCTGTGGCCGAATGCGGGTGTATGGGCAGGCAACCTGCTGAATCTGCTTCTCTATGTTCCGTATGGAGCAACAAGCTGGCAGTGGAGGCGAGAGGCTAAGAAGATAGTCGCTGTTGGATTTGCATTGTCCATGTTCTGCGAGGTGCTCCAATATCTGACCGGGCGTGGAATGGCAGATGTCAACGATGTGTTATTCAACACGCTGGGGGCGGCTGTGGGAGCATGGTTGGCCAGGCGGGCGGCTTAGTAGTCACTATCGCTGTCCTCTTCGTCGATTTCATCGTCTTCCGGTTCTATGCCATTCCATCCGATGAATTCTTCCTCTACTTCGTCGGGCTTTGACTATTCAAGATGCTGCCCACAACAATTGCAATAAAGCTGGTATTCATATTCCATTGAATTATCGCACCGTGGACATACAGCGTACAGGTTTCGGTCTCTGTGGATGCGAACCTTAGTCACAGGCTTTGGCGCGCGGAATGTGTAAGAGAGCAGTAGATCGATGATAAAGCGATGATGTGGACGAATAGGAAAATCCAATTCAATTTCGTCCTCAATACAATCATCCATCCTCGTCGAAAAGGTCGATGTCGGAGCTATCGGTAGCCGACTTATTGGTGTCTGTGTTCATTTTAAATCACCTCTATGAGTAAGCATAAAGGCAAAAGTGGAACACCGCGATGTATATTTGTCGGATATTAGAGGAAGAGCTTGAAAACGATGACCTGAAAGTATAATATTGAGCTGTGAGAATTTGCGCCTCATAGCTTTGCCGCTCGAAACTTTGCACACCTCTACGCGGTGAGCGGCAGACAACACAAGTGTTTGTGGCTAAGAATGCAAATGTTATGAGCGATTTGGCAGGAGGCTGAACTATGTCGTACTACGATGTCCGCAACGCAACGATTTCGCTTCTGGATATGCTTAAATATGACGCAATTCAAGATCCCGATGGTGTTATATACAAGGATACAGGGAAATATGTTCAGATGCTCGTTCCTATGAACAATAATAAAGGTCATGACACATATGAAGTGTATTTTGACGATATGGGTCATGTCGAGAAAGTTGTTGGTCACAGCTCGAATTCCGGATTTTCTGGAGTAAAGTATATTTGAAGGAGACCTATATGCCAGAAAACAGCGCAGGTACTCTGCATAATCAAATGAAAAGCATAGAACCAGAGTTGAATTTTACTGATGAATTTACGCTGTCGAGAAATGGAATCGCAAAGGAAATTGAGGCAGACTTTGATACAATTCGTCTTTGCCTGGATCTTAGAGGGCGGTATCCAGATAAACGCGAGGTTTTCAATAGAATTATTGCGATGCCGTTAAGAAAGTTGCTGTGTGAACGAACGGGAGATTCTGCACTGGAAAGACTTTGCCCCGGCTTTAAAATGTTTCCATTAGATGGACATGATTCTAATTTGCAGAATAATTTGCATGTGATTCGTCCACCATTAGGCTTTCAGAAAGAATCAACATGGTTACCACTTGAAGCATGGAAGAAGCAAATTGTTGCATACTTCAGCAGAACAGAAAATGACTTCTCCGGTTGGCTAACCAGTTACGCGTATAACGGAATACGGAACAACCTTAAAGGCCGCGATAAAACAGACTTTGAATCATATATGCAATCTGAGGTGGCTTTGGTTGGTGATGAACCAAGCAATGGATATGGACTGAAGGATAACACTCCCGAAGGAAGAGCAAGAACTTATGCGCTTATGGAAAAGGCTGGATACAATCAGCTTACCATATATGATTTTATCAAGCATTTGGCTGACAAAAAAAGTGCACATATAGATCAGGCGGTTTCGATTCTTGTTTCGATTATGAATAAACCGGGTCAAGGAGATTTTAATTTGTTAGAATGCATAGGACTTCAGTTGATTATAGCAGCCAAAAAGCAAATTCCGGAGTTGAATGATTATTGGCCTCAGGCAGAAGATCCAACAGAAGAGGAGTAATGCTCACCATTTGTTTTTTACAGTGCTATACTGGCCTAAATACATAATCTCGGAGGTATCATCCCATGCCCAGAACTAAAGGAAGCAAGAATCACGCCCAGGCCGACTTCAATGCACAGATTGCAAAGCTGCAGAAGGACAAGGCTCTCTTGGAAGAAGGCGTCTCCAAAACGGTCGCCCAGATCGAAGAGCTGAAGACGGACATCAAGTCTATGTGTGAATCCCTGAAGCCGCAGAAAGCCGAGATCAAGCGAGTCGAAAAGGAAATCGCAAGGCTGGAAGCAAAGAAGGCAGAAGCTGAAGCAAAAGCAGTCGAAGCCGCAAAGAAGGCAGAAGCTGAAGATATGCTGAAGAAGCTGTTGGCTAGCGGCATGAGCGCAGATGAGATTCTCGCCAAGCTGAAATAAGTATATTGGCCGTGTGGACAATGAACTCCAGAAGTTCACACGGCTATTTTTAGGGACATCTATATAGTTTGTGACGAAAATAGGAGGGAGGAACATCCCCATGGCTAAGACACACAGCCATGGCCGCAAGCCGGCTAAGCCTGAGTACAGCGCGGAGAAGAATCTGACGAACCAGATGGACGCTGCCGTTGCCCTCTACAAGAGCGACATGACCTTGCAGGTCATAGCGGATGAACTCTCCTTGAACCCTATCAAGGTGCGCAAGCTTCTCATTACGGCGGGAGTCTACCAGTCGGACATCGCCGATACCGTGCAGCAGACGTTCCAGTCCTTCCGCACCACGCAGGACTACAAAACTGGCGTGTCCTCCACCATGGCCGCTCTGCAGTTGTCTCGCCCGTCCGTGACCTCGTACCTCCCATATGAAAAGGGTGTGTACTTCCCGGAGGATGCTGACGCTGCCAATATCAGCACTGGCGCAGAGCGGCAGCGGCACTACCGGGCTGTCTCAGCTTTGAAAAAGAAGCCCTGTGAGGAAACACTCTGGAACTGTACCGTTGCTTTTCGGGGATACAAGTTCAAGACGCTGTCTGGTTTGCCTTTTACATATCAGCTGAAGAAGGGCAGGGGAGATGTGTTCACCAAGGAGCTGTGGATCGACAGACGGGAAAGCAGCAAGAGCCTGGCGTGGAGTTCTGTTCTGCTGGCGTATAAAAATATCGAGAGAATAGGTGTAGTCGTGGACAGACCAAAGGCACTGGGTGACATCCGGGGCGTGTCCTACATCTATGGGATGTTCTACCGCTTTGGACTGATTGAAGTGCCGGACAAGGTCAAGGAGAAGATGAAGAAGGGTAAATGACAGTTATATATAGTTTGTGACGGAAATAAAAATGCCCTCTGTGTGAACCACAGAAGGCAAATGTTCAGTCCCAATCCTCGTTCCTCGCCCGGAGCAGGTCTTGGATTTCTGTCTCGGTAGCAAGGCGGACAGCGGGATGTTCATTGTATTCGGTCTTGCCACAGTCCGGGCAACGGTCAGGCAGCGACTCTGCTTCAAAGCAGTAGTGGCAGACATCGCAGAAATGGTAGTTCACAGCGTTTGCACTTCCTTTGTCATGTAGGAGTTTATATGTCATCAGGATATTTTTCAATTCCAAGGTAGTCCTCAATACTAGTGATGCCCTCACCGGCAAGATCGGCAATGTCATCGAAGGGAATGATGACCGGCAGCTCTTTCTCAATGCCCACAGCTTTTCTATCACTGTCCTGCATGACTTTCAGTTCTCGATAAACTGGGTCGATCATAACAACTGTGCCAGTCAGACTTATGTACTTGCCGGTACTTTCTGCGGCCTTCATAAAGTACCGCACTACGACCTTCATGCCTTTCTTTACCTGCAGGAGCTTGTCGGATAAGTCGTTCTTCTCCTCATCGGAGAGCTCTACCTTCTTCACCAGCAGCTTGCTGGCTCCCTCGCTGGAAATTTCATCATCGAAGCCACGCAGCGCGGCGAAGGGGCTGAATATCTTTGCCCGGTTTGAGAGTGCCATCCGGGGATGCTTTACTGGAGGTTCGGGACGGCTGAGATGGAGGATGTCTGCATACTTCTGTGCGACGTTTCGTCCCTCTTTGGTATTCTTGAAGTCTGCCATAGAATCCTCCTCGTTGCATTATTTGGCTTTATGACCGCCAATCTGACCGTTCCGTTCTCGCATAGTGGCTCCTTCCAGATAGTTGGTGCCCTTCAGAACAGCGTTTTTTCCGAACTTCTTCTTGATACCGAGCATGGTCGCCTGTAGCGATTTCTCCCGCTCCAGCTTGCTGGTGTCAGTGAACAGATCCACTTGCAAGATGCCCTGATCCTTGACCACACGGTTTGCTGCGATTGTTATTCTCCGCACAGTCAGATTTCTATTGGCAATGAGGTCGAACAGTTCCGTGGTAGCTGCCATCAGTTGGCTGCTGAGATTAGTCGGGTTATCCAGCCGTGTACTGCCGTGGGCACCCTTCGGAACAGTGCGGCCATAGTGATCGATATGGACAGGACCGTGATAGCTGCCCTTGTCGCAATTCTCCCGGTCGTAGCCGATGTCCAGTGTCAGGCTGTCCGTGACCAGCCCCTTGTCCGTGAGCTGGAATACCAGACTGTCGGTCATCTCCTGGACGATGATCCGAGCCTTATCATAAGGATAAGGACAGGAGAGTACTTGCCCCTCGGACAGGCTGTTGGCTTCGGGACGATAGTCATTGATCTCCTTCATCCCGCAGGGCTCCAGCCCCCAGGCGTGGTCGATGAGAATCTCAGCGTCTATACCGAACTCCTTATATAGTATCTCAGGAAAGTGAATGCTGGCTCTTGCTAGCTCACCCATCGTATGGATGCCATGCTTTTCCAGTCTGCGGACGGTGCCCGGACCAGTCTGCCAGAAGTCCGTGAGAGGCTTGTGATCCCAGAGCAGATATCGGAAGGATTCTTCGTCAAGCTCTGCGATGCGGACACCGTCCTTGTCCGGGGCAGCGTGCTTGGCAGTGATGTCCATTGCCAGCTTCGCCAGGTATAGATTGGTGCCGATCCCGGCAGTGGCGGTGATGCCGGTGGTGTACAATACCTCCCGAATCATGGTCATGGCGAGGTCGTGGGCAGACATTTTATAATGCGTAAGGTATGCGGTGGCATCGATGAACACCTCATCGATGGAATACACCACGATGTCCTCTGGGGCAATGTACTTGAGATAGATGCCGTAAATCTGCCGTGAAATCTTCTCATAGTACGCCATCTGAGGCGGCGCTACCAGATAGGATACCTCAAGAGAGGGGTCTGCTGCAAGGGCGGTGGCATCGTAGGACGCAGCCGAAAGAGCGGGAACACCGTCTTTGTACACAGCGGTCTTGTTCCGGACGGCATCTCGCAAACGACCGTTGTTGACATCTTTGACACACTGCACAACCTCAAAGAGACGTGCTCGGCCAGGGATGCCGTATGCTTTCAGAGAGGGGGACACAGCCAAGCAGATAGTTTTCTCCGTGCGGCTGGCATCGGCCACAACCAGATTGGTGGTCAGCGGATCGAGATGCCGGGCAGCGCACTCGGCAGAGGCATAATATGACTTAAGGTCTATTGCCAGATACGTTCTCTGCATACTGTGTCCCTCCTTCCATTAGGTTGCTCGCTCCACATACCAGCGGCCGAGCCGTCCGGTAAAGCGAGGGTCGATGTGTTCAAAGAACAGGTGCTTCTCCTGTCCTTGAATCAGCACTGTGAAACAGTCGCCGTTGCAGTCGTTGTCTGCGGTCCCTGCCGGCCGGAAGTCCCGGACGGTTTCGATAGGAAAGGTCCTGCCGTCCGCCCAGGTGATGGATGTTGGCTGCATATAGCCGGTTGAATCAAACTCCGAGGCGACCTTTACATAGACACGCTCGATCTTGATTCGTTTGGGTATCGCCATGTGGGTCACCTCCGATCCTTAGTGCTTAGCCCGCAGGAAGCGGTTGTCGATATCAACGGGCAGTTGGAGGTGCTCACCGCGGCGAATCAGGCTGTACATCTTAAACGCAAAAAAAGGCGCTGGAATGCAGAGCTCTTTGGCAACGCTGAAAAAGTCGGTGTTGCCGGAGTGAATCAGATCCAGCACTTCCTCATCATCCAGTAACAGATCAGCGGCGAAGAAATTGGCCTCTCTTTCCAGTCTGCCGGTGGCCTGATAAATGTCGAAATCCTGCATGGCTTGGCAGCGCAGATGATTCGAGTGTTCAAAGATATGGCCCAGTTCGTGACCGGCAATGACACGCTGCTCCTCGTAGGGAAGATGAGGATTGACTGCTATGTATCGGACACGATTTACAATCGTAGCGAAGCCACGCAAACCATCCGCATCGAGTGATCTGGCAGGCCAGAGCTTTGTGTTGGGCAGCGCATCGATCAATTCAAAAGGGTCACGGGTACCATATTTCTGAATCAATTTTTGAGTATCGTCAAAGGTTTGAAGTTGTGTCATTCTTTCACCAACTTTCTGGCAGAAGATCAGGTGCCGTCATCTTCGGCATTCTTCCGGTATTTCTTCGGCGTGAACTTTTCACGTGCCACCTTCTTGGAATCCATAAAAATCCGCTGCATTTCAATGGCAAACGCCTTCTGATCTTCCTCCGAAAGAGAACCGCCGGCGAATAGCTCACGAGTCTGGCAGAGAATCTCGCTGGCCTGAGCCTGACCGCGCCGCCCATAGAAGGAGCCTACCTCGGTCATGAACTCCTCATTTTCGGTCATCAGATAATTGACGTCCGTTTCAAGCAGCTCGGCCAGCTTTGCATACATATCGCGAGTGCGGGGATAGGTGGTACCGGCCTCATAACCGCCAATGGTACGGCGGGTTACGCCCATCTGTTTCGCAAGTTCCTCCTGAGACCACCCCTTCTGTGTGCGGAGGTCTTTTAGTTTTTCCCCGAAGTTCATTGCTAGTGCTCCTTTCCCTAGATGATGTTTTCCCTGGACGTTTGCTCTAAATGTGTTATTGACAAGAACTAAGAGCGTCGTTAGAATTGAAACGGGAAAACAGATTTCGCATTTATTATATCAACGGGAAAATAACCTGTCAAGAGGTTTGTATTGAAATGAGAAGTTTATTTTCTCATAGTGTGCAAAAAATGACACAGCAAAGAGGCTGATAGAAGACGAGGGGGCGAGGAATTGGAGTGCTTTTCGCATGATAGGGGACCGGTTGTCCGTATGGCTCGACCGGAAAATCCCAATGAAATAGATGAATATGTAAATCCGTTCTGCACAGAGCTGGACGAAATCGGATCATTTCAGAGCTACTGTATCAGGCACTTTGAGCACGAGTGGTTGGATGCGCTGGGGCAGATGATCGCGGAGGGGCGAGTACCGAATACGGATGCACCGAGGGTGGATGATCCAACAGAGCTGCGCCACATGTGACGTAAATAAACCCAAAGACTTTTCAAAATGCATTAACCACTTTGTATCTGTTCGACTTTTTCCTTATCTTCTTGTATGGCTCGATTGGATTTCCGAACTTTTTCTAATTCAGCAATAAGATCAGCTATCCGACTTTCTGTTTCTGTAACTAATTGTCTTACCTTTTCAGGTTCAGTACCCAGTGAAATCCCCATTTTATCAAGTTGTGAAGCTGCTCTGCAGTATGTCTGCAGGGCGGCTTCATTTTTCTTGTAGAAGGTATCCTTCTGGGCAAGTGGTTTGGATGTATACTCCAACCAAACAGATTTATAGGTGCGGCACGCCTGCAGATTATGAGCCGTTGCTGCATACGTTTTGCTTTTGGAACGAAGCTCGGCAACCTCGTTGCGGAGCTTCATTTCTTCGCGTTGATATGCACTGATTTGTTTATCAAAATCAGCAGCTAAATGTAGACCATTATCAGCCATGCTGCCCAAGAGTTTTCCAAGCTCTTGGGCATTTGCAATTCCTGCACGGCGTTCCACATTAGCGACTCGACGGGCCAAACTGCTTTCAGAAGTGCCAACCTGCACCACACCTCCTAGCGATTGCGCTAGTTCAGCGCCACTGATTGATTTTCGCGTCTTCTCGCTGCCAATTGGCACATAGCTGTACTGCCAACCGGGATATAGACTGATTGCACAGCTTCCGTGCTCGACGTTTCGCTGTACATAGTGTTCCGGAATGAATAGCCGCTCAATGTGATATTGCGGCAAATGCACTGTCACTCCGCGCAGGCTCATGGCCATGATCTGATCAGCGGTCAAGCTTACAATCAGTGGCTGCGTCAGATTCTCTTCATCGATTTGTCGAATCAAATCAGTGCCCCGAATTGTGCCATGTGTGCCGTCATCGTAAGTTATATCATATGAAAAAGCCGCGCCAATGTCGGCAGATACAGACCCATCAGAAGTCGTATGAATATGGCTGTTATCAATCATCAGCTTTGCCGGATTGCCACTTGAGTCATGGATTTGCAGCAGAACACCGCGCTTGCCGGCAGAACATATCTGGCGTGATGTGAGTCTGACAGATGTGTCACAACTCTGCGGATAGTTTGTAGTCAATTTTTGATATAGCTCTGCAATCGGTGTACTATGATTTGTATCAAGGTTTTCCGATTTGTTCTTTATTGTGTTCTCCAAGCCCGCAAGTGTAAATCCATCTCCTAAAGCGTCAGCAGGCACCCATGTGCCATCTAAGTCGGCAGCCTTATACAAAAGTTGTCCGGATTGCTTCTTTACCCGTATCTTAACTCCCGCGGACTGCAGCAGTTTTGCAAAGTCAGCAAAGGTTGAGACATTCGGAAGTATCTTAGCTATGCGCTCACGAATAAATAGCTGTTCGGCAGCGTTATCCTCTAAGCGCTCCACGAGGCCGGTATACGTAAACTTGTCGGTATCGGCCAGTGATGTATCTCTGATTGCACGCCCCGCGCCCTCTAGCAAGTAGGTCATATACTTACCACGCTGGCAAACAGAAATGCCCAGTTCCTGTGCCATTTGCAGGAACTGGGCATAATTGGTGGCACGCTCCAGGCAGAAGTTGAGCTTCTTGCGGACTTCAGTGCGATTGCTGGTTGTGCGTATCTTCTGTACGTAAGTGGGGTAGAGCTGGCCTAGCTGTTGCGGGTCTTTAATAATGGACAACTGTGCTTCCATACAGAGCCGATCCGAGATACTACGGATTTGCTGCGCGGTGCGGTAGGGAACAGTGCGCAGCTTTTTGTAATCATAAAAAGAAACGGCGTTGATAATAATGTGGTTATGTATAGAATCTTTATTGATATGGGTAGCAACGACAAACTCGAATTTTCCATCGGTAAATTCCATTGCAAGCTTGCGGCCCAGCTCATGGGCCCGTTCCGGCGTGACAGCATCGTCCGGGGAAAAGGATTGAATCATGTGGTAGGCAAGATTTCCTTGCTTTTTCGCACTTGTATTTCGTGCTTTACGTGCCATTGCTGCAGTAACAGAAAAATCAAGCACTGCAGTCTGTGGAGCAGTATTGTAACCTGAAATCAATTCCTGCCCATCGGTTTTGTCCGGATTTTCTATGTAGTTGATTGCATCGCCTAGCCGAACTTTTACCGCATGAATTTTGGTTATAGCCATAGTAGATTCCTTCTATGTTAGAAACAGGTGAAGATTGCCACTCAGGGCCGGGTGAAAATCGTCAATAACAGACAAAACAAATAGCCGTTCTCACATGCCCACTTGCTAAAGGCATGATTGTGTTTTGCATAATATTTCGTTGCATACATATTAGACTAGCTTTCGCAGAGCTTTCACCAATCGTTCCTGATAGAGCGATTTCAGCTGTAAATATTCACGTCGCAACTGCTCAACATCATTGGTGGTAACAGATTGATTCGTGTTGCAGCGTTTAGCCACTTGGTTAATGTTACCTGAGATATGACTCAAGCTAGATGAGATTTCTTTTATAACAGAAAAATCATAATGCTTGACTTTACCGGTAAGCAGCACTTCCCGACAAAAAGCCGAAAAATTAGGCATATCACTTTCTGCCATCTTTGTTGCTACCTGTTGCCATTCTTGCTCAGAAAAAAAGATGCCTTTATAAATTGGTCGTTCACGTTTGTCCATATAATATCCTCTTGATTTTTAAAGTAATCTTTTGAAAATCTGTACTCAAACGGGTTTTAGGGTGTCCCTAAATGCGCATCTGTTTTACAGATGCAATGCTTGCTAACGTTCGCTTTCGCTCACGTTACCCCTTCGGGCCGCCCCGGCGGTTCTTCTGGCGAAACCAGAACAGTCCGACTCCGATAAAAACGATGGGCAAAAAGTCCAGCACATTCCAGAACGGATTTGCCGGCTTTTTGTTCTGCTGTACAGGTTGAGAAGAGGTCGGCTCCGGTGTCTGTGTCGCAGACGGCACAGCGGTAGCTGGTGCATTATAGGCTGCCGCGCGCTGTACAGCAGTGTTCTCGTCATGACTGGACGTGCACAGCTCGGCGTCTGGATTTTTTGTGTCTGTTACCGTCAGATGAAAGCTTGCGCCGTCAGCGGTATTCAGCTCCTTCTGCTCACATTCGAACTGGTAGCGCTCCGTCGCATCGCCCACAACGCGGGCAGATAGAAGCGCATACAGTCCGCTGTCAGCTTCCGTACAAACGGCGGCCAGTTGGTTGGATTCATATACATCCAGCGCGTATACTGTACCGCTGTACAGGTTCTGCAGGTAGACGATACAGTGTTGAGAAAAGCCGACTGGTGCCGTTAGGTATGCGCTGACCTGGGCCGTTGTTGGCTGATAGTCGGCAGGCGGCTGGCGCAACGGCAGCTGCGTATAATAACGTGTCTGCCCGGTTACTTCCGTGAACCAACTCTCACCTGCAAACTCATATTGCAGCTCATACTGACCACCAGCCTCGACCTGCAAAAAGGTGGTGCCGTCAACCTCGCGCAGCGGCCAATCGTTTAGGGCGTCGTATTGAACAGCGGCATTGCAGTAATAGGTGCCCTCCGACAACGTCACAGTCTGACTATGCTGATTCAAGCCGTTCAGTACTACAAGAACAGCATCCGTATCATTGGGGCTGCTGCCCAGCGTAATCAGCACGGAACGTTCCTGCAGCTCCGCGGGAATATCTACTAAGGATACCGTCACCTCTCCGTTTCCCGCAGCAAGGCAGGGCGGTGCCAGCACCATGATAAACCGGACAAAAAGCAAAATTGCCAGAACTCTTTTCATAAAAGCCTCCTTAAAATCCGGCATAGGTAAAGTAATGGCAGCCGCGGCTCTCCATCCATGCGTTGGACATGTTTACGCAGACGCCGTAGCCATAACAGCATTCGATCCACGCACCGCCGCCAAGTGCCATCTGCACATGGCCTTGCTCACCGCCAGCGGCATAGACGACCCGCAGGTCGCCCGGCTGGACCTCGGCTGGGGAGATTGCCCGCAAGTCACCGGTGCGGCTATAGGCGGCTGTATTACCGGCTGAGAACGGCAAGCCCTGTGCCCAGTAGCAGTACTGCACAAAGCTGGAGCAGTCCAAATTCATCCCGACGCTGGCATTGCCGGGGCCGCCGCGCAGCGACGAGGGTTGTCCGTACACAAAATGACCTTGGCAGCTAATAGCAAAGGCTACGACCTGCCCGCGCGCGGTGTCGGGGTCAATGTTCAGTCCGGCCAGCAATGCCTGCAGTTCTTCAGCAGTCAAAGCGGATCCTACCGAACGGCACTTTATACCGTCCGCAACGCCGTAAAGCGCCTCCCAGTCCATACGATACAGCAGGGATGCCCATTCCACGTTGCCATAAGTGTCCGCGCCGTTCTCGTACCAGCCCTTGAAGCCCGCCGCGCCGGGCGGCAGCGTTACAGTTTTCGTAAAGCGGGCAGTGACCGCATTGCCCGCATACGCATTTCCGTACTGGTCCTGCTTGATGACGGTGCGTGTCAGCGTACCGTCGTTGCTGCTTTCGGCCAGTGCCTCCAGGTTGCCCGTGCCGCCGTCCGCACCATTGGGGGCGTCGGTTTCCGGGTCGGCATAGCGGTCATAGCCGGTCAGGTAAATTGTGCAGTTCAGGTCATAGTGGCCGTACTGGCCGTCGTGCAGCTCTCCGGGACACCATGGGATAGCGGTTGCGTTGGCAAAGGTCACGGTATAATCCTTCGTCATAGTTTCGTCGCCGTCGGTGGTTTCCACTGTAAAGGTGGCGGTGCGCTCATTCGGGGGATAGAACCAATCGTTCGGCTCGCCCTTGTAGAGATTCGCACTTTCATCCAGCACGATACTGCCATTGCAGTCCTCTGCGGCAATTTTGCCATCGACAACTTGGGTATAGTCATCCGGCAGGATGCACAGCTCTGACTGGGTGGCCCCATCCGGGAAAATGACAGGAAAAAAGACGGTCACATCGTGTGTGCCGTCTTCAATCCATTCGGGGCGCCTGCCGCCTTCCTCGTGGTCGTCACTCCATTCCCATATTCCGTTGTGGTAGTGCCCGCATTCTTCGTTGCCTTGGGCACAGGTGTGCGTTTCGCATCGGTACTCTGAGATGGTCACGGTCTCGCCCTCGCTGCGGTAGCCATTGACGCAGCCGCCATAGCTGATGCAGGAGTAAGGTGCGGACTCGCGTGCGGTGATTTCCATGCCGTAGGCAGTCAGGGCGCGGCAATATTGAGTAAAAGGTACGTCGTCCGTAAAAGCCGCAAGCTCCTGTGAACTGGGCCAATCCTGCTGATAATAGACCGCAGCCATCGAGATGATCTCTGCAGTGTCATTGTAGATGCCGTTGGCGTAGCTCCAGGTGACGCCATGCTGCATATTGTTGCTGCGCTGGCCGGTCAGCGTGTCGTAGCCGTAGGGATTGCCGTTGGGGTCAACATCGTTGCGAAAGGCCCTGCGAAGCTCATCAGTGGCAGCTTCATTGCGGTATGTATTGATGCTTTCGATAAGCTGCTGAATATCCTCCGGTCTGTCGGCACACAGCACGCTGGTCGTTGTAGTACCGCTCATCTGGCCTAGCAGCCCAATAATCAGCAACAATAGAACGATTGCGCCACAAATAAGCGCCGTCCTGCCGATAGAAGCAAGCGCTTTGACAGGATGGGCAAAGAACCGCGCCACTCTGATTACGCTATGACCGGTCTGAAAGCCTGCATTACTGATGATACCCGGCGCACGGTCAGCAAAATCATCCGCACTGGTCGAGAAGGTCTCTGCATAGTGCAGAGCGGTACGTGCACCGGCAGAGCCGATTTGTACCGCAGAGCTTCCCAACTCCATCCGCAGCACGTCGCCGCCTGTGTGCAGGACCTCCTCGGCGGTGCGCGTGCCGTCCTGCACATCCTTGATGCCCTTCACGGCGTAGCTGCCCAGTATGCCGACGTCCTCCGCAGCAGTCCCAAGAAACGTCTCCTGCATAATCAGTTCCGCCGCCGCGCCGTGTACGCCGACATCCTGCGCTGCATCGGTGGCAAAGTCCTCTTGATAGCTGACCAGCCCGCTTGCACTCGTGATGCCGTGCGCTGCGGCTGTTGTGCCGCGCATGGCAGGGGAGCGGTAGCCGTTTGTCTGCTGATTGCACAGCAGTTCGTAGTAGGCATTGCTGCGGCTGGCCCGGGGCGTGTTGGTACCGGCGATATATTTCCGGTTGCCTTCGGCGGGAGATGATAAGCTTTCTGCTACACCATCTCTATCGTCTGAAATACTATTTTTCGTTTCACTTACATAATCGTCATTTGATAGCAGTGATTCGGCTTGCTTTTCAGTATTATCCAGCAGTTCCTCGCCGTTTGATGCTTCATCTACCTGATTGTGCAGGCTTTCCGATATGTCAGTATCGGTATGAAATAAAGGTTTGTCGCTATAATTTTGCGTGAATAGTTCTGACATGGCAGACTCCGTGAGGTTGTTTTTAGAGATGTGCTGGTGTAAGCATAACGCATTAAGACTTTCGATTAGGAGATGTATCCATCAGCCTGAACAGCTCGGTATCCTTCGGGAAATCGTTGTTGAAGGGCACCACCGTCTTAGACACGATCAGCAGTCCGCTGCCGACCTCTGCATTCTCGATGTACCGCTTTTCCTCGTTGGAAATGTGCAGCAGCCGCGCCAGATCGTTGGCATCGTCGGGAGACTGGTTCAGCAGCTTGATATATCCGCAGTCGGACAGCATTCGGCGCGCGTCCTCGTTGTCCAGAACCGAACGCACGTGCTGGGTGATGGAGGTCAGAATCGCACCCCACTTACGGGCGCGGCTGGACAGCTGAAAGTAAAAGTCCGTGCAGTCCTTGTTGCCCAGCAACTGCTGGAACTCGTCGGTAAACACCCAGGTACGGCGGCCCAACACGCGGTTGCGGGTAATGCGGTTCCAGACCTGATCCAGCACTGTCAGCATGCCGATAGACTGCATCGACTTGCCCAGCTTGACCGTATTAAAGCAGATGCAATGATTCTGCACGTTCACATTGGTCTGGTGGGCAAACAGGTCCATGGAGCCACTTACATATAGCTTCAACGCTGTAAGCAGTGGCTTGACATCCTCTCCCTGCAGCGCAAGATTTCTATAAAAGTCGTGCAGCGTTGGCATTTCCTCGCGCTTGGGATTTGCCATATAGCGCTGATAGGTCAGGCCGGCAGCTACATCAATAAAGGTTCGCTCCTGGGGCGACAATTCGGAGCTGTGTAGAATGAGCTGGCAGAAATTCTGCAAGAACTGACTTTTCAGTCGGATGGGATCCTCATCGTCGCCGTAGTCCTCGGTAATGTCCATGGGATTGATATGGGAGGGGCTGGACGCGGAAATGTCAATCACTACGCCACCCATAGCTGTAACGAGATGCGTGTACTCCTGTTCTGGGTCGATGAGAACAATATCATCATCTGGCCAGCGAAGCATGATATTGGTGACCATCTGCATTACGGAGAAAGACTTGCCGTAGCCTGTCATACCCAGTACCATACCGGCAGGGGCGGGCAGCAGCTTGCGATTGCACAGAATCAGATTCTTACTGCGGGCGTTGATGCCTTCGTACAGCCCGCCCGGCTGGAACAGCTCCTGCGTGGTAAACGGCACATAGATGGCGGTGCTGACGGTTTCCAGTGTGCGCTCCAACCCGAGCCACTTCTTGCCAAGCGGCAGTATACTGTTCATGGCGTTGCGCTGTTCATACAAAATGCTGTCAAAGCGGCAGGTCTGCTGCTGTACGGTGCTGCAAATGCGCCGCACGCGCTCGTCCAACTGTGCATTGGAATCGCCATAGGTGTGAATGAGGATGCAGACTTTGAAGATTTTTTGATTTTTGGTTGTAATGTCATCCATCATCTGCTCTGTGTGGTGCATTTTGGATTTCAGATCATAGCTCACAGCTATGCTGGCAGGCATATTTCGCTCGCGTGCTTTGGCAATGGCATCGTATTCTTCCTTGTGCATATAGGCAAGCTTTTTCTCAATTTCCTGGACAGCTTCTGCCTGGTCCATAGCGTCAACATGCATTGTGATGACGTGGTCAAAAGGAAGCTCCGATAGCATAGAAAACAAACCATTCTTCATTTCCGGTGCTATGCCCCGCAGATACATTGTCTTGCCGATTTTATCGCCAAACTGATAGCGGTCACGATAGACAGCACGCGAATCGTCATGCTCCGGGTGCCAGTTGTAAGAGCTGGGTGAAACAAAATCCTTCGTAGTAAGGTTATCCTCAGACAGCAGCCAGTCATAGGAAAAGCTCATTTCCTCATTGGGCCGTATGATGCCTTGTAACAGGCTCAGACGTTCGATGCCGGACAAGATGCGTGTACTGCTGCCCATGCGTTTGAAATGATCGGCAATGTCGGCAGCACGGTTCTCCAACTGCTCTTTCGCCTGCTGGTAGTTTTCGGCGTGCAGGCTGAAGGTGACGTATTTCTCACGAATCAGGCCATTTTGCCCGCGCAGTGCCTTCTCAGCCACAACTTGGTTCATCTCCTCGGCGTAGCGGTCACGGTCATTCCCGCGCAGCGGCAAAAAGGTGTCGCGGCGGAACTTCTCCTCGTCCATGCTGCGGGTGACAAGGTTGATCTCCAAATGCAGTGAGGGGTCAAAATAATTTAGAAACTCGCTGTACTTCGTGAAGATGTTCTTCTGCTCCTCCAGCATGGCAATTTGAAAGTTCACATCGGTGAACGCCATCGTCATCGAGAAGAGGCCCGGCTCCACCTCGCAGATGCCGTCCTGCGACATACTCAGGTATTGCAGGCAGTCACTGGCTTTCTGTGGCACTTTGCGTGCGGAAATACGCTTTTTTGCATGCTTTTCGTCTTTCTTTAACTGCTTTGCGTGCCGCCGCCGTTCTTTGGCGGCTTTCTTTTTTTCGCGTTTTAATGATTTCTCCTGTGCGCGCAAAGACTCCAACACACTCGGTTCGATGGGCATGTCTGCGTGCTTTTTTGGTAAAAACATAATTTTTCTCCTGACGGGAGCAGACTGCGACCTCAGCGGGGCCGCAGTACCATGCCCAGTAGATTTTTACAAGCTTTTCAAACGGATATCCGTTATGGCTGATAAAGCCCAGCCCAAGAAAGGGAAGAACTTCTACCATTACGATGTAGGAAACCAGCTGAATATCCAGTTGAAGCCATTGCAGGCAAACGAAGCAGGTCGCAATGGCCAGAACGGCAGCGACACCAAAGCAGGCCAGCTGCCGCAGTGACAGACCGAGAAAGAATTTCTCGTGATATTCCGTGATTTCCAGATTGGTTTTTGTTGAGAGCATAGGGGAACTCCTCCATCAAATGGCGCTGGTGATGGCTTTGGTGAACCGTCCGCTCATAAACACGGCCACCAGCAGAATAACGGATTTGCCCAGCATGGCCCATGCCTGCTCGGTAATGTCACCGCCACTGCCCAACGAAGCTGTCAGGGAAGGGTAGAAGCCAATGACAAGATAGAGCACGGCCCCTTGCAGCGCCACCGCCATGTAGTTTTTCAGGAAATTTACAGCAATACCGTGCAGTTCCCGATAGCAGAGCGTGGCAATCGGCAGGGAAGCCAGGGCATTATAAACGTACAGTTCAATGAAGCGGGCCGCAACGATGGTATTGATCACAATGTTGACAAGACGCAGCATCCAGCTTACGACCATAAGCTCCATGGCCACAGGCATATTGCCGATGCCGCCCGGCAGTGCGCTGATTGCGTTCTCGATGTCGACCTCGGTGTTGACCTGTCCGCTGCCTACGTAACCGGCAATGCCGTTTGTCACCGTTGCCGCTACCTCAAACATGGCGTTTAGAATTTCCGTGGAATGTAGTACAGCCCAGCGGCAAAGCGTGATTTTCAGCATGACCAAGGCCACTTGCTGAATCGTAAAAGCTGTGCTGCCGCTGTTCATGGCAATGGTTTGGGTGAAATTGTACAGTTCCAAAACCATAAAAAGTGCCAGAACGGTAAGTGCAATCGGCATGACCACGCCGGAGCTGATAGAATCTGCATAGCCGGCCAAGGTGCTGTTCCAATCGGTCAGACTGCTGAGAAGACCGGAGTTCTGCCCCATAGCGTTTATGGTGGCCGAAATGCCCGCCAGCTGGCTTCGTATCGTATCCTCAAAAATAGCGCATACCTCCCATCAACTGACCGTCAGTGTGCCAAAGTAGGTGGCAACGGCAATGATCAGAACACCGCCTGCAATCGACCACGCGCCGCTGCTGATGCCGGGGCCGTTATGGTCCTTGAGGTTCGTGCCCAGCGTCACCGCGCCAAACAGCAGCAACAGGCCGCCTGCAAAATTGACAACATTCGTGATAAGGGTCGTAATGTTAGATACCATTTCCATGAAATTATCCTCGCGTTTCTTATGAATCGGACTCGTCCTCGTCGAGCTCGATGGTGTTGATTTCCTGTACTGTATCGATAAAGCGCGCAAAATCATTCTCTGTGCGCCTCTCATAGTCAAAGGGCTTGTGTCCCTCCTTTTCTACCAAGGTATAGTTCGGATGTTTTTTGAGGTCGTACTTGTAGGAGTAAAACGGCACCACACCGGAAATCATCAAAAGGCACCGATTCCGCGGCATGGTGCGTATCTCCTCGGGTGTCATCAGATCACGGCTGGCTACCTGATAGTTCTTTGAAAAGGAGCCCTGTGCGCCGAGATTCTCTGTGGTGTTCAGCACCTCGATGGTCCGCTTGCCAAGCTGCTTACCGAAAAACTCCAGCGACTCCGGGTTATTGCCGCCACCCAGCACAAGCTCTGAATCACAGTTTTCCAGAATCGTGCCCCAGTCGTCACCGTACTGCGATTTCAGCTGCGCGATTGACTGGTAAATCAGGGTACATCCGATATTTCGACTGCGGATGGTGCTGATCAGAATCTGGAAGTCCGGAATCATGCCAATGTTCGGAAACTCATCTAAAAGAAACCGCACATGGCGAGGCAGGCAGTGATCCTCACGATTGTCTGCGGTATGCACAAGAATCTGAAAGCACTGCTGGAACATGACCGCTGCCAAAAAGTTATAGGCTGTGGTGGTGTCTGGTGTGACAACGAACAGTGCTACCTTTTTGTCGCTGGCCAGCTCTTCCAGATGGATGGTGTCATCCTCGCAGATCTTCATGATGGAAGGAATATTGAACGCGCTCATACGCATACCGAGGGATACGTCAATGCTCTGTGCGGTTTTGTCTGGTGCCATGTGGTACAGTCCATATTGACGCGCTGCGAATGACGCAGGCTTTTCCATGGCCAGATCTTCAAATATATCGTCCAACTGGCTGCGCCCCTGTGGTCCGTAACGATGCTGCATCAGCACAAAAAGCTCCATCACGCTGTTCATATTGTGCATCTCAGGTGGTTGCTCAAAATACACATAAGCAAGCAGCGCTTCCAGTAGTGAAGTAGAGCCTTCTTCCCATATAGGGTCGGCTGTGTTTTTCTGCCGCGGGTCCTCTTTCATATTTTTGATAAGATTCTTGGCAACAACCACAATGTCATCCGTATCATGGATGTACGCAAACGGATTGTAGTGATCGGACTTGTCACGGTCCTTCAGGTTGAACACTTTCACATCATAACCTTGCGATAACAGGACATTTCCGTAGGTGTCGAGCAGTTCGCCTTTCGGATCGCTAAGCACATAATTGCTGTTAAATTGCAACAACTGTGGGCCTGCAACGCTGTAGCTCTTGCCGGAGCCGGAGGGGCCGAACACAATGATGTTCTTATTGCGGTTGTAGTTGTTCTCCGCCGTTACCGGCATTTTCATGGCAAGGCTAAGGGATTCGGTGGCCGTCAGGGGGATGTTCTCGCTTGCCTTTTCATGGAGAAACGGCGCAATGTCTGCCGCAGTGCCCCAGCGGGCACTGCCGTATTCCTTCAGCGGCACCAGCCGATGGCCGCTGTACCTTATGCAGAGGTAAGCAAGACCCGCCAGCAGAATAGCCCCAACACCGCAGCCCACAGGAAGCGGCGCAGGGGATAGCTGCAAGGAATGCAGTACAATTTTGCCAGGATTTACTGCGGCGGCCAGCCGTTGTGTGACCGTTCCGACAGCTGACACATAGAGAACCCCAACTCGGTTACCTAACCAAAAGCAGCCCAGGCAGGCGGCGATGAAAATTAGAATTTGTTGTACTTGCAGCTTTTTCATAGCCGTTCACCACGCTCCTGCTCCGGCATTGGCGGACGGTGCTGGTTCAGCTCCTTCGTGCGCTGCATGGCCCGTTCGGACAACTCCTGCAGCAGACTGGTGGGACATTCCTTGCCGCGCGCTGCAATGCAGTTTTCAATGGCGGTCTGGATACGGTCCACATCCTGCCCCTTGAACCACAGGTTCAGCTGCCCGGTGTCCTTGTCCTTGGTAATGGCAAAGTCCACCGAGTATTCCTTGAGCTGCCGCCTGACATAGGGCAGCGTTTTGTCGTTCAGCTCCACCGAAGCGAGAGCCTGCGACTGCCGGTTCAGTGATTGAATTGATTGCTGCCCGTATTGCCGCGCTTGCAGCATACTGGCAACCGTCTGCAATATCCCAAAGATGCCCTGCCCGGCAAGCTTGGCTGCGTTGATTTGCACCCGGATGGCCGTTTCTTCTACCATACGGTATCACCTTCGCTTTCTCCGTAATAAAATTTCAGCCTCACCACGGCAGCGGAGCGCCGGTGCGTCGGGCGTATGCTTCGATTCTTTTTCCCAACCTGTATTGCTGCAAGCGGTCCGGCAGGCTGTATTCCAGTGTGCGGACTTTTACATGGTGCTTCATTGCGCACTTGAAAAAGGCGTACAGGTACCGCTCCTTGCCGCTGATCTGACGCATACGGCTGACATACACGCAGTTGACCTTGCCGTCTCTGATACTGCGTAGCATACTCTGATACCCGTCGCGCAGCGGGCCGTGCCCTTTATAATCGATGCTGCCGCCGACTACCGTGCAGCCGTCGTCACCGGCCTGCCTGCAGCAGGCATCGTAGCTCGCGCGGGTCGCTGCGCAGTCACCGGGAATGCGCGCATATACCCATGCGTGGGGCAATTTTTCTTGATTTGGCATTATCTCTCTACCTCCAGCTCTTGGTCATAAAAACTCAATTGCTCGCCTTCTAAGCGGAACCGCAGGTCCAGCTCGGCAAATGTGAAATTCCGATTGAAGCGTTCCGTCGCCTTATTCGGTGCATCCTGCAATTCCAGCATTAGCTGCCATAAATCAGGATGTGCCCGGTACAGATGGCGCAGCTCGGTCATGGACGCATTGGGGCAGAACCAGCACCCGCCGCGGTGGCTGTACTCATATAGCGGCGACAGCAGCCCCTCCTGCCTGCACATGGCAAATGCATCCTGCTCTGTCACGCCGTACTTTGCCATAAGGGAAACCTGGTCAGTCTTTAGCCGTTCCAGTCTGATCGGCTCATCCGCTGCAAGACCTAAATAGGAGACAGTACCCGGTGGCAAGCCCCTTTTATAGGCTTCCAGTGGCGGAACTTTGCAATCCCGTTGAATTGCACAGCGCCCCGCCAGCGGAAAAGCCGCAAGCTTTCCCTGTGCGTTGCCGCGGCTCACCACATGGTAAAAGCAATCCAGATACGTCTTTTCGGCGTGCAAAACCCTTGTGGGGATGCCGCGCTTTTCAAAGTACGGAATTGCTGTCTCATAGATAAACCGCGCATGCTCGGGCAGTTCGCCGGAAATCTCCTTGCTGAACATGACCTCAGTGTATATGATTTCGTCCAGCGGTTCGCCATGCTGTAGGGCCAGCAGCGCTGTTGCATTGCTGTCTTTGCCGAAGCTCGAACAGATGATATGTTTCATGTTACTCACCAATAAAAATAGGGCGGCCCGCGAGAGTCGCCCATACCATGTACGTGTTTCATATGCCTTTATTGCTCGCTCTCATCCGTTTTGGATTTGCGGCGCTTGTATGCAAAAATTCCGAAACCGACGATAGACCCAAATACCGCCGCCGAAAGCAGCGCAAAGGGGAACACATCGCCCGTTTGGGGAATGACCGGTATCGGCGCAGGCGTTGCCGTGGGTGTGCTTGCCGGTGCAGGGGCAGGCGCGGGCGTGCTGCCCGGCGTCGGTTGCGGCGTATTGCTCGGGGTATCCTCATGCGGTGTTTCCTCGGGGATGCGTACATCCTTCATAACGACAGTCTGAAGCTCACCGGTGGGCAGCACGGTAAAGGCAATGCTTTCCGCAAGCTGATAGCCATTGGGGGCGGTAATCTCCGTCAGCGTGTACTCTCCGGCAGGCAGCTTTTCGATATAGTGGGGCTTGTCCTCGGAAACCCACTGCGCAACCGTGTTGCCGTCCTTATCATTGATGACCAGCTCAGCGCCGGGCAGCTCTTTACCCGTGGCAATGTCAACCTTGGAGATTTGTACCCTCGTAATGTCATCTTTCATGATTACCGTAGCATCGTCCAGCAGCTCCCATTCCTCCCAGGGAATGATCCAGAGCTTCTTTTTATCCTTCAGATAGTAGACGTCTGCCTCGTCCAGCTGGTGGCCGTCGGCGTCCGTTTTGCGTTCCAGTCGGAAAACAATGTCATCCGCAACGGCATACCCATCAGCAGGCCGCTTTTCTGTCAACGTGTATTCTTCGTCAAAATGCAGCCCCGTCACACGGTGCGGCGTATCGGTAGATACCCAGGTGTCAACGATGTTGTCCTTTGCATCCTTGATGATCAGCGTCGCACCGGGTAGTTCCTCGTCGTTGGTCAAATCGCGCTTGCTTACCCACATTTCAGTAGGCTTGTTGGCGCAGGTATTGTCCAGTACCTGCAGAACCTCGCCGTCATAGGTGAAGGTGACATCCATCTCTGCATCGTTGAGATAGTATCCCTGCGGGGCGCGCAGCTCGCGGATAAAGTAACTGCCGCTGTTGGTCGAGGCATCCAACCGGTCACTCTGGCCGTACCACTCGCCGCGGATGGGAACGTCGCAGTTGAAATAGGTGTAGCCGTCCGCAACAGTCTCGGGACTGGTACAGATCAAATCACCGGCAGAGAACAGCTTGTTACCGTCAATGTCGTAGATGTCATCACGGGTGTACAGGTTGAACACGGCACCGGCCAGATATTTGCCGGTTTCCTGATTGATCTTGTACACACCCACGCGGGCATGCTCACGGTCATTGTAGAAACCAAGGGTCTGCTGTTCAGCCAGTTCCGCAGAGGCTTCCGATGCGCGTACAACATCAAAATGCTGTTCACTGTCGCCATTCTTGATGATGCTCTTTGCCATGACTACATCGTTCAGCTGGTTGTCCCAGACAAATGTCACATCGTAGCTGTCTGTCGTGCCGACATACCCATAGGGCGGATTGGTTTCCTCCACATGGTAGCTGCCCAGCGGCAGGGTAATACTAACTTCGCCGAGCGTGCCGTCGTGGATGACCGACAGAAAATCATAGGTTGCCTTGGTACGGGACGGCGCAAACACAGCAGTGTCTGCACTGCCGTCACCGGTGGTAACAACCGCTACCACATCGCCCTTGGCATACCAGAGCGTGCGGCTGCCGTTGGCATCCAGCTGGCGGTCCTGTGTGTAAATGTCATCGGCAGCCGTAATGGTGTATTCCGCACCGGCCAGCGGGCGCATCGTATAGGCAAAGTCGGAGTCGGCCTCGCCGGTCATCCAGGGGTCAATCAAATCGTAGGTTTCGATCTTTCCTGTCAAGGCATTGCCGGTCTTGCGGATGGTCAGCTTGCCCAGCGTTTCCTCATTCCAGTAGTTCTCACCAATGACAAGCGTATCCATGCTGTTTTCATTGTCATCACCGGTGGCCTTGTAGATGCGGTCCGTGGAAATATCGAAATCCACATAGTAGCTGCCGCTGTCGGCCCATTCGTTGTAGAAGCCGTCCGGGCCGACAGTCTCCACAATGCGGTATTTGCCCAGTGGCAGCTTTTCAGGCAGGGTCAGGATACCTTCCTCGTTGGTGTAGAAGGTATCCACGTTCTTGGTCAAATGCCCGTTTACCGTGTCCGTCATCGTGACCAGCTTGGGCTTCCCGTTTTCCAGCCGATAGTTGCCGTTGTCATCCAGCCAGTAGATCTGGAAGGCGGTGTTCGGCAGTAGGACCGGTTTGCCGGTTTCCGTATCGAGCTTCGTGATTTTTAAATACACTTCAATCTCCTCATCCAGTACCGTAAATTTCTGATAGGAATCCGATGCTTTCATCACACTGTCCTTCGGCGTGGCCATCGCGCCCCAAGGGTTGTTGTCCTGCTCGGGATCGATGCTGACCAGGAACGGCTCTGCTTGGAACAAATCGTGCGGGGTGGTCGTCTCAACGACCAGATAGGTGCCGTAGGAAAGCCCCTGCACGCGAATGTTGCCGGAATCATTGCTGAAGATTTCGGCCAGCTGATACTCATTGGCACGCCCCGTGGGCTGCCAGCCATCACCCTTGCCGTTCTTGTTGTCGCCCGCCGCGGTCAGCGTTTTGTTGTAGGCGGCCATTTCGTCGGCGTTGACCTCGTAGGTCTTGGCAATGGCCTGCGTCTCACCGGAAAAATCCCACTTGGGGTGCTCGTTGTCGTATTCCTTGTTGATGTAGGTATCCAGAATGCTTTGCAGAGTGTAGCTTCCGGTGCGGGTCTGGTCAAACTGCTCGACCTTGGACAAGTCGGACACAAGATAGAAGGTGAACCCAGCGCCTTCCAGCTCCAGCCCATTGGACTGCCCACTGGAGGATACGACCTTGCTGATCTCCACGTTGCCCTTCGCGACCTGATCCTGACTTTCGGTCAGGCTGTTGTCCTTGTGGATGTGGTAGTTGCCGTTGCAGGCCGCTGTGTCATTGGCAAAGGTGGTTTTCTCCACATACCAGCCCTCGTCTGCATAGCTGGGCGTGATGTAGTAGTTGTGCTCATCGCAGAGATACCCGGGCGCATAGGACAGGTAATAGGCATCGTAGGTCCAGGTGCCGTCCAGAGCCTTGCTCTTGGAGATGGTGCTGAACTGGTTCTTGTATACCCAATCTGTATACTGCCCGTTGCTGGCTGCCAGCGCGGCAACCTGCCCGGTAGCTGCATTGGTGCGGCTATCCACGGTGGGGTAAGTACCGGAAGCAGCAAGAGCGCCCTCACGCAGCGGAATAACCGTGCCGGTGGAGCGCTCTACTACATAATATTTTCCGAGGTACAGGTTGGAGAAGGTCAGCCAGCCGTCCTCGATTTTTGCACTGGCTACGAGATTGTCCTTTTTCAGCACGGGCAGGTAATCGCTGATCCACTGCCCGCTGTTGTCACGAATCGTAGTGTGCCAGATGGGATTGCCGTTGGAATCTACGATTTTGGAATAATCCACAACGCCGGTCACACCATCAGGGTGGGTAATATCCTCGGCGGCGTACAGGTCGTACACTGCGCCGTCCAGCACGGCATTGCCGTGAGCAGCGTCGCCTGTCACATACCGCTGTGCATCCAAATCAACCTTAGAGATACTGATTTCGCCCAGCGTGCGGTCATTTTTCATGATACCGTCCGCCGCCGTGGTGGTGTAGCCGTCCTCGTTGGCTGCCTTGCCGCTGGCATCGGTGGTATAGCTCCGGGAGGCATCCTTGGGGGAGTCATAGATGGTGACGGTGGTTTCTACGCCGCCGCTGGTCACCAGCTTTGTGCCGCCCTTATCGCCAGTGGCAATGTCGGCATTGTAGTCACCATTGCCCAGCCACAGGACAGAATTGTTGTTGTCAGCCGTAATTTCCACATAGTAGGCGCGCTTGCCCAGCGGTGTGCCCGCCGAGCCGGGATGGTCAACGTCTGTCCAGTCGCCGAAATACCCCGCGGGGGCCTTCGTCTCCACAAGGATGAACCTGCCCTCATTGCGCTGCGTGTAGTACAGTGTATGGCGCATCGTGTCGTTTGTGGCGTAGGCGGCGTTGTTGATGACGGCATAGGTGCCGTCACCCTGGCGCTGAACGCTGTAGGTGTTGTAGCCGCCCGTGGGCTGGTATTTACCGGTCACGACGTCCCACTGGTAGATTTCATACCGGGCATCGCCTGCAATCTGGCTGCCGGTCTCGCTGTCGGTCTTTTTGATGTTGATCTGCAGCGACCACTCAGCATTGCGCATCTCGTAGGCATTGTTGGAGTTGGCCGGTACTGTAATGGTCTGGTGGCTGCCGTTGCCGCCCCAGTAGGATTCAAAACCGTAGGGAATGGTGACTTCGTCATAACGGAACTGTAAAGATGCAAGCTGTGCCTGCGCGCTGGCAATAGCATTATTTACAGCGCTCTGTGCTTCGGCCTGAATGGCGGCAACCGCAGAATCTCGCTCGCTGTTGGCGGCTGCGTCCGCGGCTTCTTTCGTAGTATAGGGGCCGACGCTGCCACTGCGGCCATCTACGGTCTTGGATACAGTGTAATGCACAGACCAGCTGGCAGATGCTGCACCGCCGTTATTCTGGTAATTGTCGTCATTGGTGTGGCCGCCTGTGGTGACGGTCTGCACACCGGCAGGGGAGATGCTCCAGCTGCCGCCGTCAATCGTGCCGGATTTGGTGATCGGCTCGATTTCAATGGTCGTACCGTCCACCTTTTCCAGTGTTTTCAGCTGGATCTTATCTGTGGTGATACCATAGGTCAGATCTACGGTGCTGCTGGCGGACTGTGCAGGGGCTTCCCAACTGGCATAATACTCCTGTACGACAGGCTTCGGCTCTTCCGTTTCCTCCTCGCTGATTTCAGGGCCAATCAGGGCAACGGTCTGCCAACCGCTGCGCGCAGGGGTATAAATGTAGGTGTAGTAGCCGCGGGGCTTTGCATAGGCAACAGCGCCGTCCAGCAGGGCCTGCGCGGATTCCAGATAGATTTTTGCAGCAGTGCTCTCGGGATAATTTTCAATCAGCCACAGCTGGGTGTCATCGTAAATCGTGCGGCAGAAATCCAAAAGAGAGATTCTTTCAGTATCTTCTGCAGAAAAAGCGACGGGTGCATCGGGCAGCAATTCCATAGAGAGTTGGTCCAAACCGCCCCAGATGCGGTACTGGTTGCCGTAGTGGTCACCGGGAATGCACTGATCCGCACTGACCAGAGACGTGTTCGTATAAGTGTACGGAGGACAGCCTTTGGGCTGGCCGTTGGCACCGTGGGTGCAGCAGTAGGCTTCCTCGCCATTGAACCAGATCAGCCATGTGCCGTTGACCTTCTCGACCTTGGTGATTTTGCCGCTGGTAACGGCAGGCGTGGGGCGCTCGGCGTAGGCGGCGACGTCTGTGGCCGTTGCAAACGGTGCGGCCATGGTGCGGCTGCGGTCAATTACAACGTGCAGCGCTTTCGTCAGCGTGCTGCCATCCAGAGCAGTATAGACAAGCTGCGCGGAAAAGTCGGCATCTGCCTGTACATACAGCCCCATAACCGCGGCTGACGTTTCGGTGTACTCGCTATGCACAAGGCTGCTGCGTGTAGCCTCATCGGCGGGGGCACCGTAGAAGTTCAGCACAGTCACCTCGTTGGGAAGCACCACATCCAGACTGCTGCCGTCTGCAGGATATTCCACCTGTGCCAGGATGGGCGCAACGGCATAGTCGGTACCCTCCAGCAACGGAGCCATCATCGTCAGGTCGTCGCTGTTCAGGGTGTCCGCACTCAGGTAACTGTCTGTGCTTTCTTCCAACTGGTCATTCGGCCAGGCCGAAATGCCGATTTTTGTTTCACCCGTGGCAACGGGCAGTCCCTGACTGCCCATATAGGAACCAGTCGGTGCATCCGGTAAGTCTGTGTACAAAACAGCGCCGTCGAAGGTATAGTCGGTGGATGTCTCCACCGGCGCATCCTCGTCGGCGCTTTGGGATGTTGCGGCAGCTTCGCTGCTTTTGGGCGTGCTTTCTTCACCCGGGTCCGGGTCGCTTGCCTCGGTCTGATGGCTGTCATCTGTGACGGCCTCTTTGTCCTGCTCCATGATGAGAGTCCCGTCTGCATCAGCCCTCGGAGCCTCCGCAAACACCCCAGCTGGGAACAGGGAGCAGCAAATCATAGCCGCCATACACAAGGCCGCTACGCGCTGCTTGAGCTTGAATTTGTGATACATTGAACATACTTCCTTCTACTGTTAAATTTTATCTATATAAAAAAGTGCCTGCTGAAAAAACAGCAGACACTTGAGAGTTTGATTTACCTGTAACGCTCAACCGACCTTTCCCTGAAAGAACTCCAAAAACTCCGGCAGTTCCCGGTCCGGCAGTTCGTTCATGACCTGCATGGCCAGGTACTCCGCACGGCTCACCTTGGGGGCAAACTTGCGGGAGTAGGTCTTGCCGGTTCTCACGTACCCAACATCGTGGATCAGATCCTTTTCCGCAAGGCTTTTAAGGATGGTAAAGACAGAACGCGGCTTCCAGGTGCAGTTCTGGGTCGGGATCAAATCGGAAACGATCTGGCTGGCGATGGCAGGCTCCTTGGAATTCCAAAGGTAGGTCATGATCTGCATTTCGGATGTAGTCATCCGATACAGGGAGTTTTGCTTTTTCATATCCATTCTCCAATCACTGAAAGGTTACGGTCCAGTAAGTGTACTGGCCTTCGGCTGTGCTGCAGAACCAGCAGCCTACACCCATGCTGGTGAAGCTGGGCTCCATAATATTGGCATAGTGGGCAGGGCTGCCCTGCCAGTAGGTGCAAACGCTACTGGCAGAGCCAATCGGACCGGCAGCGCAAATCTCGCTGTGGGTCGTCATGCCGCTGTGGTCGAACGGCCCACCTGCCACAAAGCTCTCACAGCGTGTATCGGCAGCAGCACTCAGGCCACTGTCCATCGTCAGCGGGGACAGCCCCGCCGCGGCGCGCATGGCGTTGATATTCTCCTGCACAGCCCAGTAGGCACTGTCCGAGCTGTCGATGCTCCACCATTCCTCACTGCCCGCCGCTAGGTCAAAGGGGACAGCACCGTAGCTCATGCTGACCTGTGCAGGCTGACTCTCCGCGGCAACGGGTTCCGTAGCGGGCGCTTCGGTAGGCGCTGCAGTAGGCTCCGGTATGGGAATTTCAGTCGGTGCCGGTGTGGCAGTCGGTTCTGGAGTCTGTGTAGGCGCGGGTGCCGGGCTTTCCGTGGCAAGCGGCGCAGGTGTCTCAATGGCAGTCTCTTCAGTAGCAACGGTAAGTTCTACCAGCGTACTGCTTTCCGTCGTTTGCAAGGTGTTATCGGTCTGCTGTGCGCAGGCGCAGAGCAGGACGGTAGCTAAAAGAATGGATAACAGACATTTTTTCATATTAAAAAATTCTCCAATCAGTAGTATAAATCATACAGACTACCAGCAAACTCGAGCAGCTTTCTGCCCAGCCAGAACAGCACCTGCGGCGCGCCGTAAGGGCTGAGCAAGAATGCCACGATGGCGGATACTGCCGCCTCTTGGTAGCACTTATCGAATAGCGCCAAAAGAGCAGCCAGACCGCCCAGCGCCGCCAAAAACCTGCCGCAAACTCCGCAGATAGCAAACAGCACGATTGCAATCAGGCCCAGTGCAAAAAGTACCAGAATGACAGGCACGAGACTAATGCGGATACCCCAGGTAAGGAACAGATTTTTACGTTGAATGGGCATAATGGCCACCTCCTACCTCTATGATACATGGTCTGCGGAATAATGCAAGGCTGTCGATTTCAGCGTTCCAGTTCGTTTTCCTCTCTAGGCGTTCGCACAGAATCGTCCTCGTTTACGACCTCGGCCTCACTCTCCAAAACCGGGGCATCATTGCCCACATTCAGCAGGGCATCCAGCTCGGCCAGGCGCGCGCTCTTGTCGTTAAGCTCCTGTTCCTGCAGAAAAGGCTGTTGCAGTTCCTCTTTGGCGCTGTCCAACTGGACGCGCAGCTGCTGTAGATTGTTGCGCAGACCGCTGACCTCCTGCGGCAGGGCAGCAACAACGTTTTGCAGGCGGACCATATTGCCGGCAGCGTCGCTGCCCAGCTCTGTGGTATGGGTGGCCTGCCCGACCAGATGTGCCACAAACACCTTGGAAAGCGGCACATAGGCAACCGTGACTTCAAAACCCGCATAGTGCCCCACCAAAACAGGATGGTCAGCCCGCACAGCAGCACCCACCAGCCCGAGCAGTGCCTTACCTGCATCCTCGCGCTTGTCGTAGGACGTGCCGTCCAGCTCAATGCTGAAAACCGGCTTGCCGTCCTTGTCATAGCTCTGACTGTCCTTGGCGGTCTGCATATCCTTCTCAAACGCCTGAATCCGGCATTCGGTGCCGCGGATCTCTCGCAGAAAGATGCCGGTCACGGCGTCCTCCAGTCGGTAGTGCTGGCTGTTGTAGGCGGCCTTCAGCGTGCGAAGCCGCGCAACCTGAATATCAAGGTCCATCTTTTCTTTGATCATCGGGTTTCCGGCAGCCAGCGCCTTTACCTCAGCGTAGGAGAGCGCAGCCTCGTCTAAATCCTCACAGCTTCGGGCAGGGGATTTCGACGTCATGATTTGCGAAATAAACTTCTGTTTGTTTTCGACCAACTGATAGCTGTAGGCGTCAAATGTGGCTTCGGTTATATAAATAAAGATAGAAACCTCTTTGTTCATGTTACCCTGCCGCACCATGCGTCCATTGCGCTGGGCAATATCGGCTGGCCGCCATGGGCAATCAAGGTGATGGAGTGCACACAGCCGCGTCTGTACGTTGGTGCCTGCGCCCATCTTTTGGGTGCTGCCCATCAGCACGCGAACCGCACCGCTGCGGACTTTGCCGAACAGCTCAGCCTTCTTGGCTTCCGTATCGGCATCATGGATGAACTGTACCTCATCCTTGGGGATGCCGCGCGCCACGAGCTTGTCTCGAATATCGTTGTACACATCAAAGCCGTCCGCACGGGGTGTGCTCAAATCGCAGAAAATCATCTGCGTGGAGCGCTGCGCCTTTGTTCTTTCCCAAATGGTAAAGACCCGCTCCACGCAGGCATTTGCCTTACTGTCGGGGTCATCAGGCAGCAGGGGATTCATCAGGCGCTGGTCCAGTGCCAGCTTGCGGCCATCATTTGTGATGCGCAGCATGTTGTCCTCGTTCGGGGCTACCAGGCGGTTGCGCACCGCCTCGGCCCGCTCACCCAGCGCCGCTACCATCTGACGCTGCAGCTCACTGGGCGGCAGCTTCACAATCGTAGGCTTGCCGCCCGTGATTTCGGGGACCGGCAGCTTCAGCATATCGGCGGTCTGAATGTCGGCACACTGCTTGAACATATTCATAAGCTCGGGCAGATTGTAAAACTTTGCAAACCGTGTTTTGGAACGGTAGCCGTTGCCTTCGGGGGCCAGCTCAATCGCGGTAACGCTCTCGCCAAAGGTCGACGCCCACGCATCAAAGTTCAGCAGTCCCTCCTGCTCCAAGAGCCCATATTGCAGATACCGCATCATGATGTACATCTCGGTCATCGAGTTGGAAATCGGTGTACCGGTGGCAAACACAATGCCGTGCCCGCCGGTCAGCTCGTCCATGTACATACACTTCATATACATGTCGCTGGCCTTTTGGCTTTCGGTCTGTGAGATACCGGCCACGCGGGTCATCTTAGTGGTAACCATTGCATTTTTGAAGTAGTGTGCTTCGTCCACCATCAGACTGTCCACGCCCAACTCCTCAAAGGAGATGACGTCATCCTTGCGGCTCTGGTCGTTGAGCTTGTCCAGCTTCCGTTGCAGCTGCTTTTTCATGCGCTCCATCTGCTTGATGGTAAAATTCTCGGCGCGCTGGGCCTTCAGTGCAGCGGTCTGTGCCACTACATCGTCGATTTGCTTTTGCAGGTACATTTTCTGCCGTTCATCGGAAAGCGGTATCTTTTCAAACTGGCTGTGACCGATCACGATAATGTCAAAGTTGCCGGTAGCAATGCGGGCGCAGAACTTTTTGCGGTTTGCCTTTTCAAAATCCGTTTTGCGCGCTACCAGAATTTCCGCGTTGGGGTAGAGCAACAGCGCCTCGGATGCCATCTGCTCGGTCAAATGGTTGGGCACTACAATCAAGGTCTTGTTGCAAAGACCCAGACGCTTCTTCTCCATGGCGCTGGCGACCATCTCGAACGTCTTCCCAGCCCCTACCTCATGTGCCAGCAGTACGTTGTTGCCGTACAGCACATGGGCAATGGCGTTGCGCTGATGTGGCCGCAGCGTAATTTCCGGGTTCATGCCGGGAAAGCGCAGATTGCTGCCGTCATACTCCCGCGGGCGGATGCAGTTGAATTTGCTGTTGTACAGGCTTACTAGCGCTTGCCGCCGCTGCGGCTCCTTGAAAATCCATTCTTCAAACTTGTCTTTTATCAAGCATTGCTTTGCGTAGGCAGCCTCGGTGGCGGCGTGGTTCAGTACGCTTTTTTTGTTTCCCTCTGCGTCGGTAACTGTATCAAACACCTGCACAGGCCGCAGGTTCAGCGTGGCCTCGGTGATTTCATAGGCATTCTTGCGGTTTGTGCCGTAGGTGATGGTTGCCTTGATGCTGCCGTTGCCGTAGCGCTTGTTCGTGATATTCCACTCACCGGTGAACGACGCAAACAGCACCTTCACGGAAAGTCGTGTAGACAGCGGCGGTTCCAAAAGCTCCATGAGGAAATCCTGAATATATTCAGGCGGTATCCAGGTAGCACCCAGACGCACCGCAATCTCACTGGCGTCGAGGTTCTTCGGCTGTACCTGCTCCAGCGCCTTCACATTGACCTGATAGTCCGGGTCGGACGCTGCGGCCAGCCGGGCAACAGCCAGCTTTTGTCGCACATTGCCGGAAAGATATTCGTCAGCCGGCAGATAGACCGGCTCGGATTGCTCCGGGTCACTGAAGATAACGCCGGTCAAATCGCGTATAATTTCGTCCTGCGATTTTCCCGTGACCTGTGCCATGTAGGTAAGGTCCACACGGGCCTTCTCGGTCAGGCTCAGCACCAGCGCTTCATCGGCGGTGTCCACATGGTCCACCACCTGGGCCGGGCGGATGGTCCGCTTCGTGAACATATCCGTCTTGCCCCTGTAATGGCCCTCACTGTCGATGTCCTCCAGTGAGCAGAGCAGGAAATACCCGGAATCCTCACGGAACGCCGAAGCCGTGCCGCGGCTATTGATTAGCCCATACGTATCGTGGTAGGAATCATACTGGGCGGTCAACTGCGCTTGCAAAGCCGCAATCGTTTCATCGGGCAGATTGTCCAACTGCGCCCGAATCAGCTCCCGGCAGGTATCCCGCAGGGGAACAAGCGCCTTGATGCGGGTAAGCGCGGTGGTGCTGGCCTTCACAGCACGCATTTTGGAATTTTCACGGTAATAAACTTTGTCGGCTTTAACAACATAGCTAAAATTTCGCGTGCCGGGGTCAGCGTCGAGCGTGTCGCTTTCCTCCTGCGCGTCCTCCCGGTCATCTGCCAGCGTGTACTCGGCCTGTAAATTGGCAAGGGCCGCGTCAAGCTGAACTTCCAGTGATGTGCCATTTTCCGGTGGTGCGCAGGTGGGGCGCTGTCCGTAGGGGCCGCTGACCATCTGCATCTCACCGCAGATCATCTCAGTATGGTCGATGAAATACCGGTTCAGCGGAATGCCATCGGCAGTCTCGCCTACATGAATCCACGGCGCGTCCTGCTCCAAAACCCGACCACGCTTTTGCAGAAACAGAATGTCCGAGGTGACGGTTGTACCTGCCTGCGCGGTAAAGGTATTGTTGGGCAGCCGCACCGCGCCGATCAAATCACAGCGGGCAGCCAGATACCGGCGCACGCTTTCGGACTTTTTATCCATCGTGCCGGAGGTCGTTATAAATGCCATAATGCCGCCGACGCGGAGCTTGTCTACGGTCTTGGCTAGAAAGTAATCGTGAATTTGAAAGTGCAGCTTGTCGTATTGGCGGTCTGTGACCTGATACTGCCCAAACGGCACATTGCCGATAGCCAAATCAAAGAAGCTGTCCGGCAGGTCGGCTTTTTCGTAGCCGCAGATTTGAATTTTGGCTTTCTGGTATAACTGCTGCGCGATGCGGCCTGATACACTGTCCAACTCGACGCCGTAGAGCTTTGCATTGTTCGTATCAAAGCTGCCGCTGCGGTGCCCAAAGAACGCACCCACACCCATGCTGGGCTCCAGCACATTGCCGCCCACGCAGCCCATGCGGGTCAGCGCACGATACATGGCATGGATGACGACGGGCGGCGTGTAGAACGCTGTCAGCGTGGATTCCTGCGCGGCGGCGTATTCCTCCGGCGTCAGCAGATCCTTTAGCTGTTCATATTCGCTGTGCCAGCTGTCCTTGTTGGGGTCAAAGGCATCGGCCAGACCGCCCCACCCGAGATACCCGGCCAGAACATCCTGCTCGGCTTCCGTGGCCGGTGTGCCGCGCTGCTCAATTTGCTTGAGTGTCCGAATTACATTCAGATTGGCAGCAAACTTGGCCTTTGCCCCTGTGGGAACCTCCGGCTCATAAGGGATGAGATAGTTAGTGGGGGCTTGTGCGGCAGGCTCGTCGGGAGAAAAGACATTTTCCTGCGGCTCGTGTTCTTCCACCTCGTCGAGGTCGATTTCCATGAGGCTGTCAAAATCGAGATTGGAGAGCACCGCCTGGTTCAGATCATCGAGCGAGCCATACCGTTCCTGTGCGTAGAGAGTATCGTCCACCAGCTTAGTGACGGTGCAGTGCTCCAAATCGGCGTACACCTGAATGACGTGCTTCTCATCCTCCGTGGTGGTATAGCCCAAATCGATTCGTGTCAGGTCCGAAAAGTCCGGCTCGGTGATTTCAAATTCGTCCTTGAGATAATCCTCAATGTAGGATAGCGCCTGTTCCGTCTGCGTTTGCACAAGGGCTTCGTGCTGCTGCTCGGAGAGCATCATACCGTCGTTGCGCGGGTTGGCGTCCAGCTGCCGCTGAAACTCCTCCCGGCTGATGGCGCGTCCGATCAGGGGGACTTCCTCATCCCGCAGATGCACGTCAAACTGCCCGATGCGCTCCACAGTAAACCGGTGGTCATCCTCCAAGTAGACAACGCTGCCCTCGGCGCAAATAGGCATGCTTTCCGGTATGGTACTGGGTTCATCGCGCACCGCACTGGCGGCCTCTTGCTGTTCGGCAGCCCATGCGGGATACTGCTCCAACTCCTGCGGCGTCAAAAAGCGCTGCATCTCGATCAGATAGGCAATGCGCTTGGCTGCGGCCCGCCATAGCAGCCGACGCTCAAAGCGGCCTTCCTCATTTGTCAAAATCAGCTTCAATCCGGCAGGGCCGTGGTCAACCCAGCCGTGGGCACCGCTTTGGTAGTCCCATGACCGGCCACCACTGCCGTATTCCTTCTTCAAAAAAGCGGCGTGGTCGCCCTGCGTGGTGGTAAACTGCTGATAAATACGGAATTTGCTGTTTTCAAAATTGCTGCCCGCTGCCAGAGCCAGGTTGATTTCCTCGTCCGTGATAACGCTGCCGTCATCCATCTGCGGTGCATTGTACTCGGCAACAGGCAGGGCAGAGCGAATGACGGTTTCCTGCTTTTCCGGGGTGAGAAAATCATCCTTTTCCAACCTGTCATCTTCCGCGCTCGTCGGCGAACCGTCAGGCAGTTCAAAGGAAAGCTGTTCCTCTACCTGCGGCAGTTTCTTCGGGTCGATGGCCGCAATAAGCTCATGTTGTTCAATCAAGTCGTTCAGCGCATTGGCCACGGCACGCCACGACAGCAGCGTTTCCGCGCTGCGGGTCAGATACGCGCCCTGCCAGACAACCAGGCCATTGTCCTGCCTGTGAAAGCCCACACGGATATCATCGGCCAGCAAAAGCTCTGTAAAAATATCCTTGTAGCTTTCCCGCACAAAGCGCAGCCGGTCAATGAGCAGGGGATTCTTACTATAAAAGGTAAGATATTCGGCGTTGGCTGCCCGGGAAGAAGTCTCTGCCGCCAGCAGCTGCGGCAGGAGCGTGGGCGAAAATTCAGGCAAAGCAAAAGCGGAGGGCGATTGCTCGCTCTCCGCCTTTGCGGGTACTTCGGTTAAACTTCGTACAGCATCGGAAGGACTGATTCCTCCGCCTGCTTCTTCAGGCTGTTGGTCATCTGCGTCCAGCCCAGCGGGTTCGTCCTGCGGTCCGGCATCGGGGTTGTCTGCATCAGCTCGCGTAGGGTCTTGTCCACCATCTGCTGTGCTGTCCGTCCGATTCGGCTGCAGCTCGTCAGCAGCGTGCCCTCCAGCATCAGCTGGTCGCAGAGCGTCGGCTCGTTCTGCTCCAGATATTCCAGACGCAGCCTCGCGTAGCGGTTCAGGTACGGGTTCGGCTGGTTCGGCAGGGAAAGGCTCGGAATCAGGTAGCCTTCGCGGTTCTTCGTGTACGTCATAAGTAACGGCCTCCTCTCGGCTGTTCAGTTGTGTTCGTGTGCTTTCATTATGAACTGGTTCGTGCGGTATTGCAATGCTGTCACGGTTTAGTCGCAGCGCATCGCGCCCAATGGCATCCAGCATCGGCTTCGCGGCTGCCTGTACATAGCCACCCAAGCAGAGTGAAATCTGACAGGTATCGAACTGGCTGACGCTTTTGAATGCCGGGAAATCCTCGTCCCGCACCGGCAGCCCGATTCGCAGCCGTGCTATGTAGACAGCACTCTGCGTGACCAGTGCCTGCAAGAGCTGCATCTGCTCGTCAGGCTGCGCCCATTGCAGCGTACTGTCTGCCACATTGCGTTCCAGCATACGGCGGGCACGATCTGCATCGTTGGAAACGCCCTCCTGTGCCAGCGCCGCCAGCCAGTCATCGGATTTGCCTTGCAGAAGCAGCGGGCGCGTTGTGTCCGTGACTTCCCACGGCCCGCCGGTGCGCGTCTGGCTCAATAGTGTGGTATCACCGATGGCAAAAACAGGTTTTGTCACCGCCACGCCCTGTCGGCGCTGCAGCACGGTGATGCTTCTGCTGCCGCGCATGACCAGCCGGTTTGCCCTCGTATTCCAGTATTCCATGCTGGCACAGGCTGCGGCGTCGGGCCGCTGGGCGTGAATCAGCAGTTGGTTCAGATAGGTGGTGTGGTAGTTGTGGGCGGCAGTGTACAAAAAGCTCTGCCACGCCTGCGGCGATGCTGTGACCCGCACGGCCTCCTGCCGGGCCAGCTGAAATATATCCTGCGGTTTCGGCATCTTGACACCTACCTTTCTAATTCATCTAAATTGTGCTCCTGTCGCTCAACTTCCATATCATGAAGCTCGGGCAGCAGTCGGCTTACATCCTTGAAGCCAACGGCATCCACATACAGGGCTTCGGCTTTATCACCGCGCTCCATGACGATCAGATCACTGACGGACAAAGACGGCATATTGTTGGCGCAGGGGCGGTCATCATAATTGAAATCCCGGAAGCACTTGTCCGGTGTGTAGTCCCGGGGCATGTTTGCCACATAGGCACAGCGGTAATCGGTGGCCTTCAGCTTGTTCTGGGCGTAGTCATAATCCGTAAAGCGATATTCGCAGGTGTAATGTGGAATTTGATATATCAGCAGTCTGTCTAACTTATCACCCGGCTGCGGATGCTCCGGTTCCACATAACAGCCTCTTTTGAAGCACTGATTTGCATACTGCTGGATGTGGCAGAAACGACTGCCTACGTAAAAGTGCGTATCGTCAACTGTCTGCACATCTTTCACCAGCTGTGAACCATCTGCGTAGTTTTCAATGATGCGCTGACCGTTGCGTACCTGAAATAACTGCTGCCCATCACGGTTCAGAAAGCGAGAAAATCGAAGTGCACTGCAAAGCTCCGGTGCATTGGCCCACTCGGTTATGTGGATGTCTTTACCAACATGTACCTTTGTGTGACCATTTTCTTCCGTGTAGTAGTGAGGCCGGATACGATCTACGCCAACTGCCGTCACAAGCTGCTTTGACATTTCAATGAGCGGTTTGTCATTGCGATCTGCAAAGGGGCCGCGATAGTCATCACACAGGTAGTTGACACCATTCCGTACCTGCATGATAGTTACTGCGCCATCCGGGTCACGGCGGTCAATTCCAACAGTCAGGCGCGGGTAGGGAAGATTGGTGCGCTCGTTCCAGGTGTACTCGTTGTTGTAGGGCATTTCTCTCAACTGCTGGTAGCGCTTCATCAAATCAGCAGTATTTGAAAAGAACTCCGTTGGAGCTTGTTCTTCAAACTGTTGCGGAAAGACGTGCGACATGAAATCGGGAATCAGGTAATATCTGTACTCTGCCATTTTAACGCTCCAGGCTGGGTTGTTTTTCCGGCATAAGATGGCGCGAGTTTCGTTCCAGAAGCTGCATGATGATTCCTACCATCTGTTCTTGTGTGTAGCCGGTGGGAAAGTAGCGGGCAATTTTGCTGACGCTGATGGTCAGCGTAGGGTCGCGGGGCGGTACACTGGGCTTTTTGGTGTCCATGATTTCCAGCAGCTTGCCGTGATTCAGCTCGCCGTCCTTGCTAGCGGCCTTGAGCTTCTGTGCCTGCGACAGTGAAGGCGAGCAGGATTGGGATTCAATGTAATCGAGGAAATCATTCTGCTCGGTTGAGGTAAGGTAAGATAGCTCTACGGCGGGGTTGAATTTCAAACTGCCGTCGTCCACTTTCTTTTGCAGGTCGGGGACGAGGCTATTTAAGCGAATATACCGTCTAACTTGCATACGACTATCTCCAGCTTCTTTACCCACGATGTCAGCGCTTTCCAACTTCCGCCCAACTTGGGCGGAAGTTAAATCTTGTCGTGCGCCCTGACGGCTGATAGCTTCCAGCTTCATCGCATACGCCCTGGCCTTCTCCATCGGGCAGATATGCTCCCGCTGAATATTGGAATCGACCATGTCAATAATCGCCTGGTCATCATCAATATCCCGCACCTGAACCTTGACCCTATCCAGCCCGGCCCGCTGTGCTGCGTGGAACCGTCTGTGCCCACTGATGATCTCATACCCACCCTCGGCGCGGCGGCGCACGGTCAGGTTGGTGAGCACACCGTTCTCCCGAATGCTGTCCACCAGCTTCTGCATATCCTCATCGTCGCGCACCTCAAACGGATGCCCGACGAACGGATGCAGCTCGGAAAGCGGCACCTCTGTGACCAAATCGCCGCTTTCACGCTGCCTGTCGGCTTCTGAGGAAAACATATCATCGATTGAGGGCATCTTCATCGCGTTCAAAAACTTGTTCTTCGCGGCCATAGCCGGATACCTCCTTCGCAAATTCAATATAGGCCTTTGCACTGTTGCTTTTCGGGTCGTACAGAATCGTCGGCTCTGCATTGGCCTGGCTCTCCTGTACCTTCACGTTTCTGGGAATCTCCGTTGTGAAAACGTGAATCTTATTGCCGTAGGTACTGCGGACCTGCCCGCAGTAGTGCTCGGAAACGTTCGTGTGCTCGGTCATCGTCAGAAGGATGCCCTTCACCCGCAGTCCAGGGTTGATTTTACGCTGCACATTCGCAATAGAGGACGTCAGCTGTGACATGCCCACAACGGAGAAAGGCTGCGCCTGCATAGGGATAATAATTTCATTGGCGGCGGCCAGCGCATTGGTCAGCAGCAGGCCAACAGAAGGGGAACAGTCGATCAAACAGTAGTCGTACTGATTGTTGTACTGCTCCAGGCAGGATTTCAGAAGCACCTCGCGGCACATCATCGTGCCCATGGCCAGCTCAAAGCCCGCCAGCCGCAGATTGGACGGGATAAAATCCACCCGTGCGGCAGCCTCCTTGCGTCCGGTCTGGTAGACACACTCCCGATTTCCTATCGGCTTTTCGCAGGAGGTCTTCATCAGCAGCTCCGTAATGGTCTGGTCAAGGTCCTTTTCCGGTGGGATACCGCAGTAGCAGGAAAGATTGCCCTGCGGGTCAAAGTCCACCATCAGGACGCGGTAGCCCTGCTGGGTCAGGGCAATGCCGAGGTTATACGTTGAGGTCGTTTTCCCCGTACCGCCCTTCTGATTTGCGATTGCGATTGTTTTCATCTTGTTTCCTCCAAAATATCATCCATGCTGATGCAGTGCGCGCGGTATTCCTGCATGTACTGCACCAGTGTGTCGTTGTAATCCTTGCCCACCGGCGGCGGGCGGTCCTCTACAGCTTTGCCGCTGCCCGCAAGGTGCGCAATAATATCCTGCGTTCGGGTCCGCCCTGCGTTGTCGTTATCCAGACAGAGGACGATTTTACAAACAGCCGGGAAATAATTCAAAAACGCATCTAGCGCCGCATAGTCCGTGCCGCCCAGCGCCAGGTAGTGGACACCGCGCCACGGCCCGGTGTGCTGTATGAGGTTTAGAGACGCACCGGACATAGCGTCAATGGGAGCCTCGTATACCTCAACCGTGTCGGCCTTAGTGCTGGCCTGTATGTAGAACGGGTAAATCTTCTTACTTCCGGGAATATCACGCCGGAATTGCAGCTGCGTACAGCCACGCAAGCTGCCGCCTTTCGCAACACCCTCACCGTCGCGCCCGACAAATACGCAGTTCGGGTGATTTTTGAAGCTGGTCTGGTACAAAATGCCTTCCCTGCGGCAGAACGCCAGCACATTGGGGTGGATACAGCGCCCACGCAGATACGCCATAGCTGCATAACTGTTTGCGTCTGGCTTGGGTAGCTTGAAATCTCGCGGTGCTTCCGGTTCAGCGCGCGGCTGCGGCAGGCTTACAGGTTGGGAAGAATGAACCACGCCGCCTTGGATGCGGTTGATCTCCCGCACAGCTTCAACATAGGGCACCTTCTCGACGTCGATCAGATACTTCAGCGCCGTGCGCCCGCGCAGGCCGATGCAGTGCCAGCACCAAAGGCTGTCTTTGCTGATGGTTAGCGAACTGTGTACCTTGTGGCGGTATTCCTTGCCCACGAGCTTCAGGTTGCCTGGCTCAACGAGTTTGAAGTAGGTTAGCAGGTCCAGTTCCTTCGCCCGCGCGATTTCTTCCTTCATCACTCCGGCCATACTCTACACCCCGTATTCTGTTTTCCAATCTGTTTTCTGTATCGTTATAATCAGTCTAATTACTATCAGTCTTATTTGCGTGTGATAATCACATCTCCAGAAGTGTGAAAATCACACTTCAAGAAATGTGATTTTCACATTTCTTGATTTATGACGAAACAGCAAAGTTTTTCACATAAATCAAGCTGGGCTTTCCCAGTCCCTGGCGCTTGCGCTCAATCAGACCTGCATCCTTTTCCAGCTCGAGCATCAGGCGGCAGGCCTTCTGGTTGGCACAGCTCAGGGCCTCCATGATTTCCTCGGTTGTGAAGATGATGTAGACTCGGCTCTGTTCATCCAGCCAGTGATTCTTGACCGACAGGCTCATGCGGTCCAGCAGGATACCGTACAGGACCTTGGCATCGGTGGACAGCGGCTTGAACTGCGGGTCGGTGAACAGCACCTTGGGGATGCGATAGAACGAGAACTGCTCGGCCTGACTGCCGTAAAAGTAGTCAAATTGCATGGTTGCTTCTCCAAAAAGCGCGCACTCGAATAAGCCTGACAGAATACCGTGCTTTTGGCATCCTAACCGGGCCTTATAAATAAAGTTGTGTGTGGTATTTTACCGTTCCAGCTCCTGCTGGTTCTGGGTATGCTCGTGGGCGTGGCCCCAGGTTTTCAGCAGAGAAAAAATCGTGTTCTGCATCTGCTCGGGCGTATAGCCGGGAGGGAAGAACCTCTGTACGTCAGATTGATTCAAGAAAAATTTCTGACGTTGATTTGGCTTCTGCTCGGTGAGCAGGGTATGCAGGTAGTGCTCCGTCAGTGTGCCGCTCTGGCTCATCTCCTTGAGACGGCGGGACTGCACCAGAGATGGCGTGGCCTCGCAAAGCTCCATCTCTGCTTGAAGCCACCGCTGGTGCTCGGGCGTCATGTAGGAGATCTCTACCGCGGGATTAAATGCCATCCGGGATTCATCGACCATTTGCAGAATGGGGGAGATGAGATAGGTCAGGCGGATGTAACGGTGCACCTGATTGCGGCTTTCATTCAACTCTTTTCCGACCAAATCGAGCGTTTGTGACTTCATCCCAACTTGGGATGAAGTTGTTCGGCCTTGGTGCTTGATAGCCTCGACCTTCATTTTGTATGCAAACGCCTTCTCACTCGGTAGCACATGCTCACGCTGGATATTGCTATTCACCATTAAAATGGTGGCTTCATCATCCGTCAGCTCCTGCACGCGGACCGGCACCTTCTCAATGCCCAGCTCCCGGCAGGCCTCGCAGCGGCGGTGTCCGCTGATAATCTCATAGCCGCCCTCGGGCCTGCTGCGCACGATCAGCGGAACAATAACACCGCTTTCCCGGATGCTGTCCACCAGTTCGTTCATCTCCATATCCTTGCGGACATGGAACGGATGGTTGGCAAAGGTGTGGAGCAGCGCAGGGGAGACGTTCAATTCCAGGCTATTCGGCATGATTTATCCCTTCTTTCCTTCCTTTATCAGTCATAAAGCAAAATATATTTATAAAATTCGTACATTTCTATTGACATTCTCGGTGCAGTCAGTTATAATAATCAAGCTGATTCGAGACAGCCCGGTTGACCGGGTGTAGCGCAGTTTGGTAGCGCGCTTGAATGGGGTTCAAGAGGCCGTGAGTTCGACTCTCGCCACTCGGACCAAAGATGGCTGTCAAGGTCAGCAGGAGCGTCAAATCCGAAAGGATTTGGCGCTTTTTTGTTTTTACGGTTTCAATCGCGGCAGCGCCTGCTCCAAGCCGTTGGCGATGGAGCGCTTGCGGCGTATGTCCAGATGGCCGTAGATGTTTGCGGTCATCTTGATGTCCGAGTGTCCCAGCCACTCCTGCACGTCTTTCAAGCCGTAGCCCTCCGACAGTAGCATGCTGGCGCAGGTGTGGCGCAGGTCGTGAAACCGGATATGGGGCAGGTCGTACTTCTTCAGCAGCTTGTGGAAGGTGTGGCTCACATAGTCGGGGGAGTAGGGGTGCCCGTCCTCCCAGGTGAACACGTAGTCGTTGTCTATGTAGTCCTTGCCGAAGTGGTTGCGGTAGATTTGCTCCTGCTGTAACAGAATTTTGAACAGCCTTACCGCATCGTCTGTCAGGGGAAAGCTGCGGAAGCTGGATGCGTTCTTCGTCTTGTTCTTCTCCACGACCTTCGTGACCCGGGCTACGGTGTGCCGTATGGTCAGCGTTTGCATCGCAAAGTTGATGCTGTCCCATTTCAGGCCCAGTACCTCGCTGCGGCGCAGACCGTACAGCGCGGTGACGTAGATGATGGGGTAGAGGCGTTCGTTCTTAACAGCGGTCAGCAGATCCCGCATCTGTGATTCCGTGTAGAACGTGCCGGTAAACTGTGCAGCGTGGGGCATGACGACCAGATCGGCGGGGTTTGTCTGGATCAGACCGTCCCTCTGCGCCAATTTGAGCGTCTGATTGAGCACGTTCTTGTGCTGACGCAAGCTAACCGCGGATAGGCCGCCGTGGCCGTCAGAACGCCCGAATTTGGCCTTTACGTTGATGTACGTCTGCAGCGTCTCACCGTCAACATCGCACAGCCGGATTTGCAGATCATCGAAGTAGGGGAGGATGTGCGCTCGGGCCTGAACCTCGTAGCCCTGATAAGTGACCTCGTCCACGCGATGCCGAACGTCCTCCAGCCAGCGGCGCACGGCGTCACTGAATAGAATATCGTGAGGGGTGGCCTGTTCGGACTTTTCGCCGAGCATATCAAGCATAATCTGCTTGGCTTTGCTCTCGTTACCTGTAACGGTCAGACCTGTGGAGACCCAGGTCTGATTTTTTTTGCCATCTGTCGTATGCGTGAGCACAACATAGTATTTGTCGTTTTTTACGCGCAAGCTGGCTGTCATGAGAAGGGCCTCCCAAAGCATTGTGGCATAAGACTGCACCTCCAAGATTCGACTGTCGGGACGGGGCGTTTTCCTCGTCCGCAAAACCAGTATACTACAATCGTTACGATTTCAAAAATGTACGAATGGAACCAATATGGCGGCACAGCAATGCCGTGAAAGCGAGCGCCTTCACGGCATAATCTGCTGCTATATTGGTTTTGCGTTTTTCTCCCCCTGCAAATTCCAGACAGGCAACCCTTCTCGGCGCTGTGCCCTGCAAGGCAGCCTTTGGGCCGGCCTTGCAGCATGTTGTCACGCCTTCTTGGCACGCTCCCCGGACAAATTCGGATTATCGCGCTGCTTCCCCAAAAGCGGTACGGCAGAGGACGCTATTCAGTTGTGGTGAGAGGAAGTATATCTCCTCTCAATTACAATGGATAGCGTCGGAGTGTGGGAATGGGACGGGAAAAATACAAATATTTTTGTAGTGAGCAAATGGTGCAGTGGTTCCAGGGAATGTTTATTATTGAACAGATTAAATGATTTTGTTTTAAATGAAATATGTGTTTGATTTGCTTCGCTATCGAAGATATAATTACGGTAGAGTGTGATTTGAAGATATATTATTGTTTGTGTTTATAGGAAAACATTTTGTGATTGTATTTTGAAAACCTGACAATTTATGCGGTGGAGGAAATAAAATGAACGATAGAATAGATGCTGTTTTGGTTGATACCTCTGTATACCATAAAAAGCAATGTGATTTTGAGGGGATTACGAATTCAATTATTCCGATGCTTCTGCAATTACTAAGAGCAATGGAAGAGGTAATGCGTTTAGAATAGTGATCGACAATATTTTGAACGCTACTTGTGGTTTTATGGAGAATCTGCTATAATATCTATATTTGTGAGGAATGGGATTGATATTCTTTTCTTACTAAAATTACGGAAGGAGGGCTTGACAATGATGCTCAAAGGCGCGAAAATGGCTCGGCTCGGCTCGGCTCGGCTCGGCTCGGCTCGGC
>OLSO01000169.1_pt1 | contig 67033 bp, 64 predicted proteins | sample 1672441 | NCBI WGS metagenome assembly OLSO01 (sample SAMEA3136686, study PRJEB25190) | human gut metagenome | biome: human gut; feature: human-associated habitat; material: faeces | place: Austria | collected 2013 | reverse complement strand
ATCGTTTCCTTAGCTCCGGAAGTATTATAGGAGGGTGCCTAATGTCAGCTATGAAGATTAAAAAAGGTGATACTGTTACAGTAATCGCTGGTAAAGATAAAGGCAAAGAAGGCAAAGTCCTTGCCGTTAACGTAAAAGACAATACCGTATTAGTAGAGAACGTTAATATGGTTACAAAACACACCAAACCATCAGCTGCAAACCAGAATGGTGGAATCATCACAAAAGAAGCTCCGCTTCACATCTCCAACGTAATGCTTATGGCAGATGGAAAAGCAACAAGAGTTGGCTTTAAGATGGATGGTGACAAAAAAGTCCGCGTTGCCAAAGCAACAGGTAAGGTTATCGATTAATTGAGAGAGGAGGCAGACATAAGTGAGTAGATTAAAAGAACTTTATACTAATGAGATCATGGATGCCATGACCAAAAAATTCGGATATAAAAACGTTATGCAAGTGCCAAAACTCGACAAGATCGTAATTAACATGGGTGTTGGTGAAGCAAAAGAGAACGCTAAGCTTCTTGATGCAGCTATTGCAGATATGGAGCTGATCACAGGACAGAAAGCTATCGCAACAAAAGCTAAAAAATCTGTTGCTAACTTCAAAATCAGAGAGGGAATGCCGATCGGATGTAAAGTAACATTAAGAGGCGAGAAGATGTATGAGTTCGCTGATCGTCTGATCAACCTGGCACTTCCACGTGTACGTGACTTCCGTGGCGTTAATCCTAACGCATTCGATGGAAGAGGAAACTACGCTCTTGGTATCAAAGAGCAGCTTATCTTCCCAGAAGTTGAGTACGATAAAGTTGACAAAGTAAGAGGTATGGACATTATCTTCGTTACAACAGCAAATACTGATGAGGAAGCTCGTGAGTTACTGAAGCTGTTCAACATGCCTTTTGCGAAATAAGTAGAGGAACATTCCAAAGTTGACCGCCGGCGCCTTGCCGGGGTCAGCAGATCTGATATAGGAGGAACGATTCATGGCTAAGACAGCAATGAAAATCAAACAGCAGCGTCCAGCTAAATTTTCTACAAGAGAATATAGCCGTTGCAGAATTTGTGGACGTCCACATGCATATTTAAGAAAATACGGAATCTGCAGAATCTGCTTCCGTGAGTTAGCTTATAAAGGACAGATCCCGGGAGTTAAGAAAGCTTCCTGGTAGGCCGAAGCTGAAAGTCGCTTAATGAATGTAAGCCGTAAGGCGAACAGGAATTTTGCGCAAAGTCCATCCCGAACCTTAACGAGTGCAAGCCGTAAGGTGCAGTACCAGTTCAGCACGGGATGATGTTACACAGGTAACACGTAAATTTATATAAATATACTATGACATGTAAAGTCTGAATATGAGGAGGAAACTAACATGACAATGAGCGATCCAATCGCAGACATGCTTACAAGAATTCGTAATGCAAACACTGCAAAACACGACACAGTAGATGTACCGGCATCCAAGATGAAAATTGCAATTGCGAACATCCTTGTTGATGAGGGATACATTGCAAAATACGATTTAGTTGAAGATGGTGTTGTTAAAAACATCCATATCACACTGAAATATGGCGAAGACAAAAACGAGAAGATCATCACAGGTTTAAAGAGAATCTCTAAACCGGGTCTTCGTGTTTATGCTGGTAAGGAAGAGCTTCCAAAGGTTCTCGGAGGACTTGGAATTGCAATCCTTTCCACTAATAAAGGTGTTATCACCGATAAAGAAGCTCGTAAACTTCAGGTAGGCGGCGAGGTTCTTGCATTTGTATGGTAAGCTTCGGCTCCATACATTCAAGAAGTAGACGAAACACTGAAAACAGAGAGGTTGCGAAAACCTCTCCGATAATCTAAGTAAGGAGGACACATAGTATGTCACGTATCGGTAGACTTCCGGTTGCTATTCCGGCAGGAGTTGAAGTATCTGTTGCAGAAGGAAACGTAGTAACCGTAAAAGGACCAAAAGGAACACTTGAGAGAGCGCTTCCAACAGAGATGGAAATCAAAGTTGAAGATGGTCATGTAGTTGTTGCAAGACCAAACGACTTAAAGAAAATGAAATCCCTTCACGGCTTAACAAGAAGCCTTATCCACAACATGGTTGTTGGTGTAAGCGAAGGATACACCAAGACTCTTGAAGTTAACGGTGTTGGTTACAGAGCCGCTAAGCAGGGCAAGAAGCTTACTTTAAACCTTGGATATTCTCACCCGGTAGAAATGGAAGATCCGGAAGGTATTGAGACCAAAGTAGACGGTAACAAGATTATCGTTTCCGGTATCAGCAAGGAAAAAGTTGGACAGTTTGCAGCTGAGATCAGAGATAAGAGAAGACCTGAGCCATACAAGGGTAAAGGTATTAAGTATGATACTGAGGTTATCAGACGCAAAGTTGGTAAGACTGGTAAGAAATAATTAAGGAGAGTGAGAAAATGGTTAATAAAGCATCTAGAGCGGAAATTCGCGAGAAAAAGCATAGAAGATTACGTCATCATTTAAATGGCACTGCAACAACTCCGCGTCTTGCAGTATTTCGTTCCAATAAACACATGTATGCACAGATTATCGATGACACCGTTGGAAAGACTTTAGTATCTGCTTCTACTCTTCAGAAAGACGTAAAAGCACAGCTTGAGAACACCGACGATGTTGCAGCAGCAGCATATCTTGGCACTGTAATCGGTAAGAAGGCAGTGGAAGCCGGCATCGAGGAAGTTGTTTTTGACAGAGGTGGATACATTTACCACGGTAAAGTAAAAGCACTGGCAGACGCAGCAAGAGAAGCTGGACTGAAATTCTAATAAGGAGGAGCGAAACACATGAAACGTAATCTTATTGATGCTAGTCAGTTAGAGTTAGAAGATAAAGTAGTATCAATCAAGCGTGTTACCAAGGTTGTTAAAGGTGGTCGTAACTTCCGTTTCACAGCTTTAGTTGTTGTAGGTGACGGCAATGGACACGTTGGTGCAGGACTTGGAAAGGCAGCCGAGATTCCGGAAGCAATCCGCAAAGGAAAAGAGGATGCTATTAAGAAATTAGTAACCGTAGCAAGAGATGAGAATGGTTCCATTACACATGACTTCGTAGGTTCTTACGGAAGCGCTTCCATGCTTCTTAAGAGAGCTCCGGAAGGTACTGGAGTTATCGCCGGCGGCCCGGCTCGTGCCGTTATCGAGTTAGCTGGTATCAAAAACATCCGTACAAAATGTATGGGATCCAGAAATAAGCAGAATGTTGTTCTTGCAACCATCGAAGGCTTAAGACAGTTAAAAACTCCGGAAGAAGTTGCAAAACTTCGTGGAAAATCTGTTGATGAGATTCTGGCTTAAGGAGGAATATTAAAATGGCAAATACATTAAAAGTTACTTTAGTAAAATCTCCGATTGGCGCAGTTCCGAAGCACAAACTTACTGTTAAAGCAATGGGTCTTACCAAAATGCACAAAACAGTTGAGATGCCAGACAATGCGGCAACAAGAGGAATGATTCAGCAGGTACAGCACCTGGTAAAAGTAGAAGAAGCATAATTACAAAAAGGAGGTGCCATAATGGAATTATCAAACTTAAGACCAGCTGAGGGTTCTAAGCACAGCGATAACTTCAGAAGAGGCCGTGGACATGGTTCAGGAAACGGCAAAACAGCTGGTAAAGGCCATAAAGGACAGTTAGCACGTTCCGGACACAAGAAACCGGGATTTGAAGGTGGACAGATGCCTTTATACAGACGTCTGCCTAAGAGAGGATTCACAAACAGAAACTCTAAAGAGATCATTGCAATCAACGTTGATGTTCTGAACCGTTTTGAGGATGGTGCAGAGGTTACAGTTGAGAGCTTACTTGCAAGCAGTGCAATTTCCAAAGCTGGTGACGGCGTTAAAATCCTTGGAAACGGCGAGCTTACCAAGAAGCTTACAGTTAAAGTAAACGCTGTAAGTGAGACTGCAAAGTCTAAAATCGAAGCTGCAGGTGGTACAGTAGAGCTGATCTAATAGAGGTGATCAAATGTTTGAAACTCTCAAAAACGTTTTCAGAGTAAAAGAGATGAGACGTAAACTCCTCTATGTATTATGGATGATTCTTGTCATCCGTATTGGATCACAGCTTCCTGTTCCAGGAGTAGACAGCGATTTCTTTAAAGAGTGGTTTGCTAAAAACACTGGTGACGCATTCAATTTCTTTGATGCGTTCACCGGTGGCTCATTTACCCAGATGTCAATCTTTGCATTGAACATCACGCCATACATTACATCATCCATTATCATGCAGCTTCTCACAATTGCCATTCCGGCTCTGGAGGAGATGCAGAGAGATGGAGAAGAGGGCAGAAAGAAAATTACTGCCATTACCCGTTATGTAACTGTTGGTCTTGCGTTGTTTGAGTCTGTGGCAATGGCAATCGGTTTTGGTCGCCAGGGTCTGATCCCGAACATGAACTTCTTTAAAGGCTTAACTGTAGTTGCTTGTCTCACAGCTGGTTCTGCCATGCTGATGTGGATCGGTGAGCGTATTACTGAGAAGGGTGTTGGAAATGGTATTTCCATCGTCCTGACCATTAACATCGTTTCCCGTGTTCCAAGTGACTTATCTCTTCTTTATGAGAACTTCATCAAAGGAAAAACAATTGCAAAAGGACTGCTTGCAGGGGTTATCATTGTTGCAATCATCGTTGTCATGGTGGTATTCGTACTGATCCTTAACGGTGCAGAGAGAAGAATTCCTGTTCAGTATTCCAGAAAAATGGTCGGCAGAAAACTGATGGGTGGTCAGACTACCAATATACCGCTGAAAGTTAACACCGCTGGTGTTATTCCGGTTATCTTTGCTTCCTCAATTATGTCTTTCCCAGGCGTAATCGCACAGCTTGCAGGAAAAGCTAATGGAACCGGCATCGGCAGTGAGATTATTCGAGGATTATCATCCAATAACTGGTGTAATCCAAGTCAGCCACAGTATAGCTGGGGACTGCTTCTGTATATTGTACTTTGCGTATTCTTTGCATATTTCTACACTTCCATCACATTCAACCCGCTGGAAGTTGCAGACAATATCAAAAAGCAGGGTGGTTTCATTCCTGGTATCCGTCCAGGAAAACCAACGTCAGACTATTTGACTAAAATCTTAAATTATATTATATTTATAGGTGCAGTAGGCCTGATTATCGTTGCGGTTATTCCGTTCTTCTTCAATGGAGTATTCGGTGCAAACGTATCCTTCGGTGGTACTTCCATCATCATTATTGTTGGAGTTATCCTGGAGACTGTGAAACAGATTGAATCACAGATGCTTGTCCGCAATTACAAAGGCTTCCTGAACAACTAAAAGAATAAAGGTTGTGGTGCTTATATGCGTCACAGCCTTAATTCGTAGTATGAGAAAATGGAGGGCTTTTTATGAGAATTATCATGTTAGGTGCACCAGGTGCAGGAAAAGGAACCCAGGCTAAGAAAATTGCTGAGAAATATGGTATTCCCCATATCTCTACAGGCGATATTTTCCGTGCCAATATCAAAAATGGCACAGAACTTGGGAAAAAAGCAAAAACTTATATGGACCAGGGTCTGCTTGTACCGGATGAACTTACCTGCGACCTTGTTGTGGACAGAATCCAGCAGCCGGATGCCAAGAACGGCTATGTTCTGGATGGTTTTCCAAGAACAATCCCACAGGCTGAATGCCTTACCGATGCTTTAAGCAAGCTGGGAAGCAAGATTGATTATGCTATTGATGTTGATGTTCCGGATGAGAATATCGTGAACCGTATGGGTGGAAGACGTGCATGCGTAAAATGTGGTGCAACCTACCACGTTGTATTTGCAGCTCCGAAGACAGAGGGGGTTTGCGATACATGTGGTGAGGATCTTGTGCTTCGTGACGATGACAAGCCGGAGACTGTACAGAAGCGTCTGAATGTATATCATGAGCAGACTCAGCCGCTTATCGACTACTATACTGGTCAGGGCGTACTGAAAACTGTAGATGGCACCAAGAACCTGGATGAGGTATTTGGTGATATTGTGAAGATCCTTGGCGAATAGAATAGAGGATAAGAAGTAATGTCAGTTTCAATAAAAACAGCACAAGAAATTGAACTTATGAGGGAATCCGGACATCTTCTGGAAAAAGTCCATGACGGGCTGATCCCTTATATCAAACCAGGAATGAGTACCAAGGAAATCGACCGTATCGGCGAAGATATGATCCGTTCCATGGGATGCATTCCCAATTTTCTGAATTATGGAGGCTTTCCTGGCTCCTTCTGCATCAGCCTGAATGATGAAGTGGTCCACGGAATTCCTTCGGAGGACAAAATTATCCAGGATGGTGATCTGGTAAAGATTGATGCAGGACTGATCTATAAAGGATATCATTCTGATGCGGCCCGTACTTATGCAGTCGGAGAAGTTTCCAAAGAAGCCAAGCAGCTTATGGATGTAACCAGGCAGTGCTTCTTTGAAGGAATAAAATTCGCGAAAGCAGGAAATCATCTCAATGATATTTCCAAGGCAATCGGAGCGTATGCGGCGAAATACCGTTATGGTATTGTACGAGATCTGGTGGGACATGGGATTGGTACTCATCTTCACGAAGATCCGCAGATTCCCAACTTCCCTCAGAAACGCAGGGGAGTGAAATTACTTCCAGGCATGACACTTGCCATAGAGCCCATGATCAATATGGGCAGAGCAGATGTATGCTGGCTGGATGACGAATGGACAGTGGTGACCATGGATGGTTCCCTTTCCGCACATTATGAGAACACCATACTGATTACAGATGGCGAACCGGAGATTCTGACACTCACAGAGTATTAATCATTATCATTAAGGCGATACAGGAGGTATAAAATGTCAAAAGTAGATGTACTTGAAGTAGAAGGCACTGTTTTAGAGAAGCTGCCAAACGCAATGTTTAAAGTGGAACTTGAAAACAAACATGTTGTACTTGCTCATATCAGCGGCAAGCTGCGCATGAACTTTATCCGTATTCTTCCAGGAGACAAAGTAACAATGGAGCTTTCCCCATATGATCTTTCCAAGGGAAGAATCATCTGGCGAGATAAGTAATTCAGATTTGTTAATAGCAAATTCGGATTAATGAATATAAAACTCCTGTGCCTGGGGAAAAGCTCCCATGGTACAGGAGTTTCTTCTATTATTATAGAAGCAAATGAACATAGAAAAAAATGTTTCAAACTTTCAGAAACTAAAAAAATTAGAAAAATGTAAAAAAAATTTAAAAAACTGCTTGCATTTTGTAGACCATAATGCTACAATACAATGCGGACGCGCTTGTACGTGTGTATAACTGCGCCCTAAACTGCAGATTTTAATGCTATATTTTACGGAAGGAGGATTTCCAGTGAAAGTAAGATCATCTGTAAAACCGATCTGCGAGAAATGCAAGGTCATTAAGAGAAAAGGTTCTATCAGAATTATCTGTGAGAATCCAAAGCACAAACAGCGTCAGGGTTGATTGATCCATTGTTTGTGAATGCGGCTGCAGGTGAAACACCCGGATGGGTTGTATCATCTGACATATAATGAACTAAGCATGTATTGCCTAATACCGGAGGCAACGTTGGCCCGTTGGCCGCAAATTTCGGAAAGGCTGCGAATCGCCAAAAGCAGCTGGGTGTTATACCGAGGCACCCCAATTAGGAACTAAGAATTAAGAAAGAGTGCGTATGGATGCATCCCATTTCACCTTGTATCTGATACAAGTGATGTACGAAGACGCAGAACTTTCAGTAAAGAAAATGGAGGAAACAGTACATGGCTCGTATAGCTGGTGTAGACTTACCAAGAGAGAAAAGAATCGAAATCGGTCTTACCTATATTTATGGTATCGGAAGACCAAGTGCAGACAAAATCCTTGCTCAGGCAAATGTAAATCCTGACACACGTGTCAGAGACCTGACTGATGATGAAGTTAAGAGACTTCAGGCTGTCATTGATGAGACAATGATGGTAGAAGGTGATCTTCGTAGAGAAATCGCCCTGAACATTAAGAGACTGCAGGAAATCGGATGCTACAGAGGAATCCGTCATCGTAAAGGACTTCCGGTTCGTGGTCAGAAGACCAAGACCAATGCTAGAACACGCAAGGGTCCGAAGAGAACAGTAGCAAATAAGAAGAAATAATTCAGTATCCTAACTATAAATTTTGATTGATTAAGGAAAGCGTAGGTTAGTTTTAAAATGGCAAAAACAACTAAAAAAACGACAACAAAACGTCGTGTCAAGAAAAACGTTGAACACGGACAGGCACATATCCAGTCTTCTTTTAACAACACAATTGTTACTCTGACTGACAACGAAGGAAACGCTCTTTCATGGGCAAGTGCCGGCGGTCTGGGATTTAGAGGTTCAAGGAAATCTACTCCTTATGCAGCACAGATGGCAGCTGAGACTGCAACAAAGGCTGCTTTAATTCATGGATTAAAAACAGTAGACGTAATGGTTAAAGGACCAGGATCAGGTCGTGAGGCTGCTATCCGTGCCCTTCAGGCATGCGGTCTTGAAGTAACAAGTATCCGTGACGTAACTCCGGTTCCGCACAACGGATGCCGTCCACCAAAACGTAGAAGAGTCTAATTGAATTAGGAGGTAAGCCAAGATGGCAGTAGATAGAACACCGGTCCTGAAAAGATGTAGATCCCTTGGAATGGATCCAATTTATTTAGGAATTGATAAAAAATCCACAAGACAGTTAAAACGTGCAAACCGTAAAGTATCTGAGTACGGTCTTCAGTTAAAAGAAAAACAGAAAGCAAAATTCATTTATGGCGTTCTGGAGAAACCTTTCCGTAACTACTACAAGAAAGCCGACAGAATGAAAGGTCAGACTGGTGAGAACCTGATGATCATGCTTGAGACAAGACTTGACAATGTTCTTTTCCGTATGGGATTCGCAAGAACAAGAAAAGAAGCTCGTCAGATCGTTGACCACAAGCACGTTCTTGTAAACGGAAAATGCGTTAACATTCCTTCTTATCTCGTAAAAGCTGGCGACAGCATCGAGATCAAAGAGAAATGCAAAGGTTCTGAGAGATACAAAGGAATCCTTGAGGTAACAGGCGGAAGACTTGTTCCGAACTGGCTTGAGGCTGACCAGGAGAATCTTAAGGGCGTTGTAAAAGAGCTTCCTACAAGAGAAGAAATCGACGTTCCTGTAAACGAGATGCTTATCGTCGAGTTGTACTCCAAATAATGAGCCCTGATAATACCCTCAATTGCATACAACCCAGAAGGAGGGAAATTTATAGTGTTTGATTTTAATAAACCAAAAATCGAAATTACCGAGATATCTGAAGATAAAAAATTTGGAAGATTCGTTGTAGAACCTCTTGAAAGAGGTTACGGTACTACACTTGGCAATTCTCTTAGAAGAATTATGCTGTCCTCCCTGCCGGGAGCTGCAGTAAGTCAGGTTAAGATCGATGGTGTTCTTCATGAATTCAGCTCCATCCCTGGAGTAAAAGAAGACGTGACAGAGATCATCATGAATCTTAAGAGTCTTGCAATTAAGAATAACAGTGCTGACAATGAGCCAAAGACCGCATACATTGAGTGTGAGGGCAAAGGTGTTGTGACAGCTGCTGATATTCAGGCAGATCAGGATATCGAGATCATGAATCCGGATCAGGTAATCGCTACCTTAAACGGTGGTAAGGATTGCAGACTTGCAATGGAACTTACCATTACAAAAGGCCGCGGATATGTGAGCGCGGATAAGGGCAAATCAGATGACATGCCAATCGGTGTGATTGCAGTTGATGCAATCTACAGCCCGGTTGAGAGAGTCAATATGGTTGTGCAGAATACACGTGTGGGTCAGGTTACAGACTTTGATAAACTGACACTTGATGTATACACAAATGGCACGCTGGATCCTGATGAGGCAGTAAGCCTTGCAGCAAAGGTATTAAGCGAGCATTTAAGCCTTTTCATTGACCTTTCCGAGAATGCAAAGACCGCTGAGGTTATGATCGAGAAAGAAGACAATGAGAAAGAGAAAGTTCTTGAAATGAGCATTGATGAGCTTGAGCTTTCAGTTCGTTCTTACAACTGTCTGAAGAGAGCAGGCATCAATACTGTTGAGGAGCTTTGCAATAAGACTTCTGACGACATGATGAAAGTACGTAACCTTGGACGTAAGTCTTTAGAGGAAGTACTTGCCAAGTTGAAAGAGCTGGGCTTACAGCTTCAGCCAACAGAAGAGTAAGATAACCATAAAGGTATCGCGTAAGATTATTACAGTGGGGATTTGCTAAGCAGCAGCCCAGTAAGACCGAACAAGCGTGGACTGCTGTCCCACAGATGGAGGAAAATTAAATGGCAAAATATAGAAAATTAAGCAGAACAGCTGACCAGAGAAAAGCTCTGTTAAGAAACCAGGTTACAAATCTGTTATACAACGGAAAAATTGTTACAACAGAAGCTAAAGCTAAAGAGATCCGCAAGATCGCTGAAGGCCTTGTAGCTATGGCTGTTCGCGAGAAAGACAACTTTGAGACTGTTACTGTAACAGCTAAAGTTGCAAGAAAAGACGCTGAAGGCAAGAGAGTAAAAGAAGTTGTAGACGGTAAGAAGAAAACTGTTTACGATGAAGTTGAGAAGCAGATCACAAAAGATGCTCCATCCAGACTTCACGCTCGTCGTCAGATGATGAAAGTGTTCTACCCGGTTAAGGAAGTTCCGGCTAAGGGCGCTGGCAAGAAGAAAAACACCAAAGATGTAGATATGGTTAAGAAGATGTTCGAGGAAATCGCACCAAAATACGCTAACCGTAACGGTGGATACACCAGAATCGTTAAGATTGGACAGCGTAAAGGTGATGGCGCTATGGAAGTGCTCATCGAGCTGGTTTAATCCGAAACAGAATTACTGATCATAAGAAAAGAGATATTTACGTTTCGTAGATATCTCTTTTTTCTTAATTTAGGGATACCAACGTGAGAAAGTTACTTTTATTAATAGAAATTTGTTTGTTAGCCTGGCTTTTGACAGGTTCCGCCCGGTACGAAGCGAAAAAAGAAATTCCAGTGAATACACCGGAATTTGACTGGGAAAATTACAATATTATAACGCATGCTCTGGGTGGGATTGACGGTCTCACATACTTAAATTCCAGAGAAAGCTTTATCAATTATTATGATAAGGGGTGCCGCCTGTTTGAGGTGGATCTGACGCAGACCAGTGATGGAGTTTGGGTGTGCCGCCATAACTGGAAAGAATCTCTTGGACAATGGAAAGGAGAAGAACGAAAAGTTCTATCCTCAGAAGAATTTTTAAATACGCCTATATATGGGAAATACACCCCTATGACCTTTGAAGACCTTCTGAAACTGCTGGACGAATATCCGGATGCATTTGTAATGATAGATTCCAAACAATATTCTGTCCGTAATTACCAGCGTACTCTTGAGGATTATGCACAGTACAGGGAAATCTCTATAAAAGCTGGCATCGAGCATACGCTTAAACAGATCATCCCGGAAATATACAATTCAGCCATGTATCCTGGAACAGCACTTTTGTATAAATTTCCTGCATATATCTATTCTCTGTGGCAGGAATATACCACAGAAGAATTGAACGATATTGCAGAATTCTGTCAAACCAATAAAATAATGGCTGTAACCATTTATCGTGACTACTGGTCCGAAGGAGTGCAGAAAATTTTTGACGAACGGGACATTTTGGTATATATTTATACCATAAATGACAAAGAGGAAGCCAGAAGATATCTGGCGAATGGGGCGCAAGGTGTCTGTACAGATGTACTGATCACAGATAACCTGAATTAAGCTGCACTGTCGAATTATATAACATACGAAAATAATACTTGAAAAGGACTGCCATTCATTGGCTCATTCATAATTGCTTTTTGAGCTTTACCCTGTGAATAGTAGTGAAAAAGGATTAAATACACATGAAAATCAGAACAATGGCTGCTGTTTTTGCAGCGAAATCTGCAGGCTTTATCTGCAGGAAAATGGGACGCCAGGGAGTGACCTGGGCGGGCAAGATCGCATTAAAGATCAATCCTGACATCCTGGAAGATCTTTCTTCTCAGGTGCGGAAGAAAATATTTGTAACCTGTGGAACCAACGGTAAGACAACCACCAACAACATGCTCTGCGCAGCCCTTGAAAATGAAGGGCAGAAAGTAGTCTGCAATCACACTGGTTCTAACATGTTAAACGGCGTTGTAGCAGCCTTTGTGCTGGCTGCCGGACCTACAGGCAGGCTGGATGCAGATTACGCCTGCATTGAGGTAGACGAGGCTTCTACCCGCCATGTATTTCCAGGCCTGAAGCCGGACTACATGCTTCTGACTAATTTGTTTCGCGACCAGCTGGATCGCTACGGTGAAATTGATATTACCATGAACATTCTGGAAGAGATGATCCGCACAGTACCGAAAATGCAGGTAATCGTAAATGCGGATGATGCGCTTTCGGCGTATCTTGCTATGGACAGCGGCAATCCGTATATCACATATGGAATCAGTAAGCCTGTCCAGAAGAGCGCGGCAAACGAGATACGGGAAGGCCGTTTTTGTAAAAAGTGTGGTGCCAGGCTGGAATACAGTTTTTACCACTATAGTCAGCTGGGGGATTACAAGTGCCCATCCTGTGGCTTTGCAAGACCAGAAATCAAATATGATGCCCACGATGTAAAAGTTGGTGACCAGCTGTCCTTTCAGGTAGAGGATAAGCACCTTACAGCCAATTACAAAGGCTTCTATAATGTATACAATATTCTGGCTGCTTATGCCGGGCTGCGTACAGCTGGATTTTCCGGAGAGCATTTCCAGAATATGCTTCAGAAATTCAATCCGGAAAATGGTCGTATGGAACAGTTCCGTATTAAAGGCACTGGTGTTATGCTGAACCTTGCAAAGAATCCTGCCGGTTTTAACCAGAATATTTCCGCAGTTATGCAGGATAAAACACAGAAAGATATTATTATCACCATCAACGACAATGCACAGGATGGAACAGATATTTCCTGGCTCTGGGATGTGGATTTTGACCTTCTGGGCGATGCGAGCATTCATTCCATTACAGTCAGCGGTATCCGCTGCCAGGATATGCGCCTTCGGATGAAATATGTGGACATTCCGGTTATGCTTGAGGAAAATGTGGAAACAGCGATCCGAAAAAGGATTGAAGACGGCGTAGGCAATCTCTACGTTCTGGTAAACTACACTGCATTATTCAGCACTCATAATATTCTTAAGAAAATGGAGGGAGAAAAGGAATGAAACTGACAATCGGACATTTATATCCTGATCTCCTGAACCTGTATGGAGACAGAGGAAATATCCAGTGCCTTATGAGACGCTGCCAGTGGCGTGGAATTGAGGCAGAGACCATTGCTTTTGAACTGGGGGACAAGATTGATTTTTCCAGATTGGATATTGTGCTCCTGGGCGGTGGTTCCGACAGGGAGCAGATGCTGGTTTGTGAGAAGCTGAAGGAAATTCAGCCGGATTTTAAGAAATATGTGGAAGATGGAGGCGTAGTTATCGCTATCTGCGGTGGTTACCAGCTTCTTGGAAAATATTATAAGACAGATCAGGGAACCATTACAGGGCTTGACCTGGTAGATCTTTACACCGAACAGGGAGAGGGACGTCTGATCAGCAATATTGTGCTGAAAAGCGACCTTTTTGATATGCCTGTGGTTGGATTTGAGAACCATGGAGGAAGAACCTGCATTAATAACTGCAAGCCTCTGGGAAAAGTACTCTATGGATCTGGAAATGATGGAAAAACAGGCTATGAGGGTGTGGTTTACAAGAATGTGATCGGAACTTACCTTCACGGTCCGCTTCTTCCCAAGAACCCGCAGCTGGCAGACTGGCTGATCGCACATGCTCTTGAGCAGAAATATGGAAAAGAAGTTCGGCTTGCGCCACTGGATGATACAGAAGAGAAGGCAGCAAATGATTACGTATATCATCGTTTTGTAAAAGAGAACTGATACAAACAAGCTCCATAGCCTGTTTGAAAAATTATTCCTGCCTTGCAGAAAGCCTTTTTCAAACACGCTCTGGATATGTACAGATAAAAATAAGGGGAACGATATGGCAAAAGGAATCAATCAAAAAGGGAAAATCCTTTATCTTGAAAAAATACTGAGAGAGACCAGTGAAACACATCCGTGCACTATGCAGGAAATTATTGGAAGACTTCAGGAAAACGGAGTCAGTGCTGAGCGAAAAAGTATTTATGACGATATGGAAGTGCTGAGAAGCTTTGGCATGGACATTAAGTTTAAAAGAGGAAAGTATACCGGATATTATGTTGCCGGAGAAGCTGACTCAGAGAGCGTAAATACATCCACTACAGAAAAGGAGAGTGGAAATCCGGAAGACTCTGCAAAAAACAGTGCTGGAACAGAGAATGAAGGCAGTGCATTTTCCAATGAGGCTCAAAAAAAAGCGAAAAATTCCTGGCTGCTTCCACCGTCAGATTCTGAGGAGGATAAACCGGTGAAGCTTCTTTGCAGAAATAAGAAAAAGAAAGAAGTCATGGCAGCACTTGGAAATTATGCCCAGTACAAGGAGAAAGAAGAGGATACTTTCGTTGCTGCAGTGCAGGTGGATGAGACCTCTGAGTTTTACGGATGGCTTACAGGCATGGGGAAAGATGTAATCCTTATGAAGCCTAAGAAGTCAGTTCAGGCTTACCGTGATTATCTGAAGGGAATCCTGAAAGAATATAAGTAAGAATATTTTTCGAAAACGATGTACTAGAATGATATTAAGTTACATAGAAAGGGATTTTTATGAAAAAGCAAATTGCAGGACTTCTTACCGGACTTCTGGTGTGCAGTGCTTTTCTCACAGGCTGCGGTAAAAATGAAGCCACCGAGGCTGTAAAAGAGAGCGTTGAGGACGAAAATGAAGGCACTGGAGACACGAAGGACGCTGACAGCAAAAAGGATACGAATAAAAAGTCCGATAAACAGGACAGTGATAAAAAGGATGAAAATTCAGAAGAAAGTGAGACAACGGAAGAACCGGAGGAAGACCTTGATAAGGTGGGGGTGCTGCTTCCGGAAGAGGGAGAGGATATCAACAGCAGTCTGGAGCGTACAGAACTGAAATCACGCCTGGAAGAGGCCGGTTATGAAGCTGCTATGTATTTTGCCGGGGATGATTCTGACACCCAGGCAGAACAGATCCGGGAGCTTCTTCAGGATGAGAAACTGAAAGCACTGGTAATTTCACCTGTTGATCCATATGGCCTTACAGATGTACTGGAAGAGGTTTCCGAGCTCTCAATTCCGGTAATTGACTATGACAATCTGATCATGGATACGCCAAACGTGAAATACTTTGTCACTTTTAATATGCGGGCGATTGGAAAAGAGATTGCCAAAAATATTGTAGAGAAAGAAGAACTGGATAAAGTCCGGGAAGACAGAGGTGCCCGTACCATAGAGTTTCTTATGGGCTCTCCGGATGATGACGCCTCGTTATTCCTGTTTAACGGAATAATGGAGGTTCTGCAGGAGTATATTGACGATGGTACCCTGATCTGCCGTTCCGGCCGTGTGACTTTTGATGAAACCAGCATTATGGATCAGAATACAGATACTGCGAAGAAGCAGCTGAAATCTGAGATAGACGAATTTTATTCTCTGGAGAAAACTCCGGATATTATCTGCACTGCTTCTGATGATTTTGCTCTGGCAGCTCTGGAGCTTCTGGAAAAAGAGCAGCTCCAGCCTGGTGATGAGAACTGGCCTCTGATCACAGGTGTAAATGCAGATGCAGATGCTGTTAAAAGTGTGGCAGAAGAAAAAATCGGTTTTACAGTCATGCTGGATCGCCGGGATCTGGCAGAAGCACTGACGAAGCTGGTGGAAACCTACCTGAATGGGGATGACGTTGATATCAATAATTATTCCCAGTATGATAATGGTGTGAAGATCATTGGAACGGTTACCTGTGATGGAAAGCTGATCGATAAGGATAATTATCAGATTCTTGTGGATAATGGATTCTATCTGGCAGAAATGATCGCGCCGGAAGCCTCTCCTACGCCTGTTCCCGAGGAAGTAAGTCCGACACCGGAAGTGACAGTGACGCCGGAGGCGAGTCTTACACCGGAAGGTGGTGAGCCTGAGAAAAAGAGCCAGGTAATTCCAAAGGATGAGCCTGAAGTGACCACAGAAGAAGTTCCGGCTGTAAAGGATGGAGAAAACCAGGAGAGCAATAGCAAGCTGCAGAGTAGTGGAAAAGCATAAAACGGAAGTAAAATGAAAATACGGAAGTAAAATGAAAATACCAGTAATCGTTTGGTGATTACTGGTATTTTTGCTCCTAAAAATTAATCGCGGAAGGTCAGGGAATCATCTGTCATGGAATCAATGATAGCCAGAGATTCCAGACGGACACCCATATCGCGGATCTGTTGTCCGCCGTGCTGGAAGCCCTTCTCAATTACGATTCCGGCACCTTCAAGAGTAGCTCCGGATTTCTTTACAATATCGATCAGTCCGAGAAGAGCACAGCCATTTGCAAGGAAATCATCAATAAGAAGTACGTGATCCTCCGGACTAAGGAACTTCTTGGAAATAATAACATCATAAACTTTCTTATGGGTAAAGGATTCAATCTTGGTGCAGTACATCTCGCCGTCCAGGTTTACACTCTGGGATTTTTTGGCAAATACTACAGGAACATGAAAATACTGTGCTGCAATACAGGCAATGCCAATACCGGAAGCTTCAATAGTGAGGATCTTGGTGATGGGGCAGTCTGAGAAACGCGCCTTAAACTCCTTACCAATCTCATTGATCAGGTCAATGTCCATCTGGTGGTTCAGGAAACTGTCTACCTTTAATATATTGCCTGGTTTCACAACGCCATCTTTCAGAATACGTTCTTTTAAAAGCTGCATGGCTATATCTCCTTTTCGCTTCATGTCGTTTCGATTTTAGTATTTCTATGATACGACATTCTCTGAAGAAGTTCAATTATTTTTGACAAAAAAGTACAAAATATCTATAATGAAATTAATTTATGGAAAAAGGATTAGCTTTATTGTGAAAAACATCTGCAGTCAGCCGGATAAACAGTAATGCAAATGCGGGAGATGACAAAGGAGCAGATAGTTTTACAAAAAAGAGCAGGTGAGAATATGAAAGAGTATGAAGTAATCTGGGAAATTTTCAATAAATGTCCAAGGAATCAGATGAGAGATGTATTTGTGGATGAGGTGGAAATTGAAGATCCTGAGGAATATGTGAAGAATAAATTTAAGGGAAAAGAAGTAACCTATGAGAAGACGGTTCTGGAAGATGGCACCATCATATTTGATATTCAGACCTCGCAGATCAGGCAGCGGTGTTCGTTTACGGAAATATAAGCTGCAGGTCATGAGGCGGATCTTAAGCTACTGCTCATAGCAATGATCTTAAGGCATATTTTTTAATACAATCATCAGAAATAGTGCATATTTAAGGGAAGTATGTTATAATAAACAGACGTGCTTCAAAAGAATTACACCAGTCAGAAACCATCCACAGAACACTGTTGGATATGCGAAATGGTTGGCAAAAACAGGAGGATGACATGATAGAAAAACATTTAGAGAACCACCTGCATGAAGGCGAGGAAGAGCATATGCATACCCATGTTCTGGAAGATGGCACCACTGTCATGCATTCCCATGGAGAACACGGACATCACCACAGTCATGCACAGACCAAGGCTGTACTGAACCGGCTTTCCCGTGCAATCGGGCACCTGGAATCCATCAAACGTATGGTGGAAGACGGCCGAGACTGCAGCGAAGTGCTGATCCAGCTTTCCGCAGTGAAATCTGCTATTAATAATACAGGCAAGATTATTTTACAGGATCACATTGAACACTGTATTGTGGATGCGGTAGAGCATGGAGACAGGGACGCTATCAAGGAACTGGAACGTGCAATTGACAGGTTTATGAAATAAATAAGGAAAAAGGAGATAGATAAAAATGGCAAAAGAATGTGACAGCAAGACTTGCGACAAATCAAGCTGTGAAGGCTGTGCCAGCAAGAAAAATCCGCAGAGCATGCAGGCTGCAATGAATGCAATGTCCAATGTAAAGCATGTGATCGGTATTGTAAGTGGTAAAGGCGGCGTTGGAAAATCCTTCGTGACAGCATCTCTTGCAAACAGAATGGCAAAGAAGGGCTATAAAGTAGGAATCCTTGACGCAGACATTACCGGACCATCCATCCCGAAAATGTACGGCCTGAAAGGCGCTGCCCAGGCAAACGACAGCGGTATTTTCCCTATGGAGACCAAAAACGGAATCAAGGTTATGTCCATTAACCTGCTTCTTCCAACTGAGGACACTCCGGTAATCTGGCGGGGACCGATCCTCGGCAACATGGTAAAACAGTTCTGGACAGATGTTATCTGGGGCGATGTAGATTACCTGTTCGTAGATATGCCACCAGGAACAGGTGACGTTCCTCTGACTGTATTCCAGTCCCTTCCGATTCAGGGAATCGTGATCGTAACCTCTCCACAGGATCTTGTAAGCATGATCGTGAAGAAGGCATACAATATGGCTGGAATGATGAAGGTGCCGGTTCTGGGCCTTGTAGAGAACTACAGCTATGTGAAATGTCCAGACTGTGGCAAAGAACTGAAAGTATTTGGCGAAAGCCACATTGACGAGATTGCCGCATCCCTGAATGTCCCGGTTCTTGGCAAAATGCCAATCGACCCGGCTTATGCAGCCAAGGTTGACGAGGGCGCCTTTGATGAGATCGATAATCCGTATATTGAAGCAGCAGATGGGGTTATGCCACAGTAAGAGGCTGATAATACTATAAAAAATCCCACAAAGTGTGGAGCACATTTTGCAAAAAAAGATTCTGTGTAAAAACAAGATTGTAACATCCTGTTTTTACCAGAATCTTTTTCTTTTCTTTATTTCTTACTGCGGTAAGCTTCTGCTTCCCAATGGGTAATGAAATAAGTGATCTCATCTGTCATCTGAAGCGGACCGCCGAAGCTTTCTGCATAGACAGCAAGCTTGATGGCATCCTTAGCAAGAAGCTGAGCCTTGGCAGCTTTCCCCTTGTCATCCTCCATAATAAATGCACCAACGCCCTGAACCAGGATCAGTCTTGGTTCTTTATCATTTTCAGCCATAAATGCAGCCAGTGTTTCTTTTGCCTGATCAATGTTTTCAACAAATAAAGGATATGGACCGCAATATACAATGTGATCAGGGGTGAATGGCTTCAGAAGCGGTGCGGCAGCTTCTTTATTTTTTACAAAATTATCTGCCTCAGCAGCCGGTACAACCTCTACAGCATGTCCGAGCAGCTGGGAAAGCTTCTGTGCAGCAGCCTCTTTTTCCGGGGTAACAGCATCACTGACATCAGCTGTTCGTTTTACCTGTTTTTCAAGGGTGGAGATCACGCCATCAAATAAAACACCAATCTCTTCTACGGTATTTGCAGCTACGAAAATACCGTGATTCTGAAGCAGAAGAACCTGAACATCTTTTCCAAATTCTTCTTTGTAAGCGTTCATTTTTTCATAACAGATACGTGCAAGTGTGTATCCTGGTTTACAGATGTCGATCCAGAGAACCTCTTTGCCAAGTAGCTGTTCGGAAAGTGCCTTTGCGCCATTGCCGCAGGTGAGACCGTTTACAAGAGTAGGATGAACATGCAGTACATAGGTATATGCAAATAAATTGTGAAGTAATGCTTCCACGCTTGGACGCTTGGTCTTATCTGCATCTGTCACTGCAGCCATTACATCTGCAAGATAGGCAGCTTCACGCTCAGTGTCATTTCCCGGATATTCTGTTTTCATGATCTCATTGAGACGGGCGCGGCTCATCTCAACGAATTCCTCTGCCTTAATGGTGGCAAGCTGTGTACCGGAGCCCTTTACATACAGTGTGGTTTCATCTTTGACAGAAGTATTTCCACCGCCTGCAAGAACGTAAGCTGGATTGCTTCCGTAAGTGTTTGACATTTTTACCAAAGTTGAAAGATCCATAAAATTTAATACCTCCCATTGTTTTTTATACATCTACATTGTACATGATATGGTAATATTTAGCTATCAAAATATGCTAAAAAGAAGTAGTTTTTGTGCTTTTTGATGAAAAATAGTCAAAAAATTTCTGGGCAGCCTGGGATAAGGGAAGGCTTTCGTGATATACAAGGGCTAATTGTCTGGGCGGAAGCTGCTGTTTCAGGCTGACCTCTATCAGAGCGGTTTCCTGTCCCCGTAAAGAAGCCAGCATGTAATCCGGAACACTGGCAATTCCAAGACCAATGCGTGCCAGGTCAATGAGCAGATCATTGCTGTTAAGCTCAACCTCCGGAATCAGGTTCTGTCTGTGGGCTGCAAAAAACTGATGAAGATATTCACTTGTTGTGCTTTTGGACGAAAGGGTGAGAAGAGGATACTCCATCAGTTTCTTTATTTCCAGGGCTTTTCCTTCAAGGGGAAAGAATTCCGGATTGGCAACAAAAATATCCCGAAATTCTTTTACCACCTGTACTTTTGTGTGTGCGGTAAGCCGGGAATTGGGAAGATTGCTTACGATCAGGTCCACCTGCCGGTTTTCCAGAAGTTCCACGCAGCCCATGGAGGTGCTGTTGGTGACCTTGATCCGCACTCCCGGATAATCCTGATGAAAGCGCTTCAGATAGTCAATCAGAAAGTACCGGCAGATGGTATCGCTTGCCCCGATCCGCAGCTGCCCCTGAAGTCTGTCTTCCTCAAGAAGCTGTGCCTCCCCCTGGGAAAGCATTTCCAGGGCCGGTTTGACATGCTGGAAAAGTATTTCTCCCTCAGGGGTAAGGGAAACCTTCTTAGTGCTTCGGAAAAACAGTTCCCGTCCCAGCTTTTTTTCCAGAGTCTTGATTCCCTGGCTTACTGCAGACTGGGAAATGAACAGCTGGCGGGAGGCTTCAGAGAAGCTTAAGGTGGTGGCAACGTAGTAAAAGCATTTGTATAATTCAAGATTGATATCCATATATAAATCCTCCAAAATCAAACTCGTTACTGTCCACTCCGTGACCAGTAACACGCTTCGCGATGCACAGAAAGACGAACCTTCTTGTGACAAGCACAAGAAGTAGCGTTTGCTGCGCAAACTTAATTCTCGGGTTTTCTGTGAACTTTGTTCACAAAAAACACCTCGCGGAATATTGTCAGTGAACAGTAACTCAAACTCTGCTATGACTGATGAGCCACGTTTATTTACATATAGAAGTAATAGTAATAAAAAATATAAGATATATTAATTTTACTTATGACAAAACCTATGATACTATAATAAACGAAAATGTGCAAGAATGGCTGCAGTTTTGCGCAGTCATCCATATTTTTTCAAAATGAAAAAGCACACCACACTATGATTTCACATTCACGAAAGGAGTTTTCCAATGAGTAACGTAAGACGAGTATACGTAGAAAAGAAACCATCCTTTGCCGTAAAAGCCAAAGAACTGAAGCATGAGATCAGCTCTTATCTGGGCATTAAGACTGTAACAAACGTGCGGGAACTGATCCGCTATGACGTAGAGAATATTTCTGATGATGTATTTGAAAAAGCATGCCATACCGTGTTTGCCGAGCCGCCGGTAGATGATCTTTACCTGGAGAAATTCGAGGCAGCAGATGGCGCACATGTTTTTTCTGTAGAATTCCTTCCTGGCCAGTTTGACCAGAGAGCTGATTCTGCTGTACAGTGTGTACAGTTCCTGGACGAAAATGCGCAGCCAATCATCCGTTCTGCCACTACTTATGTGATCGAAGGTGACATTGCAGAGGAAGAATTCGAGGCAATCAAAAATCATTGCATTAACCCTGTAGATTCCCGTGAGACAGGCCTTCAGAAGCCGGAGACACTGGTTACAGAGTTCAAAGACCCGGAAGATGTCAAGATCTTTGATGGCTTCCGTGATATGGAAGAAGCACCATTAAAGGAGCTTTACAGCTCCCTGAACCTTGCTATGACATTCAAGGATTTCCTTCATATCCAGAACTATTTTAAGAACGAGGAGAAGCGTGATCCATCCATGACCGAGATCCGTGTTCTGGATACTTACTGGTCTGACCATTGCCGTCATACCACATTCTCCACTGAGCTTACACAGGTGAAATTCGACGAGGGTGATTATAAAACTCCTATCGTTGATACCTATAACAGATATCTTTCCGACAGAGAAGTCCTTTATAAGGGACGGGACGACAAATTCGTCTGCCTGATGGATCTTGCTCTTATGGCTATGAAGAAACTGAAATCCGAAGGCAAGCTTCAGGATCAGGAAGAGTCCGACGAGATCAATGCCTGCAGTATTGTAGTGCCGGTTGATGTAAATGGAAAAGAAGAGGAATGGCTGATCAACTTTAAGAATGAGACACACAACCATCCGACAGAGATCGAGCCATTTGGTGGCGCAGCTACCTGCCTTGGCGGTGCAATCCGTGACCCGCTTTCCGGACGTACTTATGTATATCAGGCAATGCGTGTAACAGGAGCAGCAGATCCTACTGTTTCCGTAAAAGAGACTCTGAAGGGCAAGCTTCCGCAGAAGAAACTGGTTCGTGGTGCAGCTCACGGCTACAGCTCCTACGGTAACCAGATCGGTCTTGCTACCGGCTATGTAAAAGAAATCTATCATCCGAACTACGTTGCAAAACGTATGGAGATCGGTGCAGTTATGGGTGCTGCTCCAAGACGTGCAGTTATCCGTGAGAATTCTGATCCGGGAGATATCATCATCCTTCTTGGAGGACGTACCGGACGTGACGGTATCGGTGGTGCTACCGGTTCCTCCAAGGTACATACAGAGGCTTCTATCGAGGTCTGCGGCGCTGAGGTACAGAAAGGAAATGCACCTACAGAGCGTAAGATCCAGCGTATGTTCCGTCGTGAGGAAGTCAGCTATATCATTAAGAAATGTAACGACTTCGGTGCAGGCGGTGTATCCGTAGCAATCGGAGAGCTGGCACCTGGTCTTCAGATCGACCTTGACAAAGTTCCGAAAAAATATGCAGGTCTTGACGGTACTGAGATCGCAATTTCCGAGTCCCAGGAGCGTATGGCAGTTGTTGTTGCTCCGGAAGACGTAGAGAAATTCCTTGGCTTTGCTAACGAAGAGAACCTGGAGGCAGTTCCGGTTGCAGTTGTAACAAAAGAGCCAAGACTGGTGCTTTCCTGGAGAGGAAAAGAGGTTGTAAATATTTCCCGTGCATTCCTTGATACCAACGGTGCACATCAGGAGACGACCGTAGAAGTTGAAATTCCGAATAAAGAGGGCAACCTTTTTGAAGAGCGTCCGGATGTAGCGGATGTGAGAGAAAAATGGCTCTCCACACTGGCAGACTTAAATGTATGCTCCCAGAAGGGCCTTGTAGAGATGTTTGATAGCTCCATTGGTGCAGGAAGCGTTCTCATGCCTTATGGCGGTAAAAACCAGCTTACAGAGACTCAGGCAATGGTTGCCAAGGTACCGGTACAGAATGGAACCACCAATACGGTAACCATGATGAGCTATGGCTTTGATCCATACTTATCTTCCTGGAGCCCATATCACGGAGCTGCTTATGCAGTGACAGAATCTGTTGCAAGAATCGTGGCAGCAGGTGGTGATTATAAGAAGATCCGTTTCACCTTCCAGGAATACTTCCGTCGTATGACAGAGGATCCAAAGAGATGGAGCCAGCCATTTGCAGCACTTCTTGGTGCTTATGCAGCACAGATGGGATTCGGTCTTCCGTCTATCGGTGGTAAGGACAGTATGTCCGGAACCTTTAATGACATTGATGTTCCGCCTACACTGGTATCCTTCGCTGTAGACGTTGCCAAGCTTCAGGATGTGATCACACCAGAGCTGAAGAAGGCTGGAAACAAACTGGTATGGCTTCGCGCTCCGAAAGATCAGTACGATTTACCGGACTATGCGGCAATTATGGATCAGTACGAGAAATTACACAATGACATGCAGGCTGGCAAAGTGGTTTCTGCATATGCACTTGACCGTCATGGTATTGCTGCAGCTGTCAGCAAAATGGCATTTGGAAATGCAATGGGCGTGAAGATTGAGCATAACCTGGATCCAAGAGACTTCTTTGCACCAGGCTTCGGCGATCTGGTTCTGGAAGTTCCGGCTGAAAAGGTTGGTCAGCTTTCCATCACATACACCGTGATCGGTGAAGTAACAGCTGATGGTAAATTCTCCTACGGAAACGCTGAGATCACTCTGGATGAGGCTTACAAGGCATGGACAGGCACTCTTGAGAAAGTATTCAAGACAACCTCCGGCGAAGAAAACGACGGACCTGCTGCCATGGCTGTAAAGACAGCAGATCCGGAAGCAACCTATGAGAATGGTGTTTACAATACTAAGAACATTTATGTTTGCAAGCATAAAGTAGCAAAACCACGTGTATTCATTCCTGTATTCCCAGGAACAAACTGTGAGTACGACAGCACCCGTGCTTTTGAAAGAGCAGGAGCTGAGGTAGACGTTAAAGTATTTAAGAACTTAAGTGCAGAGGATATCCGTGATTCTGTGGAAATCTTTGAGAAATCCATTGATCAGGCACAGATGATCATGTTCCCAGGCGGCTTCTCCGCTGGTGATGAGCCAGACGGCTCTGCGAAATTCTTTGCAACTGCTTTCCAGAACGCAAAGATTAAAGAGGCAGTTATGAAGCTGTTAAATGAGAGAGATGGTCTTGCACTTGGTATCTGTAACGGATTCCAGGCGCTGATCAAGCTGGGACTTGTTCCATACGGTGAGATCTGCGGACAGAAAGAGGATTCTCCTACACTGACCTATAACACCATCGGACGTCATATCTCCAAGATGGTTTACACCAAGGTAGTGAGCAACAAGTCTCCATGGCTGCAGAAAGCGGCTCTTGGCGGCGTATACTGCAACCCGGCTTCCCACGGTGAAGGACGTTTTGTAGCAAACGATGAGTGGCTTACAAAGCTCCTTGCAAACGGACAGGTGGCTACCCAGTACGTAAATCCAAACGGAGAACTGGATCAGTCCGAAGAATCCAATATCAACGGATCTACCTATAACATTGAGGGTATCACAAGCCCGGATGGACGTGTTCTCGGTAAGATGGCTCACAGTGAGCGTCGCGACAATGGCGTTGCAATCAACATCTATGGACAGCAGGATATTCAGATCTTTGAGTCCGGTGTTGAGTACTTCAAATAAAACGTTGCAAATAAAACGTTAAAAAAGAAATATCCTGGTAAGTACAAAGCTTTTTCCGCATTGTAACTTATCCAGGATATTTTTTGTATCTTCATTACTTTGATTTTCGTCGCCGCAGATACATTGCCATCAATATAGTTCTTGCGCTATATTTAATAATTTTAATGAAATATTTTCCCGGCTATTTCCATCTAATGTATGTAAAAGGAAATACAGCAATTAATTTCGTGTACTGCAGAACACAAAAAGGAGCGAAAAACCTTATGGAAAATTTGGTGAAAAAGGCAAAATCCGGAGATCCCGGTGCATTTGCACAGCTCATCCGGATGAATACCCAGAGCATGTATAAAGTAGCCTGGGCCTATCTGAAGAATGACGAAGATGTGGCAGATGCCATACAGGAAACGATTTTAAAGTGTTATGAGAAGCTTTCCACTTTAAAAAAGGATTCTTACTTCAAAACCTGGATGATTCGGATCCTGATCAATAACTGCAACGAAATGCTTCGGCACAAAGGCCGTGTTTTTCCTACGATGGAAATGGAAGAGGGAATCTTCGAGGAATCAGGCTATGTAGATTGTGAGTGGAAGGAAATCCTGGCATCCCTGGAAGAGAAGTACCAGGTGGTGATGCTTTTGTATTACAGCAAATCCCTTAGTGTAAAGGAAATTGCCGCTCTTCTGGAAATTAGCCAGAATACAGTGCTTACAAGGCTCTCCAGAGCCAGAAAACAGCTTCGTGCAGAGTATGAAGGAGGATATATTCATGGATGATAAATTGTTTGATGTTTTTTCAGAAGAAACAGAAGTGCCGGAATGTGTGCGCAGGCGTGTAGATGAGACCTTGGAAAGGATAGAGAATTCGGCAAAGTCCGATAGAGGGTATCAGAAAGAAGAAAAAACGGGAAAAGTAATAAACGGCACTGACAGAATGGGAAAAATTGGTACACGGAAAAACTGGAAGCGCAGTTTGATCCTGACATTTGCGGCAGTGATGGCATTTGGTGCCACTGTTTTTGCAGCAGAGAAGTATATAGGAATTTCCGGTTTTTTTCAGGAAGTTGGAAATAAGTTGCCGGAAGAAGCCAAGGGGATGATTGAAAAAGATCCGGTGCAGCAGGAAGATGGCGATTCCATTCTCACTTACACTGTGAAGGAAGCCCTTTGTGATAAGAACAGTGTCCAGATGGTGGTGGAAGTCACAGCGAAAGAAAGAGGCAAGTATCTTCTGGCAGGACAAGATACCATGAATGAGGATCCTGTAAGAAATCTTGGAATTGAAAGTGACAAGACAATAGGAGAATATGCTGCGGAAAAAGGGCTGATCATTGTAAAGACAGGAGTCAGCTTTGATTTCAATTCGGATCTTGGAATTGAAACAGCAGTGGTAGATTATCGAAATCTGGAAGATGATGTAGTAGATTTCTATTCTTCCGCAGTAAAGACAAAGGAGAGCAAGGATCTTACCGTTTCCTGCATTGGAACAGCCACGCTTCCGGATGCTAAGTGCGTTGATGATGTGATGCGTACAAACATTACTTTCCAGCTGGAAGATAAGAGCCAGGGAAAAAGCGTGACTTATGTGCCTGTGGATGGTGAAGGGATAACCGCAGATGGAAAAGTAAAGATCCTGTCCGCAGATATAGAAGAAACAGAAGTGGGAGATTATGCCACAATCCATTGTATCTTCTTAGAAGAGGCTGACAGCATTTCCCTTGACGTAACGGATTTGGAGGGAAACCTGTGGCAGCTCTCCGACCTTGGCGGTAGTTCAGAGGTGGCAGAGGTTGGAAAAGAAGCCACCTTCCAGATGAGCTACCAGAAAACGGACCTTGCCGACGAAATCGGAATACGGGGATATGACTATGAAACGAATACCACGTATGAGCCGGTAAAAATGAAGCTTAAGAAATAGAATAATCGAAAAAAGTCCCCATTCACTGTTTTTTGCAATTAAAACAGTGGGATGGGGACTTTTTTGATTTGTTAAATTAAGATTATCCGAACTTTCGCATATTGCTCAGATCGGAAAAATCAATCATTTTGATTTCTTCAATGTTGCCGGTTGAGCCCATTGGGCAAACGGCGTAGTTTCGCGTCTCATTTCCTATAGTAAGCTTTACCACATAATGCCATATGGACCATGATGGAGAGCCAACCGGATAATCACCAAAGCAATAATGAATATCATCAAATCCACCGACTAATTCAGCGAACTCACCGAGAACTGACGGTGATGTGCTAGAGTTCCAACGGTAAGTTACAAAAAATGGCTCATTGGGATCTGCTGCCAGATCGACTGTATGATCGTTATATCTGGTTAAATATTTAAAGCGGCCTGGTTCTCTGAGGTAGGCACTTATAGCGTCCATCTTTTCAAAAGGAGTCATATCAGCAGTTGTAGTTTTGTTAATAATGTCAATCAGCCATGCGTTTTCTGCCTGATCATAATCCAGAACATTTAATGTCACTGTATTTGCAACCGTATAACCTGATAATGAATATTCCCTGAATTCTACAGTGTAGGTTCCTGCTTCGAAAAATTTCACGTATTTGATATAACCGCCTTTTACTTTCTCTAATGAAGTAGTTTCTGAGTCATTGTTTTCTAAAGGAATATCATCAAAGAAACGAGATGAACCACTTCTGTATGCGCTGGTCCGCGAGTCATTTCCATTAAAAATCAAGGAAAAAGAGTTCGGATCCGGATTGTCTGTCTTTATAAAAAGAGGTTTGAGACAATCGGTGTAAATATCTGCCTTCTGTTTGTCAAGACCATAAATATCATATGTATATTTAGCTGGTGCAGTTCCTTCTTTATCGTGTGTAGGCAGATCAGCTTTGGGAATCGGTGTGGGTGTAGGAACCGGTGTGGATGTAGGCGTTGGTGTAGGTGTAGGGGTTGCACTTTGGTGGGTACTGTTTATCTTTTTGTTTGTTGTGCAATGGCCTGTAGAAGACCATTTGGAATAGTATTTTTTTCCTTTAACAGTCATGTAAGTGCGGGTTTGCATATAATATGTAGTCCCGGCACGGAGGCCATTGAGAAAAATTGTGTTGTTTTTGTTACCTTTGACTGTTATAGTTTTTGCATTTTTTAGTTTTGAATTAGTGGCATAGCGCAGCTGGTAACCACTGGTCTGGGAGGTTTGTCTTTTTATTACTACAGTTGCAGCAGCTGTTTTTGCATAGATATTCATTATCTGGGCTTTCGGCGGTAAAATGACAAACTGTTTTTTGACAGTACCGGTATAAATGCCTTTTCCAATAATCTGAACCGTGTAAGTTCCTACTTTTTTGCAGCCTTTAGAGTACTTTACAATATAGTTTTTCTTTTCCTTCAAGACTTTTCCTTTATAAGTTACTCTTACTTTTGGACGATGTACCTTTTTATTATAGGTAAGCTTTGTGGCGGATAATTTAATCCTGGTATTTTTCACATTTACCCTTGCTGCGGCAAATACCTGGCTTGAACTGCAAAACAGAAGCAGTAAAATGATGAGGCAGAGGTGAATCTGCCGGTGTAGATGATGATTTTTTTTCATGGATTTTTACTCCTTTTATATGATAAGTTTATTGGGTTTTGTAAAAATATAACTATTTATGACCAGACCGTAGCAGCCATTTCTGGTCAATCTTTTTTACCTCATCATCTGCAAACCGGATATGTAGTCTGACGGAATTGGACAGTTGTACGATTTCCTCTACAGTACCTTCCCCAAATTTGGGATGAGTTACCACATCGTTTACCTGGAATTTTATTTCGCTATGTTTGGCGCTTTTGTAGGCCTGTTCACGGCGGTAGGTGTCCCGGATGGGAACTGTCTTGTCGTGAATAGGGTTTTTCAGAGCTTTGTCATAATCGTGCTTCAGAAGGCTTTCTCCGATTCTATAATAGGGAGTAGGCGCGGCGCCCACAAGAGAACAGCAGTATTTCCAGGCGCTCCCGTGTTTCCCGGCTTGCCAGTTGTACTGCGCCGGTATTTTCATATTGTACTGCATATAATGGGCGTATTCGTGCTTATAAAGATCCAGGCGATCCTCTTTGGAAAGAGGCTTCTTTACGGCATAACCAATAAACAGAAGGGAAAAATAGAAGCCTTCCTTTTCATGAGAAGAAGCAGGTGTATAAGAGCCAAGTACAGCCTCATCGTAACCAAAGCGGATAGGCACAGAAGCTCCACGAAGCCCAAACCTGCGGTCAAGAGTCTGGAACAAAGCGCGGATCTGAGCTTCGTGGATGGTAGCTTCATTATCAAGAAGTTTACGGATAGATGGGTCAATATTCATGCAGTTACTCCTTTAAAAATTATTAACTGGAAAAAATACATGCCAAGTTTTATGGCGTTTGACTTGAAAACTCCCACTGACAGATCGCGAAGCGACTGCGTTCATGAGCAAGTAGCGAAGCGGACATTCCAGGTCCGCTTCGCTGATAGATAAAAAAAATAGATGCTGCAATCTGCAACATCTATAATAGCGAGAGGGGGATTCGAACCCTCGACACCGCGGGTATGAACCGCGTGCTCTAGCCAACTGAGCTATCTCGCCATATTCAATTAAAAAAACTTTTGCTGAAAAGTCTGTGCGTATAAAAGACTATCAGCAAAGTAGCGAGAGGGGGATTCGAACCCTCGACACCGCGGGTATGAACCGCGTGCTCTAGCCAACTGAGCTATCTCGCCATATTCATTTCATAAGTATGGGGCCTACAGGGCTCGAACCTGTGACCCTCTGCTTGTAAGGCAGATGCTCTCCCAGCTGAGCTAAGACCCCATATACAAACTGTGAAATTTATTTCTCTCCCGCAGCTCGCTTTGCTATTATACTATCAACTGTCGCAAATTGTCAATAACTTTTTTTACTTTTTTTCAAAAAAATTTAGAATTATATTTTTTTACTATTTTATTGGAAAAAAGGAAAACAGATCCTTTTTCAAACTTGATCTGGAAACAGAAGTTTTTATTTTGGGTCCTTATTTGCAAACAAATAACAGAACTTGGCAAGTAAGGTTCTTTCCAAAATGAGAATTGGTGTTATACTGAGCCTGTAAACAAGAAGAGCAAACAAAAGCAAACAAAAGCATACCGGATACCTGCAAGAAGAAAAAGAACGGACGCAGCGTATTCGTATGGTCTCATAAAAAAGGGCTTACAAACACGCTCTGAGATCATAATTGCGATCAGCTGACAATTGTTTTTCCTATTAGGAAACGTCAGTTGGCGATACGAAAAATAGAAGAGGAGAAGATGGTATGAAGATTTTAGATTCCAAATTTATGAAGGGCTTTATCAAAATGGCAGACGATGGTTTCCAGCAGGGCTGGCATGAGAGAAACGGCGGAAACTTAAGCTATCGTCTGAAAGCAGAAGAAGTAGAAATGATCCGTCCACGTCTGAATGCACCAGGCGAGTGGCAGCCTATCGGCACAGAGGTGCCGGGACTTGCAGGAGAGTTTTTCCTGGTAACCGGAAGCGGCAAATATTTCAGAAACATAGCAGTTGACCCGGAAGCATGTCTTGCAATCATTGAACTGGATGATAAAGGTGTTAATTACAGAATCCGCTGGGGACTGGTAGAAGGCGGCCGCCCGACCAGCGAGCTTCCAACCCACCTTATGAATCATGAGGTAAAAAAGAAGCTTACAAACGGCAGACATCGTGTTATTTATCATGCACATACAACCAACACCATCGCATTAACCTTTGTCCTTCCATTGGATGACAAGGTATTTACAAGAGAGCTTTGGGAGTCTGCAACAGAATGCCCGGTTGTTTTTCCAGACGGTGTAGGTGTTGTAGGCTGGATGGTACCAGGCGGAAGAGAAATTGCAGTAAAAACAGCTGAGCTAATGAAGAAATATGACGTTGTCATCTGGGCACATCATGGAATGTTCTGCTCTGGTGAAGATTTTGATCTGACCTTTGGCCTTCTCCATACAGTAGAGAAGTCTGCGGAAATTCTGGTGAAGGTAATGTCCATGGCACCGCGTAAGCTTCAGACCATTACTCCTGACGATTTCCGCGCAGTAGCCAAAGACTTTCATGTTACTTTACCGGAAGAATTTCTTTATGAAAAAGAACAGTAAGTAAATTAATATAATAATGTGAGGTCTGTCTGTGATGAGAAAATTCACAGGCAGATTTTTTACTTTAGAGGAATTTAAGTTTAATAAATGTTTATAAAATGTGAAAAAATTGCTTGACAATTCATTGCCTGTATGCTATTTTAAATAAAAATTTAATTCAACGAACTAAACCAATGAAGCGGGAATAAAAACAATCGTGCACCCACAGAGAGTCCGGGAGGCTGAGAGCCGGGCGGTAAGGCAGTTTGTTAAATGGGCCGCTGAGGGCGCATGGAAAGGCAGAATGCGTGCAGAACAAATGCAGAGAATTGCAGAAGAAATGCAAACATATCTGATTGAAGCATAAAAGTAGATTCTGCAGAAGCCAAGTATTATGCGACGTAGGACATACGTCAGTTGTCAGGAATATGATGGTATTCCGTTAAGAGCACGATTTTATCGTGAAGCAAGGTGGCACCGCGGGTGAATATTCAGACCCGTCCTTGACAGATATGGAAATTCTGTCCTGGACGGGTTTTTTGTGTACTAGAAAATTACTCCGTAATGTTCCTGTTACACCTAAAAACGCTCTGCGAGGATGCGGCGCGCGCACTGTTCAGGAAATAAATCGGGAGGTGTTCTATGTATCCAACATTTGATAAGATCAGGGAAATGGCAGCAGGAGATTACAAAAGAATTCCAATCTGCAAAGAGTTATACGCAGACAGCTACACACCAGTAGAGATGATGCGGATTCTGCAAAAGGCAAGTCATCACTGCTATCTGCTGGAAAGCGCCAGCCAGAGCGAAGCGTGGGGCAGGTATTCTTTTCTGGGATATGACCCTTCCATGGAAATCACCTGCACAGACGGAATCCTGCGAATTCGAAAAACCAGTAAGACGGAAACTTTTGGCAGAAGCGGCAATGCGGCAGAAAGCAGTACAGAAAGCAGTACAGAAGAGGTTCGACAGGTTGCCCATCCAGGCGATGCCATCCGTGAAATCATCAGTCAGTACAAAAGTCCGGTTATGGACGATATGCCCACATTTACCGGCGGCCTGGTAGGCTACTTCTCCTACGACTACATCAAATACAGTGAACCCAAGCTGGAGCTAACAGATAAGGAACAGCAGGATTTCCGGGATCTGGATCTGATGCTGTTTAATGATGTGATCGCATTCGACCATTACCGTCAGAAGGTTCTTCTCATCACAGGTGTGATGACAGATGATCTGGAAAAGTCCTATAAACAGGCCTGTGAAAAACTGGAAGAAATGACAGAGCTGATCAAAAAGGGTGAGAAAAAAATCTTCCCTCCGATCAGGCTTAAATCTGAAATCAAACCTCAGTTCCCTAAAGAAAAATATTGCCAGATGGTGGAAACGGCGAAGCATTATATCCACGAGGGCGATATTTTCCAGGTGGTTTTGTCAAACCCCATGAGGGCAAAAGCAGAGGGCAGCCTGTTTGATACTTACCGTGTTCTGAGAGCCACCAACCCATCTCCCTATATGTTCTATTTTTCCAGTGATGACATTGAAATCGCAGGAGCCTCCCCGGAGACACTGGTGAAATTAGATCATGGCAAGTTAAGCACTTTCCCACTGGCAGGAACAAGGCCGCGAGGAAAAACACCGGAAGAGGACAAAGCACTGGAAGCGGATCTTCTTCAGGATGAAAAAGAGCTTGCCGAGCACAACATGCTTGTGGATCTGGGAAGAAACGATATTGGAAAAATCAGTGAGCTTGGCAGTGTAAAAGTAGAAAAATATCTGATTGTGGAACGTTATTCCTGTGTTATGCACCTTGGCTCTACGGTAACAGGAACCATCAAAAAGGGTAAAGATGCCATAGACGCGGTGGATGCCATCTTACCTGCAGGAACCCTTTCAGGGGCACCGAAATTCCGTGCCTGCCAGATCATTCAGGAACTGGAACAAAGCAAGAGAGGTATTTACGGCGGCGCAATCGGATATGTGGATTTCACAGGAAATCTGGATGTGTGCATTGCAATCCGTCTGGTATATAAGAAAAAAGATGAAATCTGTATCCGGTCGGGAGCCGGAATCGTGGCAGACAGCGTACCGGAAAAAGAATTTGAAGAGTGCCAGAATAAGGCAAGAGCGGTGGTAAGGGCCATCAGCCAGGCAGAGGAGGGATTAGAATGATTTTACTGATTGATAATTACGACAGCTTTTCCTATAACCTGTATCAGCTGATCGGGTCCGTTAATCCGGACATTCAGGTGGTTCGAAATGACGAAATTTCCCTGGGAGAAATAGAGAAGCTGGAACCGGAAGCAATTGTTCTTTCCCCGGGGCCTGGAAGACCGGAGGAGGCCGGAATCTGTATTCCGGTGATCAAAGAGTTCGCTGGAAAAATCCCAATTCTGGGTGTGTGTCTGGGACATCAGAGTATTTGCGAAGCCTTTGGCGGAGTGGTTTCTTATGCAAAAGAACTGAAGCATGGGAAAAGAGATGAGATGATCCAGTACGGTTCCAATGTCCTGTTTAAAGGACTCCCGAAAAAATTCCCGGCAGCAAGATATCATTCCCTGGCAGCAATAGAAGGGACTCTTCCGGAGAAACTGGTTGTAACAGCCAGAGCAGAAGATGGAGAAATCATGGCAGTGGAACATAAGGAATATCCGGTTTACGGTGTGCAGTTTCATCCTGAGTCTGTTATGACTCCCGATGGAAGGAAGATGATTGAGAATTTTCTGGAAGCGCTAAAGGACAACATCAGAGAGGAGCAGAAAAAATGATCAGAGAAAGTATTATCAAATTATCGAAGAAACAGAACTTAACCTATCAGGAAGCAGAAGAGGTAATGGACGAGATTATGAGCGGAAAAGCTACCCCGGTACAGATGTCCGCTTACCTGACTGCTCTGGCGCTGAAAGGGGAAACCATTGATGAGATTACCGCTTCCGCGGCAGGCATGAGAGCACACTGCATCAAGCTGCTTCATGACATGGATGTACTGGAAATCGTAGGGACTGGTGGAGACGGCTCCAATTCCTTTAACATTTCCACCACTGCCTCCCTTGTGATCGCAGCAGGAGGCGTACCGGTAGCAAAGCATGGAAACAGAGCTGCTTCTTCAAAATCCGGAGCCGCAGATGTGCTGGAAGCTCTGGGCGTTAAGATCACAATTCCACCGGAAAAAAGCCAGGAGCTTCTGGAAAAAATCGGAATCTGCTTCCTGTTTGCCCAGAATTATCACATTGCAATGAAGTATGTGGCTCCAATCCGTAAAGAGCTGGGAATCCGTACTGTATTTAATATTCTTGGACCGTTAAGCAACCCTGCTGGCGCAAATATGGAGCTGATGGGTGTTTATGATGAAGCCCTTGTTGAGCCTCTTGCGCAGGTCATGGCAAATCTTGGAGTAACAAGAGGAATGGTAGTCTTCGGACAGGACAGTCTGGATGAAATTTCCATGAGTGCATCGACTTCTGTATGCGAGATCAAAGATGGCAAATTTACATCCTATGTACTCACTCCGGAGCAGTTTGGTTATGAGCGCTGCACAAAAGAGGAGCTTCAGGGAGGAACTCCACAGGAGAACGCCGAAATCACAAAAGCAATTCTGGAAGGCAGAGAGACAGGTGCGAAACGCCATGCAGTTTGCCTGAATGCTGGTGCCGCACTTTATATTGCAGGCAAAGCAGCTTCCATTGAAGCAGGTGTGAAGATGGCAGAACAGCTGATCAACAGTGGGGCTGCCCTGAAGAAACTGGAAGAATTTATAGAAAAGAGCAACTAGGAGTGAAAAATAAACACAAATAATAACAAAAATAACAATAATCACATCGCAAAACAAAATAACACTGAAAAAAATAACAATATAACTCATTTGGATAAAGATGACGACAAGAGAGAATGACATCACAGAGAGTTTTACAGGAGATAGAATGAGTATTTTAAATGAGATAGCAGCGCGCACAAAAGAGCGTATTGCGGAGGAAAAATTTAAAGTCCCATTAAGGGAACTTATCTTACAGCAGAATTCCGATCTGGCAAAACATGCCGAGGAAAAAATCTCTTTTCTGGAGGCATTAAAAAAGCCGGGAATGTCTTACATCTGTGAAGTAAAAAAAGCGTCTCCTTCAAAAGGATTGATCGCACCAGATTTTCCTTATCTGGACATTGCAAAGGAATATGAGCAGGCCGGTGCTTCTGCAATCTCCTGCCTCACAGAGCCCTTTTATTTCCAGGGGGCAGACAGGTATTTGCAGGAAATTTCCCAGGCAGTGAATATTCCGGTACTTCGAAAGGATTTTACAGTAGATGAGTACATGATCTACCAGGCAAAAGCATTTGGGGCTTCCGCTGTACTTCTGATCTGTGCGATTCTTGATAACAGCCAGTTAAAAGCCTTTGGGGAACTGGCACAGGAGCTGGGGCTGGATGCTCTGGTAGAAGCTCATGATCAGTGGGAAGTGGACCGGGCTTTGAATCTTGGAGTCAAAATCGTGGGAGTGAACAACCGGAATCTCCATGATTTTACCGTTGATATGGGAAACAGTATCAGACTGCGGAACATGGCACCGGCTGATACGGTGTTTGTTTCCGAAAGTGGTATTAAGACAGCGGAGGATATCCGTATATTATATGAAAACCAAGTAGATGCAGTCCTGATCGGGGAGACCTTAATGCGCAGCCCTGACAAAAAAACGGCACTTGGGGCATTAAATGCAGGGATTGTCTGAGCTGATCCATGGTGATAAGTGATATTCCATGCACATTCTGGCAATCTAAGATGTACAATGTGCTGATAAAATAGTTAGAAAATAAAAAATTAAAGAAAAGGAATGAAACAGTATGGCAAAATTAAAAATTTGCGGTCTGACCTGCAAAGAGGATATTGAAGCTGTAAATGAAGCAAAACCGGATTTTGCGGGATTCATAATTGAAGTTCCAGGAAGAAGACGAAGCCTTACGGCAGAACAGGTCAAAGTCCTGGTTAAGGGACTGGACAAGGAAATCCTTTCCGTAGGTGTATTCGTAAACGCTGCCCCGGAACTCCCCATTTCCTTATTAAGAGATGGCACCCTATGGGCTGCCCAGCTTCACGGGGATGAAGACGAAGACTACATCGAAAAAATCCAGAATATGACTGGAAAGCCCGTCATCAAGGCCTTTTCCATAAAAACACCCGAAGATGTTCAGCGGGCTCTTCGAAGCCCTGCCGACTACATCCTCTTAGATCAGGGCGCAGGAGGAACCGGCGAACCTTTTGATTGGACCCTGGTTCCCCCAGTCCGCCGCCCATTCTTCCTTGCAGGAGGAATCGGTCCCGAAAACATCCGCAGCGCCATCGGAACCTTACACCCATGGGCTGTAGACCTGAGCAGCAGCCTGGAAACCGATGGAAGAAAAGACCGGGCGAAAATCCAGCAGATTGCCCGTATGCTGAAGCAGATTAATACACTGGAAGCATACAGAAAAGAGCGAGAAGCAGATTTAGAGTGAAGAGTGAAGAAAGTAATTCATATACAAAACAGCGAAACGAAAGGAAACAACGCTATGTCAAACGGAAGATTTGGAATCCATGGCGGCCAGTATATCCCCGAAACCCTGATGAACGCGGTGATCGAACTGGAAGAAGCCTACAACCACTATAAAGACGACCCGGAATTCAACCGGGAGCTTACAGAACTTTTAAATGAATATGCAGGAAGACCATCCCGTCTCTACTACGCAGCTCACATGACCGAAGACCTTGGCGGCGCAAAGGTTTATCTAAAAAGAGAAGACTTAAACCACACCGGCGCCCACAAGATCAACAACGTCTTAGGTCAGGTGCTTCTTGCAAAAAAAATGGGCAAAACCCGTGTCATCGCGGAAACCGGAGCCGGACAGCACGGGGTAGCCACAGCCACAGCAGCAGCTCTTATGGGAATGGAATGCGAGGTATTCATGGGAAAAGAAGACACCGAGCGCCAGGCTTTAAATGTATATAAGATGCGTCTCCTTGGAGCAAAAGTTCATCCTGTAACCTCCGGAACTGCCACCCTGAAAGATGCCGTATCCGAGACTATGCGTGAATGGACCAACCGTATAGCAGATACCCATTATGTACTGGGCTCCGTTATGGGCCCTCACCCTTTCCCAACCATTGTCCGCGATTTTCAGGCAGTTATCTCCAAAGAAATCAAAGAACAGATGCTGGAAAAAGAAGGCAGGCTTCCAGATGCAGTCCTTGCCTGTGTAGGCGGCGGCTCCAATGCCATCGGAACCTTTTACCACTTTATTGAAGACAAAGATGTACAGCTGATCGGCTGCGAGGCAGCAGGCCGCGGCGTAAATACTGCAGAGACCGCAGCCACCATTGCCACTGGCAGACTTGGAATCTTCCATGGAATGAAATCCTATTTCTGCCAGGACGAGTACGGACAGATCGCGCCGGTTTACTCTATTTCCGCAGGACTGGATTATCCGGGAATCGGACCGGAGCATGCCCACCTTTACGACACTGGCCGTGCCCAGTATGTACCTGTAACAGATGAAGAAGCAGTAGAAGCCTTTGAATATCTTTCCAAAACAGAAGGAATCATTCCTGCCATTGAAAGCGCCCACGCTGTTGCCTATGCAAGAAAAATCGTGCCGCAGATGGGCAAGGATCAGTGCGTAGTCATTACCATTTCCGGCAGGGGTGACAAAGACTGTGCAGCAATCGCAAGATACAGAGGGGAGGATATCCATGAGTAACCGAATTTCAGAAGCATTTGCAAAAGGAAAAGCATTTATTCCATTTATCACCTGCGGAGATCCATCTCTGGAGATCACCGAGCAGCTTGTCTATGCAATGGAGGAAGCAGGCGCAGACCTTATTGAGCTTGGAATCCCGTTTTCCGACCCGACAGCAGAAGGTCCTGTGATCCAGGAAGCCAATGTGCGTGCACTGAGCGGCGGAGTAACCACAGACAAGATCTTTGACATGGTGGTAAAAATCCGTAAAAAAACCAGTATCCCAATGGTATTTATGACTTACGCAAACGTTGTTTTTTCCTATGGAACAGAGCGTTTCATCAGGAAAGCAGCAGAAATTGGAATGGATGGACTGATTCTTCCTGATGTACCTTTTGAGGAAAAAGAGGAGTTCGACGTGGTCTGCAAACAGTATGGTCTGGAGCTGATTTCCCTGATCGCCCCCACATCCCACGACCGGATCACCCGGATTGCAAAAGAGGCAAATGGCTTCGTATACTGCGTTTCCTCCCTTGGCGTAACCGGAACCAGAACCCAGATCACCACCGATATCAGAGCGATGGTGAAGCTGGTAAAAGCTGCAAAGGACATTCCCTGTGCAGTAGGCTTCGGCATCTCCACCCCGGAGCAGGCAAAGAAAATGGCTGCCCAGTCTGACGGTGCGATTGTAGGCTCCGCCATTGTGAAAATTTGTGCCGCACATGGAGAAAACTGCGTCCCATATGTAAAGGATTATGTAAAGTCTATGAAAGACGCTGTGCGTGAGGCTTAAGCAGGAAGAATATAAAAAATGGAAAAGAAATGCTTCAGTTTTTCCAAAAATAAGCAGAACAGACCAAAAAAATTTAGCTTGTTTTAATTCTAAAAAGACTATAAAAGAAGGCAAAAGCGTTGACATTTTGCCCTCTTTTTTTTATAGTATCATATGTGAATTAATTTTATGTGTAAAATAAATGGTAATGAAAAAGAGGAATGAAGTTGGAGAAAAAACTGGTATTTATTTTTAATCCCAAAGCAGGGAAGGGCAAGATCAAGACATCTCTGATGGATATAGTAGATATCTTTAATAAAGGCGGTTATGAGGTGATCATCCGCGCAACTCAGGCCCCGAAGGATGCCTATGAACAGGTGAAGAAATATGCAGACAAGGTGGATCTGATCGTCTGCAGCGGCGGTGACGGCACGCTGGATGAAGTGGTTACAGGAATTACCGAGATGGGAAGCAAGGTTCCGGTCGGATACATACCGGCAGGAAGCACCAATGACTTTGCCAACAGCCTTTTTATGCCGAAAAATATGCTGGATGCGGCATCTATGATCATGAAGGAAGAGATTTACAGATGCGACGTAGGCAGATTTAACAGCCAGACCTTTGCTTATGTAGCTGCTTTTGGTCTTTTTACAGATGTGTCTTATGAGACAAGTCAGGATCTGAAGAACATTCTGGGCCATCTTGCTTATGTCCTGGAAGGTGCCAAGAGACTTCTGGATATCAAGGCTTACCATATGAAAGTGACAACAGAGAATGGTGTGATCGAAGATAATTTTATCTACGGCATGGTCACCAATTCCAGATCTGTGGGCGGATTTAAGAACCTGACCAAGGATGTGGATATGAACGACGGCCTTTTTGAGGTCACTTTGATCGTACAGCCTAAGAACCCGCTGGAAATGCAGGAGATTATCCGGAATCTTCTCAACATGGAGGATAATTCTGACCTGATTTATTCTTTCAAGGCACGAAAGCTTACAGTTGAAGCAGAGGAAGAAGTAGCATGGACACTGGATGGTGAGTACGGCGGAAGCCCAAGGCTGGTAGAGATTGAGAATCTGCAGCAGGCGCTGAACCTTTGCCTGAAGAGCGACAAGTAAACAGGGTGAGACCGGCTGGTATCACCAGAGAGAATTTTTGCGCGTTTTTTGCCTTGCACCTGTGAAAGCATTGAGTGCTTACATGTGAAAAAATAAGAACCAGTAATGTGTGATGAATCGTTGTTTATGGAGAGAAGGTACCGCAGATAAATGGCAGCCTGGGGAAATAAGCAGCGAGATGAACGAGAGGAGAGGAACAATGGGAGATTATGTTAATGTGAAGGAATTATTCGGATGTGATGTATTCAATGATTCCGTCATGCAGGACCGTCTGCCGAAGAAGGTTTACAAAGAGCTGAAGAAAACCATTGAAGAGGGCAAGGAGCTTTCCATGGAGGTTGCAGATGTGGTTGCCCACGAGATGAAGGAATGGGCCATCGAGAAGGGGGCCACTCATTACAGTCACTGGTTTCAGCCCCTTACAGGCGTAACTGCAGAGAAGCACGATGCATTTATCACCGCACCTATGGAGAATGGAAAAGTCCTTCAGAGCTTTTCCGGTAAAGAGCTGATCAAGGGAGAGCCGGATGCGTCTTCTTTTCCATCTGGCGGACTTCGTGCCACCTTTGAGGCAAGAGGCTATACAACATGGGATTGTACCTCACCGGCTTTTGTAAGACATGATGCAGCAGGCGGAACTTTATGTATTCCTACCGCTTTCTGTTCCTATACAGGAGAAGCGCTGGATCAGAAGACACCGCTTCTTCGTTCTATGGAAGCCATCAATACACAGGCGTTAAGACTTCTCAGACTTTTCGGAAATACGACCTCCAAACGGGTGACACCATCTGTTGGTGCAGAGCAGGAGTATTTCCTTGTTGATAAAGAGAAATATATGCAGAGAAAGGATCTGGTTTACACCGGACGCACTCTTTTCGGAGCTATGCCTCCGAAAGGACAGGAGATGGATGACCATTATTTCGGAACCATCCGTCAGAGAGTTTCCGCATATATGAAAGAAGTAAATGAAGAGTGCTGGAAGCTGGGAGTTACAGCCAAGACCCAGCACAATGAGGTTGCACCGGCACAGCATGAGCTTGCGCCGATCTATGCACCTGTTAATATTGCAGCAGATCACAACCAGATCATGATGCGTATCCTGAAAAAGGTGGCAAGCCGTCACGGCATGCGCTGTCTGCTTCACGAGAAACCTTTTGCAGGCTTGAATGGTTCCGGTAAGCACAATAACTGGTCCCTGACTACTGATGACGGAATTAATCTTCTGGAGCCGGGGAAGACACCACATGAGAACATTCAGTTCCTTCTGGTTCTGACCTGTATCCTGAAAGCAGTTGACAAGCATGCAGATCTTCTTCGTGAGTCCGCTGCAGATGTTGGAAATGACCAGCGCCTTGGCGGCCATGAGGCTCCGCCAGCTGTTATTTCGGTTTTCCTTGGAGAGCAGCTTGAGGATGTGCTGGAGCAGCTGATCAGCACTGGTACTGCTACAAGAAGTAAGACAGGGGAGAAAATGGATACAGGCGTTAAGACGCTTCCGGATTTCATGAAGGATGCTACAGACCGTAACCGTACTTCACCCTTTGCTTTTACCGGCAATAAATTCGAGTTCCGTATGGTTGGTTCCAAGGATTCCATTTCCGCATGCAATGTGGTGCTGAATACCATTACTGCTGAGGCGTTTAAGGAAGCCTGCGATGTTCTGGAGAGCGCAGAAGACTTTGACCTGGCAGTCCATGATCTGATCAAGGAATATGCTACCCAGCATCAGAGAATCGTATTTAACGGCAATGGCTACGCTCCTGAATGGGAAAAAGAGGCACGCCGCCGTGGACTTCCTGTTCTGACATCTATGGTAGATGCCATTCCGGCACTTACTACAGATAAGGCTGTAGAACTGTTTGGAGAATTTGGAGTATTTACAAAGACTGAGCTGGAGTCCAGAGCGGAGATCCAGTATGAGATTTATGCGAAAGCAATTAACATCGAAGCGAAAACCATGGTGGACATGGCAACCAAGCAGATCATTCCGGCAGTTATCAAGTATACAACTGTACTGGCAGAGTCCATCAATCAGGTGAAGGCAGTTGGACCAATTGACGTGAGCGTTCAGATGGATCTTCTGAAGAAAGCAAGCAAGCTTCTGAAAGAAGTGAACAGTACCATGAATAAGCTGAGCAAGCTGGTAGATCAGATCGAGACGCATCCGGAAGGACGTGACAGGGCAGTGTTCTGCAGAGAGAAACTGGTTCCGGCAATGGAGAAATTAAGAGAGCCGGTTGACGAACTGGAAATGTTAGTGGATAAAGATATGTGGCCGATGCCATCTTATGGAGATCTGGTGTTTGAGCCGTAAAGTGATCAGGAGGACTGCAGCCGCAGTCCTCTTTTCTATTAAAGAGGTAAAGTGAAAGCAGGAAAAATAAAGAGGTAAAGTGAAAGCAGGAATAAGATGAGTGAATTTGATTTTTTAGAGGAACAGGGTGTCAGTGCGGCGCTTATTAAGGCGGCGGAAGAGTTTCGACAGGAATATGGCGTTTCAGAGGAAGCGAAGCATAGACGGATAAAGCCGGCGCTGCCATTTTATGGGAAGGAAACATTGGAGATGGCCATGGCAGCGGTGCTGGAGCAGGAGAATCTGCTTCTGGCAGGACCGAAGGCTACGGGAAAGAATGTGCTGGCAGAGAATCTGGCATATATTTTCGGGAGACCGGTGTATAACGTGTCCTTCCATGTGAATACAAACAGCGGTGACCTGATTGGAACAGATACTTTCGTGGATAATCAGGTGAAGCTGCGTAAGGGAAGTATTTACCAGTGCGCAGAGGAAGGCGGATTCGGTATTCTGGATGAGATCAATATGGCGAAGAATGATGCGGTTTCTGTACTTCACGCCACATTGGATTACCGCCGGTCCATTGATGTGCCAGGATATGACAAAATAGACCTTCACCCGGCGGCAAGATTTATTGGAACCATGAATTACGGGTATGCCGGAACAAAGGAGCTGAATGAGGCTCTGGTTTCCCGTTTCCTGGTGATCGACATGCCGGCGCAGAATGAGGAAACGCTTGGTTTTATTTTCAACAGGATGTTCCCTGATGCAAAGAAAGAGGCTGTGGAGCAGTTTATGGGAGTATTTCTGGATCTGCAGCAGAAATCCATGAACAGTGAGATTTCCACAAAGCCACTGGATCTTCGCGGCCTGCTTGCTGCCATGAAGATCGTGCGTACCGGGCTTTCCCCATGGCAGGCGGTACGCATGGGCATTGTTAATAAAACATTTGATGTGTTTGAGAAGGAAATCGTGGAGGATGTGGTGCGAACCAGAATTCCACAGGGCTGGACACGGGAAGATGTTTATGGAGAATAAAGAAAACGAATCTTTAAAAATTTCTGCCAAATTGGTTGATCTTGAAGATGCAGAGGAATTTTTGAAGAAATCAGCTATTGGGAAAGAAAAAATTAAAATTGCAGCTGGGGATAAGAAATCAGAAAAAGTTTCAATGGAAGTACCTGTAGCGGAGAAAAGCGAAAATTTTCAGGCAAGAGAGGATAACTGTGAAGAACTGAATCTCCAGGATTATCAATTAGAGCTGGAAAACCGTATCCGAAATCTGCTCTGGACTATCAGCGGGGACTACACCCAGCAGATGAAGCCGGATGTTTCCCTGTTCCTCAGGTCAAAGGATATTGCATTGTATGATGGAATTAAGCAGGGCGCATTGGCGAAATTCTTCGATAAAGATTTTCTGGGAATGTATCTGGTGAAAAAAATCTTCATGGGCGCGGATGAAGCTGCGCTTACCTTTGTTTCGCAGCTCTGTATTGAAGAAGCCATCGGAGAACGGATCTGTGAACAGCGCCCTGGGATCTGGGAGATGCAGAGGAAAGCCTGCGAGGACATACTGGATCAGGAATATGAGACTATGCCGTCGGCAGCAGATAAGCTGGGCTATCTGAGAGTGAATCTGCTGAGAAGGCGGATTGACAGAGGTGAAAATACTTCTTTGAAAAAGAAGAATCCGCCGGATGATTCCGGAAATGAGGAAAAATCGGCGGATAGTGTGGAAAATGCGGGCATATTAAATGGAATAATAACAGGAAATGCGGATGCATCGAATGGAAGAATAGCAGGAAATGCGTATGCATCAAATAAAACTATAACAAATATAACAGAAAACAAACAAAAAGATAGAAAACACAAAGGAATCTATCACTATATTGACTTAATTTCTGGCGCAGCAGAGACTACGGATACAATGTCTTTAATCCGCATCATAGACACAGTATACAATGAAGTCGCTGACCCCGACTTTTCCCAAAAGGCAACCCTTGAGCAGGTGCTTGCTGTCACTATGGAAGATCTGACGGAGTTTGACTGGCACGACTATCTTTCCGAAGAAATGTATGAGGACGCACTGGAAAGCTATATGGAGCAGCTTACCTCCAATGTGGCGGGTATGGAGAATGCGGATGTCACCCGGGAGATGGAAGAGGAACGGCAGTCGAAACAGAAAATTACAGTTCTGCCGCCGGAGGCTTTGGAAAAAGCCCACACCTATGTGGAACTGAATTTTGGAAAAACGTATCTGAGCGAGCTGGAAGAGAAGCGGATAAACCAGCTGATGTGCCGTGACATCCACAGCGATTGCAGCCTGTATTTTACTGAGGGAATTCTGAAAAGTCCGGTAAAACGAAATTACCAGTATGAATATGCAAAAAGGTTGAAAAATAAGAATATCTGGCTTTATCATGACAAACACCGTATTGTGAAGCGGAATATCTCCCTTCTCACAGAAATGCTGAAAAAGTCACTGGTCATCAAAAGTGAAAATCAGGAGATTCTTTCAGATAGAGGAATGATTGTTCCATCAAGGCTGTGGAGGCTTGGAAGAAGCAGTGATGCACAGGTTTTTAAGCGGGAATTGAAGGGAGATTCTTCTGATTTTGTGGTAGATGTGCTGATTGATGCCAGTGGTTCCCAGATGAGCCGCCAGGGAGAGGTAGCGCTGCAGGCATACATTATCAGCGAGGCACTTAGCAATGCAGAGCTGCCCCACAGAGTGATGAGCTACTGCACTTTCTGGGATTATACCATTCTCCACCGCTTCAGAGAATATGACGACCCAAGAAGTGCAAATGAAAATATATTTAACTATGTAACATCATCCAACAACCGTGACGGACTTGCCATCCGGGCAGCAGGATACGGTCTGCTGAACCGGGAGGAAGAGAAAAAGATTCTGATCATTCTCAGTGATGGACGTCCTTACGATGTTATTGTCAATCGTCCCAATGCAAAGAATCCGGCACCGTATCATGGGAAGTACGCAATTACCGACACTGCAGCCCAGATCCGTAAGCTGCGCAGCCAGGGAGTGAGCGTGCTGGGGGTTTTTGCCGGGGAAGAGAAAGATCTGGCGACGGAGAAGAAGATTTTTGGAAAGGATTTTGCATATATCCGAAATATTACCGGATTTTCCAAAATCGTTGGAAGATATCTTACCAAGCAATTGGAGGATGAGGAATAAGAAAGCAGAATACGGAGGTAACGCCATGTTCCAAAATAACAAAAAAGCTGCCTTCCTGGACTACCTGATGATCATTGTGGGTACAGCCCTTATGGCAACTGCCATAAACAGTGTTTTCGATATGTCCGGTATGGTAACCGGAGGCTTTTCCGGTATTGCGATCCTGGTAAAAGAGTGGACGGAGGGAGTCGTGCCGGGAGGCATCCCGCTGTGGATCACAAACTTAAGTCTGAATATCCCACTGTTTCTGATCGGAATGAAGCTCAGTGGATTCCAGTTTGTGAAAAGGGCACTGGTGGGAGAAATCTGCCTGTCATTCTGGCTGGCGGTTCTTCCGGCATTTGATATTGCAGGAAATGATCTTTTGCTGGCAGCCGTTTATGGTGGTGTAATCCAGGGGATTGGAATCGGACTTGTGTTTCTTGGAAGAGGAACTACCGGGGGCACAGACATGATGGCGGCACTGCTGCAGCGGAAGCTACGCCATTACTCCATTGCCCAGATTATGCAGTTTATTGACGGAGCCATCGTACTTGTAGGTATGTATGTGTTCGGTGTGCAGAAAGCACTTTATGCCATCATCGCCGTTTATCTTGTAACAAAGGTATCTGACAGCTTGATCGAAGGTCTGAAATTTTCCAAACAGGCGTATATCATTACCAGCAAGCCTGATGAGATTTCCAGAGAAATCATGGACAAACTGGATCGCGGCGTAACCGGAGTCCACGGAAAGGGAATGTACTCCGGCCAGGACAAGCTGCTTCTTTACTGCGTTGTGGGACGCAAGGAGATTGTGGCATTGAAAGAGCTGGTAGACCATATTGACCCGGATGCTTTTGTGATCGTGTCTGACGTGCGTGAAGTCCATGGTGAGGGATTTATTGAACGTAAGTAAAAAGAAAAACTTTACCAAAGCCTTTTGCGCACCGAAAAAAAAGAAAAATAGGGCTCGAAATTGGAGTGATATAGAAAAAGTTAAAAAAAATTGCTGGAAATTTGTAAATTTTTTCTACTTTCCTCTTCCTTTTTTGGTAATTTTGTATTAAAATAGGTTCATGAATTTTTGGAATCAGTAGATTTTCCTAAGACTGTCTGAGGTTTTGTGCAATATTACAGATTTGAGACCGCGAATTTTGGCACTAATGGACAGCGATTCATGCCGGTTATACCGGCGGACATATAATGTTACTGTTCTCTTTGACAATGTTTTCACTATCCTGGAATACATTGACAGCTGTGAGACCAGTAGCCCTATAATTTACAAGAAGGGACGGAAGGGTAATGATATCAAATCAGGTACTGCAGAATACACTTGAGGGGCTCAGGGAGATATCCAGGACGGAGTTTTGTATTATTGATACAGATGGCAAGACACTGGCGTCCACCTACAGTGAATTTGAGATTCAGCCACAGGATATTCAGGCATTTGTGGAATCCCAGGCTGCCAGCCAGCTTGTGAAAGGTTATCAGTATTTCAAGGTCTGTGATGATTACCAGCTGGAATACATTCTGGTCGCCCACGGAGAAGATGAAGATACTTATATGGTAGGAAAGCTTGCCGCTTTCCAGATCCAGAGCCTGATCGTTGCATATAAGGAGCGTTTTGACAAGGACAGCTTCATTAAGAACCTGCTTCTTGATAACCTGCTTCTGGTAGATATTTATAATCGTGCGAAGAAGCTTCATATTGATGCTGATGTTCGACGGGTGGTTATGATCCTGGAGCTTGAGCAGGAGAGAGAGCACAGCTCCATGGAGAGCGTGAAGAGTCTGTTCGGCGGCAAGAGCAAGGACTTTATCACAGCTGTTGATGAGAAGAGCATTATCATTGTCAAGGAGCTTGAGGAGAATGAAGGATACGAGGAGATGGATAAGCTTGCCCAGACCATCCTTGATACCTTAGGATTAGAGAAAGAGAATACTACACATATTGCATACGGAACTATCGTAAGCGAGCTGAAGGAAGTTTCCCGTTCCTACAAGGAAGCCAGAATGGCTCTTGATGTAGGCAAGATTTTCTCCCCTGAGAAGGATGTTATTGCTTACAGCTCTCTTGGAATCGGCCGTCTGATCTATCAGCTTCCGATCCCGCTGTGCAAGATGTTCATTAAGGAGATCTTCGGCGGCAAGTCCCCGGATGATTTTGACGAGGAGACTCTGGTCACCATCGACAAGTTCTTCGAGAACAGCCTGAATGTATCCGAGACCTCCAGACAGCTTTACATTCACCGTAATACTCTGGTTTATCGTCTGGACAAGCTTCAGAAGAGCACCGGTCTTGACCTTCGTGTATTCGAGGATGCGATCACATTCAAGATTGCGCTGATGGTTGTAAGATACATGAAGTATATGGAGACTCTGGAGTATTAATTTTCATATCTGTAATTTCTGTGCCTGCTGCATTTGTTTGTGGCAGGCATATTTTATCTCTTGTGATTTATCAGTATGAGAACTCTGAACGTGGTATTTGGAAATATTTCTGGATCTGCTTTGTGTTTCCTTTGTGAAATCTATTGCGTTCTTAGTTTTCTCTGTTATAATAAAGTACTGCCTGAAAATGAAGCTGGAAAGATGGCATGTTACTGTGTATGGAAGAAGATATGATAACGATAGAACGGTAATGGTTACTGTTCACTGGTAACATTCCGCGAGGCGTTTTTTGTGAACGAAGTTCACAGTAACCAGTAACCGGTAATGCTTATGCTTTCGGGAAAAATAAGGTTGCATTTTCATCAGACATATATTACAATAATGTTACATAAAAATTAAGCAAACTGCTGAATTGAATTTTTATATGAAAAATGTAGGAGGATATCATGATTGATCTGATAGATGTAAGCAAGTCCTATGGACCGGGACTGCCGGCAGTGAATCACGCCAATCTCCATGTAGATAAAGGTGAATTCGTATTTATAGTAGGAAACAGCGGTTCCGGTAAATCCACGTTGATCAAGCTGCTTTTGAAGGAACTGGATTCCACATCCGGTACGATTATCGTAAGCGGAGAGAAGCTTGAGGGAATGAAGCACCGTCGTGTGGCCAAGTACCGCCGTAAGCTTGGTGTTGTATTCCAGGACTTCCGTCTTCTGAAGGACAGGGATGTGTATGAGAATGTAGCTTTTGCCCAGCGTGTTGTGAACCGTCCTACCAGAGTTATCCGCAAGAGAGTTCCGGAGGTACTTCAGGAAGTTGGACTTGCAGGGAAATACAAGGCATACCCTGACGAGCTGTCTGGTGGAGAGCAGCAGAGAGTTGCTCTTGCCAGGGCGATTGTAAACCGTCCGGACATCCTTCTTGCAGACGAGCCTACTGGTAATCTTGACCCGAAGACATCCGAGGAGATCATGAAGCTCCTTGAGGAGATCAACCAGCGTGGAACCACCGTTCTGGTAGTAACCCACAATAAAGAGATTGTCAATTCCATGAAGAAGCGTGTACTGACCATGCATAATGGAGTGATCATCAGCGACGAGAAAGAGGGAGAATATTATGAGGCCTAGTACCATCTGGTATACTCTGAAGCAGGGTATCAAGAACATCAAGAGAAATTTCATGTTTTCCATTGCTTCTATTATTACGATGGCAGCATGTATTTTTCTTTTCGGAATTTTCTTTTCCATTGTAAATAATGTGAATACGCTGGCGCATAAGGTTGAGGAAGATGTGCCGATCACAGTGCTTTTTAATGAAGGAACCACACAGGAGCAGATGGATGCAGTTGGAGAACTGATCAGGCAGCGCCCGGAGGTTTCCAAGATTGAATTTGAGTCCGGTGATGAAGCCTGGGAGAAGATGAAGCAGGAATATTTCGGTGATGACTCTGAGGCAGCAGACGGTTTCAAGGATGATAACCCGCTGGCAAACTCATCCAACTACCGTGTGTACATGAACAACATTGAGAAACAGTCTGAGCTGGTTGCCTACATCAAGACACTGGATAATGTACGAGAGGTCAATCAGTCTGAACAGGCTGCCAAGACTCTTGGTTCCATTAACCGTATTGTTTCCTATGTATCTGTTGCAGTGATCGTGATCCTGCTGCTGATCGCTATTTTCCTGATTAGCAATACCATTTCCGTTGGTATTACAGTTCGTAAGGACGAAATCGGAATTATGAAATATATTGGTGCTACCGATAGTTTTGTACGTGCGCCGTTCCTTCTGGAGGGTATGATTCTGGGACTGATCGGTGCGGGAATTCCACTGATCATTTTGTATTTCTGTTACAATAATGTGGTAACCTATGTATATACCAAGTTCAGCGTACTTCTGGGTGTTGTAGATTTCATTCCGGTTGGACAGATCTACCAGACACTGGTTCCGGTGGCGCTGGCTCTGGGAATTGGAATTGGTCTTGTGGGAAGCTTTATTACTACAAGAAAACACTTGAAGGTGTGAGAGTTCTGTTTTACAATAAGGGCGGTTGTTCGCATTCCGCCAGAATATGAGATGAGGATATGGGGGCTGCTGGAGAGATCTGGCAGTCCTTTTGTATAAAAACAAGTAAGGTGTTTCAAGGCGGACGCATTGGGGCAAATGATATTCCACGCAAGTCGGTGCAACGCTCCGGTGAGCTAGCTGGCAACTGGATGAAACTTGTATGGTGAGGAGTGATAATATATGGCAGATAAACAATTTATGAAGGGGGCTGTAACTGGTGTGCTTTGCGCATCCCTGGTGCTGGGCGGGGGATATGTGGGTCTTCAGAAAGCGGGACGTGCGGGAAGTAATGTACTGTCAGATGTGGCGGTTACCCAGAAGATTAAGTATCTGGAAGATGTTATAGATCAGAATTATCTGGAAGATGTGGATGAGGATTCGCTGAAGGAGGGGATTTATACCGGGCTTCTGTATGGGCTGGGGGATCCGTATTCCAGATATTATACGGAGGAAGAATACGAGGAGGAGATGAGAGATACGGAGGGCTCTTACTCTGGAATCGGCGTGAGCATTACCCAGAATACGGAGGGCGGAATTCTGGTAGTGGACTGTTATGAGGGCAGTCCGGCGGATGAGGCCGGACTGAAGGCGAATGATGTGATCACGGCTGTGAACGGAACGGATGTAACGGAAATGACGCCTGCTGAGGTCTCAAAGATGATACGGGAAAAGGAGGACGGTACTTCTATCCTGACCGTTTATCACCAGGAGGCAGATGAACCGGAAGAAATTACAGTGACTTTGAGCGATGTGGAGCTGCCAACTGTTTCTTATGAAATGCTGGAGGATTCTATAGGATATTTGCGAATTACAGAGTTTACCATGGTGACACCCCGGCAGTTTGAGGATGCGTACAAAGATCTTCAGGAAAAAGGCATGGAGAAGCTGATCGTGGATCTTCGTGACAATCCAGGTGGGGTGCTTTCTTCTGTGTGCGATGTGCTGCGCCAGATTTTGCCCGAAGGACTGATCGTGTATACAGAGGACAAATATGGGGAAAAACAGGAGATGAAGTGTGACGGCGACACCCCGATCGACATTCCGCTAGCAGTGCTTGTAAATGAGAACAGCGCCAGTGCATCAGAGATTTTTGCCGGGGCAGTGAAGGACTATGAGATTGGAACGATTGTGGGAACCACCACTTATGGAAAGGGAATCGTTCAGAGCATCCGCCAGCTCTCTGATGGAAGTGCGGTGAAGCTGACTACGGCGAAATATTTTACCCCCAAGGGCAATGATATCCACAAGGTGGGAATCACACCGGATGTGGAGGTGAAACTGGATGCCAGTCTTTTGAACCGGACGGATTATACCCATGACGAGGATAATCAGCTTCAGGCCGCAATAGAGGCGGTTTCTCGTTGACAAAACCACTATGTTGGATTAGAATGGTAAAAGGATTTTTGCAAAATAACGCGCCTGATCTGCGCGATAAACAGGCGAATCAGCCGACAGTTATTTTGTTGACAGGCAATAGCTGTGAAGGCATTGAACAGCTATGACAGGCACAATAAATGTGGAGGAACCATCAATGAAACACAATTTTAAGAAAATCGAGCCGAAATGGCAGAAAAAGTGGGAAGAGCAGCAGGCATTTAAAGCTGTTGACGGAAGTGATAAACCGAAATTCTACGGCCTTGTAGAGTTCCCATACCCAAGTGGTGCGGGAATGCACGTTGGACATATTAAGGCATATTCCAGTATCGAGGTACTTTCCAGAAAGAGAAGAATGCAGGGATACAATGTACTGTTCCCCATCGGATTCGATGCATTCGGACTTCCTACTGAGAATTATGCGATTAAGACGAATACACATCCTCGTGAGATCACAGACCAGAACATTGCGAAATTCACTAATCAGCTGAAGAGTGTTGGATTCTCCTTTGACTGGAGCCGTGTGATCGATACCACACAGGAAGATTTCTATAAATGGACCCAGTGGATTTTCCTGAAAATGTTTGAGAACGGACTTGTTTTCCGTGATAAGACATTAGTTAACTATTGCCCATCCTGTAAGGTTGTTCTTTCCAATGAGGACAGTCAGGGAGGCAAATGCGATATCTGCCACAGCGACGTTATCCAGAAGTCCAAGGATGTCTGGTATTTAAGAATCACCCAGTATGCAGACAAGCTTCTTGAGGGACTGGAGGATGTGGACTATCCGGCGAACATCAAGCAGCAGCAGGTAAACTGGATCGGTAAATCCACAGGTGCTTTCGTAAACTTCGCAGTTGACGGAATTGATGAGACACTGCAGATTTACACCACCAGACCAGATACCCTGTTCGGTGTAACCTTCATGGTTATCGCACCGGAGCATCCGCTGATCGACAAGTATGCTGACCGCATCACAAACATGGATGAGATCAAGGCTTACCGTGAAGAGTGTGCGAAGAAGACTGAGTTCGAGAGAACCCAGCTTGTAAAAGAGAAAACAGGTGTATGCATCCAGGGACTTGAGGGCGTAAACCCTGTAAATGGCAAGAAGATCCCGATCTACATTGCAGACTATGTAATGATGGGATATGGTACCGGCGCGATCATGGCGGTACCGGCACATGACCAGAGAGACTATGATTTCGCCAAGAAATTTGGTATTGACATTATCCAGGTTATCAAGGGCGGCGATATTGAGAAAGAAGCCTACACAGGTGATGGCGAGATGATCAACTCCGATTTCCTGAATGGCTATACAAATAAGAAGGATTCCATCAAGCGCATGCTGGAAGAGCTTGAGAAGAAGGGCATTGGTAAAGCTGGCGTTCAGTACAAGATGAAAGACTGGGCATTCAACCGTCAGAGATACTGGGGCGAGCCAATCCCGATCGTTCATTGTCCGAAGTGCGGTGATGTAGCGGTTCCATATGAGGAGCTTCCGCTTCGTCTGCCGAAGATCAAGGATTTCCAGCCAGGTGAGGACGGACAGTCTCCACTTGCAAAGATCGATTCCTTCGTAAACTGCAAATGCCCGAAATGCGGCGGCGATGCCAAGAGAGAGACTGATACCATGCCACAGTGGGCTGGATCTTCCTGGTATTTCCTTCGTTATGTGGATCCACATAATACAGAAGCTCTTGCAGACCGCAAGAAGATGGAATACTGGATGCCGGTTGACTGGTACAACGGCGGTATGGAGCATGTAACCAGACATATGATCTACTCCAGATTCTGGCATCATTTCCTGTATGACATGGGAATTGTCAATACTCCGGAGCCATATGCGAAACGTTCTGCACAGGGTATGATCCTTGGCTCAGACGGCGACAAGATGAGTAAATCCAAGGGCAACGTTGTTGACCCGCTTGACATTGTAAATGAGTATGGTGCAGATGCACTTCGTACCTATGTTCTCTTCATGGGTGACTACGGCGCAGCTGCTCCGTGGAACGACAGCTCCGTAAGAGGCTGCAAGCGTTTCCTTGAGAGAGTTGCAGGAATGACCGATATCATGACAGAGGAGCCGGCAGCCAAGGATATGGAGGTTAAGATCCATAAGGCAATCAAGAAGGTATCCTCCGATATTGAGGCTATGAAGTTTAACACTGCAATTGCCTGCCTGATGACTCTCATCAACGAGATTTATGCAGCTGGTAAGATCAGCAAGGATGACCTTGTAATCTTCATTAAGCTCCTTTGCCCGTTTGCACCTCATCTTTGCGAGGAAATCTGGGAGACCATCGGCGGAGAAGGCTTACTTTCCCTTTCCCAGTGGCCGGAATATGAAGAGAGCAAGACTGTAGAGGACTCCATAGAAATCGGTGTCCAGGTCAACGGTAAGGTTCGTGGAACCATCGTAATCCCGAACGGCTGTGCGAAAGAGGAAGCTCTTGAGCTGGCGAAGAAGGACGAGAGAGTAGCTTCCTTCCTGGAAGGAAAGACTCTTGTGAAAGAGATTTATGTACCGAATAAGATCGTAAACTTTGTTGCGAAATAAAGATTACTGGAATAGAGAAACTCCCCACTGAATGATCGGTGGGGAGTTTTTTGAATTACAGCAGTTATCTTCAAATAAAAGAATAAAAGACTATCTTATAAAAGAAGATCAGTGGTCAGATAATATGAAGACTGACGGCACACTTGGAAAATTATAACCAGAGAAAATGCAGAGATAGTCCACTGCTGGCTATAGAAGTATATAGAAAATGCATAAAACGATTATGACTGCTTTAAGGAATTAAATGTCTGCTCATAATGGAGAATACGATTTTTTTGATTTTCCAATAAGGTGGTTCGCTTTAATTCAATGGCAATTGTGTAATCTACAAGTTCTTTTCCAGTGCAGTCGAGAAGACGATATTTCTCGATAAGCTGCTGTTCGGAGATGGATTGAACATCGACAGCTGTAGTCGCTCTTTCTTCTGTTAACCCTAACAGGTAATCTGTAGAGACATGAAAAAGCTGCGACATCTTTATAAGGAATGAAAAGCCTGGTTCCCGAATGTCCATTTCGTAATTACGCAAAGTGTTGGCAGGAATGCCAAGCTCGGCAGCGAAAGCGTCGCGATTGCGATAACCATGTTCTTTACGCAGCTGCATAAGTCTTTTTCCAAAAGTCATGATAAAAATCCCTCCATTTTCTATTATTGATTGACAAAATCATATAGAATAGATATAATATACTCACCAGAACAGTTGGAAGGTAGATGCTCTCTACCTGATCCTGTTATATTGGGTGTTGACTATTGAGATAGCCGTTCCGCAACTTTCCGAGGGTTAGGACGGCTATTTCTTATGTATGGCGAATTCCAGAATAGAAACAAGTAAAATACCTGCGGTTAAAATAACCATAAATTCTTCATAGGTTGACATAAGTATCACCTCCTCCATAAAACTCGGATGGGTGAGAGCACGTCCCCCAACTGCTCGGGAAAATATATTAAATTTGAAATACATATATTTATTATATAGAATAATTCGAATTACGTCAATAAAAAAATATCCAAACAAGGAATAAAATATATAAATACACTCAAAACGAGTAAAAAATAAGGAGCTGAAAAACGATGAATGGACTCAGCCAAAAACGATATCTCGAACTCCCCCTCCCAACCGAAGACGATCCCCGCTCAGACCAGCAGCGGATCCTGGATAGTCTGGCGGCAGCAGGTGTGGAAGAGCGAGTTCATATACCTGTCCACATTTTGCGGCAGTTATACCCTTTGCTGGACAACGCAAAGTGGAAAATAACGGTTTCCCTTGCCTGGAATGGGGAAAACTGGGAAATGGTGGAGATAGAGGAAGGAGACACCACCGCGCAACATTATGGGCTGGCGGTGGATCTGGGAAGTACCACTGTGGTGGCGAGACTTCTGGACTGCAACAGTGGAGAGATTTTGAAGGAAGTCAGCTGCTTCAATAAGCAGATCCAGTGGGGGACAGATATTCTGTCCAGGATTTTTTACTGCAAAGATAATAAAGAAAAGCTGGAAGAAGTGCGGCGGGCTACGGTGGAATCCATTTGTGAATGCATGGATAAGTTGGATGCAAGCCACTCCGCGCTCTCCATGGTAATCGCGGGCAACACCACCATGATTCACTTCCTTCTTGGAATGGATGCCTTCTGCGTCTTCTACACCCCACACGCAGTTCATGCCGACTGCCCCGGCTTTCAATTGGCGCGCGATCTGGACATTCCGCTGAAAGGCTACGTTTATTGTTACCCTGCCAAGTCAAACTACCTTGGTGGTGATATTATCAGCGGCATGATCGATACCGAATTATACAAGAAAAACGAGATTAGTGTTTTCTTCGACATCGGAACCAACGGCGAGCTGGTGATCGGAAATAAAGAATTCCTTCTCTGCGGTGCAGGAGCAGCAGGCCCGGCACTGGAGGGAGGTGTGGTGCGCACCGGAATGCGGGCAGACGTTGGCGCTGTGGATGAAGTGAAGATAAGAGATGGAAATATTTATGTGCATGTGATTGGAAGGCATGAGGAAGATTCAGGAAGCCATGAGAAAAATTCAGGTAATCATGAGGATAATTCATCAAGTGAAGAACCTCAGGGAATCTGCGGTTCCGGCATCATAGACCTGATCGCAGAGCTTTTCCTGGAAGGCTGGATCGACATTCGCGGCAAGCTTTCTCTGGAGAAAAGCCCTCTTATCCAGGAGAGAGACAATCAGCTCTGTGTGAAATATGCCCCAGGTCTGTACTTCTACCAGAAGGACATCGACGAATTTATCCGCACCAAATCCGCCGCTCACACCATGGTCGAAATCATGCTCCGTGAATCCGGTCTTGACTTAAAACAGGCAGACCGCTTCTACGTGGCAGGAGCATTTGGCAAACACGTATCCAAAGAATCCGCCATCACCATCGGCATGTATCCCGATATGGATCGCGACCACATTATCAACGCTGGAAACTCCTCACTGGAAGGAGCCCAGAAGCTACTTCTGAACCGGAGCCTTCTCACTGACATCGACCAGATCCTGGAAGAAATGGTTTATATTCAGTTCGCCGAAGTGGAGGATTTCCTGGAATTAATGGTAGCGGCACAGGCATTGCCACATACAGATTATAAGCGGTATCCTACGGTTATGGAGAAACTAAAAGAACGGCAGAAAGATATAAAGTTATAAACTGCTTTTTGATTTATTTCAATGGAAATTCATTTTCAAATGGTTGATTTGAAGGAGTTCTTTCGATATACTTAGAAGTAATAGAAATCATCGAAAAGGAGTGATTAAATGCCATTACTCGAAGAAAAAGTTTATACAATAGATGATATATATGCTCTTCCAGAAGGGGAGAGAGCGGAGCTTATTGATGGACATATATACTATATGGCACCACCTAACAGAACACACCAGAAAATATCCATGGAACTGTCAGCCAGAATTCTTGAGTACATCCGTTCCCATAAGGGGAAATGCGAAGTCTATGCTGCTCCATTTGCAGTATATCTGGATGACACGACTAGTACTTATGTAGAGCCAGACATTTCAGTGATTTGCGACCCGGATAAACTGGATGATCAAGGCTGCAATGGTGCACCAGACTGGATTATTGAGATTGTTTCTCCTGCAAGTAAACGAATGGACTATTATACGAAGCTTTTTAAATACAGAACAGCAGGTGTAAGAGAATACTGGATCATAGATGCGGCTAAGAATCAGATATTTGTATATAATTTTGAAAAAGGAGATACGGAACAATATACACTGCAGGATTCAGTAAAAGCAGGAATCTATGAGAACCTGGTGATTGATTTTAGTAAACTGGATATTTAGAAAATGTATGTAAGGGTAGGCCTGTTTTGCAGCTTGCCCTTTTTGCAATTCGTACAGCAATAATGAGAAAATTGTAAAAATTATCTAAATTTATAGTAATTTCTCACAAAATATGCTATACTACTCCCAAACCAACAGACAGGAAGGGTACGAAATGACAGCACCAAAGAAACCACCAATTACGAAAAGTTTCGGATACGCATTTGAAGGAATTTTCACCTGCATCCGCAAGGAACGGAACATGAAGATCCACTGTATCATGGCAGTCCTGGTAGTGATCGCAGGCATCATCCTGAAGCTTTCCCAAGTGGAATGGTGCATCTGTCTTGGCCTTTTCGGACTGGTGATGGCACTGGAGTTGGTGAACACCGCCGTAGAATCCGTGGTGGATCTGGTGACCAGCGAGTACAAGCCCCTGGCGAAGATCGCCAAGGACACCGCAGCAGGCGCCGTCCTGATCGCCGCCATCATGGCCGCCATCGCCGGACTGATCATTTTCGTACCTAAAGGGCTGGTATTTCTTGGACTTTTATGAGAAGTCCGATCTGCTGAAAACGAAAATCCTACAGGGAGTTGGCAGATATAGCTGTAAATAAGAAAGGAGCACACATTATGGAACTTGGAGAAGGCATCAAAAAATTATTACTTGCAGGAATCGGCACTGCAGCAGTGACCGCAGAGAAATCCAAAGAAGTTCTGGATGAACTGGTAAAGAAAGGTGAGCTCACTGTAGAACAGGGCAAGGTCCTCAATCAGGAACTGAAGCACAATATCAAAGAAAGCGTGAAGAAGAACGTAAACGTAACCCTGAAGCCGTCCAATCCGGACGAGCTGAAGGAAGTCCTTGGCAAAATGACTCCGGATCAGCTAGCTGCCCTGAAGGAGCAGATCAGCAAGATGCAGGCGAAAGACGTAGACGCAGAGGAGACTGCCGAAGAAGAGGAAGAGGCAGAAGAAGCCGAGGAAGCCAAAGAAGAATACGAGGATGACCCTCAGGAATAAGCAATAACATTTTCCGAAAAAGAAATAGTATTGCCTTGTTTAAGAAGTGCAGCAGGAAATCCTGAACGGCATTGCAGAACGAAATAAAGAAATTTATGAAGGCAGGATGAGGAGAAAGAGTACCCGAATCCTGCCTTTTCAGTAAGGGGAACAGACATGGGTGTGACAAAGAATGACAGTACGATGAAGGTAGAAGCAGACCAGGCACAAAGAAAGAATCTGGAAGTGGAAATCCAACAGGATAAAAATGAGAAAAACAGCACAGCTGGTAAGAAGTCAAATGGTAAAGACACCGGCACGTATAAAGAAAGGCTAAAAGAAATTACAGCCGTTCTCCACAAGCATGCCATCACCCGAGGCGTCTCCCCGGAGAAGCTTCGCCTCATTCTCACAGATCTCGGCCCCACCTTCATCAAGCTGGGACAGATCATGTCCATGCGCTCCGACATTTTGCCCAAGCGTTACTGCGACGAGCTGATGAAGCTTTGCTCTGATGTAGACCCTATGCCATTTGTGGAAGTAGAAGAAGTCCTCCGGGAAGCTTTTGGCTGTCCCTGGCAGGAAGAATTTCAGGAAATCCAGGAGAAGCCCCTTGGCTCAGCCTCTATCGCCCAGGTACACCACGCCGTCCTGAAAACCGGCGAAGAAGTTGTGATAAAGGTACAGCGAAAGGGCATCTACGAGATCATGGCCCGCGATATCGGCTTGATGAAGAAGGCAGTGAAGCTCCTTCCCCCTGTAAGCATCAAGGAAGCGGTAGATCTGAATCTTGTGCTGGAAGAGCTGTGGCGCGTCACCCAGGAAGAGATGAATTTCCTGACGGAAGCAGCCAACATGGAAGAATTTTCCAGGAAAAATAAAAATGTGGCATTTGTGAAAACGCCTATTCTTTACAGAGAGTATACCACAGCCAGTGTCCTTGTTATGGAATACATCGACGGTATTCCCATCGACCATAAGGAAGAGCTTCTCGCAGGCGGTTATGACCTTGATGAGATCGGCAGCAAATTTGTAGATAATTTTATCAAGCAGGTTATGGACGACGGCTTTTTCCACGCAGATCCCCATCCTGGAAATGTGATGATCCAGGGCGGCAAGATCGTGTGGATCGACATGGGAATGATGGGACGGCTGAATGAACGTGATCGCGAGCTGATCGGTCAGGCTATCGAAGGAGTGGCACTGAATGACATTGGAAAAATCCAGGATGCAGTGCTGGCACTTGGAGAATTCAAGGGGAAACCCAATCAGAGCCGCCTTTACACAGACATCCGAGACCTTATGGCGAAATACGGCACCGCAGATTTTGGCGAAATCGATATCGTAGAAATCCTTACAGATCTGATGGACGTAATGAAGGAGAACAAGATCGTCATGCCCCATGGCCTAACCATGCTTGCAAGAGGACTGACGCATATGGAAGGGGTACTGGCAGATATCAGCCCGGAGATCAATATGGTGCAGATTGCAGCTGCCCGTCTGAAGGGAAACCTTCTGGAGGAGGGGAACTGGAAGAAGCAGATGAAGGGCACCGGAAAAAAGCTGTATCGCTCCATGCTCCGCGCCGTGGATATCCCTGCGTTGGCGGCAGATTTCCTGCAGGGCTGTATGAAAGGCCAGACCAAGATTAATCTGGATCTTCACGCCTCCGATGACCTGGCGTGGCTGATGCGCCGCCTAATCCGGAACATCGTGCTTGGTCTTTGGGTCATGGCACTTCTGATCAGCTCCAGTATTATCTGCACCACAGACATGACTCCGAAGATAATGGGAATTCCGGCTTTTGGAGTGCTGGGGTACTTTGGGGCGCTGGTGATTCTCATGTATCTGTTTATCAAACACTTTATGAAAAAGTAGTGGAAAAAACCAGTGGGAAAATCGGGTTAAGTGGATAAAATTACCAAACTTTGTCGGAAAGGCCAGAAAGAAACCTGGGGGGGTTGACACTAATAGGGCAGGGTGGTATTTTATTAAGAAGACTGGAATGGTGAAATTTGTCGAAATTGGAAAAAAAGAAATAAATAATACCGCTGACGCATGAACGGTGGTTACAGATCAGGAGTGATGTGACCTAAATATGCCTGAGAAAAAGCATAACCGGGAAGTGTTGGCGGGAAAATACAAATTTAGATAAGTTATAAATATAACATGAAAAATGGATTTTGCCATTGCATTTTAGAGAATGGAAGGATTCTGTCAGCTGTATTTACCTAAGCTGAACGGAAGAAAAGTACTTGGGAGGGAAAAGGAAAATATGTATCGGAAGGACTCAGAGGGCTGGTTAAAGCATGGGGATTTTATTGTTCTGGATATGATCTGTCTGCAGCTGGCATTTATTTTGGCATATGCATTCCGTGGGTACGGATTCAATGTGTATGGAGATATATTGTATCGAAATATGGCAATATTTCTTGGATTTGCAGATCTGGTGGTGATCTTCACCTCCGGCACCATGAAAAGCGTTCTGAAAAGAGGTCACTATAAGGAATTTGTCTCCACCTTGAAAAATGCTGTGGCAGTAGGTGCTCTTGCAATCGCTTATCTGTTCATAATCCAGGAAGGCCAGAGCTTTTCCAGAATGATCCTGATCACCACAATTGTGATCTACCTGATCCTCACCTATGCCATAAGAGAAATCTGGAAAAATTCCTTACATAAAAAAATGGAAAACGGCGGCGACAAAAAGCTGCTGATCATCACTTCCAAAGCGGTAGCAGAGAACGTAGTGCACAGCATGCAGGAAAACAATTATGCCAGATATTCCCTTGCCGGAGTGGTTGTGATCGATGAGGACTGCACCGGTGAGAAAATCTGTGGCGTCCCTGTTGTTGCCGGCGAAAGTGACGTGCCTATGTACGTCTGCCAGGAGTGGATTGACGAGGTGCTGATCGTCATCTCCGAAGATCTGCCATACCCGGATGGGCTTATCGACAAGCTCACTGAAACCGGCGTAACCGTTCATCTGAACCTTGCAAAAATCACCAACCAGACTGGCAAAAGACAGTTTGTGGAAAAGGTTGGAAGCTACACAGTTCTGACCACAAGTCTGAACTATGCATCCTTCGGGCAGCTTTTCCTGAAGCGTCTGATGGACATCTGCGGCGGACTGGTTGGCTGTATTTTCACAGGAATCATTACTATCTTCGTTGGCCCCGCCATCTACCTGGCATCCCCGGGCCCGATTTTCTTCTCCCAGGAACGTGTGGGAAAGAACGGAAAGAAATTCAAAATGTACAAATTCCGCAGCATGTACATGGATGCGGAAGCGCGGAAAGCTGAGCTTATGAAAGAGAACAAACTGGGCGATGGAAAAATGTTCAAGATGGACTTCGACCCCAGAGTAATCGGAAATAAAGTGCTGCCAGACGGGTCACATAAGACCGGGGTGGGAGACTTTATCAGAAGGACGAGCCTGGATGAGTTCCCGCAGTTCTTCAACCAGAGAAATAACGCATATTTTAGCGGCTTGTGCTGTGTAGATCCCTTCATCTGATTCTAATATTATTGACTACAGAGTTTGAGAGAAATATACAATCAGCAATGACAGCGAAAGAATGCCGGTTCTTTGGATGCTCTATTTGACCCAATCTCTGAGCAACAATAATAAAGAAGAATAAAGGAGAATCGACACAGCCTGCTTATCATCTCTGATATACGGGCTATAGGTCATTAGATTGACTCATGAGAATTAAAAGAAGCAAAAGACAGTAGAACCCTCGAATTAATCGACGCCACTGAAAAACTAATTTTACATACAATATATAGTATTGTGAAATTAACAAACATACTTTATTTTGCATTGATTTACATATAAAAAGGACTTTTTCAGTGGCGTTTTAATCGGGGGGGGAAGTGAGGAAAAGAAAATGTTACAAAGGAGAACACTTTATTGCGAGAGCAATTCCCTACACCCTGTAAAAGGGAAAAACATCATTGAGAAAACTGAATATAGAAATCGTTTTGTTGCACATCAAGAAATTCAAAACAGTGTGACTTTGTTGGGATATTTGGTTCTGGTAGGAATATTGTTTCTGACAAGGTTGCAGATCTTTAACATTCCATTTTATTTAAAAATGCTTCAAACAGGAGCAGTGTTATTAGCAATAGGTACTTTGAGTATTAGTTATTTATGTAAGTCTGAAAATAATCTATGGATTCAGGTGATGAACTGTAGGTTGATATATATAAATTCTTTGTTCGTTAAGATATCTAATCAAATTGTGCAGCTTGAAGAAGACGAACCAGACAGAAATTATAAAAGGGGAATGAGAAAAAGATATGTATAGAAAAGATAATGAGGGCTGGTTAAAACACACAGACTTTATTGTGTTAGATATGATTTTCCTGCAGGTTGCATTTGTACTTGCATATGCGGTCAGCGGTTATGGATTTAACCCATATGCAACAATTTTATATAGAAATATGGCACTTTTCCTGGAATTGGCAGATTTAATAGTGCTTGTATCTTTTGGAACACTAAAAGATATTTTAAAAAGTGGATACTATAAAGACTTTTCTACGACTGTACAGCATTCAATCATAGTGGGAGCATTGGCAATTCTGTATCTGTTTCTTTTACAGGAAGGACAACTGTATTCCAGACTTGCATTGATGCTTACTGTCATTATTTACATATTGATTACGTATGTTGTCAGAGAACTCTGGAAGAGACATCTGAAAAAGAGAATGGTAAACGGAGATGGAGAGAGATCATTATTGATTGTTACGACATCCACAGTTGTCGAGCAGGTAGTAGATTCTATGAAAGAACACAATTATGCCAGATATAACATTGCTGGTGTGGCGGTTATAGATGATAACTGGACAGGAAGAACTATTCGTGGAGTGAAAGTAGTAGCAAATGAGAAAACGACACCGCAGTATGTATGCCAGGAATGGATTGATGAAGTCCTGGTAGTGGTACCAGAGAGTGAACCATATCCAACAGAGATGATGGAGCAGTTATCAGAAACCGGTGTAACCATTCACTTAAATCTTGCTAAGATTGTGCAGGAAGTTGGAAAAAAACAATTTGTAGAAAGAGTTGGAGAGTATACCGTCCTTACTACAAGCATGAACTCTGCATCGTCCTTCCAGCTTATGTTAAAGAGGTTGATTGATATTGTAGGCGGTTTGGTTGGTTGTATTCTTACGGGAATTATTTGTATCTTTGTAGGCCCGGCAATTTATATTGCATCACCGGGTCCGATTTTCTTTGCACAGGAACGTATCGGAAAGAATGGAAAGCATTTTAAGATGTATAAATTTCGTAGTATGTATTTGGATGCAGAGGAACGCAAGGCAGAACTTATGAAAGATAACAAGCTTGGTGATGGAAAGATGTTTAAACTGGATTTTGATCCACGAGTTATTGGAAATAAGATTCTTCCGGATGGAACACATAAGACAGGAATCGGTGACTTTATCAGACGGACAAGTCTGGATGAGTTTCCGCAGTTTTTCAATGTACTACGAGGTGACATGTCCATTATTGGGACCCGACCACCTTTAATTTCAGAAACGCTTTTATATGAGCTGCATCATCGGGCAAGGTTTCCAGCCTGATACGCTTCTGAAACTTCTTCAAACCATGAAACGACTATGATGAAACGTATCGCAGAAGGAGCCACGAGGATTTTCCTTGCCTGTGGAACTACAGATTTTCGAAAGCAGATCCCGGGGCTGGTTGCAGCCGTTACTTTAAGTTTTAAACTGGATCCATACAATGGTGACTATGTGTTTATCTTTTGTAACAGAAAAAGGGATTCCATAAAAGTTCTGCGGTATGATCAGAATGGTTTTATCCTGGCAACAAAAAAGTTACTGGATGATATGAAATTCCAGTGGCCAAGGACGCCGGATGAAGTGAAAGAAATCTCTTTCCAGCAGGTTGAGTGGCTCCTTCAGGGATTGGAAATTGAACAAAAAAAGCCCATCACCAGGTGAAAAATCAATCATAAAAACAGCTGCTTCTGACAGCCGTGATATTGCCCTAAAAAGTACCGGAAAACCCTATAAAATCGGCATTTTTCAGAGCGAAAAGTGTCTTGAAATGATAGAAAAAAGCCATAAAAAATGGTATAGTGTTCTTATCAAAACACGAGGAAAAATGGCATGACAGAGCATGAAGAATTGTTGATGCTGAGAGTTCTTGCAGCCAAACAGGCGCAGGAACTGGAAGCAAGTAAAAGGATCATCGCAGAGCGTGATGAGAAGATCCGCAAACAGAATATCCAGATTGACAACATGATCCAGGCACTGCTCCATGCCAGGAAAAAGTTATTCGGACCATCCACTGAGGTTACCCAGGCGGATGGTCAGTTGTCGTTGTTTGAATCTGTCCAGGAGCTTGCAGAGCAGCTGAACCTTTCCAAAGAGAAAATAACTGTAAAGCCCTATACACGGACGGCACGGAAGCCAGGTGTCCGCAAAGAAATGCTTGCAGGCTTTCCACAGGAAGTTGAGGAATATGTCCTTCCGGCAGAAGAAAAATGCAGTGTCTGCGGAGGGGAAATGAAAGTGACTGGTAAAAAAGTTGTGCGTACAGAGGTGGAATTCCAGCCGGCGAAACTTATTGTCAAACAGATCATCCAGCAGGTTACTAAATGTGTAAACTGTGGAACAGAAGACAGCCCAAATGAAAAATGTCATTTTCAGAAAGCCGCTGTGCCTGTCCCTCCATTGGCACATTCTATTTCCACGCCATCCCTGATTGCACAGGTCATGTACCAGAAGTTTGCACTGGGGCTGCCATTATCCCGGCAGGAGAAAGACTGGTACTGTCTTGGCCTGGTGCTTTCCAGAAGCAACATGGCAAACTGGGTAATCCGCTGCAGCGAGGAGTGGTTCGAATCTGTCTACTGGAGAATCCATGAAAAACTGCTTGAATGCGATCTCATCCATATGGATGAGACCAGGATCCAGTGCAATAAGGAAGAAGGAAAGCTTCCGAGCAGTGAATCCTTTATGTGGGTGATGCGGAGTGCGGCAAGTGAAGATATCCAGGCTGCATTCTTCTTTTATTTCCGCAGCCGAGGTGGGGAAAATGCCAGGAAGCTGTTAAAAGACTTCAACGGGTATCTGATCACGGATGCCTATGCCGGATATGATACGGTACCAGACATAAAGAGAGCCCTGTGCTGGTCACATGCCCGGCGTTATCTTATAGAGAGCATTCCATTGGATTCCAAAGGGAAAGAAATCCCAGGCTCTAAAGATGCTGAAGGAAGAGAATATATCAATCTTCTCTTTAAAGTGGAAGGGGAAATCAAAAATCTCCCTTACGAAGAGAAGAAACAGAAGCGTCAGGATGCTTCAAAGCCAATCCTTGATGCCTTTTGGACGTGGGTTGAAAAGACTTCTGCCATGTACACAACAAATGAAAAGCTTACCCAGGCGCTTGGCTACTGCCAGAACCAGAGAAAATATCTTGAAACATTTCTGGAAGATGGCCGGATTCCCCTTAGCAACAATTATTGTGAAGCAAACATAAAACCGTTCGCAACAGCAAGACGTGCCTGGCTGTTTGCTGATACTCCAAAAGGCGCATTTGCAAACGGAGTCTTATACACACTGGTGGAAAGTGCCAAAGCCAATGACCTAGATGTCTATGAGTATCTGAAACACCTGCTCACAGAGAGGCCCAACAATCATCATCTGGAAAAACCATCTGTCATTGACCGGCTTCTGCCTTGGTCAAAGGAGCTGCCAGAACAGTGCAGGATGAAGCGAAATAGAAAAAAGTTCCTCAAACAATAATGTAGGCATTATAGCAGAGACACTGCTATTTTGCACTACGCCATGTTTTGAGGCACTTACGGTTATACTTAAGAAAGTGGGGACGTGGCTGTGTTTTTAGATGAATCACAAAAGATTTTATCAGAATATCTGGTAGAAACAGAAATAGCAATGAATGATTGAAAACAGATGTATTAGTTTATTTTGAACGAACTTTGGAACTGAAATTTGGATGTGAGGAGCAAGGGGGAAGGAAAAAGTGGAGAAAAAGCATTCAAAAGACACAAGAATAAAAAAGATTTTTTTAGCATCTGCATCCGCATTTTGTTTGGGGACAATAGTATATAATTGGATGAATCCTATTTCAACAGTATTAGGTTATGCTGCGAGTTGGCCGGAAAAAGAAAATTGGTCGTTAAAAGAAGAACTTGACGTGGCCATTGAGGAAGCGTTGCTAAGGACAGAAGAAAAATTATCTTCGGATTCTAATAGGAAAATTGTACAGGAATTGAAACAAATGGTAGATAAACCAGATAGTCTGGAAGAACTTATAAAAGAAACGGAGGCTTATCAGCAAAATTATTGTACACAAAAGGATACAAAAGAGATTGTTGATTTATTTGACATATGTTTTAAAGAGCAAATTGCTAGGTCTAAACAATTGAGTAATGTGTTTATTATGTCATATGGAGTCCTTACAATAGAAAAGATAGACGCAATAAATAAAATTATTTTGGGTGATGATAAGAAAATAGATGAAGTTCATCAAGAAGTTACGAGAATGTCAAAAATAATTGCGCAAACGCAGAGTATAGGAATAAAATGTCTTAATAGTGTTGCATTTATTTTAATTGCAATGGCAGTTTTTTTAGGTATGGGAATTGTTTTTCAGAACAATTATAATGGGGACATGTTACTTGTAGCACCTATATGCTATGCTATATCAGATCTTTTAATTTTTTTCCTCGGAAGAGAGGGATATATTTTTGAATCAATATATAAAGGTATATGTGAAAGAAAATCAATGAAATTACTTAAATATAAAGATAAGAAAATAAGATTTGATATAAAAAGTACATGGAAAATTTTTATGACTTTTGTTGTACCGAGTATTTTATCCGTATCATGCTTTTGGATAATATATTATGCATCGAATATGTATGAAAAGAATTTGCTTGGTGTAACTATTGCAACGGTGTACAAAGGGAACATAATAAAAAACTTAATAATGGACTGCCAAT
>OLSO01000166.1_pt1 | contig 67370 bp, 57 predicted proteins | sample 1672441 | NCBI WGS metagenome assembly OLSO01 (sample SAMEA3136686, study PRJEB25190) | human gut metagenome | biome: human gut; feature: human-associated habitat; material: faeces | place: Austria | collected 2013 | reverse complement strand
GGGAGTTTATTAGGTTATGTTGTCCTTCTTGTGGCTCAAACACTGGTTGAACGCGTGTTTAATTTTAGTATCAGTGTTCGTACTATGATTGAACTGGGCGGAGGTCTATTCTTTTTCTATCTCTTGTATAAGGAGCGTCGTAAATTATGATTAACATAGATAAGGTTTCAAAATCTTATGGAAAAGATCAAGTTCTAGATGAAGTTGGACTTTCTATAGACCAAGGAAAATTTACAGCTTTTATTGGTCCAAATGGTGCTGGAAAGTCTACACTTTTGTCCTTGATTAGTCGTCTTATGCCTAAAGAGGAAGGGTATCTTTATATTAAAGGGCAAGAAATTGAAAGTTGGGACTCTTTGAACTTGGCAAAGGAACTTTCAATGTTAAAACAAAAGGTTGATTATCAGGTGAAATTGACTGTTGAAGAACTGATTTCCTTTGGCCGTTATCCATACAGTCAAGGGAGATTGTCAACCGAAGATTATCAAAAAATCGATCAGGCAATTACCTATATGAACCTAGATTCTTTACGAAAAAGACGCATTGATCAACTCTCTGGTGGGCAATTACAGCGTGTCAATATTGCTATGATCCTTGCACAAGATACGGATATTATTCTATTGGATGAACCTCTCAATAATCTGGACATCAAACAGGGGATTCTCATGATGAAAACTTTGAGAAGTTTGGTGGACGATTTGGGGAAAACGGTCGTCGTTGTTATCCACGACATTAATGTTGCCAGTCAGTTCGTTGATGTCATGGTCGCTTTTAAAGATGGTAAAGTCTTTAGTCATGGGAGTCCAGATCAGGTAATGACTGAGGATATCCTAGGCAGACTTTATGATATGAAAATTACAATCGCAGATATCGATGGCAAGAAAATCTGCTTATATAGATAAGGATGGAATTTATGAAAAAGCGTAAATTGTTTTTGGCTCTTCTAGCGTTTGTATCAATCCTCACTCTTGTGGCTTGTTCAAACGGTTCAGGAAAAAGTAATAGTTCAGTCCAAGAAAAGACTGTTACAATTAAAACCTCTACAGGTAACAGTAAAGTACCTAAAAATCCTAAAAAAATCGTTGTCTTAGATTATGGTGCAGCGGATACTATTCGTGCACTTGGTAAAGAAGACAGTATTGTTGGTCTACCAACTGACAGTCTTCCAAGTTATCTCAGTGATTTAAAAAATAAGAAAGGGATTACTAATGTCGGAAACTTGAAGGAAGTCAATTTAGAGAAGGTTGCAGAGCTTGAGCCAGATCTCATCATTCTTTCTGGACGTACTCAAGGCCAAATGGATGAATTCAAAAAAATTGCACCAACTATTTATTTTGAAACAAGTAGCAAAGATTATTGGGGTTCGGTGAAATCTAATATTCAAGAACTTGCTAAGGTGTTTGGTGATAAAACTGAAAAAACAGTCAAGACTAAAATCTCTGAGATTAATCAAATAGTTAAAAAATCGCAAGAAGCTAATAAGGATACTCAGTCAACAACTTTGACAGTCATGCTTAACGAAGGTAACATGGCGGGTGTTTCGCCAGAAGGTCGCTTCTCATTTATCTACAACAGCCTAGGCTTTAAACCAACAAGTTTGGAAATTCCAAATGAAAAACATGGTGGAGGTAAAGAAGGTAAGAAAGGCAAGGAAGAAAAAAATGAGAAGAAAGCTTCAAAAGAACAAAAAGGTGGAGCTAATCATGGATTTTCTCTTAGCTTTGAAAGTGTTAACCAAGTCAATCCAGACTTCATTTTTGTAGTTGACCGTACACTAGCTATTGGTGGTGATGATACACAAAATTCTGATATCCTAAATAATAGCCTTCTACAAGAAACAAATGCTGGTAAAAATGGACATATTGTTACCCTTACTCCAGATTTGTGGTACCTCTCAGGTGGTGGTTTGGAATCAACCAAATTGATGTTTGAAGAAGTATCAAAATATGCCGGACAATAAATAGTCAAAACCAAGGAGTCTAAAATCCCTTGGTTTTTCTTTTATTTAGAATCATTCTTATCTGCTCTTTAGAATAGTTCTTAAATAGCCTAAAACCGTTGACAGTGCTGGTTTCTTCTGTTAGTTTAGAATATGTTCTCTTACATATGAGAGACCATTATTGACTTATTATCGTTCGTTTTTCATTTAGAAAAAACAAACGATTCACATATATAACGACAAATGTCGAACACTATCTTGAAAATAGGAGACATTCATGAAAAAACTTAACAAACTTGGTGTTGTTCTTTTGGCATCAGGACTTTTATTGACGGCTTGTGCCAAATCTGGTAATTCAAGTAATTCTAGCTCAACTAACTCAAAACTCACAGCTAGTGAGCAAAAACAATTGAAGCAGGCCACAAGTGATTACAAGACTTTCGTTGAAGGCGAAATCGATCAGCTTTTGAAAGATACTGAAGGATTCAGTGAAACCCTCAAGTCAGGAAATCTTGAAGAAGCCAAGAAACAATACCCATTGGTTCGTATGGCTTACGAACGTTCAGAACCAATTGCCGAAAGCTTCGGTGAGTCTGACGTGAAAATCGACTACCGTTTGGTTGATTACATGGACGAAAATAAATCAGAAGATGGCTGGTCAGGTTTCCACCGTATTGAACGTATCATGTGGCAAGACAACACGACCGATGGTACAGCTACCTATGCAGATCAATTGGTCAACGATATCAAGGAACTCAAGGCTAAAATTGCAACTGTTAAAGTCACTCCAGATATCATGTTGACTGGAGCTGTAGACCTTCTTAACGAAGTGGCTACTCAAAAGATTACAGGTGAAGAAGAAGTCTTCTCACACACCGATCTTTACGACTTCCGTGCCAATATTGAAGGGGCAGAAAAAATCTTTGAACTCTTCAAGCCATTGATCCAAAAGAAAGATGCTAAGCTTGTTAAGACTTTGGAAACAGAATTCAAGAATGTCAATGGTCTTTTGGACAAACACATGACTGATGAGAAAAACTATAAGTCTTATACAGATTTGAGTGAGGCAGATACTAAGGAATTGGCCGAAGCTGTAACTAAACTTGGTGAACCATTATCACAAATGGGTGTTATCCTAGATGGGAAATAAGAAAAATGACTGACGAAAAATTTTTAGATCAAAAAATGGACCGTCGTGAATTTCTTAAAAAAGCAGGTATTGGAGGGGCTGGGCTAGCGCTTGGTCTTTCTGGTGCATCTGCTTTTTTCAATAATCAGGATAGTTCAAGTAAAAAAGCTTATGATGGAGATGAAGATATTAGCTTCTATGGCAAACACCAGGCTGGGATTACAACTCCTATGCAAAAGGCTTGCTACTTGGTGGTGCTAGATCTTCACACAACTGATAAAAAAGAAGTGATTCAGCTTTTTAAAGACTGGACAGACTATAGTAGTAAGTTGGTCGAAGGAGAGCTGGTCAAAAAAGATGGTTCTAATGCTCTCTTACCTCCAACAGATACAGGTGAAACAGTGGGACTCAACCCCTATCGCTTGAGCCTGACTTTTGGTGTCTCGGCTGATTTTCTTAAAAAACTTGGTTTGGAATCTAAACGTCCTAAGCTCTTCCGTGATTTGCCTCCATTTCCAAAGGAGCAGTTACAGGACAAGTATACGGGTGGAGATATCGTTATTCAAGCCTGTGCGGATGATGAACAGGTAGCCTTTCATGCTGTTCGAAATCTGATTCGCAAAGGTCGTAATAAAATCACCATGAAGTGGAGCAAATCTGGTTTTGTAGCCATCGGAGATCGTAAGGAGACGCCGCGAAATCTCTTTGGTTTTAAGGACGGTACTGCCAATGTTACGACGGAAAAGGAATTCGACAAGGTTGTCTGGACGGATAGTAAAGATTGGATGAAGGGTGGTTCTTATATGGCTCTTCGTCTAGTACAGATGCACTTGGAGACTTGGGATCGTACCAATTTGCAGGAGCAGGAAAACACCTTTGGTCGCTATAAGGAATCAGGTGCTCCCTTTGGTAAGAAAGATGAGTTTGACGAAGTAGATCTCTCAAAACTACCAGTCGATTCTCATGTGCGTTTGGCTAAAGAAGTAGACCTTCCTATCTTACGTCGTTCGTACTCTTATTCAGATGGTATTGATGAGAGAACTGGCCAGTTTGATGCAGGATTGATTTTCATTGCCTACCAGAAGGATCCAGACCGTTTTGTCAAAATACAGACCAATCTTGGTGCTGTAGACAAGATGAATGAGTACATCACCCATATCGGAAGTGGGCTCTTTGCTTGCTTTGCAGGCGTGGAGAAAGGAGGCTACCTTGGTCAAGCACTCTTTGAATAAACTCCTCGTTTTGCTTGGACTTCTGGCTCTATTCTTGACCTATCCAGTTGCTGCTGAATCCTATAGTGATCTCTATATCAAAATCACAGATGCAACAACAGCTGTTCAAAATAAGGATCAAGTAAAAGCTAAGGAATTAGTCGGTGAGATTAAGACTGATTTCGAAACAAAAGAAAATCACGATTCCAAGGCTGGTAAAAAAGTTAGCAAGGCTATTGATATTAAAGGTGACGTGACAGAAGAAGACCTAACCTCTATCTCGTCAGCCCTTCTTAAATTTGAGAAAGAGCAAAATCCTGTTGACTTGGATGCTGAAAAGGAAAAACTTGAAACCCGCCTCAATCCTTATTTCAAGAACTTACAGAATGCCATTACGGCTAAAGACCTAACTGCGACCCGCAAAACTTACGGCGAATTGAATAATGCTTGGACGCGAAATGAAGCTGTTGTCCGTGACCACAGTACTGCCTACTACGGCAAGATTGAGACGGCCATTTCACTTTTGCGAAGTAGCATTGAGACGGAGCCTACTGATTTCACCAGCATCCAGTCATCTTACGATGATCTCAAGGGTGGGATTGATGACTTTATCAAGGGCGTCCCTCTTGATAGTAAAAGCTCAAGTTTAACCCTAAAAGATGGTATTAAGCTCTTGGAAAAGGCTCTAGGTCAATTCCAAGCAGGTGATGACAAAACGGCTGCGGCAACTATGAAGAAGTTCATTACTATCTGGCCAACCATTGAAGGTGATGTAAGCACGACTAACCCTAGCCTCTATACGCGCGTGGAGAGTGAAACACCGGTTATCATGGTTAAGGGGAAAGAAAAAGCTTATCAGGACAAACTGCAAGCCTTGATTACAGACTTATCAGCTATCGATACCAGTGCTTCTTATAATGCCTTTGATGCCATGTTGATTCTCTTACGTGAAGGGGTTGAAGCCCTCCTCATTGTTATGACCCTTGTGACAACTCTTAAGGCAGCCAAGATGCGTAAGGGACTCAAATGGGTTTATGGTGGAGCCATTGCTGGTGTTCTTGCCAGCGCACTTATAGCTGTTATCTTACAAGTTGTCTTTCCAGCTGTGACCTCGGGGGCTAACCGTGAAATTATTGAAGGTGGCGTTGGTATCTTTGCAGTTGCGATGATGATTCTGATTGGAATTTGGCTCCACAGCAAGTCTTCAGTCAAACAGTGGAATGACTTTATGGACCGTAAGATGAAGACAGTGACGGCTACTGGAAGTTTTGTATCCATGTTTGCCCTCAGTTTCTTGGCTGTCTTCCGTGAAGGTGCCGAGACTATTCTTTTCTATGTTGGTATTATCCCACGTATCACGACAGCTAATTTCTTGATTGGTATTGCTTTAGCCATTGCAGTTCTTGTTATTATTGCCGTTGCTATGACTAAAGCTAGTCACTATATTAAACCTCACCGCATTTTCTTTATTTTGACCTGGTTGATTTATGCCTTGGCCTTCAAGATGCTCGGTGTCAGCATTCATGCCCTTCAGTTGACTAATATGATGTCCAATCATTTGATTATTGGTTTCCCAACAATTGATTGGGCTGGTATCTATCCTAGCTGGGAAGTCCTAATTCCACAACTTATCTTTATTGTTATTATTGCCTTTGTAACGGTGAAACAGCATGGCAAGAAGTAAGGACGAGATGACCATTGTTGAGCATCTGGTGGAATTTCGAAGACGTTTTATTGCAGTAGTGATTTGCTTTTTCCTAGTTTTCTGTATCACTCTGTTGTTTGCCGGAGAGCTCTATGCTTATCTGACTAGAGGATTTAATAAGCCCTTATTGATTCTAGGACCTAACGATATTCTCTGGATTTACATTAACTTAGCCAGCCTTATGGCTTTTACAGTCACTTTGCCTTTTACCACCTACCAGATTTGGCAGTTTGTGAAACCTGGTTTGAGGGACAATGAAGCGCGTGCCATTTTTGCCTATATTCCAGCAACTTTTGTCTGTTTCGTATTGGGTCTTGCCTTTGGTTATTATTTCGTGAGTCCAGCTATCTTAGAAGTGCTTTTAAAACTAGGAGAAGGGCTCTTTGATACACAAATTACAGCACAAAACTACCTTAGTTTTTTACTGCATACGACCGTGCCTTTAGCTGTTCTCTTTGAACTTCCCGTAGTTGTTAGTTTCCTAACCTCTATTGGTATATTGACACCAGTATTTTTGACACGCTATAGACGCTATGCTTACTTTATTCTCTTGGTTTTGGCAGTTGTTTTGACACCAGCCGACTTTATTAGTGACTTGGCTATGACTGCTCCCTTAATCTTACTCTATGAAGTTAGCGTAACTCTTAGTAAGCTCATTTATAAACGTAAACAAAGAAAATATAAAGATAAATAGAAAGGAGATTTCATGGGAATTCTACGTGATATCGGAGCTCCAGGACTTATCATCATTGTCCTAGGAGCCCTCCTCATCTTTGGTCCTAAACGCTTGCCAGAACTCGGTCAATCTATCGGTAAAATGCTAGCCGAGTTTAAAGCAGCCGTAAATAAAACTGATGATGATAAAAAAGACGAAGAAGACAAGACTAAAGACTAAGATCTCTATCTAAAGGTTATCTTCAAGTTTCTTGACAATTCTAAGCTTTTATGACATAATACACTTGTATTGAATAGTAAGTCTATATCATAGGCAAGAAAAGACCCCAAGCTAACTTCCACATAAGCTCGGGGTCTTTTTTAGCACTATCTATCCTTGTTTAACCACTTGTCGATCAGACGAAGGATAACACCGACCACAATAGGTCCGATGATAGTTTTGAATAGTAAATCCATCATAGGCAAACTCACCTCCCTTCGTAGGCGGTGTCGAGGTGCCAAAGGATATTATATCATAGATTGAAAGAGATATGTTTAGTGAGTGATAGGAAGTATTAGTTAGAATGTAGGTTAATCATGCCAAACAAAAAATCAGCCTCTTGAGCTGATTTTTTTATCTTACAAACTGATACGTTTTTCTGTTTCAGCATCGAAGAAGTGACCTTTAGCAACGTTGAAAGTAAGGTTAACTTTTTCACCTGGATTATGGAAGTCACGCGCATCAACACGGGCAGCAAACTCAGTTTCCCCAAGTTTTAGGTAAAGCATTGTTTCTGCACCAAGAAGCTCTGAAACAACGACTTCAGCATCTACATTGGCATCTGGATAGACTTCTTGAACGATTGGACTGCTTGAAACATCTTCAGGACGGATACCAAAGATAACTTCTTTGCCTTGATAACCTGTTTCTTTCAAGATTTTAGCTTGACCTTCAGAAATCGCAATATCCAAACCTTCAGCGTTAGTAATACGATTGCCATCAACTTTGACATTGAAGAAGTTCATGGCAGGACTTCCGATAAACCCAGCAACAAATTTGTTGGCTGGTTCATTGTAAAGTTCCTGAGGTGTACCAATTTGTTCGATACGGCCGATAGTACCAGAACCATCAGGATTTTTAGTAGAACTCATGATAACGATACGGTCAGCAAGAGTCATGGCTTCTGTTTGGTCGTGAGTAACATAGATGGTTGTTGCGCCAATATTACGAGTAATTTTAGCAATTTCAGCACGCATAGTGACACGAAGTTTAGCATCCAAGTTTGAGAGAGGTTCGTCCATAAGGAAGACTTTAGCATCACGAACGATGGCACGTCCCATAGCCACACGCTGACGTTGACCACCAGAAAGGTCAGCAGGTTTACGTTCCAAGAACTCAGTCAGGCCAAGGCTAGCAGCTGCTTCACGTACACGTTTGTCAATATCGTCTTTTTTATATTTACGAAGTTTTAGACCAAAGGCCATATTTTCATAAACAGTCATGTGTGGGTAAAGTGCGTAGTTTTGGAATACCATGGCAATGTCACGGTCTTTTGGTGATTTGTCATTAACCACTTCACCATCAATATAGAGTTTACCTTCAGTGATTTCTTCAAGACCAGCAACCATACGGAGAGTTGTTGATTTACCACATCCTGAAGGACCTACGAAAACGATAAATTCCTTGTCTTTGATGTCGATACTGAAATCTTCAACAGAGTAGTGAGTTGCATTTGGGTATTTTTTGTAAATTTTATCCAGTTTAAGAGTTGTCATATCATTTATCCTTTATTATTTAACTGATCCGCCGGTTACACCTTCAACATAGTATTTTTGCATGAAGATAAAGAGAAGGGTGATTGGAATGGCGATGATAATAGCACCTGCGGTAAATGGAAGGAACCATTCATTGATAGCGTCTTGGTTAAGCATTTGGAAGAGTCCAAGGGCAACGGTATATTTATCTTTAACGTCACCGAGGATAACAGATGCAAAGATGAAGTCTACCCAAGGTCCCATGAAGGCCATGAGGGCAGTGTAGACGATGATTGGTTTAGAAAGTGGCAAGGTAATCTTGGTAAAGATTTGAAGACGAGTTGCCCCATCAATCATTGCTGATTCATCCAATGAGTAAGGAATGGTATCAAAGAAACCTTTCGCAATGTAGAAACCAAGTGCTGCCCCAGCAGAATAAACCAAAACCAAAGATGTCAAGGTTTGTGTCAAATTAAGGGCCTTCAAAATATAGTAGACCGCAATCATAGACATGAAACCAGGGAACATGTTAAGTACAAGTGCCAATTTCAAGAAGCCATTTCTGTGTTTGAATTTAATACGGCTAAGTGAGTAGGCCATCCCAACGGTAATTAAAGTTGAGAGGATACATGTACATGTGGCAACGATGAATGTATTGATGAACCATTTTCCAAATGGATAAGCATCGCTGGTAAACAGTTTGATGTAGTTATTAAAAGTGTAAGTCTTAGGGAAGAAGTAAGGCACCGCATTGGCTCCTTCACCACGGAAACTTGTAAGGAAGATCCAGATAATAGGGATCAACCAGATAACAGCTAGAACTGTCAATAGAATATAAGTACCAGTTAGGTAAAGATTTTTCTTACGTTTCATTATTTAGCAGCCCCTTCCTTGAATGAAGATGATCTTGTGTAGGCCAAGAGACTGAATGTTGCAGAGATGGCGAAAATCAAGATACCGATAACAGATGCCAAGTTGTAGTCTTTAGCGCTAACAGTCAGTTTGTAGAGCCAAGTTACCAAGAGGTCAGTTGAACCCGCTTGATAGTATTCAGAATTTTTAGGTCCACCACCAGTAAGGAAGTAGATAACGTTGAAGTTATTGATATTACCGATGAATTGTTGAATCAATGATGGCGCCATAATCAAGAGAATTTGTGGGAAAGTGATGCTCTTGAAGATTTGGAACTTGCTTGCTCCATCAATTTCAGCTGCTTCAATCTGCTCAGTTGGCAAGTTCATGATGATACCAGTTGCGACCAACATTGTGAATGGAATACCAATCCACATATTAACAAAGATAATAGAGAACTTCGCCCAGAGAGGATCAGTCAAGAAGGGAATAGGTCCATTAGTGATATGCAAGGTTTGAAGCAAACCATTCAAAGGCCCATGGTCATTAAGGAAGTTACGCATCAAAAGAAGTGATACAAACTGAGGAACGGCGATAGTGATAACAAAGAGTGTACGCCATACTTTCTTGAATTTAAGGCCCTTAGTGTTAAGCAAGAGGGCAAGGACAATACCGAAGAAGAAAGTGGTTGCTGTTGCAGCAACGGCCCAAATCAAGGTCCATGTCAAAAGTGGGAAGAAAGTACCAGCCATACGACCTTGTAAAACTTCACCAAAACTTGAGAAACCAACCCAGTCAAAGAGTGATTTAGGTGCTGGGTGATTGTGGTCAAAGTTAGTAAAGGCCAAACAGATCATGTAGATCAAAGGCAAGATTGTGAAGAGCAAAACTCCAATCAGTGGGACAGTCATAAGACCCATGTGGAAACGGCCATCAGCCAAGGTCTTGAAGTCTTCGATAAAGTTAGGAACTTTACGTCCAGACTGTTTGAGAGCCATGAGATGACGAGCACTCTTAAGATTACACCAGTAAATATAAGCGAAGACTGCACAGAAGATTAATGAGGCAAGTCCAAAAATCAACATAAGCATTGAATTATCTCCAGCAACCTGAACTGTAAGTTTAACGCCATTAACTTCTTTAACGGCCTCACCTTGTTCTTGAGTTCCCAAAGTAATCATTCCTTGAAGAGCTGGGACAATTTGGATAACGAATGCTACTAAGAAGGCAATCTCAGAAAGGAGGAAAAGCAATCCCTTGGTAAACTGTTTGTTAACCAAGTTTGTCAATCCCATTACCAGAAAGGATAATTTGACATCCCATGTACCTTCTTTGAAGACTTGGCGCATAGGAGTTGTGTCGTAGATTGTTTGTGACATAGATATCTCCTCAGATAAATGTGTGATTAGTGATGGTTTCTATTTTGTCTACAAATAAAAGATAAAGAGGATAGGAACTTGACCCACCTCTTTACCTTGTCATTGTTAGGATTCTTATTTAGCCGCTGCCAAATCTTTATCAAATTGTTGTAATTTAGTAAGGAATTGGTCTTCCTTGATTTTACCGTTATAAGCGTCACTCATAAGAGCAGCACTTTCAGTCCAGAAGACTGACATTTGACTAAGTTTAGGCATAACAGTTGTGTACTGATTAGATGAACCCATAGTAATTACAGCTTGTGCAAGTGCATCCTTTTGAACTGCTTCAGAAGCTTGAACTTCTTTGTTGGCTGGGATGATGTGACGGTCTTCATTAGTGAATTGGTTATTTTGACTGTCTTTGCTTGTCAAAGCTTGTGCCAATTGGTAAGAAGCAGCAATACGTTCAGCGTTACCTTTAGATGGTGTTTGGTTAACTGCGTAAAGTTTTACACCCATGAAGGCTTTTTGTTGAACGTCTTGACCACCGATATTAACTGTTGGGTAAACAGCAACACCAAGATTGTCTTTACCGACAGCTTTAGCAGCTGCAGCGTAGTCCCATGGACCAGATTGGAAAGCATCAACAGAACCATCTTCGAATTTAGCCATCATGTTAGCTGAATCAACATTAACAAATCCTTTGTTGTCTTTTTGAGCTGCGATGAATTTAAGAACGTTCACACCAGCTTCATTGCCCCAGTTAGTCCCTTTAACATCTTCACCGTTAGGACCAAAGAGTGTGTCACCAACTGAAAGGAAGAGAGGACCAGTTACATAAGCATTAACTTCTTTCAAGTTGCTACCAAATTTAGCTTTAGAAGTGATTGTTTCATATGATTTAACATCATCTTCGTTAAGTTTAGATTTATTGTAGTATGTAACTTGTGTTTCGATACCGTATGGGAAGGCGTAAGTTTTACCTTTGTATTGAGCACCTACAGCAGCTTGTTCAGTATCTTGCTCAGCAATTTCTTTTGAGTATTGCTCTGGGATTTCTTGGATAGCTCCAGCGTCTACCAATTTACCGAGTTGGTCATGTGGAAGTGAGAAGACATCTGCAGCAGTAGAAGCATCCTTAGTCAAGTTTTCTTGAGCATTTGGATCTTCCATTTCAACCATATCAACTTTGTAACCAGATTTCTTTTCAAACTGTGCTACTGTATCTGAGTAAGATTTCTTAGCACCAGTTGGTACCCAAAGTTTCAAAGTCTTGCTATCTGAACTTGAGCTCTTGCTTGAATTTGACCCACAAGCTACCAAGAGCGATCCAGCCACAAGTAATCCAGCACTACCAAGTAATACCTTTTGCCATTTTTTCATTTCTATTTCCTCCAGAAATTTAGTTTACGATAATCATTATGCAACCGTTTCCACAATCTGTCAAGTATTTTGTTAAAAAAATTATTTTTTTTGCAAACGATTGCATAAAACACCCATCTAGTTTATAATTGTTCTTATATTTTACGACTATAAAGAAAATTTTATGAGAATGAGAGGGACATAATGGCTACAATTAAAGATGTTGCTAAGAAGGCTGGAGTCAGCCCATCAACGGTAAGTAGGACATTAAAAGATAACTCGGCTATATCAGAAGAAACAAAAATTAAAGTAAGAGCAGCTATGGAAGAATTAGGTTATGTACCAAACTCAGCAGCACAAATGTTGGCAACAGGCTTAACTCATAGTTTAGGTGTTGTTCTTCCTCCCTTAACTGACCGTGAAAATATCAGCCAGCCCTTCTATATGGAGATTTTAACAGCAATCAATGAAGAGGCTAGTTGTCATTCTCAGGTCGTTAGTATTGCTACGGGTGCTACTCTAGAGGAATTAGTCAAGCAAGTTGAGCTCATGCATCGCCAAAAACGGGCAGATGGCTTTATAATTCTCTATTCAGAAAAGAAAGATCCGGTTAAAGATTACTTATTAAAACAAAAAGTACCTTTTGTAGTGGTTGGAGCAGCAGTGGATAATGAAAATAAAGTAACCTATATTGATAATGATAATAAGGAACTAGGTCATGAAGCTGTGAACTACTTACAGGCAAAAGGTCACCGAAAGATTGGTTTTGTCACAGACGATTTATTTGGGCAAGTAGGACAGGAACGTTATCAAGGGTATCAGGAAGCGGCAGACAATCTAAATTTGGATGTCTTACCTGAACTTGTATTTTCAGCTCGAACAATCGAGACTTTTAAAAAGGAATTGGAAAGATTTTCTCCGACAGCTTTGATTGTTAAGGATGACCTTATTGCCCTTCGTCTCATTCAATGGTTAAACAACCAAGGATTTAGAGTTCCTGAAGAGTATGCTATTATTTCTTTCAATAATTCGACTTTTGCTGAAATCATGCATCCTTTCTTGACCACATTTGACATTAATATTCAGGCACTAGCTAAAGAAAGTGTTCAAAACCTTCTTGGGATTCTTAAAGCGACTAAGATTAAGTCGCAAAAAGTCATTATTCCATTTAAACTTATAGAAAGAGAAAGCGTCTGAACTTATCCCTAATAGGTTAAGGAGCATCCAAGTAGTTGGTTAGAAAAACAGCCGGCTACTTTTTTCGTTTAAAAAAGAAACCTATTTTTTCGAATTCAATAGAAATAAAGATTTAAGAAAATACTCCCGTAATGTAAGCGCTTGTTTTACGAACTTTATTTTAAAGAGCTATAAATTTTTTTTATTTTTTTGATTAAAATTCTTGACTAATGCAAACGTTTGCATTATAATAATAAGTGTAAAAAATAATTTGAGGTAAACGTTATGAACAAACGAGCAAGCGGTGTTTTGATGCACATCACATCACTTCCAGGTGACTACGGGATCGGATCTTTCGGTCAAGCAGCCTATGACTTTGTTGATTTCTTGAAAGAAACAAAACAAACTTACTGGCAGATCTTGCCACTTACTACAACAAGTTATGGGGATTCACCTTACCAATCATTCTCAGCGGTAGCAGGAAATACACACTTTATCGATTTGGATTTCCTAATTCGTGACAAATTTTTAACTAAAGCTGATGTTAAAGACGCTGACTTTGGGTCAGATCCTGAGTTTATTGACTATGCTAAAGTTTACGAAGCACGTCGTCCAATTCTTGAAAAAGCAGTTAAAGCAATTTTAGCAGATAAGAAAGAAACTAAAAGATTCGAAGCTTTTAAAACTAAAAATGCTAACTGGTTAGCAGATTATGCTGATTTCATGGCTATCAAAGAACACTTCGATAACAAAGCACTTCAAGATTGGGATGATAAAAAAGCAGTTAAACGCGATGAAGCAACTCTTGAGAAACTTCGCAAAGAACTTGCTGATGTTATCACATATCACCAAGTGGTACAATACCTCTTCTTTAGCCAATGGGCAGAACTAAAAGCTTATGCTAACAAAAATGGTATTCAAATCATCGGTGACATGCCAATCTACATTTCAGCTGATAGTGTTGAAGTTTGGACTCAACCGCATCTCTTCAAACTAGACGCTGAATGTAAACCGCGTTACATTGCAGGAGTTCCACCAGATAACTTCTCAGCAACTGGTCAACTTTGGGGTAACCCAATCTATGCTTGGGATAAACACAAAGCAGAAAATTATGCTTGGTGGGTATTCCGTATTCAAGAATCATTTAAACTTTATGATTACTTGCGTATTGACCACTTCAAAGGGTTCTCTGACTTCTGGGAAATTCCTGGAGGAGATGAAACTGCTGAAAATGGTGAATGGGTTCCTGGACCTGGTTATGACCTTTTCAAAGTGGTTAAAGAAGAATTGGGTGATCTTAAAATCATTGCCGAAGACCTTGGTAACATTGATGATAAGACACGTAAACTTCTTGCAGACTGTGGTTACCCTGGAATGAAGATTGTTCAATTTGGATTCTACGATACTACTGGAAACAGCATTGACATTCCACACGTATACACACAACATTCAGTTGCCTACACAGGTACACATGATAACGAAGTAATCAACGGTTGGTACGACAACTTGACGCAAGAGCAACGTGATTATACTGATGCATACATCAACCGTCGTCAAGGTGAACCAATCACACGTGCTCTTCTTCGCACCCTCTTTGCTACTGTAAGCAACACAGCTATTGCGACTATGCAGGATATCCTTGATAAACCTGAAAATAGCCGTACAAACTTCCCTAACACAGTTGGTCAAAACTGGAAATGGCGTATGCTTCCAGGTGAAATTACTGTCGACAAGAAAGAATTTTTGACAGACATTACAGAAAGATATAATCGAGGTAATAACTAAAATGGCTACATTTACACAATATGTTGAAGCAAAAAACAAAAATCTTAAGGACCTTTCAAACGAAGAAATCTACTATCTTTTGTTGGAATTCGTAAAAGAAGCAGCTGCTCCAAAACCAAAAAACGATAGCAAACGTAAAGTTTACTATATCTCAGCTGAATTCTTGATCGGTAAACTTTTGTCTAACAACTTGATCAACTTGGGCATCTACAAGGATGTTAAAGCTGAATTGGATGCTGCTGGTAAATCAATCAGCGAAATTGAAGACGTTGAACCAGAACCATCTCTTGGTAACGGTGGTTTGGGTCGTTTGGCTTCATGTTTCATCGACTCTATGGCAACACTTGGCATCAACGGTGAAGGTGTTGGTCTTAACTACCACTGTGGTCTTTTCAAACAAGTCTTCAAAGACAACAAACAAGATGCAGAACCAAACTACTGGATTGAAGATCAATCATGGTTGGTACCAACTGATATCTCTTATGATGTTCCATTCAAAAACTTCACATTGAAATCACGTTTGGATCGTTTGGATATCTTGGGTTATAAGAAAGAAACTAAGAACTACCTTAACCTCTTTGACATCAATGGTGTGGACTACGATTTGATTGATAAAGGAATCACTTTTGATCAAGACGAAATCCAAAAGAACTTGACACTCTTCCTTTACCCAGATGACTCAACTCGTAAAGGTGAGCTCTTGCGTATCTACCAACAATACTTCATGGTATCAAATGCTGCTCAACTTTTGATTGACGAAGCTATCGAACGTGGATCTAACCTTCACGATCTTCCAGATTACGCTTACGTACAAATCAACGATACTCACCCATCAATGGTAATTCCAGAATTGATCCGTCTTTTGACAGAAAAACATGGATTTGAATTTGATGAAGCAGTAGCAATCGTAAGCAAAATGGTTGGTTACACAAACCACACTATCTTGGCTGAAGCCCTTGAAAAATGGCCTCTTGACTACCTTGAAGAAGTTGTTCCACACCTTGTTGTTATCATCAAGAAATTGGATGCTATCATTCGTGAAAAATTCGAAGATCCACGTGTTCAAATCATTGACAAAGACAACCGTGTTCACATGGCACACATGGATATCCACTTCTCTACAAGCGTTAACGGTGTAGCAGCACTTCACACAGAAATCCTTAAATCTTCTGAGTTGAAACCATTCTACGACCTTTACCCAGAACGCTTCAACAACAAAACAAACGGTATTACATTCCGTCGTTGGTTGGAATTCTCAAACCAAGAACTTGCTGATTACATCAAAGAATTGATTGGTGATGGTTACCTTACTGACGCAACTCAATTGGAAAAATTGGCTGCCTTTGCAGATGATCCAGCAGTTCACAAACGTTTGGCTGAAATCAAATATGATAACAAATTGTCTCTTAAACGTTATCTTAAAGCCAACAAAGGTATCGATCTTGATGAAAACTCAATTATTGATACTCAAATCAAACGTTTCCACGAATACAAACGTCAACAAATGAATGCTTTGTATGTCATCCACAAATACTTGGAAATCAAAAAAGGAAACCTTCCAAAACGTAAAATCACTATCATCTTTGGTGGTAAAGCAGCTCCTGCCTACGTTATTGCTCAAGACATCATCCACTTGATCTTGTCACTTTCTGAACTCATCAACAATGATCCAGAAGTAAGCAAATACCTCAACGTTCACTTGGTTGAAAACTACAACGTAACAGTTGCTGAACACCTTATCCCAGCAACAGATATCTCAGAACAAATCTCATTGGCTTCTAAAGAAGCTTCAGGTACAGGTAACATGAAATTCATGCTTAACGGTGCTCTTACACTTGGTACAATGGACGGTGCCAACGTTGAGATTGCTGAATTGGTAGGACCAGAAAACATCTTCACGTTCGGTAAAGACTCTGATACAATCATCGACCTTTACGAAAAAGAAGGTTATGTATCACGTGATTACTACAAAAAAGATGCTAACATCAAAGCAGCTGTTGACTTTATCGTAAGTGAAGACCTCGTTAAAGTTGGAGATAAAGAACGCTTGGAACGTCTCCAAAAAGAACTTATCTCTAAAGACTGGTTCATGACATTGATTGACTTGGCTGAATACATCGACAAGAAAGAAGAAGTATACGCAGCTTACGAAGATCAAGATGCATGGAACAAAAAAGTTGTTTACAACATCGCTGAAGCAGGATTCTTCTCATCTGACCGTACAATCGAACAGTATGACAAAGACATCTGGCACACAAAATAAAAATCTAGTTGCATAGAAGGAAACAAGATCAGAAATGGTCTTGTTTTTTTCATGAAAAAAAACACAGCTAATTTAGATGGTTAGCTGTGTTTACATAAATTTAATTCTGTCAGTTATGATAATGATTCAATATATCATTAATATATGCTTCTTTATTTGATGCATCATAAGTTTTAGATGTTGAGTATTTTAGATAATGGATTTGATCTTTTGCAGTTCTGGATTCTTCTTGTAGGTATGAATCTGTAATGGTAATTTTAAAGTTCTCGCTCTTACCTGTTAAATCAAGGCTTAGTGGAAAATTTGTAAATTCATCTGAGTAAAAGGCCATCTTGTAAAAGTTGTATTTGTCACCCCTAAAGCTATTTAAGTGAGGAAACGTTATATTGTACATTTCATCCCAGTAATTCCCATACTCTCTAATATCGTAGTCATCGAAGAAGTCTTGGATTCTTTCTTTGTTAGCATCATCCTTATCAAAGGTAACAAAGGGAGTCTGCCAATCCCATATTGGAATGTCGCCTTCATTTCCATAGATAATATAACGTTGCATTTTTCCTGATTTAGGATTTTTCAACTGAAAACGGTATTCACTTACACCATCTTTGACAGCTCCAGTTTGATATAGGGCATCGCCAGGAACTATCAAAAAGAGAAAATCTCTTAGATATAATTCGAAGTCAGTATCCATTGTTTTATCATGTAATCCAGGGAAACGCTGAATCATTCGTCTGTAATTCTCTGCATTAGAAAACCATTCTTTATCAAAGCCTGGACCAACTTCAAAAACTTTACGGTCAAAATAGCGTTCGTAACGGTCGAAAAAGTTTTCAGTAGAAGTCACCTGTCCAAATGGTAAAGTGATTTTGGTCTTATCAGTAAAAGTGATATGCAATAGAAGTCTGCGGGGATCAATTCCTTTATCGATATAATGGCCGACCTTATATGTAGACAGATTATCAGGGAAATCGTCTTTTCCGAAGTGTAGGACCTCAATCTCAATATCTTTGACAACTTTTCTTTGAGGTATTATCTTCTTAACGCTGTAATTATAGGCCTTGTAATAGTAATTGTTTTTATCGTAGAGATAAGGCTTATAAGCTCTTTGGTAGGCATTATAGAGAAACATTCCAAGAGCAACAAAAAGAAGCAGAGCAAATGCTATTTTGACCTTTTTATTTATTTTACTGGTTAGCCTCGAGAAAAAGAGACTTAATTTACTAGGATTTTGTATCATTCCAAAACTCCCCATATATTTTTTACTATTATATCATGAAAATCCTTATAGCTAAGGCGTCTTCGTGTACTTTGTCACCGTTTTCCTTTATAATATAAGTATCACATTACAAGAGGAGACCTCATGAAATATATCGTAAACACATCAAATGATCCTGCCTATAATATTGCTTTGGAAGCCTATGCTTTTCGTGAATTGGTGAATGAAGATGAATTGTTCATTCTTTGGATTAACCGTCCAGCTATCATTGTTGGTAAACACCAAAATACCATTCAAGAGATTAACAAAGAATATACAGATGCTCATGGTATCAAGGTTGTTCGTCGTTTGTCTGGTGGTGGCGCTGTTTATCACGATTTGAATAACCTCAACTATACTATCATCTCTAATAAGGCAGATGAAGGGGCATTTGACTTTAAGACTTTCTCTCAACCAGTAATCGCGACACTTGCTGATTTGGGAGTTAAAGCTGAATTTACTGGCCGAAATGACCTTGAAATCGACGGTAAAAAGTTCTGTGGAAATGCTCAAGCTTACTATAAAGGTCGTATGATGCACCATGGTTGCTTGCTCTTTGACGTTGATATGTCCGTTCTTGGCCAAGCCCTTAAAGTCAGCAAAGACAAAATTGAATCAAAAGGTGTTAAATCTGTACGTGCTCGTGTGACAAACATCGTAGACGAATTGCCAGAAAAGATTACAGTAAATGAATTCTCAGATAAAATCTTGGAAAAAATGAAGGAATTTTACCCTGACATGACTGAATACGTCCTTTCTGAGGATGAATTAGCTAAAATCCAAGAGTCTTATGAGAAGCAATTCAATACTTGGGACTGGACATACGGTCAATCACCAGAATACACAGTAGAGCGTAACGTTCGTTACCCAGCTGGTAAAATCTCAACTTACGCCAATGTTGAAAATTCTATCATTAAATCTGTTAAGATTTACGGAGATTTCTTTGGTATTGGAGATGTATCTGATATTGAAGAGTTGCTGGTCGGTGTACCTTACGAGTACGAAGATGTCTTGGCTAAACTTAAAACCATTGACATAACACATTATTTCTCACGTATGACAACCGAGGAGGTTGCAAAAGCTATCGTAGCTTAATCATTGTTTGAACAATCTGGAAAACACCAGGTTGTTTTTTCTTGGAAAAAAATCTATAAGTGAATAATACGTTATTCTGAATAGTAAACCTATAAAGCCAAAACTAAAAATTTATGTACCATTGACTTGATAAGGGTTAAACCCTTGATACAACTGAATTAGAAGCATAAAGTACACTAATTTGAAAATGTACTTTATTTTTGTTTTGTACATTATTTTAGAGGTGAATAATGTACATTTTGAGTAGTGATTTATAGTGATTAGGCAGTAGGTTCAATTGTACATTATGGTGGGTATGGAGTTGGTGAGATGAGTTGGAATAATGTACATTTTTAGGGGGCGTTAAATTAACAATAGAATTTTTGTATAACCAAGAAGAGGGTGTTTAACCATACTGTAAATGTACCACCCTTGTAGTAGTGATATAATTAAAGAAACAGTAGCATAAAGGAGGGAAGTGTTGTGGCAAGTTCAGAAACTTATACTCAATATCTCAAGCCTACTGAAAAAGAGTTGCTTGAAGTTCAAGCTAGTTATGAGGAACTAGGAAAGTTGCTAAAATCATCAAGATATCATAATGGTGGTTTTTACATCTTAAATGGAAACAAAGTGTTTTCTGGTAATGAATATCAAGATATTCGGCATCATATACAGACTAAAAAAGGAGAATCTATTGAATAAAGTAGAAGATATCATACAATCTATTGAACAATCAAAAGAGGCAAGCAACTATTTTGCTATGTTAACATCTTCTTTGGTGTTAATTGATATTTGCTCTTCTATTGAATATAGAGGGCAAGATAAAGCCTCATGGGATAGATATCAGTCCTGGATAAACCAATACCTTTTACTTGACGATAGGCCTGAAAACACAGATTATCTAGATGCCACAAACATTTGGTATTTAAGGTGTGCAATGCTTCATGAAGGAGCTGCAAATCCTAATACTCAAAAGAAAAACTATTCAAAAAACGCCAAAAAAGAAGTGAAGGATATTGTTCCTATCTCTAGTCTGAAACAACCTGAAAAAATCCTCACGGTTGATGAAGGCAACAACAAAGTGATTTTATTCTTTGATATTGGTTATTTTGTCGATATTGTCTTGCATTCAGCTAAAGAATGGGCGAGTAACAGTCTATCTATGATTCAAGAGGCAGAAGAAGATATATTCTCAATTGCTCGGGCAATAGAGCAAGACGGTAAGCTGACAGTAGTTAGGAAATTTAGTTCTAGATAGAATTGCTAGATGATTTTAAATAGATGAAGAAGGGGTTAAAGCGTATGGATGATAAAGCATTTATTTTATCGAAAAAGTTTCGTACAGCAATCGAAAGAGCAAAAAGAGAAGGGGAGTTTGATTCCGACCCAACTTTAAAACATTTTCCCAAAGCTTGCTGTGGTTCTGCAAGCTCTCTATTGGCGAAATTTCTGTATGAAAATGGTATATACACTTATGAAATAAATGCCACAAAACATGGTGAAATATCTTGGGATAATCAATCTCACACATGGTTAATGTTAGAAAATGGGTGCATTCTTGATATTACTGGTGATCAGTTCAAATCAGACGAAGAATTTCTGTGTTATTCAGAGAGAGTGTATTATGGAGAGATGGATGAATTTCATCAACTGTTTGACTATGCTAAAAGTGATATTTATGAATATAGGGATTGTACAGAGATAGCAAGAAAGGTTGGTCAACAGTATTCAAAAATGTATAATGCTATTTTAGCGTATATTAAATAGGAGGATAGAAAATTTGCTAAGACAGCATACAACTAGGTATGTATAAACAGGATTCGTGAAATCTTAAAAGAATTCTTAGATGAACAATTTGTAGATAATCATGAATACTGTTTTAGAAAATCTCCTATACAAGATGATTTAGACGTAACAATTTGGAAAAAAGGTACATTTGAAAAAATTTTTAGTTTTCACGTAAATAAAGTACATTTTTGACGATTTTTTGACCGAAAAAAATTTTTAGTCATTTCAGAAATCAAAAACTTTGATAGTTCGAATAAATTATTTTTTCAAATTTTTTTGTAAAATGTACTTTAAAAATTTTTTTAGTTATTTTACTCCTAAGTGAAAAACATCTTATAACATCTTTCCGAAAAACTGTAATTTTCTTGAAAGAAAGATAAGGGTATGATATACTTCTATTAAGTAACTTTGGAGAAAAAACAAATGAAACGTGAACTCTTACTCGAAAAAATTGAGGAATACAAATCTCTAATGCCCTGGTTTGTTCTGGAGTATTATCAATCTAAACTATCGGTACCGTATTCTTTTACGACATTATACGAATATCTTAAGGAATATAAACGTTTTTTTGACTGGTTGATTGACTCAGGTATTTCAGATGCTCATGATATTGCCTCGATTGACATCAAAACCTTGGAAAATCTAACTAAAAAAGATATGGAGTCATTTGTCCTTTATCTACGTGAACGTCCATCTTTGAATACCTATTCCAAGAAACAGGGTGTCTCTCAAACGACTATTAATCGTACACTTTCAGCCCTATCTAGTCTCTATAAGTATTTAACCGAGGAGGTCGAGGGTCCTGACGGTGAGCCTTATTTCTATCGTAACGTCATGAAAAAAGTTTCTACTAAGAAAAAGAAAGAAACTCTAGCTGCACGTGCTGAGAATATCAAACAAAAACTCTTTCTTGGCGATGAAACCATGGAATTCCTTGATTATGTAGAAAATGAATACGAAGTCAAGCTCTCAAATCGCGCCAAATCTTCGTTTTATAAGAATAAAGAACGTGATTTGGCTATCATTGCCTTGCTACTGGCTTCAGGTGTTCGACTCTCTGAAGCTGTTAATCTGGACCTTAAAGATATCAATCTAAAAATGATGGTCATCGACGTCACTCGAAAAGGTGGCAAACGGGACTCAGTTAATGTAGCAAGTTTTGCAAAGCCCTATCTTGAAACTTATCTCAGTATACGTGATAAACGCTATAAGGCTGAAAAGCAAGATGTTGCCCTCTTTTTAACGGAATATCGAGGGGTTCCAAACCGTATTGATGCTTCAAGTATCGAAAAGATGGTTGCCAAATATTCTCAGGATTTCAAAATTCGTGTGACTCCCCACAAGCTTCGACATACTCTGGCAACACGCCTTTATGATGCTACCAAGTCTCAAGTTTTAGTGAGTCATCAACTTGGCCATGCTTCCACTCAGGTTACTGATCTATATACGCATATTGTTAATGATGAACAAAAAAATGCTCTAGACAATTTATAATTGGCTATCCCAACCATTCCTATTTGGAGTGGTTGTTTTTATTTTACATAAATTTAATTATGCTAAGGACGTTTTGTTATTCCTTTAAATACATAACTATATTTATGTAAACTATCATACACAAAAAACAAACTCTCCTTCACGGAAAGCTTGTTTTTCTTATTAATAATCTTTAAGAGCAGATTCAACGGCTGCTTTTTCTTTTTCAATCAAGTTTACTCGTGCAGCAATTGTCTTAATTCCCATCAAGATATTACGTTCTAAGGCTTTATCACTTGTTTGTGGCCCGAAGAAAGCAATATATTGATCAAGACGTTCTTGCGTTTTAAAGATTCCTGCTGGGATATTAACAAAGCTATCAAAGCTCATATCACCACCAAGGGCTGCCTTAATCCAATCCCAGTTATCTTTTGCCCAGTTCCAAACGGTTTCTTGAGCAAATGATTTGCTGAGGAAATTCATATACCAGAGGTATAAGTCTTGAGGTTTAACGACATGTTTGTCTTTAAGCTGACCTAGCACGTAGTCGAGACCTTCTTGGTTTTTAAGGTATGAAACTGCTTGAGTCAATTGACGACGGAAATTACTATCATTTGTTGTTACATATGCATTGACATAGTCTTCAACAAGAGTTAGACTGTTTTCTTGTTTCATTTGGTTAATGAGAACGAGACCACGGACACTTGCAGGGATGCTTTCAATGTTTTCTTTATGAGCTTGGAAAACACTTGCAGCTGCAAGGACTGCTGGTTGATAGTCTGCTTGAATCAAGTAGCTTAGTGCCGTTTGACGAACCATTTCATCTTCATCTGACTCTCCATTTTTGGCATCTAAACCAAGACGTTCAAAGTCGTTTTGGAATTGACGACGTACCAAAGCCTTGTAGTGCACTTCTGCTTCTGTATCCTCATCGATAAAGCGTTTCAAACCAGCGAGGATTTGAGACTTAGCTTGCGCAATCAAGAAGCTTTCTTCTTTTTCGACAAGATCAAGAAGAGACACTAGGCTTGCATAGGAGATACGGCCACTTTCAGCAAGAAGACGACGTTCTTGCAAAATTTGAAGTTTACTTACAGTGTCAAGGTTAGCAAATTCCTCTAAGAGTTGGTCCAAGAGTTGTCCTTGGTAGTCTGTGATGTAATGTGCCGTATTTGCTGTATTAAGACGAAGAGCTCCATTATTTTCAGCAGCAAGCTGGCTATAATTTGGAATCTCAATACGCTCTTCTGAGAGTGTGTCTGGAAGTCCGTTCCAATTTGTGTTCAATGGAATTTCCCAAAGACGCCCTTTATCTTCATGTTCACCAATGAAGAATTGTTTTTGACTAAGAATAAGAGTGTCATCAACAACTTCTGCAGTAACAACAGGGTAACCTGGTTGCTCCAACCAAGTATCCATGAAACTAGAGACATCTTTTCCAGAAGCATCAGAGAGTGCATTCCAGAGGTCACGTCCAATAGTGTTGTTGTACTGGTGTTTTTCGAAGTAAGCTTTAAGTCCTTTGGCAAAGGCTTCGTCACCTAACCAACGGCGAAGCATATGCATGAGACGGCTACCTTTGGCATAAACGATAGCACTATCGAAGAGGGTGTTAATCTCATCTGGGTGATTAACTTCCATGTGGACAGACTGAACACCATCTGTAGCATCACGCTGGAGGGCATGAGGTACACCAGTTGTTTGGAAATCTTCAAAGATGTTCCAGCTTGGTTCAATAGCATCCACTGATACATATTCCATCATGTTGGCGAAACTTTCGTTAAGCCATAAATCATCCCACCATTTCATCGTTACAAGGTTACCGAACCATTGGTGAGCCAATTCGTGGGCAACCACAAGAGCTACTTGTTGACGACTTGCAGCTGAGCTATTTTCGTCTACTAGTAGGTAAACTTCACGATAGGTAACAAGTCCCCAGTTTTCCATGGCACCTGCTGAGAAGTCAGGAAGTGCGAGATGGTATGACAATGGGATAGGATACTTGACTTGGAAGTAGTCTTCGTAGAAATCAATGACACGAACCGCAATATCAAGGGCAAAGTCAACGCTGTTTTCAGCTTGTGCAACTGTAGCGAAGACACCAACTTCAGTTCCGTTTTGTGTTTTCGCTGTCTTACCTTGAAGAGCTCCAAAACCAAAGGCAAGGAGGTATGTAGACATACGAGGGGTTGTCTCAAAAGTCCAAACCCCAGTTTCTTCACGCAAATGGCTATTGATTTCAGGCATGTTTGACAAGGCGATATCGCCTTCTTCAGCATCAAATTTCAATGAGAAATCAAAAGTCGCTTTGGCTTCTGGTTCATCAACTGATGGGAAGGCTTCACGCGCAAAATGAGATTCAAACTGCGTTGAAATAATTTCTTTCTTCTCACCATTGTAGGTGTAATATGATGGGTAAATCCCTGTCATATTATCTGTAATACGACCAGAGAATTCAATGACAAGCGTCAAAACACCGGTCTCTGGAAGTTCAATATGGAAGGCTTCGTTAGCATCATCCATTTGGAAGTTCAATGATTCATTATCCAAGAGAACGGAACTAATGGTAAGGTCTTTTTGGTGAAGGGAGATATGGTTATCAAGGGCTTCACCTGTGATGGCAACATTCCCTGTAAAGGTCTTTTCAGAACGATTAATGTCCAAGAAAAGATTGTAATTTTCAGGGATGAAACTTTCGATAAAACGAGCAACAGATGCTGTCATACGTATATACTCCTAATCTAACTTTTCGTATCGAAACAGACTGACATATGTTTCGATATCAGACTCTTTTGCAAAAGAAAAGGGTCTGAATTATTCAATACAGACCCATTATAACATAGATTGGAAGCTTTGCCTACAGTTCTATGATTTTCCCAGACTTGAGGTAGACAACCCACTCACAGAGATTGCGGGCATAGTCACCAATACGTTCCAAATACATAAGTACTTGGAAATATTCTTTGGCAGCGAAGGCAGCATCTGGATTCTTACGAACACCTTCTACTGTCATGGCTTGAATATCACGGAAATAGTTATCAATGATTTCATCTGAAGCTGCGATTTCATAAGCGCGTTTTTCGTCACTGTTCAAGTAAACATCTAGAGCATCTTCGACCATGTGGCGAACTGCTTTCCCCATTTTCTTGATTTCAGCTTCAATTTCAGTTAGGCGTTCTTCACCTTTAATGCGGATAGTTGCTTTAGCGATAGCAACGGCATGGTCACCCATACGTTCAACGTCACTAGATGCTTTGAGCGCTGTGATAACTGTTCGCAAATCACTTGATACAGGTTGCTGAAGAGCGATAATTTCAAGCGATTTTTTCTCAAGTTTGGTTTCGTAGTTATTGACGATTTCGTCATTTTCAATGACTTCCTTAGCCAAATCACGGTCGTGGCTGATAAAGGCACGTACAGCTTTCTTAAGCTGAGCAGCAACCTCTGTACCCATAGCGTAAAATTGGTTGTGGAGTTTTTCTAATTCTTCTTCGAAGGGTGTTCGTAACATCATAATTGTTTTAGTAATCTGTCCTTTCTTAACCGAATTTACCGGTAATATAATCTTCAGTTTCTTTATGTTGTGGATTTAGGAACATGTCTTTCGTTGATGAATACTCGATGAGCTCTCCATCAAGGAAAAAGGCTGTTCGTTGTGAGATACGGCTTGCCTGTTGCATAGAACGTGTAACAAGTAGCAAGGTATATTGGTCTTTAAGGTTATATAGGGTTTCCTCAATCTTACCAGCGGATATAGGGTCGAGGGCCGACGTTGGTTCGTCAAGAAGGATAACCTTTGGAGATGTGGCTAGCACTCGTGCAATACAGACACGTTGTTGTTGCCCTCCTGAAAGTCCAAGTGCTGAGTCATGGAGACGGTCTTTAACCTCTTCCCAGATTGAAGCACCCTTTAGTGATTCTTCTACTGCTTGATCAAGAATAGCCTTATCTTTGATACCATTGATACGAAGCCCATAAACCACGTTTTCATAGATAGACATAGGAAAAGGATTGGGTTGTTGGAAGACCATTCCGATTTCTTTACGGAGCTCAACGGTGTCTGTTCGAGGACTGTAGACATTGTGACCATTGTAGGAAACAGCACCAGTAAGTGTCCACTCGGGATTTAAATCTCCCATTCGGTTGATAGAACGGAGCAAGGTTGATTTTCCCGATCCTGAAGGTCCGATAAGGGCCGTGATTTCATTTGGATAGAAATCCATTGTCACGTTATTGAGGGCTTTTTTCTTATTGAAATACACCGATAAATCATTGATTGAAATGATTGGTTCAGTCATAAGTGCTCCTTTCTATCCAAAACGTCCTGATACATAGTCATTAGTTGACTGTAGGGCAGCATCTTGGAAGATTTTCTTGGTTTCATCATATTCGATAAGATCACCAAGGTAGAAGAATGCTGTATAATCACTAGCACGCGCTGCTTGTTGCATATTGTGCGTCACGATGATAATAGAGTAATCTTCCTTAAGTTCGAACATGGTCTCTTCTAGCTGCATAGTAGCTACAGGGTCCAATGAAGCTGCAGGTTCGTCCATGAGGAGAATCTGCGGTTTCACGGCAATAGCTCTTGCAATACAAAGACGTTGCTGCTGACCACCAGATAGAGTAAAGGCAGATTTATGGAGATCATCTTTAACTTGATCCCAAAGTCCTGCTTGCTTAAGTGATGTCTCAACGATCTCGTCCAAAGTTTGCTTATCTCTGACACCCTTACGTTCGTGAGCAAAGGTAATGTTTCTGTAGATAGACTTGGCAAATGGATTTGGACGTTGGAAAACCATTCCAATATGTTTACGCATTTCATAAACATTGATATTACTTGCATTGACATCGACGCCTTGATAAAGGATTTGTCCAGTAACCTTAGCAATATCAATCGTATCATTCATACGGTTTAGGCTACGAAGAAAGGTTGACTTCCCGCATCCTGAAGGCCCAATAAGAGCCGTAATTTTATTTTTCTCGACTTGCATGTCGATACCTTTGATGGCTTCTTTTTGACCATAATAGACATGCAAGTCCTTTGTTTCAAGAGCGAGCTCCTTCTCTGGGAAGGTGATAATATGACGCTCGTCCCAATTGTATTTTGTCATGATAACTCCTTTAAGCGGATGTTAATTTCTTATGGAGGTAAGCTCCCAAACGACGTGCACCAAAGTTGAAAATCAGAATGAAAATCAAGAGCACTGCTGCTGAACCAGCAGATACTGCAGTGGCGTCAGGTGTCGTACCTTCTGAGTTGACCTTCCAGATGTGAACAGCAAGTGTCTCTGCTTGGCGGAAAATCGAAATTGGACTAGAGATGCTAAGCGGATTCCAGTCGCTCCAGTTAAGTGCTGGTGCAGATTGACCTGCTGTATAGATAAGCGCTGCCGCTTCCCCGAAAATACGGCCAGAAGCAAGAACGATACCAGTGACAATACCAGGCAATGCCTCTGGAACAACAACGTGTAAGATTGTTTCCCATCGAGACAAGCCTAGAGCTAGCCCAGCTTCACGTTGGGTATGGTGGACTGTTCGCAAACTATCTTCAACCGTACGAGTCATTTGTGGTAGGTTAAAGACCGTTAAAGCCAAGGCACCTGATAGGATTGAAAATCCATACTGAAATTGGACAACGAAAATCAAATAACCAAAGAGTCCGACCACCACTGAAGGTAGTGAAGATAGGATTTCAATACAGGTACGGACAAAGTTGGTAAGTCGTCCTTTTTTAGCATATTCTGATAAGAAGATCCCAGCTCCCATTGAAAGAGGCACAGAAATAATCAGGGTAATAACCAAAAGGAAAAATGAATTGTAGAGTTGAACCCCAATTCCTCCACCAGCTTTGTAAGATGATGATCGACTAGTCAAGAATGACCAGCTGATGTGTGGTATTCCGCGAACCAAGATATAGAGAATCAAGGCTGCCAGGATTGTTACAATAATGCCAGCAATCACATAGAGTGTGCTGATGGCAATTTTATCAATTTTTTTAGCGTTCATAATTTCTCTTTCTCTCACGGGTAATGAATTTCACCAACATATTGAAACCAAGACTCATCAATAAGAGAACCAAGGCGAGAGACCAAAGGACATTGTTTGAAACAGTCCCCATGACTGTATTCCCGATTCCCATAGTCAAGACAGATGTCAATGTTGCTGCTGGTGTCGTTAAAGAAGTTGGAATCACTGCGGAATTTCCGACAACCATTTGGATGGCAAGAGCCTCACCAAAGGCACGGGCCATACCAAAGATAACAGCCGTGAAAATACCTGGTTTAGCTGCATTAAGTGTCACACGCCAAATCGTTTGCCAGCGTGTAGCTCCCATTGCCAGACTAGCTTCACGGTAGTGACGAGGCACTGCACGAAGCGTATCTGTTGTCATAAAGGTTACGGTTGGTAGAATCATGACGAACAAGACAAAGGTACCTGAAAGAATACCAAACCCTGTGCCACCAAAAATTAAGCGAACAAATGGAACCACGACTTGGAGACCAATGAAACCATAAACAACAGATGGAATCCCAACCAAAAGTTCAATAGCTGGTTGTAAGAATTTAGCCCCTTTCGGAGAAATTTCAGTCATAAAGATGGCTGCTCCAATGGCAAATGGCGTTGCTACCAAGGCTGAGAGCAAGGTAACTACGAATGATCCCAAAATCATTGGAAGAGCTCCGAACTTGCCTTCAGATGGCGACCAATCGCCACTAAAGAGGAACTCGATCAAGCTAACTTTATTAACCAAGAAAGTCGCCAGCCCTTTTTGAGCAACGAAAAGTAAAATCATGGCTACGATAAAAACAATCAAAGCTAAACAAAGGAAAGTGATTGTTTTACCAAACTTCTCGAGGCGTGAATTTTTAGAGGGTGATGTTAATTGTTTCACCAATTCTTCATTTTTCATGCTTACTCCTCACTCTTCTTTGAGACTTTACCATCAGCATCCTTTGTAACTTTCATGCTATGGATGGAAATGTAACCCATTTTTGCGACGACATTTTCTTGGACTTCGTCACTCATCATGTAATCTAAGAATTGTTTGGTATAGCTATTCGGTTTTCCCTTGGTATACATATGCTCGTAAGACCAAATAGGCCAATCGTTTGTTGCAACATTTTCAGCTTTTGGTTCAAATCCATTTAACTTCAATGTTTTAACAGAATCATCAAGGTAGGCAAATGATAGGTAGGAAATAGCTCCTGGTGTCTGAGCAACGATTGACTTAACCATACCATTAGAATCTTGCTCTTGGGTACGTATTGGTGATTTGCCGTCCATAATCACTGCATCGAAAGTCGCGCGTGATCCTGAGCTAGCTGCACGGTTAATAATAGTGATCTCTAGGTCTTTACCCCCAAGCTGTTTCCAGTTTGTGATTTCCCCAGTGAAAATCTTGCGAAGTTGTTCCGTTGTCAAGTTATCTACAGAGACTTCTTTGTTTGTAATCACTGCAATTCCAGCAACGGCAACTTGATAGTCAACAAGCTTACTGGCATCGATTCCAGATTTTTCCTCGGCAAAAAGGTCACTGTTACCAATTTGAACGGCACCGGATTGTACCTGAGAAAGTCCAGTACCAGAACCGCCACCCTGAACGTTAACGATATTCTCAGGGTTCTTTTCAGCGAACCCATCTGCTGCCGCCTCCACTAAGGGTTGAAGGGCCGTAGAACCAACTGCTGTAATGGACTGGCCACGGTCAATCCAAGAGGCACAGCCAGTTAAGACTAGCATGGCCATTGCCAGTGATAGAATCACTGCAAGGACTTTTGTTTTTTTCATTTTTGTCCTCCGACATTTTGTAACATAAGTAAGAAAGTGTCTCATAGATATGCTGTTAAAAGACACCTATCTAATTATAACAAGTATAGGATAATTAAGTCATATTAAAGTTTGATTACAGGCCCTTATACATGGAATCTCAATCCCTTAGGATAGTAGTTTTTAACCGTGTTTCCAACGATTTTGGCAAATCCGAATCCATTGCCGTCCACTAAAAGCTGATACCAACCGTTTGGTTGCGTTTGGTCAAGAGTAACAACATTACCAGAAACATATTGGGCAAACTGGTCTTGAGTTAGCTCTATACTTGAAACAGCTTCATCTGAGGTTAATGCAATTCCAAGCGCAAAACTTGGTTCGAAACGTTTTTTCTTGAAGACACCAAGATGCAGTCCATTACGAGCGATTTTAACTTTAGAAAGGTCAGGAAGTCCCTTAGGAAGCAGATAAAGATTGTCCCCAAAAACTTGGAGTAAACCATCTAGATCAGTCTTAAGGTGTTTTTTTGCAAAATCTTCCCAGAGTTGCTTCTGCTCCTTGTTAAGGTTAGATTTTCCCTCTTTGATACGTGCCTGCTCAGCCACGCGCTTATCCTGGAATTTTGCCACAAACTGGCCTTCACCTTTGAAATGGTGCGGATACATTCGAGCTGTTTCTGGAAAATCAATTCCATCACTCATGCCATTCAATTTAGGGATTGCCACCAATTCAAGATCAGGATTATTTTCTAAAATCCAAGCAACAACACCTTCATTTTCCTCAGGAGACCAGGTGCAGGTTGAGTAGATCAATTGTCCACCAGGAGCGAGCATTTTCAAACCGTCTGATAAGATGTCCTTCTGTAATTGTGCCAGTTCACTAGGATACTCCTTATGCCAATATTGAATTGCATCAGGATCCTTACGAAACATTCCTTCTCCAGAACATGGTCCATCAAAGACAATCGTATCAAAATAATTTTTGAAAACTTTGGCTAGTTTATCCGCTGACGTGTTAGTCACAACAACATTTCTAGCCCCAAAACGTTCTATATTTTCAACCAGAATTTTACTACGCTTTGGATTGATTTCATTGCTGACGAGCAGTCCAGTATTGTCTAAGTAGCTTAGAAGATGAGTAGACTTTCCGCCTGGAGCAGCTGCCAAGTCTAAGACACGACTTCCCTTGGATGGAGCTGTCACTTGAGCAACCATTTGAGCAGCTGGTTCCTGAGAATAAACTAAACCAGTTGCATGGTCGGCAGATTTTCCAGAAATTTTACCGTAATGGCCCCAAGGTGTTTCAGGAATGGCATCAGGAAAGTTTTTCTGTTGCTTTTTCAGAGGGTTGGTACGATAGGCGGACACGGGTTCTTGATCAAATGATGCAAAGAATTCCTCCGCTTCATCTCCAAGGAGCTTATTATATTTTTCTATAAAGTCTGATGGAAATTGCATAGTTTCCTTTCTATCAAAAAACTGGACTAACCAAGAGAACTTTACTGTTCTGATTTGTCCAGTATGGTTTTTGTTTTAAATTAATTTTCTGAGCCCATAATATCCTTGATTTCTTCAAGTCTGTCTTTGGGCACAAGCATCACAGCTTGACGACTAGAATAATCCAGTGGTTCTCCGGTAATGGTCTCAAGGTGATAACCCAATTTTTCTCCCATAATACTTGCTGCGGCATAGTCCCATGGGTAAATAACTGAAAAGTAAGCTAAAATTTGACCAGATAGGACTTTTGACATGCTTAAACCGGCACCACCGTAGACACGAACACCTAAGGTCTTATCAATAAGGTCTTTTAAGCCGTGAAAATTTTTAGCATACATAGCTCCATTGCTAGCGACTAGGCAGCGGTCTAATGGGCGACTTTTATAGGCTGGAAGCAATTTGTCATTGCAATACACATCAAACTGGCCACCACCATAGAAAAGTTGATCAGCCATGACGTTATAAATGAGACCAAATTTTCCTTGCCCATCTTCATAGTAGGCAATCATCACACAAAAATTATCTTGTTGGACAATAAAATTGACCGTTCCATCAATTGGATCCAAGACCCAGACGTTTCCATCCTTGATATTATGCACCAAGCCATTTTCTTCAGCGAAAATATTGTCTGAAGGAAAGGCAGATTTAATACGTGCCACGAGTAAATCTTGTGTTTGTTTATCAATATTAGTGACTAAATCATCAAAAGCTGTCTTTTCTTCGACCGTGATTGTTTTACTTAAACTTTCTTTAATAAAAGCACCAGCTTCTTTGATGATTTCTTTGGCGAAAATCAGTTTATTTTCCAAGTGATACAAATCCTTTATCTTTTGCTTTAGCAGCTTTGACAGCTTGATAGGTTGAAAAACCGCTAGCTTCTTCAAAGGCCTTGTCTAGTTGCTTTTCAGGAGCTTTGCCTGGGACAACGGTTTTAAATGCCTTATAGGCTTGCAAGAGTTGGTCACGGTCAACCTTGCTCTCGTATGCTTTTTCTACCTGACTCAAAAAATGAAGCACTGTGGTGATTTCCTCAGTGCTCCATGATGGATCGAGTGGGTAGGAATAATTTCCTTTAGTCATTGTTACCCTCAATTTCAGCTCGAATGGTCGCTTGGCGCAATTCTTGCTTTCTATAATCACGAGGCAAAAAGGCACGAATTTCATCTTCGTTGAAACCAATTTGCATGCGTTTGGTGTCCATAATGATAGGTCGACGAAGAAGATTTGGGTATTCAGAAATCAATTGAATGAGTTCCTTGATGGTCAAATCATCCACATCGATATTCAGCTTCTGAAAGACTTTTGAACGGGTTGAAATGATATCTTCAGTACCATTTTCCGTGTAAGACAAAATCTTCATTAACTCATCGTGAGTTAATGGGCTCGTGATAATATTGTGTTCGTCAAAAGCAACTTCATGATTGGTCAACCAAGCTCGTGCTTTCCTACAGCTGGTGCAGCTAGGTGATAAAAATAAAGTTACCATGCAAACACCCCTTTCACTTTAACATTCCTAATCATTATACATTATTTGATTAGTTTTGGCTACGCTTTCTTAAAATTTTTCCGCGATTTTTTTATCGGCCTCCAGTTGAGCACATAGTTCGTCTATATTATTGAACTTAATCATATCACGAATATAATCCAGCCAAAAAACTTCAATTGTTTTTCCATAAATATCGCCTTCAAAATCAAAGATATTGGCTTCAAGACGGAGTTCTGTTCCCCCAAAGGTAACGTTTTTACCTAGGCTGGTCATGGAACGATAGCGTTTGCCATCGATCACAACATCGGCTACATAGACACCATCAGCAGGTAGGAATGTTCTGTCGATTGGTGCTAAATTAGCAGTTGGAAAACCAATGGTACGACCACGCGCATCACCATGTACCACGATGCCACGTGTCGAGAATTCGTGGCCAAGAAGTTTATTGGCTTCTTTAACCTTGCCTTCTCGTATCAATTGACGGACACGTGTTGACGAAATCTTTTCACCATCGCTTTGTTGCTCTTCAATGACATGGACATTACCAGAAAAATTGCGGGCTAAATAGTCCGCATCTGTTCGATGGTGTCCAAACTTGTAATCAAAGCCTACAACAACCTCTTGAGCTTTTAAACGCTTAATATAGCGGGCAATGAAATCATCTGAACTCGTTCGGGCAAAATCACTATTGAAATCTGTTAAATAAAGCTGATCTGTTCCATAGGCTTCAAAAAGATCACAACGCCTTTGAGGTGCTGTAATATGCAGAAGGAGATCATCTGTATACCGTTGAAAAGTCAGTTGAGGACTTTCATTAAAGGTAAGGACAGCTACTTCAAGCTGTTTGTCGTCAGCAATCTGGCGCGCCTTATCAAAAAGGACCTTATGACCACGGTGAAGAGCATCGAAATACCCTAAGACAAGGACCGTTTCCTTTTCCTGATGGATATCTTTATAATCATTAATAGAAGTTATTTTCATTGACTTAATACTTTTCTAGGTTTATAAACTTGATTTCGCTTTTCCATGATGGCTAGAACTTTGTCTCCTAAAAAGGCCGCAACTAAGGGTTCTTGGCTATCGATAGTAATAAAGCGACCAAATGAAATTTCTTTAGCATCATCCTCCGTGACTTGAACAGCTGGTAGGTCCTGAACACCAAATTCGATGGGAAGGAGGAAGGATGTATCCCCTGCTTCTACCATTTCTGAAATTTGTGAGAGTGTTAGTGCCTTATCTAAGGTTAGACCAGCTGAGGCTGTTCGACGAAGAGCAGACATATGACTCGCGTAGCCGAGTTTAACACCAAAATCGACAGATAAGGTACGGACATAGGTTCCCTTGCTACAAGCAACACGGAAGGTGAATCTCGCAGTGTCGTTTTCTAGCTCGATGGGTGAGGTACGGACAAATTCGGTAATGGTCACTTGACGTTGTGGACGTTCTACTTCTTCTCCAGCGCGTGCGTACTCATAAAGTTTCTTTCCGTTGACCTTAACTGCTGAATACATAGGGGGAATTTGTGTGATTTCTCCCTCAAAACTGGCCATTGCTTTGTCAACGGCTTCTTCATCAAGCTCTGTTACTGGAGTGGTTTGGACGATTTCTCCACTAGCATCCTCGGTAGTTGTCGAAAAGCCAATGGTAATTTCTCCCTCATAGACTTTCCCTGCTTCAGTCATGTATTCAATAACACGAGTAGCTTTTCCAACCGCTATAGGTAGAACACCAGTCACATCAGGATCGAGAGTACCACCATGTCCGATTTTTTTCTCCTGTAATATTTTGCGTAGTTTAAATACAGCATCATGACTGGTCATTCCAGCCTCTTTTTTTAGATTAATAATTCCTGAAATCATACTTTTAATTATATCAAAAGCAATCCTAAAGAGCTAGGTAGAAACATAAAGAGGCAGAGAGCAAAGTCTCTAACCTCTTGAGTATTATAGTCATAAGCAATTGCAAGACTGCTAGCTTTTTAATCAATGTCTCTTTTAAGATCGCTTTCTAGTTCAAAGAAAGGTTGAATATCTTGCACATACTCTAGGACACCTTGAAAGTCTCCCTTGTCATCTCTAACAGCTGCATAGGTAACATAGACGAATTTTCCTAAACGTTCAGATTTGAACCACATTGGAACTTGGTCACGCTCTCCACTTCTTAGTAATTCAAAGATTTTCTTGACCTTATCAAGCACTTTTGGCGGATGACAAAGTTCAACGTTTCGTCCAATTTGGCTAGGTGTTCGTTTAAAGACCATCTCATTGGCTGGAACATTATCATTATAGTATTGGAAAATATCGTCTTTATTGACGAAAGTAATTTCCAAAGGAAGATGATTGAGGATGAGATTGGCCTGCTCCACAGAAAGATAACCATTGCCAAAAGGTTGCGCTGTTTCTCTATCTACGACAGTTTCAGTTTTTGGTTTTGGGGTGAAGCTGATGGTGAATTGCTCTTCTGGGGTTTCAATAATTCGGGTATTGCCCGTATGTGCGTCAGTGCTCAGACCTGACTGTTCTTGCGATGTTTCCGTATTGTCTTCCTCAAAACGCTCACGCTTAGGTTTCCAGACGGCTGTAGGTTTTATAATTGCATAGCCATAGGCATCACTTTCTTCGGCAATTGAAAGCCAATCATCCTGCGTGAAGGTTTCAAGTAGAATCATAAGTAAGATAGCTTCTTCCTTGAAAATCATAGCTTCAAATTCTTCTGAAAAAGCTTCAAAGGACTTTGAAAATTCCTCTAAATCTCCTTTTGGAAGTTCTTGGAGTTTAGCCTCTGCATCTCGAAAGAGTTTCCGAATGTCATCGTCTACACCCCACATAACTTTTGGCGGAGAATCGTGACCATAACGCTCCATTATTGGAAAGAAGAGCTTTTCTTTACGTGTGTAATGGTTATGAAATTGTCCTAATAAAGACATCTGATGCTTAAGTCCATTGAGCAGGTCAGATTTAAAGTCTTCATTTTCAGGCTTACTGATATTTTCTATGATACGTCGGATACGGAGAATAGCTGAACGTAGGGCTAAATTCTCTTGTTTAAAGACATAGACAGGGTGGCCCTCTTGATCAGCGTCTGCCACTTCCACATCTGCAATAGCACCTTTAAAGAGGTTAGCGTGGACATTACAGAGGCTCATTACGTCTTCAAAGGTAACCCCATCTTCAGATGACATCAATTCATGCTCCATCATAGAGATTTCAAGGGCAGATACTCCCTTGAAGTGTTGATTGAAGCGCTCTTGAACACTCTCGGGACTGGCTCCCTGGTGTAAATCTAGGAGTATTTCTTTGAGTATTTGAATACGATTGTTTTCCATATTAGTCTCCGATGACATCATAACCATTGAATAGTAAGGTTTGCTTGATTTTATCTAGGGGAATATTAGCTAACTTAGAGCCGGCTTTTAGACTGGTCACCTTACCGACAGTATTTAGCATAGCTGGGTTAGACAAGGGCTTAAAACCAAGGTCAATCAGTAAATCCTTAACCTCTGGATGCTCTTTTATGATTGTTGCGACTGGTTGTGATAAATCTATGGTGTTGGTAGTCATAATGACCTCCTAATAACATAATTACTACTACCATTATACACGAGAATAATAAAAAAAGACCAACAAATCCTAGTTTGCTGGCTTTTAGTTAATTTCCAAATAGAGCTTCTGTAACATTATGCTGGATATTTTCCCACTCTTGCTCTGCACGAACCATCTTACGGTGGAAATCTGCACGCCCACGTAGGTAGGCCGCAATTTGGTAATCTTGCTTAACAATCGGTATCTCAGGAATTTTGATGTCCAAGAGGTCAGCTGTCGATAAATTGAGGACAGCCTTTCCCTTATCAGCATAGTCCAAATAGGCACGACCAATATCTGTCTCAAGAAAGAACTTGATGTAAAAACCACGAAGTTTTTCCTTAGGTCGTAATACTGTGATATTTGATGAGGCAACAACTTCACGATTGCCCTGATCTTCGAAAACAGCAACTTTTTGAACAGTTCCCTTAGATGCAATAAGCACATCTCCATCTTCTAAGAGAAAGCGTAAAAGTTTGCGGCGTTCCTCAGAAAATGTTTTTAGGTCATCGTAAGCAATGCCGTTGGGTGTCATATCCGATAGATTAATGACAGCAAATTCGCCAGGTTCTGCCTTAGCAGGAACAGCTTTTCCTTTAAATTGATCGACAACATCGCCTAAACGAACAAGTTTGTCTGTATTAGCTTCGTAATCGATAATCAGTTGAGGTCTTTCTTTTTCAGACATTGAATCTCCTTTTTATATTTTACTATCCGTATTGAGTATTGCTATACAATAATAGCAAGAAGCTAATACTTTTGCAAGTAAAAACTGTAAGAAAGGCAAAATAAAAAAGAGACCGGGGCCCCTTTTATAAGCTTTTAACTGCTGCTACTGCCGCTTCATAGTTTGGATCAGTATTGATATTGTCTAAATATTCGACATAAGTAATCTTGTTGTCAGCGTCTGCCACTAATACTGCACGCGCTAACAAGTGCCATTCTTCAATAAGGACACCATAGTCTTTACCAAAACTATTATCATAGTAGTCAGAGAGCATGATGGCATTTTCAAGGCCCTCAGCACCACACCAACGAGCTTGCGCAAATGGTAGGTCCACTGAAATAGTAATAACGACAGTATCATCTAGTTCTGACAATTCCTTGTTAAAGGTACGCGTTTGAGTTGAACAAATACCAGTATCGATCGATGGAACGATAGAGATAACTTTTTTCTTTCCATTGAATTCTGAAAGTGATTTTTTAGTCAAATCTGTTGCTGTCAAATTAAAGTCACGCAAGGTATTTCCAACTTGAAGTTGTTTGTCTTCTGCTACTGTAACTGGTTTTCCAATAAATGTTGGCATGTTAGTCCTCCAATACTTTTTTACTATTGTACTGCAAATAGAGCAAGAAGCCTAAGCATTTGTTTAGAACTTTTCAAACAGTTGTTTAATTTTTTTCGCAATCACTGTATTAATTGCAGGAATGACTTCATCCGCAAAGTCTTTCAGATAGGGATAATCGCCAACTTGCACACCATATATAGCATGTTTGAAAAGAGAAATATCATTTTGATCATTTCCAAAAGCTACAAAGTCTTTACCAAAGTGGTTTAAAACAGTACTAGCCTTAGTCACACCTTTAAGATTAATGTAGAGACACCTTTCGATATCGTGGTAAGTAAGGTCTAAACATTCCAGTTTGTTTAGATTAAAGATAAGGTCTTCTCGTATATCCTCATGCTCTGCAAGTGGAATAACAGCTTTAATGGGCTTATTAAGTTCTTGGACAGGCAAAATCCTTGCTTTATTTAATGGGTCAACATTTGAAAGGAAAGGAATCTGATCAGGATTTTGTATAGCATAATTAAAGGTATCATCAATAAAATAAGGGAGATTATAGGTATCACAGTAGCTAACAATCGTTCTGAGAGCATGAGAAGGTATTGTGTATTGCGATACTAAACACTCATCTTGAAAGACTTCACCACCGTTTAAGCCAACTACTGTCAGCTTTTTCAATTCTCCCTCCAAAATACTAAGACAGTCTCTGTAAGAGCGCGCTGTTGCAAAAATAATCTCATGACCGTATTTTGGTGCTGTTAAAAGAACCTCTTGTAGTTCTTTTGACATGGTCATACCATCAAAACATAGGGTTCCATCCAAATCAAAAACAAATTTCATTGGGATAGTATAACAAAAAACCAGCTATAGAGCTGGTTTAAATATTTAGTATTGAAATACTTAGATTTCGTCGAGGGCTAGTTTTAAATCTTCAATCAAATCATCTGCGTTTTCCAAACCAACTGAGATACGAATTTGATTTGGAGTGACACCACAAGCTAGCAAATCTGCTTCTGCCAATTGTTGGTGAGTTGTTGTTGCAGGGTGAACTACCAAAGATTTTGCGTCAGCTACATTAGCTAGGTCAGAGAAAATCTCAAGGTTATCAATTACCGTACGCGCCTCATCTTGCCCACCTTTAACATGGAAAGTGAAAATAGAACCTGGTCCTTTAGGGAAGTATTTTTGTGCCAAGTCATAGTAAGGACTTGATGGCAATCCAGGATAGTTCACTTTTTCAACTTTTGGATGATTTTCCAAAAAGTCTACGATTTTTTTCGTATTTTCGACGTGACGTTCTACACGAAGTGAAAGTGTTTCAAGTCCTTGTAAGAGCAAGAAAGCATTGAAAGGTGCCAAAGCAGCCCCTGTGTCACGCAAGAGTTGTGTACGAAGGGCAGTGATAAATGCTGCTGGACCAACATCACGTGTATAGCTGATATTGTGGTAAGATGGGTCTTCGTCAACCAGCTGTGGGAATTTTCCTGAAGCTTCCCAGTCAAATTTACCAGAATCGACGATAAGGCCACCAATAGTTGTTCCATGTCCACCGATAAACTTAGTTGCAGAATGAACCACGATATCTACACCATGGGAGATAACATTGATGAGATATGGAGTTCCAAAAGTATTGTCAGCAACCAATGGAATCTTATGACTGTGAGCAATTTCAGCAATCTTTTCAAAATCAGGAATGTTGATAAGCGGATTACCCAAAGACTCAATCAAGACAAGTTTGGTATTATCTTTGATAGCAGCTTCAATTTCTTCAGGATTGTCAACATCTACAAAAGTTGTTGTGATACCATAGCGTGGAAGAGTTTCTTTTAAGAGATTGAATGTCCCACCATAGAGGGTTGTCGCAGCAACAACATGATCGCCAGCATGTGCCAAGCCGAGGATTGCATAGGTGATTGCAGCCATACCTGAAGCCGTAGCCAAGGCACCAACACCACCTTCGAGGGCTGCAATACGTTCTTCAAGTACTGCTACTGTTGGATTGGTAATACGTGTGTAAATATTACCCGGTTTTCTAAGGGCAAAGAGATCTTCACCTTCTTGAGCATCGTCAAAAACATATGAAGTCGTTTGGTAAATTGGAACCGCACGTGATTTTGTTTCCTTGTCAGGTGTTTGTCCAGCGTGTAATTGTAAGGTTTCAAATGAAAATTCTCGTGACATATGGGTGTCCTCCAAAACAAAAGTTGTCTTCATTCTACACCCAGAAAAGCTAGCTGTCTAATAGAAATTTTTTATCAATGTGATAGGGAGGGCTTATAAAAAGGACCTTTCGGTCCCTTTCTATTTCTTCTCAATAGGTGCTACGCTTGCCAAAACTTTTTTAAGTCCAACTTCTGGGAATTTTATCTTAAGTTCTTGTGTCTTGCCACTTCCAGTTACTTCTAGGACGGTCCCATCTCCCCACTTCTTGTGGTGAGCGATATCTCCGATTTCCCAGTCAGTAGCTGAATTCCCAGACTCTGAAGTCTTACCAAAAGGTAGTCCGCCAGTAGCTTTTGAAAATGGCTGAGCGCCAGTATGTCTTTGAGGTTGTGCATTTGCTTTTCTGGTCTGAAGCGCTTGTTGTAAACTCATGCCTTGACCAAATTGTGTAGGCTCTTCCTTTGTAAAACGAACACCAAATGATGAATTGGCTGGGCGTGCTAGACCTTGATATTGTAATAAATCATCTGAAATTTCACGCAAGAAACGGCTAGGACGATTATAGCTAGTCTTACCAAAAAGCGTACGCGTATTAGCGTTCGTAAGGAAAAGAATCTCTTCAGCACGGGTAATACCTACGTAAGCTAAGCGACGCTCTTCTTCGAGTTCTTCTGGATCTTCTGAGGCACGAGACAAAGGGAAGACCCCCTCTTCCATACCAATAAGAAAGACAACTGGGAATTCAAGTCCTTTAGCAGCATGGAGGGTCATCAAGGTTACTTCTGCTGCTTCCATATCACCATCGTCCGTATCAGCAATTAAAGCTAAATCGTTTAAGAAACGGCCTAAACGGTCAATACCTGTCTCGTCTTCCGTATCATCGGTGTTGGTTTCGTCAAAATTCTTAGTAACAGACATGAACTCTTCGATATTTTCAATGCGTGCTTGACTTTCAAGTGTTTGTTGCATAGAAAGAGCATCCAGATAACCAGACTTATCTAAAACTGTTTCTACAGCTTCAGTGATGCTTAGCCCATCTAGCTGGTCACGTAGGTTCAGAATCATGTTAGCAAAATCGTAAACGCCCTGAGCTGCTTTCCCCTTAATCGGTGACAACATAATATTAGCTGAAGCATCTAGGAGACTCATGTTTTGCTCATAGGCAAAGGTACGAATCTTTTCAAGCGTACCAGGCCCAACTCCACGTTTAGGTTCATTAACCACACGTTCAAAGCTAATATTATCCGCAGGATTGGCAATCAAGTTTAAGTAAGAAATGACATCACGGATTTCTTTACGGCTATAGAACTTGGTACCACCAACCATGGTATAAGGAATATTTGACTTGAGCAAGGCTTCTTCAATAGTACGAGACTGAGCATTGGTACGGTAAAGTACAGCGAAATCCTTGAAGTTCTTACCTTCTTCACGAATGATGTTATCAATAGTTGAAGCAACAAAAACAGCTTCATCACGCTCGTCATTAGCACGGTAATAAACGATTTGTTCACCGTCGTCATTTTGAGTCCAAAGTTTCTTTGGACGGCGGTTTCGGTTGTTCTTGATAACTTCGTTGGCTGCCTGGAGAATCTTCTTGGTTGAACGGTAGTTTTCTTCCAAGAGAACCACCTTGGCTTCAGGATAGTCCTTCTCAAAATCAAGGATGTTCTGCATATCAGCCCCACGCCAACCGTAGATTGATTGGTCCGCATCACCTACGACACAGATATTCTTGAAGCGAGATGCCAAGAGTTTTACCAACTGATACTGAGCATGATTGGTATCTTGGTACTCATCCACGTGAATGTACTGATAACGCTGCTGATAATAGGCGAGGACATCAGGATTTTTGTCAAAGAGACGCAAAGTCATCATAATTAAATCGTCAAAATCCATAGCTTCACTACGACGTAGCTCTTCTTGATAGGCCTTATAACATTTAGCAACAATTTGGGTGTACATATCACCGGCCTGGTGCTCATAGGCCACTTCATCCAATAGATCATTTTTGGCGTTGGAAATCGTCCCTAAGATGGCACGTTCATTCCACTTCTTAGGATCGAGGTTAAGATTCTTGAGAATACGTTTCATCAAAGTACGTTGTTCACCAGGATCTACGATAGTAAAGTTTCGATTGTAGCCAATATGGTCCGCTTCCCGACGAAGAATTCGCACGCACATACTATGGAAGGTCGCAATCAAGGTTTCTGAAGTTGCTGGATTTAAAGCCATGGCACGCTCACGCATCTCACGAGCAGCCTTATTGGTAAAGGTAATGGCTAGGATATTCCAGGGATTAATCATTTTTTCGTCAATGAGGTAGGCAATGCGGTGGGTAAGCACACGCGTCTTCCCAGATCCTGCACCAGCCATAATCAATAAAGGCCCCTCAGTCGTTTGGACGGCTTCAGCCTGTTTGTCATTCATACCAGTTAATAATGGGTTCATCATATTCTCCATTCTCAAAAATAAGCTCTATTATTTTATCATTTTTTGGATGAAAATGCAGATTCTATTCATAATGCATATGAAATAACTTTAGAAAATAATTGTTTGTTTTTATTTGGAAGTACTTTGCTTAAGATTAATGATATTCCTAGATTTTTCTAGCTTTGGAGGAAGACATGCTAAAGAATAATATTCGGATTTTTATACTTTTTATGAAAATTAGTGTTGACACTGTTCGGTTTTTTCGATAAGATAGAATCACAATAAAATAAGAACCGAGTGATGTCATCAGGATGACTGGTGATTGACGGACTTCTGGAGAGATCTTGAAGCAGCCTTAGCTGTAAACAAGACACCGAAGGGGCAAGGGGTAACAACCGAAACTCTCAGGTAAAAGGACAGAAAGCATCGCAAGTTTTTTAACTTGTAGTAATAGCTTTGTATTCTCAGAGGTCTGGTTAAGCCAAACCTCTTTTTTGACGTCTCGGTTAAAGGAGATTGTAAATTTATGTTAGACTTTTTTACTACCATTGATGATTTTGTCTGGGGCCCTCCCCTTCTGGTCCTTCTTGTAGGAACTGGGGTTTACCTTACAATTCGTCTTGGTCTTTTGCAAGTACTTCGTCTTCCTAAAGCTTTTAAACTTATCTTTGCTGAGGATAAAGGGGAAGGTGATATTTCTAGTTTTGCAGCCCTTGCAACGGCTCTAGCTGCAACTGTCGGTACAGGTAACATTGTCGGTGTGGCTACTGCCATCAAAACTGGTGGACCTGGTGCCCTTTTCTGGATGTGGATTGCAGCTTTCTTTGGTATGGCAACCAAATATTCCGAAGGTCTTTTGGCTATTAAATTCCGTACACTTGACGACCAAGGTAATGTCTCTGGTGGTCCAATGTATTACATCACACACGGTTTTTCTGGAAAATGGCAAACAATTGCTAAACCTTTGGCCTACTTCTTTGCCTTTGCAGGTGTGCTTGTTGCATGGTTAGGGATTGGTACCTTCTCTCAAGTTAACTCAATCACCGCTTCACTTCAAAATAGCTTTGACTGGTCACCAAAAATCGTAAGTGTCATTCTTGCTCTTATCACTGCTGCTATCATTTTTGGTGGTATCCAATCTATCTCTAAAGTTTCTGAAAAGGTCGTACCATTTATGGCTGGGCTCTATATCTTAGCAGCTCTTGTGGTTATCTTTACTAACTTTAATCAACTTCTTCCAGTCCTTGAAATGGTCTTCCAATCTGCCTTTACTGGTAAAGCAGCCGTGGGTGGTTTTGCTGGTGCGACAGTCATGGTTGCAATGCGACTTGGTATTGCGCGTGGTGTCTTCTCAAATGAGTCAGGTCTTGGATCAGCTCCTATCGCTGCAGCTGCTGCTAAGACCGAAGAACCAGTTGAACAAGGTTTGATTTCAATGACAGGTACTTTCATTGATACGATTATCATCTGTACGCTTACTGGTCTTGCCATCCTTGTAACGGGTCAATGGTCAGGTAGCCTAGAAGGTGCCCCAATGACACAAGCAGCCTTCTCTTCTGTTTTTGGTACATTTGGTGAAATTGCCTTGACACTTTCTTTGGTTCTCTTTGCCTTTACAACAATCTTGGGTTGGTCTTACTACGGTGAACGTTGTTTCGAATTCATTTTCAAATCAACTAAATTCCTTCCACTCTACCGCCTCATTTTTGTGGTTATGGTTGCTCTTGGTGGTTACCTCACACTTGATGTTGTTTGGAAAATTGCGGATATCGTAAACGGTTTGATGGCTTTGCCTAACTTGGTTGCCCTCCTAGTCCTATCACCAATTATCATCAAAGAAACCAAATCATACTTTGAACGCCACAAATAAACTAAAGAGCTTTGGCTCTTTTTTCTTGGCTTTGTCGGCACCAATCCTTGCGACTACTGCTCTTTTGCGTTACAATGAAATTAAATCATTTTATAACTTGTAAAGAATAAATCCAAAGGAATTACTATGTCAATTACCAAAGAATTTGATACGATTACTGCCATCTCAACACCTTTAGGTGAAGGTGCTATCGGTATTGTTCGCTTATCTGGAACTGATGCTGTTACGATTGCTAATAAGGTTTTCAAAGGAAAAAATTTAGAAACGGTCGCTTCACATACTATCAATTACGGTCATATCGTGGAAAATGATGAAACCATTGATGAAGTCATGGTTAGTGTTATGCGTGCACCAAAGACCTTTACACGTGAGGATGTCGTAGAAATCAACACACATGGCGGTGTCGCTGTAACTAATGAAATTCTTCAACTCCTTATCCGTTCTGGTGCTCGTATGGCCGAACCTGGAGAATTTACCAAACGTGCCTTCTTGAATGGTCGTGTGGACTTGACCCAGGCCGAAGCTGTCATGGATTTGATTCGTGCTAAGACTGATAAGGCTATGGCCGTTGCCGTCTCTCAACTTGATGGGTCGCTCAAGGATCTCATTAACAACACTCGCCAAGAAATCCTTAACACTTTGGCTCAAGTCGAAGTTAATATTGATTACCCAGAGTATGATGATGTTGAGGAGGTTACCACAAATCTTGTCCGTGAAAAGACTCAAGAGTTCCAGGCACTCTTGGAAAATCTTCTGGCTACTGCTAAACGAGGAAAAATTCTACGAGAAGGTCTTTCAACGGCAATCATTGGTCGTCCAAATGTCGGCAAATCTAGTCTTCTTAACAATCTACTACGTGAGGAGAAGGCAATCGTTACAGACATTGAGGGTACAACACGTGATGTCATTGAAGAATACGTTAATATCAAAGGTGTTCCTCTTAAGTTGATTGATACGGCTGGTATCCGTGACACAGACGATGTTGTTGAAAAGATTGGTGTGGAGCGTTCTAAGAAAGCTCTCGAAGAGGCTGACTTGGTTCTTCTTGTCCTTAATAGTTCTGAACCATTGACTGAGCAGGATCGTACATTACTCGAAATCAGCCAAAACAGCAATCGCATAATTCTCCTGAATAAAACAGACCTTCCTCAAGCAATCCAAATGGAAGAGCTTCCTGACGATGTCATTTCGATTTCAGTCCTCAAGAATGAAAACATCGACAAAATTGAAGACCGCATCAATCAACTCTTCTTTGATAATGCTGGTTTAGTAGAGAAAGATGCTACTTATCTCTCAAATGCCCGTCACATTTCACTCATTGAAAAGGCACTCGAAAGCCTTGAAGCAGTCAATCAAGGTCTTGAACTAGGTATGCCTGTTGACCTGTTACAAGTTGATATGACACGTACTTGGGAGATTCTTGGTGAAATTACTGGTGATGCTGCTCCAGATGAACTGATTACTCAACTATTTAGTCAGTTCTGTCTAGGAAAATAAACATAACTAAATTTATGTAAAAAGATGCTTTGTCATCTTTTTTTGTTCATAATATAAATACAGAAATATATTTATGTAAACAATGACCTATCAATATCATAAAACGATTTACTCATGCTTTTTAAGAAAGAAAATGCTATCATGGTACTATCCTATGATTTTGAAAGGTTTACGATGGGTCAAACAGCTACTGATACTGATTTTAAACATTTGATAGATTTTGACGATAACCTGCTTCCATTTCGACTGACGGAAACCAAGGTTGAAAATGGACGCCCTGATATTCTTTTCCATTGGCATCCTGAGCTTGAGATTCAGTATGTTTATGAGGGGACAGCTCGTTATCACATTGATTATGACTATTTTGACAGTCAAGCTGGAGATATCTTTTTAATTCGTCCGAATGGCCTTCATTCGATTCACCCAGTAGATAATCAGCCTCATCATACGGACACCCTACATTTTCATTTGGATATGTTGGGGCAGTCGCTGGTGGACCCGCTTAGTCTACGCTACCTACAGCCTTTACAGAATTCTAATTTCAAGTTTAAACAATGCCTGAGTCCGTCAGACGAGGGGTATAGGGAAATCAAAGCTCTCCTCTTTGACATTTTTAAAATGATTCGTCAGAAAGATCGTCACTATGAACTCCTTCTCAAGTCAAAACTAGAAGAATTAATTTACCTCCTCTACTTCTATCGTTTGGTAGAGCGCAAAACTTCTGATGATCATTATCGTAAGAATGAAAAGATTCGGGAAATCATTGATTATATTAATCAACATTATGCCGAAAATCTGACTATTGAAAAGTTATCAGAGCTTATGGGGTATAGTAAGACTCACTTTATGACGATTTTTAAGCAACATACAGGTACCTCTTGTACAGAATTTATCATTCAAGCAAGACTCAATGCTGCTTGCGAGGAGCTTCGTAATAGCGTTAAACCAGTTTTGGAAATTGCTACTAATGTTGGTTTTAATAACCTATCCAATTTTAACCGCCAATTTAAACACTATTACGACCAAACACCAAGCCAGTATCGTAAGACACATAGTAACAAGAAGAAAACAAAAAAAAGTTAGCCAAATGGTTAACTCTTTTTTTATCTGCAAACTTCTTAGTATTTCTCTTTACCTTTGTGTTTTCCACTGAGTCCAAAGAGAGTTAGCAACATACCAAGTCCAAGGAGACCTGCGTGTGAGCCCTTGTCACCTGTTGTAGGAAGAACTTCAGTTTGAGCAGAAGCTTCTGCCACTTTTTCTGTTTCTTTAAGTGCTTCGTTTCTTGTTGAAACGAAGAATACTTTACCATTAGGTGTCGTTACTACTTTAGATACAACTGGTTTAGTTGTTTTAAGGTCTTCAGCAAGGCTAGATGGCGTAACAGGACTCAATGGATTAAGTGTAGGGTCTGCTGCATTTTCTTTTTTGTTCAAGGCAGCAAAATCAGCACTTGAAATAGAAATGGTACGTGAGTTTGGATTGATAACGGCATACTTAGAAAGGTCTGCACGTGTCAAGTAATCAGCAAAGACTGTGTCCATTGAAGGACCTTCTTCACGAGGACCACCTAGCATAGTGAAGCCATCACCACCAGCAGCCAAGAAGTCGTTGGTTACAAGATAGTAAGTTTCGTTAGTGTTAAGTGGTTTATAGACACCAGTTTCTGGGTCCAAAATGTCAATTGACAAGATACGTTTTTCAGCTGGAAGAGTTGTGTCATAGTAAACACGAGCTCCTGAGACTTGAAGGAAACCACCAGATGGTTCAAGAAGAGGTTGACCATTTTCATCTAGAACAGTTTTACCACTTTCGTCAACTTGGAGAATAGAACCAAGAGATTTGACAAACATATCATGGATATTTTGACCTGTTACTTGAATTTGAGCAACTGAGTTACCAAATGGAAGAACGGCAATGATATCACCTTTAGTGATTGGTTTGTCTTTGGCAATTGTTTCACGAAGACCACCACCATTTGTTACGGCAAGGTTAGACTTGTGTGTGAAAGCTGATTGTCCGTAATCTAAGAGAGCATCTGCGACCACATTACCAAGATTCGTTTCGCGAACACGAACGTCCATACGGTCACCGCTAAGTTTAACAGGGCTATTTTCAATTACGACTTTCGAAGAATCCGCCTTGTACTTAGCTTGGATATCATCGATCATAGCTTTAACTGTTGGGTTAACTTGATAATTCTTTTTAGCTTCGTCGTGTGAGATCACGCCATGTGACAAGACACGGTCAGAATTATAAACGACGCGACCAACATTGTTAAGGTAGCTACCAGTTTGGTTGTAAGTAACGTTATCGCCGTATGTCGCTGTGTGGAGAGTGTGTGAGTGACCATCAAGGACAAGAACACGTTTTCCTTTCAGAGGTGCATAGTTTGAAAGAGCTTCTGCCAAAGTTGATCCACGCCATTCAACTGGAGTTGTTGTATCAATACCCAAGTGACTAAGGACAACATAAGTCTTGTATTCCTTACCTTCGGCACGGGCATTTGATTCCACTTGGTCAACAACAGCTTTAACCTCAGTAATAGGATCGGTGAAAGAGACACCAGGAATGTTACGAGGGTGTGTCTTAGTAGCTGTCTCAGGTGTAGTGACACCAATAACAACTACTTCATCTCCATCAACACCAGGTGTTTTGTCAACGATTGTAGATGGTTGGAAAAGACGGACGCCATCTACATATACGTTAGATGTGATGATTGGGAAATTGATTTGTTTGCTCAAACGACGCAATTGGTCAAGACCAAAGTCAAACTCATGGTTACCCACTGTCATGGCATCAAAACCAACAGCATTCATGACGCTTGCCATGTCTTCACCTTTAGAACTGTTTGAGATTGGAAGTCCTTGGAATGAGTCCCCGGAGTCAAAGACAAGGGTTGTTCCTTTTGAACGAGAATCATTTACGATACCAGACAAAAGGGCATCACCAATAACTCCGTTACGATCATCTTCAACCATACGACCGTGAACATCGTTGGTGTGAAGGACAGTTACAGTGTCGTTGCTGGCACTTGTGCTAGCATTTGTCACGACTTCTGTTGTAGGAGTTGCGGCTGCAGTTGCTGTTTCACTTGCTGTAGCAGCAGGTGTTTCGCTTGTTTCAGCTGTTGAAGCAGTAACAACTGATGTTGAACTAGCTACTGGTGATGCAGACTCGCTAGATGCAGTTGTTGCTACAGTAGATGTCGCATTGGTAGTTGCCTCTGTAGCTACTACTTCAGTGCTTGGTGCTGTTACAGCTGCATGAGTTTCTACCTCGTCTGCTTGGACAGCATTTGCCAAGATGGCAGTTGAGACAAGTAGGGTTGATAGGGTCGTTGCAACGACTGTTTTCTTCTTCATTCCAAAATACCTTTCTGATTGTTAAATCGTTTTTATTATACCACATTTATAAGATTAGAATTAAATAAATTTCAATGTTTTATTAGATAATAAAACAATTTTTTAATAATCAATAGGTAGCTAAACGTTTTTCAAGATAGCCTTGAAGCAGTTCAAAAGTAAAGCTCAAAGTCCAGTAAATAAGGGCGATTAGGATATACATAGACATGTAGTCATACTCACGCCCACCGATAATCTTAGCATTTTGGAAAATGTCAGGCACTGTAATCATAGCCGCCAACGAGGAACTCTTTACCATGTCAATGATGACATTACCAAGAGGTGCTACTGCTATACGCATGGCCTGAGGTAAGATAATTCGACGGATAATAGACTTCTGAGGAAGACCAAGAGAGCGAGCTGCTTCCCACTGCCCCTTATCTACGGCAGCTATGGATGAACGAAAAATCTCTGCCATATAAGCGGCACTAACACAGGAGAAACCAATAAAGGCACAAAGAAGGGCGGGCAGCTGAACACCAACGTAAGGCAGACCAAAGTAAAGAATGAAGAGCACGACCAACATAGGGACTCCACGCATGATGGAAATATAAACACGGGCAGGATACTTCAACCAAGGCTTTTGCGACATCCGCATAAAGGCAAGGATGATGGCAAATACATTCCCTACCATAAAGCTTAAAAGGGAAATCCCCAAAGTATAGGGCAAACCTGATAGGACATAGGGAATGCTTTTTAGAATCAGTGAAAAATCAATAATCATAAGTCTATCTTTCTAAACATTTCTTTAGCAAATAAGCGACCCAATCGGATCGCTCATATTATTCAACATCAGAGATGTCAATCTCAGTGTAGTCAACTTTCGTTTTCTTTGTAACGTCTTGACCAGCAAAGAACTTCTCTGAAATCTTGGTAAGGGTACCATCTTTCTTCATATCTTTGATAGCTTTGTTGACTTTTTCTTGAAGGGTTTTATTCTTCAATGAGAAAGTAAAGCTTGTTGAGTAAGGGTTACTGTAGATACCATCGTTGATCTTAACAGGGTACTTATCTTTGATAGCGGCTACTGCCATCTTTTGCAAGTAGTAATCGTTGACGATAACGTCTGTACGACCATTTACCAAATCTTGCATGTAAACGTCATTGGTAACATTATCATACACGACAAGTTCAGCACCCATTTTTTTGGCAATCTTCATGTACTTAGTACTTGCAGCACCTGCTGCTTTCTTGCCTTTGAGGTCCTTCCATGAAGAAATTCCTGAGTTATCTGATTCACGAACTACCATGGATGTAAATGAATACTTATATGGTTCAGAACGCAAGAATTTTTTAACGTTCTTATTGTCATCTTCGAGTGAGTAGTTAGCGATATCGACTTGACCACTATTTACAGCGGTAAGCATGCCATCCACGCCCATCTCCGTGAAGTCAATTTTCAACTTAAGACGTTTTCCAACTTCTTTGAGAATCTCAACGTCATAACCAGTCAAATTGTTCTTATCATCGTGGTAGCTTTGTGGGTAAAGAGTTCCAGCAGTCGCAACCTTGATGCTTCCACGTTTCTCAATCTTTTCCCAGTTCTTCTCACCTGTACTCTGTGACGAGCAGGCAACCAAAAAGACCGCAGCCAAAATTAGGCTAAATACGGCGAAAAATCTCTTTTTCATCTATGTGTCTCTCCTTAAAAAATGAAGTTAAGTTAAAAACTTATAATCTTAGCCTACACTATTTGAAAGGGTTTCACAAAATATTGAACCGGAAATGAGAATGTCTAGCTAAAAAACGAACGTTCTTCCATCTGTTGGGCCAAGTGTAAGAGGAGGTCCTCTCTTCCCTTAGCAGCTGTTAATTGAACACCGAGTGAAAGACCCTGCTCGTCCCGATAGACAGGTAAAGAAATCGATGGTTGTCCCGTTAGATTAGCTTGTTGCGTGAAAGGTGTCCAATCTAAGCTATCCGCAAACATTTCCCAAATAAGTTCCTGTTGCTTTGGCCAGTCAAAATCAGCCATATGTTTGAGTTGATTTTGTAAGTTTTCAGAGAGGGCAAACTGTCCATGCTTAGGTGCCACATCAGCAACTGTTGGTGTCAGAAGAATATCGTAAGACTCATGAAATTTCGCCATCTGATGGCTATACTGATCCCACTGGGCAAGGATTTTAGAGTAAATTTTAGCAGGAATCTTTTGCCCAGATTGGAAAATAGCCCAAGTCATCAACTCCATATCTTCAAAGGTCATCTTCCGTCCCAAACCAGCCTCTATGGAATCAAACATGGCTGCTGTCTCCACACTATTCATGATGTAATAAGACTGCATGGCTTCAATCCCATTCAAGGGCTGATCGCTGATTTCATGCACATGATGTCCTAGACTTTCCAAGGCTCTAGCAGCCTTTTTTGTCGCCGCAATAGCAGATTCAGACACCTTACCACCAATAGGAGAGAGAGTCGAAAAAGCAATCTTCAAAGGTCTAACTGCTTCTTCTAAAGACACTTTGCTAAGCTTCGGTATAATAAAGGGACTTTCCATCTGACACGTCTGCATGTGATGGAGCAAGCGTTTTGTATCGCGTACAGTCTTAGTCAAAGCAAACTGGACAGAGGCTCCCTGCCATCCGCGGAAAGAACTAGGACCGACAGGAATCCGTCCTCTTGTAGGCTTAAGACCAATTAGGCCGTTAAAGGAGGCTGGAATACGAATAGAGCCTCCACCGTCACTAGCTGGTGCCAAGGGAGAAATGCCAGAACTCACAAGAGCTGCCGCACCACCACTTGAGCCACCAGCATTACGTGTCAGATCGTCGGGCAGGTTAACAGGACCATGAATCTGAGCATCACTGATATTTTTGAATCCAAACTCAGGAGTGCTAGAACGCCCTAAAATAATGAAGCCCAATTCCTCAAGTTTCTTAACATAATTATCGCTTTCCTTAGCACGATAACTTGTAAATAGTAGAGAACCTGCAGTTGAAGGCTCACCAGCTTGCTCCTGCCCCAAATCCTTTAGGAAAATTGGAACTCCAGCAAAAGGTTTCTCTGAAAAGTCTCTAGTTTCTGCTTCTTTCAATGCTTTCTCGTAGCGTTGACTGACGATAGCATTTATCTTAGGATTCGTTCTCTCCGATTCACGAATGGTAGCCTCCACTAGTTCTCGGGGACTGACCGTCTTATTTTGCACGGCTTGAGCCATTGCTGTTGCATCTGACCACTCATTAATTGTCATCTTATACTCTCCCTGCTTATCTTTTCCTAAATTATACTAAAAAAAGCGAAACGCCTGAAACGTTCCGCCTTAAATCATGATAATTAGTCTTGCCAAGTTTCTTGATTTTCTTTAAATTTCTTCAAAAGTTGAAGTCCATCTGCTGTGATGTAGCCTTGAACTTTAGCGACTTTGATCAACTCAGTGTAGTTTGAAAGAGTGACCAATTTCACACCAGCATCCGCAAAGTTTTTCTCAGCTTTTGGCAATTCGTAAGTGAAGATAGCCACAACACCGATAACATCAGCCCCTTCACGCTCTGCAGCTGCTACAGCATCAAGTACTGAACCACCAGTTGAAATCAAGTCTTCAACAACAACCATTTTTTCGCCTTTAACCACACGACCTTCGATTTGGTTACCAGCACCATGATCTTTTGGTTTGCTACGGATGTAGGCAAATGGAAGGTTCATCTTGTCAGCGATAATCGCACCGTGAGGAATACCCGCAGTTGCAGTACCAGCAATCACTTCTACTTCAGGAAATTCTTCCTTAATTTTTTCCACAAAACCATTTTCGATAAGTGTACGAGTTTCTGGGTAAGACAAAGTAATACGGTTGTCTGTGTAGATTGGTGATTTGATTCCTGATGCCCATGTAAATGGTTCTTCAGGTTTAAGGTAAACAGCCTTGATATCGAGCAAGTCAGATGCGATTTGTGATGCTAATGTCATAATTATTATCCTCCGTAAAGCGTTTTCTATTCTTTATTATAACCTAATTCCATCTATTTTCCTATGAAATAAGGTCTTTTTGAAAATTTATTGACCGTTCCATTGGGCCTTGATGTCGTGATAAGCTGCTACTGGATCATCAGCTTGTGTAATTGGACGACCAACAACAATGTAATCTGAACCAATTTGACGCGCATCAGCAGGTGTCATGACACGTTTTTGGTCACCAACCGCTGCTCCTGCTGGACGAATACCAGGTGTCAAACAAACGAAATCTTCATTCGTCGCTTCTTTGATTTTTGCTACTTCGTGTGCTGAGCAGACAACACCATCAAGACCTGCTTCAGCAGTCTTCTTAGCATAATGAACCACTGATTCTTGAAGTGTGGTTTGGATATTTTGGAAATCACGCATCTGCTCTTCAGAGGTAGAGGTCAACTGAGTTACAGCAATCAAGATTGGACCATCACCCAAGCCTTCACGCGCAGCCTTCATCATTTCCACACCACCAGCCGCATGCACATTGGTCATATCAACGCCAAGGTTAGACAAGACACGCATAGCTGATTTCACAGTATTTGGAATATCGTGAAGCTTAAGGTCAAGGAAAACACTATGACCAAGCTCTTTAACGTAGCGCACAATCTCAGGCCCAGCCGCATAGTAAAGTTCCATACCAATTTTCACATAGAGCTTTTCACCAGCGGGAAACTTAGCAAGGAAAGCCTTCACATCCTCAAAGGTCGGGAAATCAAGGGCAATAACAGGACGATTTTCTCTCATTTCTTATATCCTTTCACACAAAAAACCTCCGCCAGTCAGCGAAGGTTGCACGAAAATAGGGCAGTCCCTACCCTTTAGTGATGCCGTAGCATCTCAGTACACCTTTCTCGCCTCTCTGGACTCGATTAAAGGTTCAGTTCAATTTGTTCTATTATAGCGCTTTTATAAGGGAATGTCAAAGGGAGATGAAAGTAATTATACCTTTGTTGAACTCCTTAACAATGCTATTTTTATTCTATTTCCCCAACAAGTCTGTTCGAACTTCCTCACGTAAGTCTTCAAGTGTTGTGATGCCGTACTTGTCCATGACTTCAGGGAGGCGGTCGATGATTTTAGGGCAGGCATAGGGATCTGCAAAGTTGGCCGTTCCGACACCGATGGCTGAAGCACCAGCGATAAACATTTCGATAGCCGCTTCGGCACTATCCACGCCACCCATACCGATGATTGGGAGGTCTGATGCTAGAGCAACTTGGCGGATAAGCTTAAGGGCTACTGGGAAGACAGCTGGGCCTGACATACCACCTTGGCCATTGGCAATGATAGGTTTGCGAGTAGCCAAGTCATAGCGTGTACCAACCAAGGTGTTAATCATGGTGAAACCAGTCGCACCGGCATCTTCGACTGCCTTGGCGACACTTGTGATATCAGCCACGCTCGGTGTCAGTTTGACATAGACGGGCACATCAGAGTGAGAGACGCTGGCTTTTACTGCCGCATAGGCAAGCTCTGGAACTTGTCCAATGAGAAGGCCGTTATTACCATGGTCTACGTTTGGACAGGAGATATTGAGCTCGATAGCCTTGACGTTGCTAGCTTTGGAAATCTTGTGAGAAACTTCCGCATATTCTTCGTTTGAAAATCCAGCCACATTGGCAATGATTGGAAGCTCTGGATAATGCTCTTGCAACCAAGGGAGTTTTTCAGACAAGACAGCATCAACACCTGGATTTTGCAAGCCAATGGCATTAAGCATGCCTGATGGTGTCTCAGCCACACGGGGTGTTGGATTCCCAAAACGAGGGTTGGCAGTCGTTGCCTTAATCATAATTGACCCTAGTTTGTCCAAATCATAATACTTGGCATACTCTTGACCAAAACCGAAGCAACCTGAAGCTGGGATAATAGGATTTTTCAAATCAAGCCCTGGAAGGCTAATAGCTAAACGATTTTCTGATTTAATCTCTGACATGGTAACCTCCTAGACGATGACTTTTCCAGTAGGGAAGACTGGCCCTTCCTCGCAAACACGAAGATTTTTGGCGTCCGACTCTCCTTTAACGTGAACCACACAGGCATAGCAAGCACCCATACCACAAGCCATGCGAGCTTCCATAGAAACATAGGCGTGAGGGTGATTTTCAAACTTACTATCGACATATTTAAGCATGCCTGGGGCTCCGCAACTGTATACGGCATCTGGAGTCCAGTCGAAACCATCAATAACTGTCGAAACGTAACCCTTGATACCGTATGAACCGTCATCGGTCGTCACATAGACATCACCACAAGCCCTGAGTTTATCCTCCAAGATGACGGCATCCTTATTGGCAAAACCAATGACTGATATAACTTCAACTCCCTTAGCCTTCAACTGCTTGGCCGTCTCAACCAAAGGCGGCACACCGATTCCTCCACCAACGAGGAGGGCTTTTTGCCCAGCCTCAATAACGGAAATATCAAAGCCATTTCCTTGAGGACCCATGGTATCAATAGTTTGACCGGCTACCATCTTAGAAAGGATAGCTGTTCCCTCGCGTTCCACTCGATAGACAATGGTTGCCTCTTTCTTGTCATAGTCAATCTCTGAAATGGAAATTGGACGACGAAGGAGCTTGCTTGGGTCTGGTACCTTAAGATGAACGAACTGTCCAACCTGCATATCTGCAACCATCTCTCCCTTAAGCACCATCTCGAAAATACGAGGTGCAATCTCACGCTGACTCACAATGGTTAAATCTTCAACTAAAATCATGACAACCCTTTCTAAATTACAAAATGTCATCAAAAAAACCTCGCCACATGGCAAGGTCGCACAAAAAATCTCAGGAGAACCCTGTTTTTTCACCTGTCCGACCTTTTAAGCCTCTCTGGACTCATTTAAAGGTTATTTTGTCATTATTATAACCGTTTTCATAACAGATGTCAAAGGAGAAAAGAAAAAACCAAAGCTCTAAAAACTAAGCTAAGGTCTCTCCAGCCTATAACTAGGCCCTCTGTTTGATACGTTCTCAATCATCTCATAGGGTAACATAAATTGTCAATATTCCTAACAAGGAGTGTTAGAATTATCAAACAACGGCCTTAAAATAAGACTATTGGAACAATCTGTCGTAAACCATAGTATGAGACAACTGCTGACCATCGCCACCCAACAGATCGACCAAGGTATAAGCAAAGGCTAGGGCTGTTCCGGCACCACGGCTTGTGATAATATTGCCATCAACGACCACCAAATCAGTTTGATGCTCGCCAGATGCAATTTGTTCTTCAACACCTGGGAAACATGTGAATTTGCGACCTTCAAGAAGACCAGCACGTTCGAGAACAATTGGTGCCGCACAAATAGCAGCAACATATTTTCCAGCTTTTGCAGCCTCTTGAAGAGAGGCGATCAAGGTCTGGTTGTCGCGTAAGTTAGTTGAGCCAGGCATGCCTCCAGGAAGAACAACCAAGTCATAATCCGCAAAATTACCATCAAATACACCATCCATAGCGACTTGAATCCCATGTGAGCCAGTTACTGACGCACTTTCAAGTCCAAGCATGCTACAGTCAAATCCTGCTCGGCGGAAGACATCCACTGGGCTCAAGGCTTCGATTTCTTCAAATCCTTCCGCAAATACTACTGCTACTTTTGTCATGATATACCTCCAATTGACTTATCACATGATTCTATTACGCCTTAAATTATAGCAGTTTTAGAAGCAGGAAACAAACCATAAAAATGGCTCTTGAGCATGAAAAAAAGACAGCACAAGGACTGTCTTTGTCATTTTATCTAAACAAACTTGCTAGGATCCACAAGAGATAAATATGAGCTGGGTAGAAAATATAGAAGAAATTCTTGTTACCACTACCACGCTTACCATTATAAAAATACATAGGAATCGCAGCAAAAATCATCATCCATTGCACACCCGTCGGATCAAAGAGATGGGCAATCACTGAAATAACAGCTAAGACAATGATTTGAGCCATGCGATTGGTACGGAAAATATAGAATAGTAAACCAAGAATAACCATCACAAAGCCACCCTCAACCATGATAACACTTGGTACCAGAGACAAGAGAAAAGCCACACTATGAGCAACAAATGGATTTCCGTTAGGTGTTTCAAAAATCCCCCCTAGTACAGCAACTGGAATTGCTGAAAGTATTGGCAAGAGAAAGACACCCATCCCCTGAATCAATTCCCTATAAGACTTGTCACGAAGTCCCTTAAACAACAAATCCCAAGAGTAAATAAAAATCCCGGTGATAAAGAAGGTTGAAAAGGCATTGTTGGTTAAACCGATACTACCATTATGAAAAATACTACCAATGATGGCGTTGCCAATGATCATAAACCAACTCATGTAAAGCAGACGCCTGAGAAAAGCCATACGATCGTGTGTGTAGTGAAAACTATCAGCAGCAAGAAAGAGGAAAATTGGGAAAGACAGACGTCCCAACATCGTCAACCATATAGGTGCCCCCATACTCCCGAACATCTGATAGATTTGGTCCAAAAACATAAGTGCAACAGCTAGGTATTTCAAATTAGTCGCATTGCTAATCTTTTTTAAATCGTTCATTTAATGCTCCTTTAATTTTCAGCATATTAAATGATACCACAAGTCAGATATAAATTCAAAGGTATTCATTATAATCTAAGACATAACTTTTAACTGTTTTAGCGTAACAATTTTTGTAATAAAGAATGGTCCATAATAATAACAAACTCAATTCCGACTACCCATCCAAAGCATTTTTACTCTCTTTGTGCTATAATAGTTAGGCAATATTTACGTTCATAACGTATGCAAATTATTTAAAAATAACTAACAAAGTTCATAAACTCTTCAAGTTTTTGAAATAACTTTTTTGCGAGCAGAGCGAGCAATTAACCGAGACTTTCCGCCGTGTTAAAAGCGCCTGAAACTAAAAGGTTTCAGGCGCTCGGAATTTTTGAGAGTAAAACAGTTCGGGGAACTATTTTAGCCTGAGCCTAAAAATGAAAAAGCGAAGGGGCTCAAAAACAATTGAACACGGGCTGCGGATTGTGTCAAAAAGACAAGTTCTCCTAGAATCTAAAGATTCTGCGTCAAACTTTCTTTTTTGACTATATCCGCAGACGCCCTTTGTATCTTTATTAGTCATGGAACTTTGTAAAAGTTCGCTGACGTCCGCCAACACCTAAGGAAAGTTTCACAGAAAATTTTATTTTTTAAATAAAACAATTATTATCACTAACAAGAAAGGAAGTACATCATGTCTTTTGACGGCTTTTTTCTTCATCATATGACGGCTGAGTTGCGTGAGCAGGTTCTCTACGGACGTATTCAGAAGGTTAATCAGCCTTTTGAGCGTGAGTTGGTCTTGACCATTCGTAACAATCGTCAGAATTACAAGCTTCTGCTTTCAGCTCACCCTGTTTTTGGACGTATTCAAACGACCAAGGCTGACTTGCCAAATCCACAGAATCCAAACACCTATACCATGATTATGCGGAAATACCTTCAGGGATCGGTTATCGAGGATATCCAGCAACTGGAAAACGACCGTGTCCTTGAGATTTCCGTCTCTAATAAAAATGAAATCGGTGATAGCGTTAAGGTTACTCTTGTTATGGAAATCATGGGGAAACACTCCAACATTATCCTGATTGACAAGAACGAGAGCAAAATCATTGAGTCTATCAAGCATGTTGGTTTCTCACAAAATAGTTACCGTACTATTCTGCCTGGGTCTACCTATATTGCTCCTCCTAAGACGGACGCCAAGAATCCTTTCGACATTCCAGACGAAAAACTCTTTGAGATCCTACAGACTGAGGATTTGTCAGCTAGAAACCTTCAAAAACTTTTCCAAGGTTTGGGGCGTGACACGGCCAATGAATTATCAGCCTTACTTGAGACTGATAAGCTCAAGAATTTCCGTGCCTTCTTCAATCGTGAAGTAGAGCCAAACTTAACGGCTAAGGCATTTTCAGCTATAAGATTCTCTGATAGTCAGGACCAACCTGAGTTTGAAACCTTGTCAGCCCTTTTAGACTACTACTACTTGGACAAGGCGGCGCGTGACCGTGTGGCTCAACAGGCTAGTGATTTGATTCACCGCGTGCAAAATGAACTGGAAAAAAACAAGAAAAAGCTTGTTAAACAGGAAAAAGAGCTTGCGGCGACCGAAAATGCTGAGGAGTTCCGTCAAAAAGGGGAACTTTTGACCACCTATCTTAGCATGGTACCAAATGACAAGGATAGTGTCGAGCTAGACAACTACTACACTGGTGAAAAGATTACGATTCCTCTAAATGTGGCTCTAACGCCTAACCAAAATGCTCAGCGTTACTTCAAGAAATACCAGAAACTCAAGGAAGCTGTTAAGCACTTAACTGGTTTGATTGAGGAAACCAAGCAAACCATTGACTATTTGGAGAGTGTCGAGTTCAGTCTTTCTCAAGCCAACATGGATGAAATCGAGGATATTCGTGAGGAGCTTGTTCAGGCTGGCTTTATGAAGCGTCGTTCAACTGACAAGCGCCACAAACGTAAGAAACCTGAACAGTATCTAGCTTCTGATGGTAAGACCATTATCATGGTTGGTCGTAACAACCTGCAAAATGAGGAGTTGACCTTCAAGATGGCTAAAAAGGGTGAGCTATGGTTCCACGCCAAGGATATTCCAGGGAGTCACGTGGTTATCAAGGACAATCTTAACCCTACTGATGAGGTCAAAACAGATGCAGCTGAATTGGCAGCCTACTACTCTAAGGCACGTCTGTCAAACTTGGTTCAAGTCGATATGATTGATGTTAAGAAACTCAACAAACCAACGGCTGGTAAGCCTGGATTTGTAACTTATACGGGACAAAAGACCTTACGTGTCACACCGACTGAAGAAAAAATTGATAGTATGCGGATGAAATAAATTATCATTCTAACAACCACTGGTTAATGACTAGTGGTTGTTAACGCTTGTTTAACTGTAATGAAAAAAAGGAACTTAGTAGGTTCCTTTTTTTCATTATATTAGTAATTTATTTTATATTTATTATTCAATACCTATTCTTGTGATAATCTTGAATATTTTTTGTAAACTTAAAATTTTTATAAAATCCAATCACACTACCTATTGTAAAACACAGAAAAATAAATGAAATCACCCATATTATTGAGTCTGAAGAAGCATCATTAGTTAATGGAACAGTAATTAAATACACAAGAAGTGCTATTGGTAAAAATGATGAAGTAACAGAAGCATTTTTGATACGTTTGTTGTCTTCAATACTGTTAATATCTACAAACCAGCCTATAGGAAGAAAACGCATCCAATATTTAAACTTTTGAGCTTCAGACTGGCTAACTTTTTCTGCGAACAAGTTTGTTATAACTTTGTAATAAGGTAATGCTACTAAGTATGTAAGTTTTACAAAGAGCACAGAAAAGACTGTTAGTAGACTTATAATCAACATGATATAACTAAAATCTTCATTGAATCTTGAATTTTTTGACATTTTCTTTCCTCATTCTATTTTTTAGATAAAATATTTGCAAACGTATTTATTGTTGTCATCTTATTATTATATGCCATCTGACGCTGCATCTCCTCAAAATGGTTATTCATCATGTATGCTTGCTTGTCTTGTTCATAGATATTTTGAGCTTCTGCTAAATTACAAGCACGACCTTGATCAATTAAGCTAACAATATAAATCAAAGCATTAGCATCTACATCAGCGCCACTTCTATGTCGAGCAGATACAAATGGAATGTTAGATTGCATTTGTAAGAAATAATCTCTAATTCTTAGTGCTTCTTCACATCTTTTTACCACTTCTTCTACTTTCGGCTTATTATCATTTCGACGCTTAAATGCAATATATACAGGGAACCAAAGCAGAGGTAGAGCCAAACAACATAACAAAAATTCGAAAGGTTTACTTAGGAAACCGAGTATTGATTGAGAAAGTGATCCTAGATCGTTAAAACGGTCAATAACAAAAAGTGTTCCAATTACTCTAAATATCCAACCAGCAACACTTAATTTTATAGCCCTTAAATCATCCTCTACTTGTTTGAGATACCAAAAATAATTCATCACATCTTCGGCCCTAACTGCCCAAACCGCTGCATCAAAAGCAAGTATTCTACTTTTCCTAGGATCTGTATTTTCATTTGAAACAACATTTATGACACTATTGTATGGAACATATTTTTCCACATAAGCAAAGGTTTTGGAACCACCACCTTCACCATTAGATACCATATATGTTTGAAACTCCCCATCTTCTGTAACCGGTGTCCAAACTTTACTTACAATTTTTCCATTAAGATATGCTTCCCAACTAGTCACATCTTCGAAATTGGGTGAATGAAACTTTTTGGGGACAAATTCTAATGCATACTTTAACTCTGATTTTGATTGTTCTATTTTTTCATAATCTGTCATTTTAAATCTCCTTTTCAGGTATTTTAACATATTGTGGATATAATCACAATATGAAGAGTTTAAATATTTACTTATAATCTAATAAAAGGAGTTGATGACGATTATAAGTTATGATCCACTTTGGAATACAATGAAAATTAAACAAATTTCGCAATATAAATTATTGAAATCTGGTATTGATAATAAGACACTAGATAGTCTAAAAAAAGATAAGAATATAACTCTATTGACTCTCGAAAAACTCTGTAGAATTTTAGATTGTAGTCCAAATGAAATCGTCAAATTTATCGATGAAACTCCAAATAATCAACATTAAAAAGTTTGGTTCAAAAACACCCCAGTAAGTTAGACTTTTTCTTTCTAACTACTGGGGTGTTTTACTATTACCTATTTGATTTTTATAGCCTAACTTTTAATTTTTATAAATATATAGATAGTTTCTCTACTCATTTTTTCAATAAACTAAATTATTATATTATGCCCTTCATTCTTAACTTTACAGCTAAAAATAGTCTTTCCTCAAGTTTTCATTACATTTTTCCGACGACTGTGCTAAACTATAAGGGTAATTACCTATATTAAAGGAGACTTTCAGCATGAAGGCTCTTATGTCATATACGAGTTCTGTTTTAGAATGGTTAGGGCGCTATGTGGGGCTCTTAGTCTTTGGACTATTATTTGTGACTGCTTTGTTCATTCGCACGACCATGATGACGGGGTACTTTGAGTGGGCAGAGATTAGTAGCGTTCCTTGGTACGTTTATGTTTCAGGTGGGGTCATCCTGCTTTTGACCCTTCTCTGGCCCAAGATTTTAAAGGAACTGACAACAAAGCAGATTTTCATCTTTTTTTCCATTTGTTTTGTGAGTTTTGGCCTACTGTTGATTTTTCTGACCAGTTTTGCTGGTCGAGACGATGCAGGTACTGTCTTTAAGGGGGCGGTTCAGTTCAATGCTGGCGACTTCTCCTTAATAAAACCAGGAGCCTACTTCTTCCGCTATCCTCATCAGTTGGGTTTGCTTAGTTTTGAACGCTTGGTTCTCTATCTGATTCCTTTACCAGTTATCTCTGTTTTCTATGTATTGAATCTTGGCATGATCATTGGTATGAACTATGCTACATGGAAAATCACGGATGAACTGTTTACGAGGCCTTTAGTTAGTCGTTTGGCTGTCATCATGAGCTTTGGTTTCTTGCCTCTAGTCTTTAACATTATGTTTGCCTATGGACTTATGTATGGGTTGTTCTTTTCTAGTTTTGCTATTCTCTTCTTTCTACGTTACTTAAGACGTGGTAAGGCTAGGAATGCGATTCTTTCGGTGGTCATGCTATCTTTGGCCTACTGGGTAAGGAGTAATAACATCATTCTCATTATTGCCCTATCTGGTATTCTAATACTCATGACTCTTAGAGAAAAACGGTATCGCTATTTGCTTTTAGTTTTAGCTTTCTTTGCCTTTCCTATGAGCTTGCATAAGGCGACAACCAGTTACTACGAGATTACCACCCACCAAAAAATTCCTGGAACACCTCAGATTGCTTGGCTAGCCATGGGCTTACAGGACAAGCCTGATTCTAAACGCATGCCAGGATGGTATACCGGCTATGTCCGTGACATATACGCCAAGAAAAAGGGCAATATCGAAAAGATTGAAAAAAGTGCCAATCACCTTTTTGATAAGCGTGTTCAATATCTCCTAGCACATCCCGATGAAGCCAGTTGGTTTTTCAGCACCAAGTTTATCAGTTCTTGGACAGAGGGAAGCTTCCAGTCCATATGGAATGGCCCAAGTAAAGACAAGTTTCAGCCTTTGTGGAATAGGTTTGCGACTTCCATCTATCACGACGGGACCTTGCATCTCTTTTTCGTAACCTATATGCAAGGCTATCTCCTAGTCCTATATCTTGGTGGTGTGTTCTACTACGCTTTCACTTATAAACGAATGGGAAACGGGGCAACGTTGGGACTTTATGCCTTTCTCTATCTCTTTGGGGGTATCCTCTTCCACCTCATATCTGAGACTAAAAGTCAGTACACTTTACCTTATATTTACTTACAAATTCCAATGATTGCGGCGGGCTACAACCATATGACACAAATACTTAGCCGCTATCTTAAAAATAGGCGAAAGTCATCTTAGGATGGCTTTTTGTCATTGTTTCACAATTACAATCTTGCTATAATAAGTCTATGAAAAATTCGTCAGTTGATCTTTTACGAGGCCCAATTCTGAGGTCTCTTTTAATCTTTGCTCTACCAATTCTGATATCCAATATTTTCCAGCAACTCTATAATACTGCGGATGTCATGATTGTGGGACGCTTTTTAGGTCCAGATGCCTTGGCTGCTGTAGGGGCTTCTTCTGCTATTTTTGACTTGGTTATCGGCTTTGCCTTAGGTGTTGGAAATGGTATGGGAGTTGTTATCGCACGTTATTATGGTGCCCAAGACTTTAGGAAACTTCGTCAGTCCGTTGCGGCCACAGTTGTCATCGGTCTGGTCTTAAGTGCCTTGGTTATGATTCTAGGACATTTTGGGCTTTATCCTTTGCTAAAATTTTTAGGAACACCTGCTTCTATCATCGGGCAGTCCTACCAGTATATTTCTATGATTGTCTCCTGTGTTGGGGTTACTTTGGGTTATAATCTTTGTGCAGGTCTCCTCAGAGCGGTTGGTGATAGTCTGACAGCCCTCTATTTTCTGATTTTTTCAGCTATAGTCAATATCGTTTTAGACCTTTTCTTTATTACCCAACTCCATCTTGGTGTTCAATCAGCAGGCTTAGCAACTATTATTTCTCAAGGACTTTCGGCAATTCTCTGTCTTTACTATATTAAGAAAAAAGTGACCTTCCTTCTACCAAGTAAGTCAGACTTTGTCCTTGATTCAAGTCTTTATTTGGATCTTTTTGGACAAGGCATGGCCATGGGACTCATGAATTCCATTGTTTCTATTGGGACTGTAACCTTACAGTATGCCATTAACGGCTTTGGCCCTCTCATCATTAGCGCTCAAGTGGCGGCAAGACGGATTATGTCCTTCGCCGTTCTCCCTTTGACTTCACTTGCTGCTGGGGTGACGACCTTCACCTCTCAGAACTTCGGGGCCAAACAGTTTAAACGCATAGTAGCTGGGTTAAAGCAATCTTGTCTTGTTTCTATAACTTGGTCTGTCATTGCTTGTGTCCTCCTCTATGTAGCTAGCCCCTTCTTAGCTGGTTTTATCTCTGGTTCAAATAATGCTGTGATTATTGATAATGCTAGTCGCTACCTCCGTATCAGTTCTCTCTTTTATCCTATTTTAGGAATGCTCTTCATCTTTAGAAATAGCCTGCAAGGTCTTGGTAAGAAACTGACACCTTTAACCTCAAGTTTTATTGAGCTTTTTGGAAAAATTCTCTTTGTTCTTTTGGTCATTCCTTCTATGCGCTACCTTGGCGTTATCCTATGCGAGCCCTTGATTTGGATTCCCATGACCATTCAGCTCTATTTTGCCTTGAGAAAACATATTAAACGTTTGTTTGTCAGTTAAACTTACTTTGAACATAGAAAAACGACCCTACCGGTCGTTTTTAGTTTAATTTAATCCCCATTCATCAGAGATCTGTTTCATTATGGCCTTTTGGGAGACAATCCCAAAGCCCAGCATGTAGGTTGAGTAATCAGCATAAATTACCTTGTTATTTTGAACTGCCTTTAAGCTACTCCAGACAGGATTATTTTTAAGTTTGTTATCTAGGAGTTCTTGAGAATCTGCTTGAACAATCAGGAGATCCGGATTAATGTCTTTTAGTTTATCTGGATCGATAACTTGGAACATATCATCTGGGTTGAAGGTTTCAGCACGATTGAAATGATAAGTATCATACAGATAACCAAAATGCCCGTAAGCGTAATAACGGATATCATTGTCTGTCACGCGCAGATACATGAGTTTTTGATTGCCAAACTTAGCTTTGACATTCTCTGCGAAAACAGCCTCCCTAGCATCCACTCTATCCAGGTCCTTCTTCATCTCATCACGTTTGTCGAAGATTTCTGCTACCTTTAATGAGGTTTCGTGATAGTCCCAGTTTTCATCAGTGTTGATCTGGTAGCCAACAGTTGGTGCAATTTCAGACAGCTCATCATAGAGGTCTTCCTGCTCGCCTGTCATAAGGATTAAATCAGGTTTTAACTCAGCAATCTTATCCAAATCTGGATTACCCTGCCAACCAACTGAAACCACTTTGGCATCCTTGTATTGTTTCTTAAAGAGGGTTGAAAATTCTTGACTATCAGCTTGACCAGTTGTCGCACCTACTGGAGTGATATCTAGAGGATCCAAGATTTCACCATAGAGGTTGTCGAGGATAACGATACGTTTTGGAGCTTTTTTCAACTCTGTCGTACCAAAATCATGGACAATCGTCTTCTCCTTAAAAGTCTGACTTGTTTTATTTGACTCTGCATTATGTCCAGCGGTCATGTCTGGCAAGTAATACAGTAAAAGACCAGAAATGATGGCCAGAATAGCTAATAAATAAAGAAGATTTATTTTTTTCATGGCAACTCCTCGATAAGATCGGATTAAATCGTTACTTCAAAGTTATCTTAAAACTTCTTTAATGTCAATCTATGACTAAGATTTTTGGGAAGGAATTGAGTGTTTTTGATTCCTAAGATGTATTATATGTGGCAACAACGACTGAAACGGTCAATAAAACGACTGTTGTCGAGGTTGTTAAAGAGGCTGATGTGGTGAATCGCCAAGAAGTCAAGGGAACTACTGACATCGTCTTTATTGTCGATAAATCTGGTTCAATGGACAGCCATATCACTGACGTAGCTAATAACATTGAAAAATTCGTGCGTGATTTGGAATCTAAAAATGTGCAAGCACGTCTTGGTTTGGTTGACTATGAATCAAGCAAAGACACAACTTACCATGATTTCGGAGGTTCTAAATTCACCACGGATACGAACGCTTTTATTGGTAAATTAAAAGCAATTCGTACTACTGGTTCAGATGAGGAAGCAACAACAGCATTATCACATATTGCAACTTCACCTGATTATACTTGGGGAACTGGTAAAAACAATCGTCGCTTCGCCTTCTTGGTCACTGACGAAGATATCGACCTTACTCCAAAAACGCCAACTAAAGATGCTACACTAAAAGCCCTTCAAGATGCTGGGATTTCTTTGACCGTAGTTGGTAAGAAATATGATGAAAAAGACTTTGACCCTAAGGGCAAGAGCGATATGGAAATTATGCGTTTCTGCCAAGCT
>OLSO01000153.1_pt1 | contig 69248 bp, 58 predicted proteins | sample 1672441 | NCBI WGS metagenome assembly OLSO01 (sample SAMEA3136686, study PRJEB25190) | human gut metagenome | biome: human gut; feature: human-associated habitat; material: faeces | place: Austria | collected 2013 | reverse complement strand
TAATATCTTATAAAACTCAATATCTACTTATATGATTTTATAATTTATCTTTAACTGTTAATGACCTTCTTTTTTTGTATGGATAAGTATACGGTTTCTGGATTTTCATTTCTGTTGTAATAACAACATTATTCCGATTTATCTGTTCCAATCAGGACTTTCTTTCCACAAAACGCGAAACCATAATGCCGGATCTTTGATTTTGGGATACCATCAAATAATAATCCCATTCAGATGATCGCACTCATGCTGAATAATCTGCGCCGTCCATCCGCTGTATTTCTGTCTCTGCCGTTTAAAATTGATATCTTCATATTCTACTTCTATTTCCTGATAGCGCACACATTTTCTTACACCATCCAGAGACAGGCATCCTTCTTCTGTCTCATACTTTCCGTTTCTCTTTACAATCTTCGGATTGAACATCGCAACATTCATAAATCCCATATTGACTGCAATGATCGCTTTATTTACCCCGATCATATTTGCTGCCATTCCCACACAGCCATCTTCGTGCGCTTTTAATGTATCCAGTAAATCAATTGCAACTGGAAAATCTCCTTTCGTTGCTTTCTCTGCCTTCTGGCGCAGAAAAAAGAGATCTCTCATAATTGGTTTTACCATTTTATTTTTCCCCTTTCCGTAGTACTAGTTACTGTTCACAGTATCTGTGACCAGCAACTAGTACTTTCCAGTATACACGATTTTTCCCATTTTTAGGTTGGAAAAATTGGAAAATGCACATATAATTAGATTAGTTTTCAAATACAAACAGGAGTGTATTATCTATGAATAAAATCAAAATCATAAAAAAGAACGATGAATATTCTTCCGAATATCAGATCGGAGATACTTTTAAAATCGAGGGCACCTGGTATGGTGGTGTTCATATCATCGGCAAGACCGGCGCACCGGTTTCTCTCGATAAAGATGAGTATATTTATCTGGATGCAGATCCTGAAAATAAAATAGATTCTTCGTCTGTAATTTCTCACCCGGAATCGTCTGCCTCAACACAAACCAGTACGGTTATCCCAGAAGCACAGCCTGCTTCTACGCTTTCTGCCAATACCGAAAAAAATAACGCAGAACCTCTCCATGAAATCCATGTCGGAGATATTGTGCGCCATTTTAAAAGAGAATGGGTATCAGAAAGCAGCACCAAATACCTCTACAAGGTACTGGCTTTTGCTGAACATACCGAAACAGACGAAAAGTTGGTCATCTACCAGGCCATGTATACCCCATTCAAAATCTGTGCAAGACCATACGATATGTTTATGAGCGAAGTCGATCACCAGAAATATCCGGGGATCAGGCAGCAATGGCGTTTTGAAGTAAATGAATAAATCATGATTAAATAAAAATGGAGAATCTCTCCCAATCCCCGGCTGATACCGGAGCGGATGATTCTCCATTTCAGAATGTCTGCTTTGTTTGTTTCTTCTTATTTCAGGTTCTGATACTCCTCAATCACCTTATCCATCAAGCTTTCTGCTTTTTTATACACTTCTTCATCCATCTGATTGTATGGGAAAATTACGCGATCCAAAACTTCTACTCCTCTATGTTGCATTAGTTTTTTGAACAAGAGCGAGAAATTTGAATCCATGTCATAGAGTGGCATCAGTTCATTTGTATGATTTGGTTCTGACACGGAGTCCTTTAAACCTTTAATATTAGTATTATTTTCTACCAGTTTTTTCAAGGTTTCCGGAGCGATGGAATGTCCACTTCTTACCGGGAAATTATAGATATAAAGATTTCCTTTTATTGACTTTGCAAGCATATCATAATATACAAAAATCTTTTCCTGATCCAGTGCATAATAACATGGTCCGATAACCATTGCTCCTTCATAGCCCATTTCATTCACTTCATTTGACAACGCCACAGTATCTTCAAAATTAAGGCTTCCGGTTCCAGCATAAAGCTTTGTGCGCCCTGCAGTATAATCTGCATAGAATTTGAAGAAATCATGTTTCTCCTGTTTCGTAAGTCCTGTAAATTCACCGGACGATCCCAACACAAGAATTCCATCAACGCCTCCTTCAATCAGGAAATCAATTACCTTTTTATTCCCTTCATAATCCGGTTTTTCTTTTTCATCAAAAACTGTAACAACTGGTGTACCGGTTGCAATAATGTCACCAGCCTCCAGAGTAATTCCTTTGGACAATTCTGCAATCAGCCACTATCCATGTCTGGTCTGCAGATCTCTTGAAGAAAGATCATTAAATACGGAATATCCAAATACATATTCTTCTGCTCTTCCATTCTATGTACCGATCCATCTGTGCTGCTTTTTGCGGATCACCATTTACCACTGGATTACAATAATACGCCAATCGCAGCTTTAAGTGTATCCATGCCAACTTTCCGTATTTCTGGGGAAAAAGAAAAAGAAGTTGTTCAGATTTTATGGGAAGCCAAACACCGAATTGAAGCCCACTTTCAAGTGTATGGTGTTAATTTTGGAAATTAAAAAAACCTGGCAGAAAGCAAAATTCACTTTCTGCCAGGTTTTTCATTTTTCTATACGCCTTTCCCTTCCCCTGCAAAATATTCTTTTACAAGTTTTACCACAACTCCTGATAACAGGAATACTGCAATTAAGTTCGGGATTGCCATCAGTCCGTTAAATGTCTCTGCAATATTCCACATCAGTCCAAGATCCATCGTTGCTCCGACGATCGCAACCAGTGAATACAGCACCATAAACGGTTTGTTGATCTTCGTTCCAAATAAAAATTCAATACATCTGGTTCCATAAAGTCCCCATCCGATAATCGTTGAAAATGCAAAGCAGCACATTGCAACCGCGGTAAAGATCGATACCCAGCTCCCATATGTAGAAGTAAATCCAAGAATCGTAAGCTCCGCACCTGCTGCCTCCCCGTAACCAATCGGAACTCCGCTGCACAGGATTACCAGTGCGGTCAGTGTACAGATTACGATCGTATCTATAAATACCTCAAAGATTCCGAAGAATCCCTGTTTCACCGGTTTTTTTGTATCTGCACATGCATGTGCAATCGATCCGGTACCAAGACCTGCCTCATTAGAGAAAATTCCTCTGGACACACCTTTTTTCATACTGATAAAGAAGCTTCCGACTGCCCCTCCGGTAACAGATGCCGGTGTAAATGCACCTTCAAAAATTGAAACAAATACATGTGGTATATTTTTTAAATTCAACAGAACCACTCCGGCAGCTAACAGAATATAGATAACCGCCATGAACGGTACAAGCTTTTCCGTTACCTGTCCGATTCTCTTGATTCCACCGAGAAGGATCAGTGCAATCAACACCGCAAGCACAATTCCGATCACAAGATTGACCGTCTTTGCTGCATCCACTCCAATCACCCCGTAATTGAATAATGCGGAATCAATTGCTGTCGTAATCGTATTGACCTGTGTCGCATTTCCAGTTCCAAATACTGTCAGCACACCGAATGCAGCAAACAAATATGCAAGCCAGTGCCAGTTTTTATTCAGACCATTCTTAATATAATACATTGGCCCACCGACCAGATCCCCTTCTGCATTCTTTTCACGGAAATGTACGGCAAGTGTTACTTCTGAAAATTTAGTACACATTCCAAGAAGTGCGGAGATCCACATCCAGAAGACTGCTCCCGGTCCGCCGATTGCGATCGCTCCTGCAACTCCTGCAATATTCCCGGTTCCAACCGTCGCCGCAAGCGCGGTACAGACCGCCTGAAATGGTGTCATTGCACCATCTGTGGCATCTTTTTTCCGAAGCATGCGCCCAATCGTCACCTTCATAGCGTATGGAAATTTTCTGATCTGGATAAATCCGGTTCTGACACTGAGCAGAAGTCCTACTCCGATGATACAGATCATTGCCGGCACACCCCAGATAAAATTATTGACTACATTATTGACCGACTCAATCGTAGATAACATCCCTTATTCCCCTCCAGGATTGAAAGATTTTCCTCTTCATCTTTCATTTTCTTATTTTTGGTATATAAAATGAATATTTTATTTATTATACACAATTCGTCAGGGAAATACAACTGCTTTTTCATGGCGGACGTTTCTTCTTTTTTATGCCTCGTAACGTATTTCTTCTTTTATTTTATCCTGGATTTCCACAAGAACTTCCATTAAAAGCGGATTGAACGCTCCGCACTCTCCGTTCAGGATCATCTTCATCGCCTGCTCATGTGAATACGCATCTTTATATACACGCTTACTCACCAGTGCATCATAAACATCTGCCACAGATACAACCTGTGCCGCAATTGGAATCTGTTCTCCAATCAGACCATCCGGATACCCTTTACCATCATAACGTTCATGATGCCATCTGCAGATCTGATACGCGATCTTGATCATCTTCTCATCCTTATAATGCTCCAGCTTATCCAGCATAGAAGCATCAATCAGCGTATGCTCTTTCATAGTCTCAAATTCTTCTTTAGACACCATCCAGGCAACGGATCAGCTCGAGCACATATGGCTTCTCATCCACTTCTATATAACGTGCGATCACTTGATAAATCCTGCCATTTACAATCTCCAGCTTTCCTTTTTCTTCTTTCGTGGTCGCTGCACGCATCGCTACACAGTTATCACATGGTGTTTCCCGTTTTCAATAATGATAGCAGTTCTGCCCCTCGTTGATTTTTCTCCATTCTTCATCAATATCTGATATATTTCCAATTGGGAAAAGACGGATCTCCTGAAAGATCTTCCGAAAATATTGGATTTCTTCTTCTAATTGTCCTTTTGTCATTCGTTCTTCCGCATTCATGTCTTGTCCTCCAGACTTCTACTACGCAGTTTCCTGTTATTTTCATTTCTAATTATTTTACAATATTTACAAAAAATAAAAAGAATTATCCCGATATATGTGAAAAAATTTTTGTGAAGCATAGGCTACATCTGCATTACTGTGAAAAAAGGACCACCAAAACCTGTTTCCGGGAATTGGTGATCCTTCATGAAATACTTATATAACTATCCTTTTATGTAATTTATTTTCTCGTCATCACGCGATTTTCTACCGCTTCAGTCATCGGAACTTCCGCTGTCACTGATGCATTCTCGATTTCCACAGAATAGGTCTTGTGGATCAGACAGTTGATCGGATCTTCTGTCGTGATGACCAGTGCCAGGCTATGTCCAGGCTCTACCGTATATCTTGTCGCATTCAGATAAATATGGTAATCATGGTATTCACCCTTTTTCAGTTCGATACTGTTCTGTGCTGTCTCCGGTTCATATCCTGCTTCCGGATTGCACAGATCTGCAAATGCCCGTGTGATCACACGGTATTTCTTATGTACAGTAGCAAACTCCGCTTCATTCCATGCCGGAACCTCTCCTCCGCTGATAATTCCGCCTTCTTTTACCACATTGACCGGAATTGTATTTCTCTGCGGATCTACAGACTGAATGCTGTCAAATTCTTCATCGCACACGTCACAAAGAAGAAGAGTAAGCTTCACATCATCCATACGTCCTGACATTTCATGCATTCCAAGCTTCATCGTCAGAGTATCTGCATCATTACTGTTTACCGGATTGAAATCTGCTTCTGCATCTCCATCTTTTAACGCTGCTCTTAATCTTACGCAGGTTGTTCCCTGTAATGTCACTGCCTCTTTAAATGGATCCGTCACATAACGCTGTGCCATATTGCTTGATCTCACACCCATCACATCATCGAAGTTCTCTGCACTGACACCCGCTGCTTCCCAGTCTGTATCTATTACAGTTGTTCCCTGTTCTTCGCACGTAAGATTCATCTTATATGCTGTCTCCCAGGAATCTGCTGTCTCCCATTTTCTCTGGTCATAGTTCATCTGCACCAGGATTGCCGGTCTGTTCTCTGCACCATTTTCAACTCCGTATAAATAATGAGAAATCCATTCATTGATAATATCATCATAGAATTTACCATCCACAAGGATTCCATATCGTTTCGGCATCGTTGGTGTGATATGTGCACCCTGATGAAGGATTGCTTTTACATTCTTTCCTGCCTTCTGGAAAGATTTGTACATCATCTCATACTGCTTGGTAGACACGTTCTCGTCATTCAGTCCCTGTACAATGAGTGCACTGCATTTGATCCGGTCTGCATGAAGGCGATAATTTCCCATACCCCAGAATTCCGGATTATAGTCAAATCCACCCTTGATCTGCTGAAGACTCATCTCATGATGGAATGCTCCCATATCATCCCGCTGCTTCTCGGTTAATGTCTCATCATTGTAACGGCTGGAACAAAAATAGGCAAGGAAGCTGTTCAGCATTTCTTTCGGCCAGTACCGCTGTGCGCCCTGCATGTTCTGCTGGCTGTACCAGTCCGCGATTCCTGCGATCGGTACGATTGTCTCCAGTCCTTCTACTCCTGTTGTTGCCACTGCAAACGGCATGGTTCCGGCGTAAGATCTTCCTGTCATGGCAACCTTTCCGTTGGACCAGTCTGCCTTTGTCTCAACCGTTCCTTCGCGGTCTGCATATCCGATACGGTCTCCATGCAGCCATTCTACAATTGCTTTGAAAGCATCTCTTTCATAGTCTGAACCAACATAATTGAATCCGTCAGATCCTTTTGAACCAAATCCCGCACTTAAAACAACTGCAAATCCACGTACAAGATAATAATCAAAGGTGTCGATATTTTCAAAAGCCATAATGTTATTATTTCCTTTATCCGGATAATACCAGTCTGCCGGATCTGCTTTTAAAGAAAGATCCATTGCACTGATACATCCCTGCGGAACATGCGCATCCACTTTTTTGTCAAGATCTGCAAAATTAACCGGATGATATTCTTTTTCTGCCACTTCTTTCATATGCGGATATCCATCTTCCTGGACTCCCGCCGCATATGGACGTGCCTCATATAAAGTTGCAGCCTTATAATTCCCCTCTACTGCACTTCTTGGTACCTGGACAACAGCTTTCACAAGATCTCTTTTTCCATCTCCGTCCACATCGTAATCCGTTTCCACATAAACACAATATCTTACGATACTGGATGTTGCCGGATCATACTTTTCTCCTGTCTTTCCATCTGTAAGTGGAAATACCGGCTGTGCAAGTCCGTTCTCAAATACTGGTACTTTGCTGTAATTCTTTTCGTTCATGGTAAACCTCCCAAACATTAAATAAATACTCGGATCTAATCACATATTATTTCCCCAATATTATTGTGATTTCATTTCTCCATTTCCTATTATAACGGGATGCAAGAAGAACTTCAATGAGATATTTCGCTTTATTTTATAGTTTACTATACCTGTTTTCTTTTCTCAATTCTATAGAAATAATCTTTTAGACATGCTATAGTAAACTTATATTTTACATAGATTTATCTGAAATTTAACAAACAAAAAGGGGATATTATGAAAAAGAACATAAAAAAGATATTAAAAGTTCTCGGAATCTTCCTGCTTATCATTCTGGTTGCGCTGATTGCATATCTGATCTATCTCTTTGCAAGCTATCACCGCATTCCGGATAATCAGGCTTTGAAGATCGAGAAAACTTCCGATGGAACAGCCGCAGCTGACACACTGACAACCGAGAAAGAATATTCCACTCTGACCTACAATGTTGGTTTCGGAGCCTACACGCCGGACTTCAGCTTCTTTATGGACGGCGGAAAATCTTCCTGGGCAAAAAGTAAGGAGAGTGTCGAATCTGATATTCAGGGTGCCGGAGAACTGGTTGCTTCCAAAGATCCGGATTTCGCACTGATCCAGGAAGTTGATCTGAACTCTACACGAAGCTACCATGTAGATGAATATTCAATTTTAAAGGATACGATTCCAAGTTACAATACGGTATTTGCACAGAATTACGATTCTGCATTCCTTTTTTATCCATTCACACAGCCGCATGGTCGCAGCCGTTCCGGACTTGCTCTTTTCTCCAAATATCCGGTTACGGATTCTCTGAGAAGAAGCTTTCCGATATCGACAAGCTTCAGCAAGTTCTTTGACCTTGACCGCTGTTACAGCATTTCCAGAGTCCCTGTAGATAACGGGAAGGAACTGGTTATCTTCCTGCTTCACATGTCTGCTTACGGCAACAGTGATGCGATTCGCGAAGCACAGATCCGTATGCTGAGTGCAGATATGGAAAAGGAATACGAAGCCGGTAATTATGTACTTTGCGGTGGTGATTTCAACCATGACCTTAAGGCATCCGAAAAAGATGCAGAAAATTGTGAGTCCTGGGCTTATCCATTTCCACGCGAAGAGCTTCCGGAACACTTTTCATTCTGCCTGGACAATCTTTCTGACAGTGAAAAGGATGCTCTCTGGAACAGTGCACGGAATGCAGATATGGAATATGTACCTGGTGTGACCTACACGGTAACGCTGGACGGATTTATTACTTCCGATAATATTGAATGCACAGAATATGAAAATATAAATACCGGATATAGCTACTCGGATCATGATCCGGTGTATACGAAATTCAAATTATTGAATAAATAATGCATAAAAAAACTGATTTTGAAGATATCATAAATGTCATATCTTTAAAATCAGTTTTCTTTTATTCGTTCCACTTATGCACTTAGGGGAATATCATCCTGACTGGTCACAACAATCTCATCCATTGTAACTCCAAATACTGCCGCCAGTACAACCAGATTGTCAATTGTCGGAATGGCTGTTCCATGCTGCCACTTGTACACTGCCTGCGGTGTGGTAAAGCCAAAAATTTCAGCAAGATCTCTTACAGACAATCCTGACTCCTTTCTCAGTCTTGTAATGTTCTTTCCTGTAGCCACCATATCAATCGTTAGTCTCATAGTCTTTTTCCTCCTGTTCTACTTCATCATAATCTTTCTTACTCTCATTACTTTTCTACTTTGTGGGAAATACAAGGAGGAGGAATCGAACCTCCGGCTGCCGCTTTATAAGAACGGTCCCATCACCACTTGGGTATCCTTGTAAATAAAAAGAATATGCCTTGGCACATTCTCGCGCCGAGCGCGTTGCTGAGCGCCAGTGACGCTCATTAAGCAACGACCGAAGCGGAGCGTAGACCGCTTGCGACATTCTTCATCTTCGTGCGAGTGCGCATCTCCGGCACGTAGTGCCTTTAATTTCATAGGAAGTTCCTTCGGAATTCCCTGTGAAATTAAAAATACCGCTTACCTGTCTGATTCAAGGTAAGCGGTATGCTAAAAAACATGTTGATCTATCATGCCTGCTTTTCTATACTAGGTATAAGTTTCGCCGGCAATTTCAATCACACAATTCTCTCGTATTGGCTTTCCCTTAAATAAACGTACACAATTAAAGCTCTCTTCAACTTTTGATATGAAAAGTGCTGATGCTGTCAATTTTATAGTTAAATCCAATATACGATTCATTGTTGTCATGTCTTTTCCTTCCCCGGTCGTCTGATTCTCTTCATCTGACTCCGATTTTTCTTTCTGGAATATAATATACCATATCTGGATAAAAATGTCATTATACCTGTAGTATAAAACATGCCTTGGCACACCTTTGACGGAAGCTTTCCAAGGTGGATCATTCTCGGGATCACCAGTCCTACAAAACTTGCAATTACAGTTGTTGCAAGAAAGAACAGCATAGACGCACCGGTGATATGTTTCCGGTACCATTGATAAAAATTCTTCATCTGTACTCTCCTTACCTTTTCTTGCACAAATCCCTCAAATCCGTACATTCTTAACCAGATAAGTGTATAATAAATTTTTTCTCACACAATTGATAATTTTAAAACTTTACCACTGTGAATCTGCTTGTTATGCAATCTGAATGATCTGTTCATAGATCATGATTTCCTCTGCTGTAACATTACGGTTGTCATGATAATGTCCGAAAAACCATTTCTTAAAATGTACACTCTGTCGTATTTCTTCAAAGTAGGCAGATAACTGGTCCGGTTTAAACAGTCCGCCACTGAACAAGGCAAGCGTACTGGATGCACAACAGTGTGAAACAATAAAATCTACTGTATTATCATACTCCAGCAGATTTCTTCGGCCTTCTTCCATCTCCTCTTCTGACGGCATCTCTTCTTTCCACCAGTTCAGGTGATTGACACGGTATAATTTCCACTCTCTGTCAAACTGCCTTTTCTTTACTTTGTAAAACGGATCATCCAGTTCGAGAATTCCATCATCAATATCATGGCTTCTTGCTCCTCCAAACGAAAAAATCCTTTTTCCATCTATATTAAAAACCTGTCCCCTCATAAGGTGAAGCACAGACGGACGAATCCTGTGAACCTTACCGCCCTTCCATTCTTCCACCGGATATGCATACAATCGGTCAAAATTCTCATGATTTCCATCCACAAACAGTGTTGTAAAAGGTTTGCAGTCCAGCCAGTCCATAAGCATCATTTCTTCCCTGTCCGGTTCGTCTTTCATCCATACGCCTCCGAAGTCACCACAAACGATTACATAATCATCCTTCGTCATCTCTTTCTGTTCTGGAAAACATCTGGTATTAAACCGCTCATAATTCCTGTGGCAGTCACCAGTTATATAAATCATCGCTTTACCCCCTTTTCTTCTTATATCTGTTTTGTCAAATCAAGCCGCAGCTTACGCCACGGCTTTTGCTTTCATCTATTATAAAATTTTTCAATCCGTCTGTCATTGAACCTGTAGTATAATTTTACTTCTCTATATATAAAACGCCAAGCGTTCCCGGTCCACAGTGACTGGATACCACACATCCTGCCCGTGTCACAAGGATTTCCTCAAATACCTGCAGTCCTTCCAGATATTCTATGACACTCTGAACAATCTGCTGATCACAACCCGAATGTGTGATAAACACACGATCCGGTTTTGCTCCTTTCAATCCTTCTTCCATATCTTTTACATAAGACATGATCACTGATTTCATCTTGCCACGATATTTTTTCGATGCATCCATCACTCCATCTGTCACCACGATCTTCGGATGCAGTTTCAGAACACTCCCTGCCAGAACCGCAGCCGCACTGCATCTTCCGCCGCGTCCCAGATAAACCAGTGTGTCTGTCACAAAACTTGCCCTTACCTGCGGTCTTAATTTCTCAATCTCCACCGTAATCTCTGCTGCTGTCTTCCCCTCATCGGCAAGGATCGCTCCCTCTATTACAAGATGACCAATTCCGGTAGACAGATTTTTTGAATCAATTACTGTCACCTTACTCTCTGCTTCCAGTTCTTCTGCTGCAAGACGCATTACGTTTCCTGAACTGGACATACTTTCCGATATACAAAAGCATACAATCTCTCTTCCTTCCTCAAGATATGGTCGCATGAGTTCTACCGCTTCTATCATAGACGGAGCAGAAGTTTTGGGTGTTGTTTTATTTTTATCCGACCACTTATAAATTTCCTCCGGCGTGATATCTACTCCATCCGTATATTCTTTATCCCCGAGTACGATATGCAATGGCAAAATTGAAATATCATACTTCTCTAACAACTCTTTTGACAAATCACAAGTACTGTCTGAAATAATTTTTACTTTTTTCATATCCGTCCTCTGCCTTTCATTTACCTTATTACTGATTATTGCCATCATTATAACGCTTTTTTCGTTTTTATGGGATAAAATTTCATATCTGCATTTTTACGCATTATTCACAGCTCATTTTTCCTTAATCTGCAAAATCTGCACTTGACATAAGTCCGATTTCAGACTATACTCTTGTAAGTATGATTTCGGACTTACTTTATATGGTCAAAAATTCATTCATCTATATAATTATATAAATGGAGGAAATTATGGATTCTACTACACTGATCAGCAAATATTTAAAAGAATACAATTGCTTATATAAAGAAGCAAATGAAATTTACCACGAAGCTGCCCGCAAGCTTCATCTGTCTGACAGCGCTTTTGAGATTTTCTATACACTTCTTGATATGGGTGATAACTGCCTGCAGCGTGATATCTGCAAGGCTTCCTGCCTGCCAAAGCAGACAATCAATTCATCCATCCGAAAACTGCAGGCCGACGGATATCTCACTCTTTCTCCTGGAAAAGGACGGAGTATGCATATCCATCTTACAGCTTCCGGCAAGAAGCTGATTCAGGAAAAGCTGCTTCCTCTCATCCAGATTGAAAATGATACTTTAGCTTCTTTCAGTCCCGAAGAATGTGAACAGCTTCTGCGCCTGAATGCCAAATATAATCAGGCCTTACGTTCAAGACTTTCTAACCTTGAGGAGTATCTATAAAACTATGAAAATTCAATTATCCGAACACTTTACTTATAAAAAACTTCTACAATTTGTTTTTCCATCTATTATAATGATGATCTTCACATCCATTTACAGTGTGGTTGACGGACTTTTTGTCTCCAACTTTGTTGGAAAAAGCGCTTTTGCAGCGGTTAATCTGATCATGCCTTTTCTGATGGGCATCAGCGCTCTCGGTTTCATGATCGGAACTGGTGGTAGTGCCATTGTTGCAAAGACGCTTGGTGAAGGAAAGATCGAAAATGCTAATGAGTATTTTTCCATGCTCGTCTATATCACTGCTATCGGAGGAATCATTATCGCAATCCTGAGTATGTTCCTTGTAAAACCGGTTGCCATTTTATTCGGTGCAAGCGGTACTCTTCTTGACAACTGCATTTTATATGGACGTATTCTTTGCATTTCGCTGCCTGCTTTTATGCTGCAGAATGTATTTCAGAGCTTTTTTGTAACTGCCGAAAAGCCACATCTGGGACTTCGCGTGATCGTGATCGCCGGTGTGACCAATATGGTTCTCGACTTTTTGTTTGTAGCTGTACTCCACCTCGGACTTCCCGGTGCCGGATTTGCGACTGTATGCGGAGAGTTTATCGGAGGGCTTTTCCCGTTATTCTACTTTGGACGGAAAAATTCCAGCTTATTAAAGCTTGGAAAAACACATTTTCATGGCAAAATCTTATTAAAGACCTGTACCAATGGCTCGTCCGAGCTTATGACCAATCTTTCCAGCTCTGTTGTAAATGCTCTTTATAATATGCAGCTCATGAAATTTGCCAGTGAAGACGGCGTTGCAGCTTACGGAACGATCATGTATGTCAATTTTATCTTTGTTTCGATCTTCCTTGGTTATGCGATTGGAAGTGCCCCGATCGTCAGCTATCACTACGGTGCCAACAATCAGGATGAACTAAAGAATCTTTTCCACAAGAGTATCCGACTGATCGGAACCTGGGCTGTTTCCTTATTTATCATCGCGCAGCTCATCGCAACACCACTCGCCACATTGTTTGTCGGTTATGACCAGGGACTTTTGGAACTGACACGCAGTGGGTTCCGCCTGTACAGCTTTGCGTTCCTGATCAACGGGTTCAATATTTATGGCTCTGCATTTTTTACCGCATTGAACAACGGTCTGCTCTCTGCGCTGATCTCGTTCCTCAGAACACTGGTCTTCCAGATGGCAGTGGTCCTGCTACTTCCACTGCTTCTCGGGATCAACGGAGTCTGGTGCTCGGTTGCAATTGCTGAACTATTAACTTTATGCGTTACCGGAACTTTTATCATACGGAAGCGCAGTACTTATCATTATTTCTAATTTGTCTCTCTGGCAAGCAGTTTTTTGTAGCTTGCGTCCATACCAAGTGCTCCAAGCGGTGCGGTGATCAGAATCGCCAGTACCGCTACGGAGAGCACAATTTTTCCACAGGAAAGTCCCATCGCCATCGGGACTGAACCGATTGCTGCCTGCACCGTTGCTTTGGGCAGATAAGCAATCACACAGAACAGTCTCTCCTTTTTATTCAGTTTCGTTCCAAGCATACAGATAAATACACCTGCAGCACGGAAAATAAGAGCAACCGCAATCATTCCTACTGCCGCAATTCCGGCACCCATCGTATAACGGATATCTACCGCCGCACCGACTAGTACGAAGAGAATTACTTCCGCTGCAATCCAAAGTTTTCCAAATTTTTCTGACAATCTTTTCGATACAAATGCTGTACTTTTCATTTTCAGGACACATGCCATTGCCACAACTGCAAGAAGTCCCGATACGGATACTACCGGCTTCGCCCATGTCTCAATCGCCATAAGCATAAAAGAAACTCCCATAACAATGATCACTTTCATACTGTTACGGATACAGTGTTTTCGTGCATACGCAGTCTCAAAAAAACTACTGAGCAGAAAACCGGTTATAGCTCCAAGTGCCACTCCCAGCAAAATAGATACCGGAATATCAATAAAGTCCTTCAGATGAGCACTTCCTCCCTGTGCCATCCCGGTAAATGTTGAAAACAGTACAATTACAAAAATATCATCACAGGATGCTCCGGCCAGGATCATCTGCGGAATACTTTTTTTCGTTCCATATTTTTCCTCCATGAGCTGCACCATACGCGGTACAACTACCGCCGGGGATACCGCTCCAAGTACTGCTCCCATAACAGCCGCATCAATCCGGCTAATTCCAAGGATTATCGGTCCGAACAAAAAGTATCCAAGAATCTCAAAGCTTGCCGGAACACACGACATCATTACTGCCGGTCGTCCAACTTTTTTCAGATCCGATAAATTCAAAGAAAGTCCTGCTTTCAGTAAAATAATGATCAACGCAATCTGCCTGAGTTCCGATGAAATCGACAAGATCGAATCATCCAGAAAGTTTAGCACATACGGTCCCAGTATAATTCCCGTAAGCAGCATCCCGATAATCCGGGGTAAATGGATTTTCTGACAGATAGCTGCCATAGCCAGTCCAACCAGAAAAATAAGTGCAAGTGATGTTAACATATTTTTTCTCCTTTTCTTCCCATACACAGAAAAAGCTGATGCTCTTCTGTGCACTAAAAATAGTCCTACAGAAGTCATCAGCTTATATAAGCGGTTTAGGTTTCCCCAGGGAGAACTTCATTCCCTTGAAAAATGATTATACAGGATTTCCTTTTTCATATCAAGACTACAGTGTATATTTATCCTGGATTCTTACCGGTGGAACTATACTTGTTGTATACATACATCATATACACAAGATTAGGTTGAACTATTTGAACTCAAATTAAATATTATCATTGAACATTTCTTTTCAAAGTGATATAATCTCTTTAAGTTTTGAACCATATCGTTAATTATGTTGAAATTGAACTTTTTTTATTGAAAGGAGATTTTCCAGTGACAACTTTCTCGGATAGACTAAAACAAGCAATGACAGTACAGAACATGAAACAAATTGATCTGGTGCATAAAGCCGCACAGAGCAATGTGAAATTAGGAAAAAGCCATGTAAGCCAATACGTAAGCGGAAAAACTATTCCAAGAAATGACATTCTTCATTTTCTTGCAGATACACTTCAGGTAGATCCAGATTGGCTTCTTGGTGACAGTCAGGAAACCAGCTCTGCCCGAAGGACCGCTTCAGCTGCGTCCGGGGCTTCTTCAGCAAAACCTGTTTCAGACACAGAAAGCGAAAAACAATCGCTCTCTGTTACCAAAGAGTCAAAACAATCCAATAAAAACAGTACAGGAGATTCCAGTATGTATTCGTTCAAAAAATCATCCAAACTCGATAATGTATTATACGATGTCCGTGGACCGGTTGTTGAAGAAGCTGCCCGTATGGAAGAACGCGGTACCCACGTACTGAAGCTCAATATCGGTAATCCGGCTCCATTTGGTTTCCGCACACCGGACGAAGTCATCTATGATATGAGCCAGCAGCTTTCCGACTGCGAAGGATACTCTCCTTCTCAGGGACTTTTCTCTGCACGGAAGGCGATCATGCAGTACTCCCAGATCAAAAAGCTGCCGAATGTCACAATCAATGACATTTATACCGGAAATGGTGTCAGCGAACTGATCAACCTGTGTATGTCAGCTCTTCTTGACAACGGAGATGAAATCCTGATCCCTTCACCAGACTATCCTCTGTGGACCGCCTGTGCCACACTTGCCGGCGGCAAAGCCGTTCATTATATCTGTGATGAACAGTCTGACTGGTATCCGGACATCGAAGATATGCGCCGTAAAATCACAGACCGTACTAAAGCTCTTGTAATCATCAATCCGAACAACCCGACCGGAGCACTTTATCCGAAAGAGGTTCTGCAGAAAATTGTTGATCTCGCAAGGGAACATCACCTGATCATTTTCTCAGATGAAATTTATGACCGCCTTGTTATGGACGGAAAAGAACATATTTCCATTGCTTCACTGGCACCGGATCTGTTCTGCGTCACTTTCAGCGGACTTTCCAAATCCCATATGATTGCCGGATTCCGTATTGGCTGGATGGTTCTCAGCGGAAATAAAGCAATCGCAAAAGATTATATCGAAGGAATCAAGATGCTTTCCAATATGCGTCTCTGCTCCAATGTTCCGGCACAGTCTGTTGTTCAGACTGCTCTCTGGGGCAATCAGAGCGTCAACGACTATCTTGTTCCGGGCGGACGTATTTACGAACAGCGCGAATATATTTACAAGGCACTGACTGACATTCCGGGAATCACTGCCGTCAAACCGCAGGCTGCATTTTATATGTTCCCAAAGATCGATGTGAAGAAGTTCAATATTGTAAATGATGAAAAATTTGCACTGGATCTGCTGCAGGATAAGAAGATCCTGATCGTACAGGGAAGTGGATTTAACTGGAAGCAGCCGGACCATTTCCGGGTGGTATATCTGCCACGAATTGAAGTTCTGAAAGAAGCTGTGGAAAAAATTTCTGATTTCCTGAGTTATTATAGACAGGGGTAGAATGATAAGCACCGCCAGAAAAGAAACATAGGGTACGGGTTCCGTTGCACTGGACATTCCGATGAGCTCCCGAAACCGTCAATTGTGTCAGCAATGGCTTCCACAATTGACTGGATCTCATCTCCATAGTGCAAAGTCACCCATACCCTATTTCAATTTTCTTATGAAAGCAATGCTCTCACTGCCTCCCCATCGAATACAACTTCTTTTACATGATTCACCTCGATCTGATACAGTGCATTTGCTGCAATGTGCTCGGCCGCCTGCTCCAGATCACGGATTCCTGATGTATGGGAGTAAAGTTCAATGATCACATCCAGGGCATCATCTGTCACTGTACACTCATCCTGACGAAGGCTCATTCTCTTCAGAATCTTTGGAAGTGCAAATCTTGAGAAGATGATCTTCTTCTCTTCCGGTGTGTAATCCGGAATATCAATAACCGCAAAACGGGACATGATCGGCGCACTGATCTGATCCTTTTCATTAGCAGTTGCGATTGGGTATACACCAACTGTCGGAACATTACACTCGATATAGTTATCTGTAAATCCAAGGTTATCCAAGAGAGTAAGCAGTACATCCGCCGGATTTCCATTTCCTTTTCCGGATGCCGCTTTATCCAGCTCGTTGATGATAAATACCAGATTGGATTCTCCTGCCGCTGCAAATGCTTCCATAATGATACCCGGTTTTGCGTTGGCATATACACGGGAACTTCCTGTAAGCTGTTCTGGATCGTTAATGGAACTCATATCCAGAGTTGTCCACGGAAGCTTCAGGATACGTGCAATTGCATAAGCGATCTGCGATTTACCGGTTCCAGCCGGTCCGATCAGAAGGATTCCATACGCCGGAAGAGTGTGCGTTCTGTTGATCTGGATGATCGTTTCGATGATTCTCTGTTTGACACGTTCCATTCCGTAAAGCTCTTCATCCAGGATTCTTCTTGCCTCATCCGGATCAATAGATTCAAAATAATTGCTCTTCCACTGAATATTCATCATGATTGAAAGAGCTCTCTGCGCATGTCTTCTTTCTTCCGGAGACACTTCGTGTGATCTTGCAACAGCAAGGTTTCTTCTTGCCCACAGACGGATATTGTCCGGAAGGGTTCTTCCTGCACAGTTCATAAAATCGGTGATACTCTGCAGGCTTGTCAGCTTCATGCTGTCGCCGTCCTCTTCCATTTCCTCATCCACTGCTTCTTCTGTCGGTGCACTGCTTGCGAAAAGACGCTCGATCATGAACTGCAGGAAACCATCTTCAGCTGAAAGCTTGGTTGCTCCACCAAATGCGATCTCACGGATCTTGTATACTGCATAGCCATCCGCACGATTTTCACCGGAAAGACGGACATTGATATGATTCTCGCCCAGCCATTTGATCAGGCTGACAAATCTCGCATCAATCTGAAGAATATCCGCGCTTACAGTTCCATCCTCTTCATCAAACTCAAAGGATGTCTTCTTGATCGGGTTTGTGAAAACACCGCAGGAATGGTGTTTCCATTTCCGGTTGCTGTTATCAAGAACCAGCATCGGTTTCTCCGCTGTCGCTTCTGTCTCATTCGAGCGGAATGTTGTATAAGTACATTCCGGGGCCTTTTTTTCATCTGGTGTGTGTTTAAAATCAAAAACTGGCATGATTTTTACTCCTTTTTCCTTTTATATTCGCTCTTTCAAATTGTATATTCTTGCATATTTTATGAATAGTCTGTACTTATCTTAACATATTTACTGTATATCTGAAAGATGAAACCTTTTCTTCCTGGCATTTTTATTCACTTAGATTTTTATTTTCCTTCTGCTCCAGTCCTGCAAAAAACAGCTCATAAAAATCATCTTCTCCTTCCAGTTTCGGTGAATTTTCCCCACCTCCATTGGTGCTCCGCTTCATCTCAGCATGAAATTCTTCTCCGGCACAGATCAGCTCCATTTCATAAATCTCATAACCAAGCTCCCTGCATACTCTGCAAAATGCACTGAACGGTTCTTCTTCTTTTCTGGTTGCAAGAAGCTTTTCTTTTATGTCCTCTTCTTTTGCCGCCCGGTGCTGAAGTTCATCCAGCATTCCATAAATATCTGCCATTTTCAACTCCCTCCTTCTCTATCCTTATGCAGATCAGTCAGTCTTAAGTTCCACTCTGCTGCCACCTGCTTTTTCTTTTGTTACCACGATCTGTTTATCAATTCTTAGCTTCAGTTCCTGCACATGGGAAATGATTCCCACCAGACGGTTACCTTCAGTAAGACCGTTCAGTGCTTTCATCGCCTGTTCCAGCGACTCCTCATCCAGCGAGCCGAATCCTTCATCGACAAACATGGTATCCAGTTGGATCCCTCCTGCCGATGCCTGGATCTCATCGGAAAGTCCAAGTGCCAGCGAAAGAGAAGCTTTGAAGGATTCCCCACCGGAAAGCGTCTTCACGCTTCGCTCGGAACCATTGTAATGATCGATCACATTCAGTTCCAGTCCGCTCTGACTCTTCCGGTCATCGGTATTTGTCTGCCTTTTCAGCTCATACTGTCCGCCGCTCATCACCATAAATCTTGTATTTGCACGGGCAATGATCCGGTCAAAATAGTTTGTCTGGATGTAGGTCTCAAACTTGATCTTTTCTTTGGATCCGCCTTTGATCTTTCCATTTACCGTATCGGAAATCTCGCGCACCTGTGTCCAGTTCCGCTCAAGCTCCAGAAGTTTCGCACTCTGCTTATCAATCTCATGCAGGATTTTCTGATTCGTTTCATAGCGAATCTTCAACGTATCCATCTGCTTTTGAAGTTCTTTCTTCGCCCCCGATACTTCCTGCCGCGCCTGTACAAGCTCTTCCATATCAGTCTCTTTATTGCCTGCGATCTGCTTCTCCAGCGTTTTCTTCTTCGTCTTCGCTGCTTCCACCGTCTGGCTGCATTCCCGAAACGCTTTCTGGGCGACATCCAGATTCTTATCCATCTCTTTTTTCCGCTTTTCCAGCTCTTTGATCTTCTGCTCCGCTTCCGCTTTCTCCGGAAATTCCAGTTTGCCACGCACCTTCACAGCCTGCTCTTCTATATTTGCTTTATCCCTCTCAGACACAAGGAGCTGATTCTTTCGCTCCTGCTCCTCCTCCTGAAGCTTTTTCTGCATCTGCTCCAGTTCCGGAATCTCTGTTTCCAGCTTCTGCTTATCTGCCACTGCTTCTTTAGCTACTTCCAGCTTTTTCCGTAAGTCCTTTTCTGCCTCACCGAGTGCATTCATCTGCTGTCCGATGAACGTCAGCGATTTTTCAATCTCTTCTTCCTGTATGCTGCTGTCAAAACTTTTCACACTCTTTTTGATTTCTTCTTCCAACGCTTTTAACTGAACCAGTTTTGCATTTGCGCTAAGGCTCGCATCATTCGTCTTTTTCTCCACATCGGCAGTCTCTTTCCGGTATTTTTCAAGCTCTTCTTTTTCCGGTGCACCTTCCGTCATCTGTGCCGGACATGGATGGTGAATCGATCCGCACACCGGACACGGCTCTCCCGCTTTCAGAACCTTTGCAAGAATCCCCGCCTGCTCGTCCAGAAATGCCCTCTCCATCCAGGCAAGCTGTGTCTTTCGCTCTGTACATTCCTCCTGCATGACAAGATACGCCTTCTGCGCCTCTTCCACACTTTTCTTCTGTCTTTGGTATCTTTTATATTGAATAAGAATGTCTTCTGCCGCTTCTTTTCTTACTGAAACCTCTTTTTGTTCTGCTGTAACTTTCAGAACTTTAATTTCCGCATCCTTCAGCTGTTCCAGTAAATTCTTTTTCTGTTCCAGCTGCGCCTGCATCTGCGCTTTCTTTTCCTGATACTGGCTTTCCCGGCCCTTTAATATCTCAATCTGTTTTTCAAGCTCTTTAATCTGCTTCTGTAGCTTTTTCAGCTCGTCATACTCTGCAAGCTTTTCCTGCCTCTTTCCAATCTCTTCTGCCAGACGTTCTCTTTCCGGCACTTTTTTCTGTTCTTCTTTCAGCGCCACTTCCAGTTCTTCCAGCGTTGGTGTCTTCTCTGCTATCGTCTGCTCTGCTTTTTCCAGTTCCTTTTTCGCACGGATTACTGCCTCTGCCTTTCCGATTCTCTGGTTCAGCTCTTCCAGATCTTTCTCGATTTTCGTTAAATTCTTCTTCTTTTCTTTCACCGAATCTGCATCCTGATCCGTCAGAGTTTCCAAAAGTTCCAGAACCTTGTCCGCATGAACCACTGCTTTGCTCTCCCGGATCTTTTTCACATCCGCAGCAAGCACGTCATCCTCATCACAGCTGATATCCTTCATATACTGCAAAATGCTTTTACTGACATCCTCGTACTGTTCCTGCATTTTGCTGCTTGCATTTTTCATTTTTTCCTGAAATGCAAGATACGGCCTGGTATGAAAAATCTCCCGGAAAATTTTGCTGCGCTCCTCCGTTTTTGAAAACAAGAGCTTCATAAAATCTCCCTGCGCCAACATTGCAATCTGGGTAAATTGTCCCCGGTCAAGACCGATCAGTTCTGTCACTGCTTTTGTGACCTCTTTTGCCTTTGTGACCGGAAGCCTGTCATCCGGAAATTCCAGTACCGCATCCGCTCTTTGCAGCGTCATGCCCTCGCCCCTGTCCTTCGGACGCATATACTCCGGATTTCTCCGGATATGATAAATCTGCCCCTGATACAGGAAATCCAGTTCTACAAAGGTCGGCGTCTTCGGATCCGCATATTTGCTGCGCAGCATCCCCGGCTCTCTCTCATTTCCACTTGCCTCCCCGTAAAGCGCAAATGCAATCGCATCAAAAATCGTGGTCTTTCCGGCACCGGTATCACCGGTTATCAGATAAAGCCCCCGCTCTCCAAGTTCATCCAGAATGATCTCTGTCTCTTTTGCATACGGTCCGAATGCAGAAATCGTAAGTTTTATCGGTCTCATCTTTCATCCTCCCATATCTCTTCCATCATTCCTCTGGCAATCTCTTCCTGCTCATCCGTCATCGGCTGGTTGTTCTGAAGCTCATAGAACTCTTTTAAAAGCTCCATCGGAGATTTCTCTTCTACTTCTGCCGTTCCTCTCACCGTCACTGCCGCTCTTGTCCGCAGATTGTCATAAGACAGCTTCATGATATTCGGATAAATCGTTCTGAGTTTCCCGATTGCATCCGGAATATCCTCTTCATCGGTCAGCGTAATATACAGATAATCGTCCGTTTTCATATCCTTGTAAAAATCCAGCGCAGTCACTTCCATGTAAGTTCCTCTGATCTCCCGCATATCATGCTTCGGCACAAGCGGGATCTGCTGAATATTTATCTTTCCTTTTTCTTCTACATCCACAATGACTGCTGCCTTTTTCTGGTTAGCTTCGGAAAAGGAATATTTGAGTGGCGTTCCGGAATACCGCACTGTCTCTTTCCCAATCTTCTGCGGTCCGTGGAGATGTCCAAGTGCCACATAATCAAATCCGTCAAATATCGAAGCGTCCACATCATCCAGACCACCCACTGACAGTTCTTCCGAATCGCACCTTGCCGCACCGGTCACGAACTGATGCGCAAGTAGGATATTTCGTTTGTCTGTGTCGATCTGCATATGCTGCACCGCCGCATTTACTGCGTCCTGATAGGTGATGATCTCTTCTTCCGGATACACTCTTTTTACCAGGGACGGCTTCACAAATGGAAGCATGTAAATATGGATCTCACCGTACCGGTCACTTATCGTTATCGGTTCTACATCCGACTCAAATACCGGTGAAAGATAGATCTGTCTGCTGCTCATCAGTCTTGAACCGAAAGCAACTCTTTCTGCAGAATCATGGTTTCCACTGATCAGAAACACCGGCAGCTCCCGCGCGGCTATCCTTGTCAGGAAATCATCCAGAAGCCGCACCGCTTCTGCAGACGGAATCACCTTATCGTAAATGTCGCCCGCGATCAGAACCGCTTCCACCTTCTGCTCGTCGATAATGTTCAGTATCTCTTTTAAAATATATGCCTGATCCTCCAGCATGGAAAATTCATTCACACGCTTGCCGAGGTGCAGGTCTGATAAATGAAGAAATCGCATGGTTTTCTTCCTCCATAAATGCCTGATTAAAGAGTAATCTCTTCTATTTTACAGGTATGTTCTTTCGTTGCTTTTTTGTAATTAATTCCTACTAACAGTACTTCTCCATGATATTCTTTCAGACTCTTCGGATAATTTCTTTTCTTTATCTGAGCAAGCGCAGCCTCTTCCGTCTGATTCCATTTCAGTTCTACAATAATTGCCGGTTTCTCACTTCCTACTTTTGGATAGAATACAATATCTGCAATTCCTTTTCCTGCCGGAAGTTCTTCCATCTTTGTATAATAATCCTTACTGCTCAGATATGCCATTTTTACAACCGATCTAAGTACCTGCTCATTATTATAGAAAATTTCTGCTGTATCCTCGTCGTGAATTTCATCGATAATGTCTGCTACTGTTTCGCCATCTTTTTTCCAGGTCGCCTCCAGGATATTGTCCGAACGGATCACCGCTTTCCTAAGCTCCTGTCTGTTTCCATTTTTAATAGCACGGATAAACTCCTGCCGGATTTCCGCATTTGGAATAAATACCGTCCTGTCATCTTCATTGTACGCCAGATATCCGAGATGAATCAGCAAAGTAAGCACATCATCTCTGCTTTTCATGGAAGTCATATCATTTTGGAAGGAACCCGTATCCACTTCACAGGTCGCTCCACCAAGCATATCAATCACAGCATCTTTAAGACCATCAAAATTCAGGTCAATATAATCTCTGAGTGCTTCATAAGTCTCCGTTTTTGTCCAGTAACTGCTGTATTTATTCCGAAGAATTGATTCCATAACGGACTTTGGATTATACGCATGGATTCCTCCGACATAGTATCCGTCATACCACTGCCGCATCACCCGGTAATCTTTTTCATATTTCTGGCAGAGATACTGTACCTCTTCTTCGGTAAATCCAATATATTTCTGCAGGGGACTTGGTTCTACCATCGTATACTCATAAAAATCACTGACTGCCGATTCGTGTCCGTACTTCTTGATCGGTAAAATACCAGTCATATAGACGCCTGCAAAAAGCTGGTCTGTCAGACTACTCTTGAACAGGGAACGAAGCAGTAAAATATAAGAATCCAGAATTGTCTCTTTTCCTTTGCACTCGCGGAACATAGCATCCCATTCATCAATAATAAGGATTATCTTCTCTCCGGTAATTTTGTAAATCATACAAAGTGCATCCAGAAGCTTTGACTGCCCTTTTACTACCGGATATGCTTTTGCCAGATCTTCTATGATTTCCCGCTCCATCTGTTCTACCAACGTATCATCCTGCTTCATTGTAGACAAAAACAAAGTAATATCCAGATAAATCACATCGTAATGGTTGAGATATTTTTCAAAAGTCGCATTCCTCGAAATCTCAAGATCCGAAAATAATTCACGGGAATCACACCCTTTACTATAGTATGCACACAGCATCTTGGTCGCAAAAGATTTTCCAAAACGTCTCGGTCTGCTGACACAGATCAGCTTCTGTGGCGTATTCAGGCAACGGTTTACAAATGCGATCAGACCGGATTTGTCAATATATTCACTGTTTCGGATGGTGGAAAATCCTTCATTCCCAAGATTCAGGTATTTTTCACCAATTGGATCTGGCTGTTTTTCAACAGATCTTTTTGATTCATATACGGCATCTTCCGGTATCATCCAACGCTGTCCTTTTTTTACTGCACCATATATTTGTCCGCTTTTGCACAGCGCATTTACCTGACGTTTTGAAAGATTCCATTTATCTGCTGCCTGTAGAGATGTTATATATTCCATTGAATCCATCCTTTCTGACTTAATTTCTGTTATTCTAATTATAACCGGGAAGTGGGAAGTAAGCAATGCTTACTTCCCACTTCCCATCCTTTTTCAAACTTTCCTTACCCACAAATCTTCTCTCAAACTGCTCGTTCCCACATACACTTCATATGGAATTGACCACTCCGTCACAAATTCATTTCTACCCTCATCAAAATATGCCATCTCCCGAATCGGACAAACCAGTCTCACTTCTTTTTCTTCTCCCCGACTCAACCATATCTTCCGGAAATCTTTAAGCACATACTCCGGTCTTTCTACTTTCGATTCTTCTGCTCCTACATACATCTGCACAACTTCGCTGCCTTCCCGTTCCCCTGTATTTTTCACGATCACAGATGCATACAGATTTTCTTCATCTCTCCACGCCTTCATATCGGCAAGCGTAAATGTCGTATAAGAAAGTCCATATCCAAACGGATAAAGCGGCTCCACGTGATTTTTATTCAGAAGTGTATATCCATGATAGTAACCATATCGAAATTCTTCCGCATCCCAGTCAATCTCCGGCAGATCTTCTTCTTTCTTCGGAATCACAAACGGAAGTTTTCCACCCGGATTCGTTTTCCCGAACAATACATCTGCGACTGCCTTTCCACCTTCCATTCCCGGATAGTACGCCATCAATATCGCTCCGACCTGATCTTCCCACTCATCCATCAGGATCATGCTTCCGCCAACCAGAACCACCACTGCATCCTGCCGGACTTTTCCGACTGCATCAATGATTCTCAGATGTTCCTCTTTTAATCCCAAACAGTCTGTCCTGTCACCGCCCTCATTCTGAACCGTCACATCTGCCGATTCATTTGCCACACATTCTCCTTCATCCAGATAATCATTTCCCGCTACAATCACAACTACATCTGCTTCTTTTGCAAGCCGCCTGCAATGAGATGCACTTTCACCGGAATAATAGATCACTTCCGCATCGGAAGGATATTCCGTAATTCCCTGCAGGATTGTCACCACATACGGTGCGTAGACCTGACTGGAACCCCGGTCACCAATATTTTCTCTGTCAGCGTAACTTCCCAAAACTACGATCTTCTTTCTCTTTTTACAATCTATCGGAAGTAACTGATCTTCATTTTTCAGAAGCGTAATTCCTTCTCCTGCGCACCTCAGGGCAAGTTCCTGATGCTTTCTGTAATCACAACTTCCTTCTTTTTTGTGTTCTTCTATAAAATGTTCATGTGCCAGTAAAGTCCGGATGATCCGGAGTGCCGATTCGTCAATTGTCTGCTCCGTAACTTCTCCTTCTCTTACTGCTTCCAGAAGCTTTTCTCCATAAAAATGTGTGATCGGCATCTCAATATCAAGCCCACTTGAAGCTGATGCAACGGTATCTTTCACTCCCCAGACAAAATCACAGATCGTAAATCCGTCAAAATCCCACTCATTCCGAAGCACTTGTCTGAGCAAATATTCATTTTCCCCACACATCGCTCCCTGATACCGATTGTAAGCACTCATCACAGAACCTGCTCCGGCATCAATACACTTTTTGAAATGATTCAGAAAAATCTCTCTTTCTGTCCTTTTATCACATTCGATTGACACTTTAAACCTTGCATTTTCCATAGAATTAAAAGCAAAATGTTTGACACAGGCGATCACGCCATTCTCCTGTACTCCACGAACCAGTGCACTTCCCATCCTGCCAAGAAGATACGGATCTTCTCCATATACTTCCTGCGCCCGTCCCCATCCCGGATGATAGGGCAGGTTCACGCATACGCCACCAAAAAAGTTTGCACCAACATCCAGAACTTCCTCTGCAATGGCGCGTCCGATCTCTTCTTCCAGCTCCGGGTCAAAAGCTGCTCCTCTCATGGACGCCACCGGAAAACATGTTGCTTTTTTGCATCCGCATACAACACCTCTCGTTCCATCTGCAAAAAGCATTGCCGGTATGTCTTTCTCTTTTATACCACCTGCACGATATGGATGTTCATTATAGTGTACTTTTAATTTTTTCCGGATTGCTCCCCGGACTTCCGAACGGATTTCTGATCCACTCATCAGTGAAATCTTTTCTTCCAGTGATAATGTCTTTAAAATCGCTTCTGCCCGTTCTGTATAAGTCAGCCGGTATTCTCTCCAGTCCATTCTCTTATCCATTCAGAATCTCCCTCAAAATCCTTTTTACCTCCGAAGTCTCATAATTCAGATAACCCTTCAGCGCCTCATCATATTCTTCCACCTGTCCTTTCTCACGAAAGGCTTTCGGCGTAAACCCGGTTTCTTCCCTGAATACCCGGTAAAACGTTTTTTCCGATCCAAATCCACATGCATCCAAAATGTAATTCATATTTTTATCTGTATTCTTCAAAAGATTCTTCGCCTGCTCTATACGCAGATTTTCCAGAAGTTCTTTCCCGGTCAGATCCAGTGTTGTCTTCAGATTGCGGTCCAGGGATTTACGGCTGAGCCCGATCTTTTTACATACCAGATCCATTACCTTTTCTTCTCCCATATGTTCTTCCATAAGCGTGATCGCCTTTACCGTCAGTTCCTGATCGTTCTGTGCAGCTGCATCTTTAAACCTGATATCATAAATAACCTGATCAAACAGATCTGCGATCAGTGTACACACCTGTGCCCTTATCCGAAATGCCTGATGTCTGTCCTCACGCATAGATTCATATACCAGTTCAGCCATCTTTTTATAAAAATATGCGAATTCTTTTTCCGGCTCTTCCTCGTCTGTACTGTCAAGATAAAACCGTACCTCTTTATTGTCCTCCTCATCAAATGCCAAAAGCTCGCGGCTCATTTGCACGAACATACACAGATTTTCTTCATTTTCTACTCCTTTTATCGCATGGATCACATTCGGATTCACCAGATAGATATCCCCCTTTTTTAATCTGACCTGCTCCGACTGCACCTGCATCCAGATGCTCCCTTTTAATATTCCGATCATTTCATATTCATTATGCCAGTGATAGGTACTGCTCTGAATTGGCGCAACAAATATATTTACAGGAAAGCTCTGATTATTTGTTATTGACTCATAAATTGAATGTGGCATATGGACCTCCTGTGTTCATTTCTCCTCAAAATATACTTGAACATTCTTACAAATCATTATACAGGATTTTCTCCCATACTGAAATATATACGCAAAGAATAGCCGCCAATCCTGACGACTATCCTCTGTAATTTTTAAAATTTTCTATTTTTCGTTCGCTCTTTTTTCTTCCAGTCCTTTTGCAATCTGTGGATAAATCTTATCCAGGTTACAGAAGAACAGTGCAACCATTCCGATAATGATCAGAACTGCAGGAACCATTGTAAATACGGTCTTGATTCCTGAAATGGTAACTGCTGCCTGACCAATTCCCTGTGCGGTAAGACTTCCATCGTATGCAGCCCATGCAAGTCCCCATCCAACAATTGCGGATCCAAGACCAGCTCCGACTTTCATACCAAAGGATGTAACAGAGTTTGTCATACCATCAAGGCGGACACCTGTCTTCCACTCGCCATAATCAATAACATCTGCCACCATTGCGAAAAGTCCTGCATTGTGCGGAATTCCACCGATTCCAAGGCAGACAAGTCCGATGACTGCTGTTGTAAAAGAAGTTCCTGTAAATGCCATGATCAGTACACCAAGAAGTTCAATTGCATATCCGATCATCATGCTCTTCCATTTTCCGAGGAATTTATTGATGTAAGGGTAAATCAGGTTACCGATCAGTTTTGGTAAAATAAAGCATAATGTAAGTGTTCCCATCAGTCCTACATTTCCAAGGACATCTCTTGCATAATAAATACGAAGTCCGTTATTTACACCAAGAACTGTATAGTTGATAACAAATACAACCGTCAGAAGCCAGAAATATCTGTTCTCGAAAAGAAGTTTGAATGATTCTCCAACACTGATTTTGTTTTCCTGTTTCTTAGAAGTATTTTCTTCTGCATGTGTACGCTCTTTTGTTCCTGCAAATGTGATCAAAAGCAATATTGTAGCAATTACCCCAAAGATTACTGCCATTCCGGTCCATCCGAATTTTCCTACCAGGTTATTGCAGTTGTAGTTGATGAAAAGTACCACTGACATTGTAACAAAGAAACGGATAGAACTCATTGTTACACGGTCTTTCGGATCCGGTGCTTCCAGTGAAAGCAGTGTATTATATGCCAGGTTACATGCGGTATAAATAGCAACTGCCATCAGGATATAGGTAATGACCGCATAAGCCATCTTTCCTCCGCTGCTCAGTCCGGACGGTACACTGAACATCAGAACCAGTCCAAGTCCCATTGGGATTGCAGTCCATAAGATCCACGGTCTTGCTTTTCCCCATTTGGTATGTGTACGGTCGATAATGCTTCCCATGATCAGATCTGAAATTCCGTCCAGAAGTCTTGTGAGAAGCATCATCGTACCAATCGCTGCTGCTGCAAGTCCTACACTGTCTGTGTAATATAATGTCAGGTAAGAACCGATTGTTGTCCATACCAGGTTGCATCCACCATCTCCGACAGCAAATGCAAGAATCTCTTTCCATGTTGGTTTACTGTTTTTCATGTTTCTTCCTCCTTAATTCCTTTTTCCTTTTAGATTTAATGTCAAAAGAGAAAGTACACCTTCCCCTTTGTATACCAGATACAGTTCTTTTTCTTCGGTAAATGTTACTTCTGTTTCAGCGGTTTTCCACCATTTACATGGCTTCAAAGAAATAACTGCCTTTCTTTCTCCATTCTCTTCTGTGTAAATTTCCAGTTCACCCGGAACATCTGTCTGATAAACGACTTCAATTTTTCCGGTTTCTTCCAGATTGATATACTTATATCCAATTCTCGTTCCATCTTTAATGTTCGTGATATAACGTTCTTCATTTACACTCGTCATATAAGGAAAATCGATTTCCTGGTTGGTTCTTCCAATGGAAGACAATGCTCCCATGTGTCCATTCGTCAGATTACAACAATAAACTGCCGGATAAGATGCATCTCCGGAAAGAGGTCCTGGATTCATTCCGCTTGTCGTAATCGTTACCTGCGGAATCTGTCCGTTCTCATCAAAATACACCTTTTCTGCACATCCCTGTCGATTATACTGGTTCAGGAAAGTATGGCGGTGATAGAACATATACCATTGTCCGTTTATCTCCACCAGACCACCATGATTATTTCCAACAGACATCAGTTTGTCTTCTTCTTTTCTTCCGTTGTATCCGACATCCCCATTGCTTACAATGACTCCGCCAAATTCAAATCCTTCCATCGGCCTGTCACTAATCGCATAACAGAGCTGATGCGTATTTACGGAAGAATAGATCAGATAATATTTTCCATTTATTTTTCGAATAGATGGTCCTTCAAAGTATTCGTTTCCTTCAAATGAAGTTCCTTTTCCATAATTCAGACTCGGAATGATCACTTGCGGTCCTTCTTTTACGGTGATCATATCGTCTTCCAACTGAAGTACGCTTCCGCCTTTCAGATCCTGGTCTTTATAACGCGGAATATTGATCATACATGGTGCAAATCCAAAATACAGAAAATTTCCTTCCTCTGTACAGATCACAGATGGATCATAGGTCTGATTTTCCATCATCGCCTGACCGTCTTTGTACTGGACACGTCCATAAAATTCATACTGCCCTGCCGGCGTATCACAGACAGCCACATTGATGGAATCCTGGAATTTGATGCAATAATATAAGTAATATCTTCCATCACGCCCCTGTACTACATCCGGCGCATATAAAGGAAGCACATTTACGTTATATGGATCCTGATCTTTTCGGTAGATCACGCCTTCATAACGCCAGTCAGACAGGTCATCCAGCGGTGCCGACCATGATACATAATCCTGCTCACAAAATTCATTCCCATTCTCCAGATCATGACTTCCGAATATATATAATCTGTCTTCAAACACATGCGGTTCCCCATCCGGAATATGTTCCCACAACGGGAGATATGGATTATGACATTGCGTTTTCATACGCTTCTCCTTTCGCTTTTTTATTATTTTTCTTTGTTTTAACGTTTCTTTTTCGTTTGCAATATGATTCTATCTTGAATTTTAAATCTTGTTCTGTCATTTTAGACCTTTCTCACTGTCAAATTTGGACACATTTTGTGCTTGTTGGTTATTTTTGACAATTTTATAGTTTTGTTTTTATGCATTTTCACTAATCACATTTTGGAAAGCAGAGAATATCAGATGATTTTGAAAAAAGTCAAAAAAAGAAAGGGCGTGTGAAAAAACAAGAGTTTTTTCACACGCACTTCACACGGCATAGCCGTGAATAATCTAGGCTAATTATACGCAAGTATTTTCTTTTTATCCCTACGCTCTCATTATTATAAACAAATTTCCAATCATTTAATATCAAAAAAGAATGTACCTTTCCGCACATAGTTTACAAAAAGATACCACCCATAACGTGATATGATATTTTTAATTTTTATAAGAGATCCTTTATTTTTTTATCCGGTTCTTCTTCTCTGAGTTCTTTCATCTTTCTGAAATACGAACTCATCTCATCTGCCATTCCCGAAAGCCTGTTCAGCAGTCCGGAAAACTCCGTCAGCATCTCATCATCCTTGTAATACGGATACACAATATCATGGTCAATCTCGCTCCATCCTTCTTCAAAAAGCGTTCTGCCCTGAATTTCCAGATAGTATCCGTGATACTTGATAATATAATGCAGTGAACGGTAATACCCGCCTGTCCGCACTTCAATCTGCGTACTGTCATAAATCCTCGTATCTCCGGAACGCTTGTATACTTTTGGACGTTCTGCGATATAGCAGTGCTCCGGATCCTCATCAAAATCCCGCAGCCTGTCCTCTACATAATTGTTCGGATCATTTTCAAACATCGAAGTGATGAACTTATGAAAATGGATCCAGTCCTCCCGGTAAAGGAAGAAAACCCTGATACCAATCAAATCTGTGATGTATTTGTGGTAATTCGATTTGTTGATATGTTCAAATTTTGCATAATTTTCTTTCCGCTTCCGGATGATCTTTTCCAGAAGGTGCATTGGATTCTTGGTTCTGTAACGGTAGGAATGGATCCCTGCCCGCTCAATATCATAAATATATTCATCTACAAATTCTTTTCCCAGATGACGGAACAATTTCGTTTTTGACATATAATCTTCATAGATCTCTGTCAGCTCCTCCCAGGAAATCCGGGCAGCCGTAAGGTCATCCTCTGTCAGATTACAGGTTTTCAGAAATTCCTCTTTATTGATCATTTGCTCTCTCACCCAATTCTTTCCGGCCCATGCGGACCTCTTCCATATGACCGGCAAGCTCTCTGTCCATATGATCGAACAGATAATTTTTCGCACTCTCTTTGTGAAGCTCCCATTCTTCCTGAATCTGCCGGTTCACGATCTTCACCTCTTCCAGGAACTCCCGGGAAGATATGATCGTACCTCCCTGTCCCTGTGTGATCACCTGTTCCACACCATCTGATGTAACTACCGTCACATGATACTTTCTTCCGACTTCATGTACTACCTTTTCAATGTACATATCCGCCGTCTCAGCTTCTTTTGTATACACAACATGAATGTTGTGGTATTTGAAGATTTCCATTGCTTCGCCTTCAACCTTGTAGGCATCAAATACCAGAATCAGAGGATAGTTCTTGAACCCCTGATAATTGCAAAGCACATCCATCAGTTTATTTCTTGCTGCTTCAATATTCTCTTTTGCCAGTTCTTTCAGATCATCCCATGCGAAAATAACATTATAACCATCTACCAGCAAATATTCCTGTACGCCTTCTTCATCTTTCTTTGCTTTTGGCGTTTTCCCTGCAGTCACAGTCTTTGGAAGACGATCGGCTTTTCGCTCTACCCGTCCGTAAGTCCGGATAAAAATCTCTTCCAGTTCCCTGTCTTCTCTGGCATTACGTGCATAATGCCTGCCGCCTCTGACTGCTGCTTCTGCTGATCCGCTTTTCTCCTTGCGTAAATTTACCGGTACAGTCTCATCCAGACTTTTTTCTGTCTCTCCTGCCAGCCTTTTCCGCTCTTCCAGGATCTTCGGAAGCTGTGCCTCAATATGCATATGTTCCGGCACTTCCTGCCATGGTACATTATATCCTGCTCCATGAGCACAGAATACAGAGCCCGTCGGATTCTCCACATCCCGCTCCGGATCGTAACCAATCGCCTCTACAACCTCGTCCTGGTTATGGCATGGAAAATATCCCTTCAGCGTACAGAACAGTTTCCCTCTTCCTCTGCTGTATGTGGTTACTTCTCTCTGATAATCCTGCATTTCAGACACCGGTGCACTTCCGGTGACCACAGCCATATCATCTTCCGTCTCCGGTCCGTCAAATTCTCCATTCATCCGCTGAATATCCGTAAGTGCACGGCCTGTCATCTCTGACGGAATTTCCAGACGAAATGCATAATACGGTTCAAGCAGTACATTCTCTGCCTGCATCAGTCCCTGGCGGATCGCACGGTACACAGCCTGGCGGAAATCTCCACCCTCTGTATGCTTCAGATGTGCACGTCCACTGGCAAGTGTGATCTTCACATCAATAAGCACCGATCCCGTCAGAACGCCCCGATGCTCTCTTTCCAGCACATGCGTCAGGATCAATCGCTGCCAGTTCTTGTCCAGCACATCCTCACTGCAGATCGTATCGATCGAGATTCCACTTCCCGGCTCTCCCGGTTCCAGTATCAGATGCACTTCCGCATAATGACGCAGCGGCTCAAAATGCCCTACTCCTTCAACTGTATTTTTAATCGTTTCTTTGTAAACAATATTCCCGCTTCCAAAAGAAATATCCACGTCAAAGCGTTCTTTTACAAGGCTTTGCAGAATCTCCGTCTGCACTTCGCCCATCAGCTGGACCTGAATCTCTCCTGCCTCTTCATTCCAGACTACACGGAGCATCGGATCTTCTTCCTCCAGTTGCCTGAAATTCTGCAGCATCCGGTGTACATCACAGCCTTCCGGCAGCTCCACCCGGTAATTCAGAACCGGCTCCAGTATCGGTGCCGAAGAACCTTGCTGTATCCCAAGCCCCTGTCCCGGATAAGTCCGGGTAAGTCCTGTCACAGCACAGATACAGCCTTTTTCTGCTTCCTGCACCATCTCGTACTTGTCCCCGGAATAAATCCGGATCTGGTTAACTTTCTCCTGCATAGGTTCTTCCTCTGCCATATATTCCAGGATCTCTTTGACCTTCAGTACTCCGTTTGTGATCTTCACATGTGTCAGACGGCTGCCCTGTGAATCTCTGGATATCTTATATACCTTCGCTCCAAATGCTTCTTCAGCATGCGTCCCGCTTACCGGTCCGTCCATGTATTTTCCCAGTCCGTCCAGTAATTCCTGCACACCTTCCAGCTTCAGTGCCGAACCGAAATAGCATGGAAATACCTTTCGTTCCCGGATCAGCGTCTGAATCTGGCTCGCCGTGATCTCTCCATTTTCCAGATAGCTTTCCATTACCGTCTCGTCGCACATAGACAGCTCTTCCAGAAATTCTTCACCCGCTTCTGTAAAATCCACACACTCTCCGCTGAGCTTCCGCTTTAATTCAGTAAGTCTGTCCTGTCTGTCCGTACCGTCCTGATCCATCTTATTTATGAAAATAAAGGTCGGAACCTGATACCTTGCAAGAAGATTCCACAGGGTTCGTGTATGTCCCTGCACACCGTCCGCTCCGCTGACAACCAGGATTGCATAATCAAGAACCTGCAAGGTACGCTCCATTTCTGCTGAAAAGTCCACATGCCCCGGTGTATCAAGAAGAGTCACCTGCTTGTCTCCAAGCACAAAATTCGCCTGCTTGGAAAAAATGGTAATCCCCCGGCTTCTCTCCAGCGTATACATGTCCAGAAACGCATCTCCATGGTCAACTCTTCCAAGCTTTCTGATCTGACCGGTAAGATAAAGGATTCCTTCCGAAAGCGTCGTCTTTCCGGCATCCACATGCGCCAGGATCCCGACAGATATATATTGTTTTGGCTTATTTTCAGATGTTGCTGCCATCGAAAAAATGCCCCTTTCTGCTCATAATAATCTCTTGATTATCATATCACAGAAAGGGGCATAAGTCGACACGCGAATCTTTTTATCTGTCCTGCTTTTCATTTGACATTTTCTGCGGTAAGATACAATCAGAACAAATTTCTAAAAAAGGAGAGTGCCATTTACTCATGAAAAATACTGACTTAACCAATACTTACCGCGAACTTGACAGAGAACTTGCCATTTTGCATGACCAACTCGAAAGCCACCGTTCTTTTGAAAATATCCTTTTTCTCCCGACTCCCGAAAAGATCAGGTCGGTCTGCGAAAAATGGAACGATTTAAAAACACAGGTTGAAAACCTGGATGCACCGGACAATGTCTATCGTCTGGTGAAGCATCATCTGAATGACTTCCTGGATTCTCTTAAATTTACTATCGAAGAAAAAGAACACAATCCGGAAGCACCTCTCCTGGATTTTGTCTATTATCTTCAGGAAATCGCTCGCTGTGACAGGCGTTCTAATGAAGTACGTCTCGATCTCCTGACCAGAAAATTACAGGCATTCCATGAAAATCAGGATTTGATCCTTAATCTGATCCACACACAATACGGAGAAAATGAAGCTTCCCTTTCTTCTGCCTTTGCCCGCGCAAGGCTGGATATGCAGCGCGACCAGAAATTGTTAAATGAATATTTCCCGGATTTCACAGAAGAACAGATTGCATCTTTATCACAGTCCTTCCGGATTTTTATCGATCAGCTTCAGGAAATGGCAGATTTACTCGTTTCTGACTGCCAGTCTGACTCTGAAGAATTGTTAAAGGATGATCTCTCAAAGACCATCAAGATGGATCCGGAAGCTTACCGCAGCCTTCTGAAAAACCGTCTTGGTGTATCTCTCGACGAACTGCTTGCATGGCATAAAGAAGAAATTGAAAAGACCCGTGCTGAAGTATTCGAAATCGCCTCCAAATTAGAGCTTCCGGAAGGAACTCCGAAGACAATGAAAGAAGTCAGCGATGTGCTTTTCCGCTATGCCGGTCCTTGCGACAGTGCCGAGGAAATGTATACACGTGCCAGAAATTATCTGAAACGTACCCGTGCTGTCGCTCATGAATATGTACGTCTTCCGGAAGATGAAACCTGTCTGTGCGTTCCGCTTCCGCCTTGCTATAAGGATTCTTACCCTTGGGGCGGTTATGAGGGTGGTGATTTCCGTGTCAAACCGCTCCGCGGCCAGATGTTCCTGAATCAGTATAATTATCAGAACATTACCGATGGCTGGATCAAGATGAATACCATGCACGAAACTTATCCGGGACACCATGTCCAGTTTATCCGTGCAGCGATCGATCCAACACCGGAAACTGTAAAAATAGGAGCAAAAAGTGTACCTCTGGAAGAGGGAACCTGTATTCGTACTGAACGCGCATTTACCTTTATCTTTGCGGAAGACCCGTTCTTCCCTCTGTTCGTTGCATTCCGCCGTCATCATGCCTCTGTCCGTATCCTGGTTGATCTGCAGCTGTATTATTTTGGAGCGACACTGGAAGATGCTGTAAAAATCTACGAAGAAGAGCTTGGCTTTGACCGCGTAACTGCCCGCGCCCAGGTACAGGCACACCAGAATGCGCCGGGATATTTCACCTGCTATTATTATGGAATGAAGAAAATCTGCGACTGGGAAAAAAAGTATGGATATACGAAATGGGATTATACGGAACTGCTGTTCTCAGCCGGGCGGATCAGTATGGAAAGCCTGGAGATGCTGATTAAGATGACCAAAGAAGAGCAGGGACGCTTCTTTACGGAATTTCGGAGCTTGCTGATGGATGAATAGGGTTTAGGTTGTTGAAGGGATACGAAAAAACGGATAAATAAATGGATCGGGTCTGCTTCCCACGCACTGGGCATTCCGATGAGCCTCTGAAAACGTATATTGTGTCAGCAATGGCTTCCACAATATACTGAGTCTCATCTCCATAGTGCTCAAGGGAATCTGACCCGATCCATTTATTTATCCGTTTTTTCTGGTACTCCTGCAACTTGAAAATTTTCCCTTGTGGAGCATCAGCTCGCTGCGCATGGCTGATGGTGATTTGTTTGTCTAGGGTTTTAACCATATTCATAAATTTGAGTATAATGATTTGTTTTAGTTTTTAAAAATTTGTATCTTTAAAATAGTTCCAACAACACATTATTATAAAGATATAAGTCTACCAAGTTCTTCACGTTTCTTTTCAGTTATGCCATAGATATTTATATGGTTCAGGTCACCGCTGCGGTCTGTAAAGGCGGGGAAGAGGAAGCCGGATGTTGGAGAACCAGGTTCGTATTCGCCGACAAGGGGACAGATGGCGCAGATGAGATATGGGAACATCTCTTCGGATTCTCCGAGGCGTTCTTTGTCGGTGGCTTTGGCTGGGATATCGTAGTTATCATGGAAAACATAGATCGCGTAAGGGGTGGAGATCCGGATGTTTTCCATGATGATATCATAAAGAGTATCCATCAGGGCATCGTTTTTGAGTTCACAGTCTCTGAGCGCCATCAAAAGCTGCCACATACTTCCGGCTTTCTGATTTTCCGGCTGGATCTCGTATTTTTTCAGTTTTGTGTTTGTCTCTGCAAATGGAATCGTTTTGGCGATTGCGAGATTTTTTGTTTTTTCTGACGCAGAGAGTTTGAGGAAGTTGATGTTAAAGCTTCCGTCAAAATCTCCGTCTGCATCTACATAACAGCCTGCTATTCTTGTGAATGATGTTCTTGCAGGCGTCATCCGCCGCGTCAATTCCAGCATATCTTCTCGGTTGATCATTTGTATTTGTTCCTCTCTTTGAATATCAATTGAGTCTCACTCCGTTGACCTGTTTCTATTTTCTAAGTTCTCATATCATCCATTGCTAAAATTCTTCTATTTCAGCAACACGGTTCCCCTGTTTTTCTTTCCAAATCATCAGGTACACTTTGAAATCTACCGAATCTCTTGCCGCAGCAAATGGCTCCTCACGTACAAGTGTAACTTTCTGTCCGTTTGACTCCAGCTCTGCTTTTCTTTTTTCGGCTTTTTTCAAAATGTTCTGATATTTCTGATTAAATTTCTCCCCAAAATCCCTCCGTGGATAATTTTCCGCTTCTTTGGCAAGTTTTTTATTTAGCAAGTCTACAACCGCCGCATGTTTCTCCCGATGTAATAATCGGGCAATCCATCTGCTCATTCTTTTTCCATGATATCTCCGGTATCTTTGCAGCCACCACAACAGACTTTTATCCCCTGCTTCTTTAACGAGCTCTTCCATCACAACCATTGCCTCTTCGGTCGGATTCCACGGATCTTCCATCGGGACAATATATTTTGCCGGAACTGCCGGATAACAGGTATAGTTCAGCGGAGGAAAATGTACCAGTTTTGCAAGTTTCCGTTCTGTATCACTTGTTGCCTTTTCTCCAAGGTATTCACATTTATCATTCAGAATCGCCAGACGGTATTCCAGAATCCGCAGATACTCATACCCTTTCACCCAGAAATGTCCCACATCTCCGTAATTATAGAGATTCATCTCCAGCAAAAGATCCTGGAAGAAAATGGTCACAACCGTTTCGCCCTGATATACGACAAGTACATATTCTCCATCCTCCTGGCTTAAAGTTGCGTCCAGCTCTCCTTCATAATCTTTCTGATAATGTCCGGTCATTCTTGCACCAGAGAATACCAGAAAGCTTTCCACTGCATCATTCATCAGATACACCAGACGCATTTCATCCTGGTTTTCCACATCTTTGTCTGGAAACAGAAGTTCAAACTGATCCTGACCGAGTAACTGGGCAAGCTTCTGGAAGGCCTCCGGAATTTCTTCATATGCACTTTCTGTATCCATGAACGCTTCCTCTGCTGACATATTTTCCTGTATTTCCAGTTCACTCATCTATTCCTTTTCTCCTTCATTTGCCTCTTCCATATCCACACAGGCAAGTCCTCTGTCCTCCACATAACTGACACTGATCACTGCCTGCGACCAATTGAGGCTGATCCTGGCAGCCTTCTGCTTCTCTTCTCCGGCTTTCCGGAGCAGATCCAAAAGTTTCTCCAAAACTTCTCTTGTCAGATAGCCACCTCTCCACTGAAAGGTCAATGTCCTGCCCTTCTTAGCCGCCTGCAGCGACCGTTTATAGACATCTTCTTCTTTTGTAAAGGAAAGTTTCTTCTCCCGATAATAAAAATGATCCCCATTCGTACAGACCGGTGCCGGTGCGATCAGCGGTTCATGATCCCGGAAAATCTTCTTGTCGTCCAGATTGAAATAATCATAGCGGATCTCCTGTCCTGCCGCACTGTGTTTACCAAGCGTATTGTCAAAAGTTGCATCCAGATGATAATATGTACCACCAATTTTTACGATATTCCAAGTATGACGGTACTTGATCCCTTTTTCCGGATTGTTACCACAGACTGCGATCATGCACCAGATTCCAAGCGCATCACAGAGTACTTTCACAGATTTTGCAATCCCTTCACATACGCCAACTCCATGTCCAAGTGGACCGATGATCTCATGGGAATACGCCTTTTTCAGCTTATCATAAGTCACATTATCACAGATAAAATCATGAATATATTTCTCCTTTTCCCATTCAGACAAATCTTTTGCCGCCCGCGCAAGTTTTTCTACTCTGGAGGACATTGCCCTCTGATGCTCCCGGATTTTATTTTTGTCAAACAGATACTCCGGTACAAAGATCAGATTCGGAGAGTCCTGATAGTATTTATACTTATATCCTGTCATCCAGAAAATCTCCGGATGATCCAGCCGAAGCCTGAAAAAGACATCATAAAGCTCCGCACTTTCTATGCGCGGTATCTGAAATTCATCCGCAAGTGCATTTGCTCCCTGCATGATTACATGGTATGCTACCTGCTGCTGTTTCGTCATTTTGGTATAATAGAATGGTTCCATGAAAGTCCTCCTGCGCAATGTTTTGATTCTCCTATTATACATTTTTTCACGAAAACACGAAATGTTTTTCCTTGCTTTTTAACGAAAAACAGAAATGTTTTACACTAGTTTTTAACGAAAACAGAAAATGTTTATACCCATTTCTTAACGAAATCACAAAATGTTGGCCCTTTTCCGCTTCTTTCAGACACATAAATTCCCTTCATTACTTATATAAAAAGGCTCCATATAACAGTTTTTACTGCTACATAGAACCTCTTCCATTCTTTTATTTCTCAGTTTCACTTGATACAATTGCCGGAATCCGGATCGTAACGATCGTACCTTCGCCCTCTTTTGACCATATCTGAAATCTGTATTTATTTTCATAAATATAGTCCAGTCTTTCTTTAATATTTTTTATACCGATATGTTCTCCTCTTTCCATACTTGACAGTTTACGCTGCGGTTTGCTTAATTCATCTAGTTTGTCCTGAGACATCCCTGCACCATTATCTTTTACAATAATCTCAACTTCATCTTCTTCCATTCTGATACGAATCGTAATGCATCCGTCTATTACTTCGCCTTCTTCATCCGTATTACATAGAATTCCATGAAAGAACGCATTCTCTACAAGTGGCTGCAAAATATTTTTTGCAATCAGATATGGCTCAACCCCCGCTTCGATATCAATAACACTTTTAAATATTCCTGTATATCGATATTTCTGAATCAGTAAATATTCTCTCACTACTTTAATTTCCTGCTCTACTGTATCATAAACATTATCCACCTCTATACGTAGTCTGTCCCTTAAAATCTGAATCATAGCTTTATTCACTGCAATCACATCTTCATTCCGGTTTTTCTGTGCCAGATATGTAATCATATTCATTGTATTATAAATAAAATGTGGATCCACCTGCGAAATCATCAGACCATACTTCAGTTGCTGCTCTCTCTTTTCCTGTTCGACCATTTCAACAATATTTTCCTGCAAACGTTTTGCCATAACATTAAACGAAGCGCCTACTTCTCCTATTTCATCTGTTGAATTCACCTCAATTCGTGCATCCAGATTTCCTTCTGCTATTTCATTCATTTGTTTTGATACATCCGTAAGCGGACCGGTAAAATGATTTACAATCGGAATCATAACTAACACAATTCCAAGCCCAAAGCATAAAATCAGTATTTCTACCAGAAAAATCAGCGAACGGTTATTGTCCAGAATATCTTTTCTGCTCTGCCTGCAAATAATCTTCCACCCATCTTCTTCTGAAAAACGTACTGTAGTAATCCCATCTTCCTGCTGCCAATAACCTTCCTTATAGCTTTTTCCATACTTCATGTTTTTCAGAGTTGCGTTTACATCTATTTGTGTTTCCTTAACACTTGGCTGTAAAATCTGATTATTTTTATCAAGAAACAGATAATCGTTACTGTAATCTTTCATCTGGTTTGCAATATAGTACAACTGGTCAAAAGATGCTATAACAGTAAGATTGCCTTTCTGCCCATGATATATATATTCCATCGTATATCCATAAGCCATGTTAAATATATTTCCAAATGCTGTATCTGATTCCCCGTCATAAGCAAAAGGATTCAAAAAACTTGTCTTTTTCCCTTTTAAATCTAATTCTTTTATTTCACTACAAATATGTTCTTTTACTTTATTCGAAAATCCTACTGTTGAAAAATCATATATTTTATCCGCCTTTTGGACATCCAGATAAATCCCGATGATTCCATATGACTGAATTTTATTTTTTACACCAAGCTGGGATAAAAAAAGACTTATTTTCGCATTATTTGCTTCATTCGGCTCCGACATATATTGATCTATTTTCTGAATAAGTTCTGGTTCTTCTGCCACAATCTTTGTAAATCTTACCAGCTCTTCAAAATTCTGATCTAACTGAGACATGATCTGCTCATTCAGAATCATGGTATCCTCTCTGTCTTTCACACTGATATTTCTATATACCAGTTCCGGTAATGCCATGAGCAATATTCCCATAATTACCAAAAACACACATAATTGTGCTATAACCAATTTATTTCTTAATTTCATGACCTCTTCTACTCTCCGGCTAATAATTTCCTGCGATATTGGTTCGGTGTCAGTCCTGTATATTCTTTGAAAATTTTACTGAAATACTGACTGGAAGTAAAACCTGTCTTTTCTGATACTTCATAAACCATATATTCTTTATCCTGGAACATTTTCTTTGCATTTTCTATTCTGACATTATTGATAAAATCATTTACCCGTATTCCAGTTTCTGTTTTAAATTTCGTTGATAACCAGGAAGACGTCACACCAACATGCTCCGCAACTTCCGCTGCTGTAATACTTGCATCACCATAATTCTGATTGATATAAGCCATTGCATTGATTGTCACATCGGAATAAATCATTTTTTCTTTCTCATTTTTCATTCGACAAATTTCTTCTATCTTGTATTCAATATATGCCTGAAGATCTGTTACTTTTCTAAAATCATAAGAACTGCATCCCTCGGTCATCAAAAATCTCTGACCGCTTGTTTCTCCAATCAGTTTTCCATCAAACAAACTAAGAGCCTCCAAAATATGTTCTATATATTCCAAGTATTCTGTAACATTCTGTTTTTTTTCTGTTTCATGCAATCGGTTTTCTATTTTTTCAATTTCTTCTGTTTTTCCCTGTTGTAAAGACTGATAAATTTCTTCTGATGAAATTCCTGACAGTTTCTTCTCATTTTCCTCTTTTCCGTCATAACGCAGCTCCTGTAACTCTACTTCATTTTTTAAAATATTATTTTCCAGTTGTCTTTGATAATTTGTAAAATTAGACCGGAACTGCCTTACCATACTTCCATGCAAACAATAATATACATGATACAGTTTTTCTTCTCTGTTAATATATTCATACAGCTTTCTTGCAAAATCATAAATTCTGTCATTTATTTCTTTTTGTGAAACAATTCCTTTTCCGAATTCAAGCAAAATCATATATTCATCTTCGTTTACCGGAAACCTGGCCCCTACATGAATCCCAGTATTTTCAGATACATTTTCGCACGCTCTTTTTATGAGCCGATTATCCAATGTCATCTGATTGTTATCAAGTGGAATATATTTCTTTAAAATCTTCGGAACCTTTCTTTGAGAAACGATAATATAATAATATTTCTTATGCAAACCTATATAATCATTTTCATCAAGAATATCTTTATATACCTCTTCTGAAATATTTTTTCTAAATAATTCCTCTAAAATTGCTGTAATTGTATACTGCTTTTTTGCTTTTTCTTTTATAATTTCTTCTTTTAATTTTAGTATTTTTCTTAAAAACCCATCTTCCTCCAGATCACTTTTTAAGATATAATCATCAATTCCTAACCGGATTGCCTGTTTTACATAATCAAAATTTTTATATGCTGAAAGGAACAGAATATGTGTATTTCCACCATATTCGCGAATTGCATCCCCTAATTCCAATCCATTTAATCCAGGCATCTTTACATCTGATATCACCAGATCCGGTCTGTGTGTCTTGTAAATTGCAAGTGCCTGTTCTGGATTTGTCGTTACCCCGATCAATTCAAATCCATGATACTCCCAATCAATAATATGCTCCAAATACTCCAGTGCCAGCTTTTCATCATCCACTAACAATACTTTTATCATATTTTCTTCCTCCCATTATGCCCTGTCAAATGCTGTCTATTCCGATTATACAGCGACACCCGGAGTATCGCAAGCTGACAGGATGCGTATACTCCGGGTGTCATTTAAATTATTTTTTATTGTGCGTTTGTTCTCACAAGCTCTTTTTTCAGCTTTCGTTCACTGATAAAGTTCATTACTCTCTGGTTGTTGTAAGTAAAGATCATAATAACCAGAAGGAAGATTCCAGATGCTGTATCCTGCAGCGAAGCTGAAAGTCCCATGCTGAGAAGTCCTGTCGTCAGCATATTTAAAATAAAGTTTCCGATAAAGATTCCGATTACCAGATTACAATACTGTTCAAGTGCCAGTCCAACATAAATTCCAAGCATGCAGTTGAAAATAATATTCGTACTTGACATGTACATCGGCGTATCAATTGATCCCTGTATAGAAATCTTCAAAAGTGCCGCAACTCCAAGGAATAATGATGAAACTACATAGCAGAGGAATGCTGTTTTCTTGGTATTGACACCTGAATTTTTTGCAATTCTCTGTGAACTTGCACATGCTCTTACATTATATCCAAACTTTGTATAGTTGAAAATGATGTAGAACAGTACAAACATGATCGCAAAAATAATCAAACAATACGGAAATCTTCCAAGTGTTGTAATTTCTCCGTTAATAGCTGTTACCCATGAAATACTTGCCAGGTTGGATAATGTCTCATATACCATGCAAACACCAAGTGCTGTAACAATTGCCGGAACTCTCAGTAACATATACATAACACCTGAGATTGTTCCAAGTACAATGCCCGCTCCAACCACAATCAATGCAAATGGTATCAATCCGATTCCGTAAAGATATACCATTTTTGCTCCGAACATTGCCGAGAGCATTACAACCGCACCTGCACTAAGATCCATTCTGTTACACAACATGTTCGAACACATTGCGAATGAAATTAGCGTAGGGGCCAGCGTTTGCTTCAGGTTCATAATAAGACTCGCCGGTTTTCCAAATGCTCCGCCGGAGCATATGAAAAACAGAAGATATACAAATACCGGGAGCATAACGACTTTGCATACATTTTTAACTGTATCTGATTTCGTTTTCATACGCCTTCCCTTTCCATATCCGTTAAAGTAGTAATTTATTTTCCATGTCTTGCAATTGTATCTTCAATACTGTAGTTCTTGCCCATTTCAAGCAGCTCATCAGAAGATGCATTTTTATTTTTTGATTTAATCAGCTGATCAACTTCATCTGTTGTCCATGCATATACACCATCATTATGAAGGTATGTCATGTAATCAGAGAATTCCTGACCAGATTTACATACAATAAAGTTAACCGGTACTTCTACTTTGTCAAGAGCATTTCCTTCCAGTGCATTGTAGATAAGTACGAACGGGAATACTGCATCAGCATACTGTCCACCGATTGCACATACTGTTTCACCATTGTCAAGGCTTCCCTGACAATTTTCTGAAAGGTCACAGAATGCGATCTTAACCTGACCTTCACGTCCTGCTGATTTGATTGGTTCTGAGCAGTATTCAATACCAAGAAGTGTAATTGCAATACCATCGATAGAATCATCTGCTGCAAGGAAATCTTCTACTGCTTTTGTGAATTCAAGACCTCTGTATTCACCAGCTTTTTTAACTTCCGGATGATCTTCAAATGCTTTCATCATACCTTCCCATCTTCTGTCATGGCAGGTAATTCCAGGTTCATAGCCAATTGCTGCAATGTTCTTGCATCCTGAATCAATAAGGCTTGTTACGATTTCATATCCTGCATCGTAATCTGCTTCATAAGATCCACCAACAAAGTAATCACTCTTGTAAACCTGATCTTTGATGCTTTCATCAATCTGTGACCAGCCTACACCAAGATAAACTTCATTTTCTTCACAAATTTTTAATCCCTGAAGGACTGCTGTTCCTGAGAAGTTTGTTGTGATAATACCATCAACACCCTGTGCACAGAGGTTCTCAATTGCAGAAAGATATGTTTCATCTGCAAAGTTTTCAATAATGTAATAGTTAAATTTTACACCATATGCTTTTCCAAGATAATCTGTGTATGCTTTGTATTTTGCGCAAAGGAAATCTGTTGTTGTATGGATAACTACACCAATTGTGTATTTACCATCCGGATCTCCACAAATTTCATCCTGACCTGATTTGTCTCCCCAGACTTCCTCTGTCTTTGCATCTTTTGTCTCTTTTGAACTGCTGTCTGATTTCTTGCTTCCTGAAGAACCACCACAACCGATTACAGAAAATACCATCATAACTGCTAATAAAACAGCTACTGCTCGTTTAATTCTTTTCATTTCTTTTCCTCCTCTTTTTCTCCTTGTTTCATCTGTTACTCCAGTACACCATCTTTGTTCTTTACATATGTAAGGAATACTAACAGTAACAATACCAGTCCCTGAATTCCTTCAACCACACGTTCGTTAACACCCAGGATAATCAATCCATTTCTCAAAAGGATAACAGAAAAGCTTCCGACCACAGCTCCGATCATTTTTACTTTAGAACCTCCGGACAATGGCACACCTCCAAGTACCAATGCTGTGACAACGTTCATTTCCATTCCCTGACCAGTTGAAGTACTTACACTTCCGGCTCTTGCCATAAGGATAAATCCTGCAATACCTACCGTGATACCACTGATAATGTAAGCGATCATTCTGGTTCTATTAACGTTTACGCCTGCCTGCTTTGCAGCGGCTGGATTTCCTCCAATTGCTTTATTATCTTTTCCAATTGCTGTTTTTTCAAATAAAATATAGCAGATAATAAAGACTCCTAACAGCATTCCCAGCTTAAATTTCTGATTATCAAATTCAAAGAGTTCAACCGGAATACTATATTTCTGTGATGCACATACCGTATTTAAGATTCCACGACACATGTACATGATGCATAGTGATGTGATAAATGGCGAAACCTGCAAATATACGGAAACAACTCCGTTCAATACGAACCATACCAGTGCTGCAAGAATGTTTGTAATAAATACTACTCCTGCCGGTACTCCTGTGTTCGCAACTAAAATCGCAACTAAAACGCTGAAACCGATAACACCACCGTATGACAAATCCATTCCGCCATGTGAGTATACGAAAATTGCACCAAATGCCATAATCGCAATATATACGGTCTGATTCAGAATACTATTGATATTACCTTTTGTCAGCAGTTTCCCTTCTCCTCCGACCTGAAATATGATAATCATTAAAATGATTCCAAGGAAAGGAATTATTTTCTGAAGAATTTCTTTTGCCTTAGCTTTCTCTTTCACTTTTATCCCTCCTAAACCATCTTCTTGATTAATACAGATTCATTTAACTCTTCTGACCTGGTAAATGAATCCTGTATCTGACCATCTTTCATAATCAGAATACGGTCACTCATTCCAATCAGTTCCGGAAGTTCTTCTGAAATCATCAAAATAGATTTTCCTTCTTTTTTCAGGCGGTACATCAGCTGATACATAAATGCCTTTACACCAATATCAATTCCTCGTGTCGGGCAGTCCAAGATATAAATTTCTGACTCATTACCAAGCCATTTTCCAAATACAACTTTCTGTTTATTACCACCACTTAAATCACCTACGTTTTGTCCAATCTCTCTGCATTTAATGCTCATATCTTTTACCTGTTTATCGGTAAATTTCTTTTCAGCACCTTTGGTAATTACACCACCTTTTGCGATCATTGACAAGGATGGTAAAACGGTATTTTCCATGATACTTGCTGATAAGATCAGTGCTTCCTGGTCTCGGTTCTTGGATACATATCCAATCTTGTTCTTGATTGCCTGTTTTTCTGATGTAATCTTTTTTCCATTTCCAAGTTTTACTTCACCATACAACGGTTTAACATTTCCAAACAACGCTTTTCCAAGTTCATGCATTCCGCAATCTGTTAACCCACCTATTCCAAGGATTTCTCCTTTATGAAGTTCCAGTGAGACACCTTTAAGACTATCTCCTACATACAGTTTTTCTGCTGAAAGCACAACCTCTTTCCCATAGCTTCCATCGTAATCACTTCGATAATAATCTCCGGTAAGTTTACGTCCTACCATCAACTCTTTTATCTTTTCCTCTTCAAACTCAGATTTTTCAAGTTCAGCAACAAACACACCGTCTCGCAAAACAATCAGCTTGCTGCAAACCTCCATCAGTTCTTCCAGGTCATGGGAAATAAACAGTACTGTCTTATTTTCCTTCTTCATGTTCTTAATAACCTGGTAAATGATATCCCTTCCTCGTTGAGACAAGGCAGTTGTTGTTTCGTCAACGATGAAAATCCTTGGATTCGTATACAGTGCTCTTACAACTTCAATCAGTTTTCTTTCTTCCAGACTGTATTTTATGATCGGATCTTCCGGATGAATATTGTCAATTCCGATTTTTTCAAGTGCCTTTCTTGCTTCCTGATACATCTTTTTTCTGTCAACAACACCATGTTTTGTAAACAACTGCTCTTTTCCGATAAAAAGATTATCTGCTACTTTAATTCCCGGAAGTGTTCCCATTTCCTGGGCAATCATACTGATTCCATGATTCTGTGCATCCAGTGTGTCTGCTGGTTTATATGGTTTTCCGTCCAGAGTAAGCTCTCCTTCAGATTGCGGATAAACTCCGGAAATAATAGAGGAAAGAGTTGACTTTCCGGAACCATTTTCTCCGATCAGACCAATAACTTCTCCTTCGTCAATGGTTACAGAAACGTCTTTCAATGCCTGAGTAAGTCCAAAGTTTTTTGAAATATGTTTTGCTTCCAAAATCACGCTCATTTCGTTGCCACCTCCCTCTTTCCTTCTTCTTTTATTATCCTAAAACAATTACATTCCATGACATTTTTGGTAATACTACAGAATTTGCAGCTGTTACCTCTTTCTCTTCCATTTCAACTGCATCCGGATGTTCAATTGTGTTCATTACAGAATAGTCATTTCCGGCAAGTACCAGATGTTTCTTTACTTTCTTATCTCCATATCCCTGTAAATCAACTTCAAATTCAACGTCCTCTTCCTGATCGCAGTTCAGAACGAAGATTCTTACTTCATCATTTTCCTCATTATAGATAACTGCTGGTTCAACAACATTTAATTCACCTAAATCGCACTGATATTTCGGTGCATCCACAATGGCTTTCTTAACAGTTCCATGTCCATATTTGCTGAGCATATGGAACGGATGATAAATCGCCTGTTTGAAAATTCCGCCTCCCGGAATTGTTGTAATCGGAGCAATCACATTGATAAGCTGTGCCAGGCAGGCAATTTCAACTGTATCTGCATTGTTCAGCAATGAAATTCCAAGTCCTCCAACAACAACTGCGTCCAGCAGACTGTATTTTTCCTGCAGAATCGGTGGCGCGATTTCCCATTTTCCAGCTGATGTCATCTCGAACGTTGTAAGTCCCATTAAATCATCCAGAGAATCCAGTTTGATGTCCTGGAAATTCCACACATTCCATTCATCCAGACAAATCTTTAAATCTTTATCAAAATGATTTTTAGCCTTTACATACTCAATAACTTTTGCGCTGTTTTTGATATGAGAATCCAGCTGTTTATAGGAAGCAAGATAATTTGTTGTACCCTGCCCAGAGTTCATTGTATAGTTATGAGTTGATAAATAATCAACCTGATTATAAAGATCTGTCAGCATTGTTCTGTCCCATTCCATATAGGTTGGTAACATTTCATAACTGCTTCCGCAGGCAACCAATTTAATAGAAGGATCAACCCATCTCATGATCTTTGCTGCTTCAAGTGCTTTCTTTGTATAATCTTCTGCTGACAAATGTCCTGCCTGCCAGCTTCCTTCCATCTCATTCCCAAGGCACCAATATTTGATATTATATGGTTCTGGATGTCCGTTCTGGGCTCTCAAATCACTCCAATAGGTTCCACCCGGATGATTGCAATATTCAACCAGATCGCCGGCATCTTTAATACTTCCTGTTCCAAGGTTGACTGCGATCATCGGTTCAATACCAACTTTTTCTGCCCACTGGCAAAATTCATCAATACCGAACTGGTTTGTTTCAATACTTGACCATGCATAATCCATACGTTTTGGTCTTTTTTCTTTTGGTCCAATTCCATCATGCCAGTCATAGCATGATACAAAGTTTCCACCTGGATAACGAATTACCGGAACGCCTAATTCTTTTACTAATTCCATGACATCTTTACGATATCCGTCTTCATCTGCATTTGGATGCCCTGGCTCGTAGATTCCTGTATAAATGCTTCGTCCCAGATGTTCTGTAAAAGACGAGTACATTTTGTCATCAATTTTTCCAATGTCGTAATGGATGTCACTAAAGCATTTTGCTTTTTTCATTTCTCGTTCCTCCCTTAAACTTTCATATTCTCCTGTCGTTCATTTCAAACGATTCTTTGTTATGTGAATATTTTAGAATGGCGCCTGTTTTTTCACTATATTCATTTTTTATGTGAATGTATAAAATTTTTTGGTTTTATAAATTTCTTCCAAAAAATGTGTAATTTTTTTAAGTTTGTTAAGTATTCTGCATAATTTCAAACAAAAGTCACAGTCTTTCACATTAAAAAAGTCCCATATGGCAACCCTTTCCGTCACCATACAGGACTTCTCCTTCTTTTCCTTTTATTCAACATTCTTCGTCGCAACAATATCCACGCCCGTGTCCGCCACATTTTCAAGAATCACATCCCCAATATGAACCGGAGCCGGAACTTCAATTCCTTTGAGCGCCTTCACACATTCAAAGATCTTGCCCTTCGGGATATCTTCTTTCGTCTTCACCGATACCATATCGATGCTTCCGCCGGACACACGCACGGTCGAAGTTACGATTCTCGTCGGATTCGTCACTTCTTTTCTTGCGTATACATCACCGCGCTTGCAGGTATTTCCGGTTACACCCACTACTTCTTTCCCATTCATTACAACTGTAAGAGGGCAGCCCATCGGACAGCCGATACATGTCAATTTTCTCTCTTCCATCGTCTACGCCTCCTCAATCTTTACTGTGATGGTCTGCAGATCCGGATATTTCAGAAGCTGCTCTTTTGTCAGCTTAATCTCTTCCATCTCACCTGGTGCAACAACCGGACGTTTTCTGTGGATCACTCTCTCATCATCAAAATATGCACTGATATAACAGTTCTTGTAGACACCGCCCACACGGAAACGCACCGTCAGGTTCTCATCCATTCGGTCTACGTTAATCGTTCCCGGAACTGTATAGCGGACACCTTCGACTGGATTCATTTTAATCTCTTTTCCGCCCTGTCTGCGCTCTTCTCCCTGTTTTACATATTCCGCAGCATTTCTTCCTGCAGTTCCGGCTTCTTCCGATACAAAGTCAACTAGGTCATGCACATGCAGGACATTTCCGCAGGCAAATACACCTTCGATGTTTGTTTCCAGGCTCTCATTTACCTTTGGTCCTGATGTGACAGGGTTCATATCCACGCCCATACCTCTTGAAATTTCATTTTCCGGAATCAAACCTACGGAAAGGAGGAGGGTATCACAGCTGTATTCTTCTTCGGTTCCCGGAATCGGTTTTCCGTGACTGTCCACCTGCGCCAGTGTAATTCCTTCCAGACGCTCTTTTCCTTTGATATCGACAACCGTATGGCTCAGCTTCAGCGGAATGTCATAATCATCCAGACACTGTACGATATTTCTCTTCAGTCCTCCGGAATACGGCATCAGCTCTGCAACAACTTTAACCTTTGCGCCTTCAAATGTCATTCGTCTCGCCATGATCAGTCCGATGTCGCCGGAACCAAGGATCACAACCTCCCGCCCCGGCATATAGCCTTCGATATTGACCAGTCTCTGTGCCGTACCTGCCGAGAAAATACCCGCCGGACGATAGCCCGGAATATTAAGTGCGCCTCTGGAACGTTCACGGCATCCCATTGCCAGGACAACTGCCTTCGCCTGAATCTCGAAAAGACCTTCCTCCCGGTTCATTGCGGTGACAACCTTCTGTGGGCTGATATCCATAACCATTGTATTCAGCTTGTATTCAATATTCAGTTCTTTCGCCTGATCAATAAAACGTCCTGCATATTCCGGTCCGGTCAGTTCTTCCTTAAATGTATGGAGTCCGAATCCGTTGTGGATACACTGATTCAGGATTCCGCCAAGTTCTTTGTCTCTTTCCAGGATCAGGACACTGTCCACTCCGCTTTTCTTCGCCGAAATTGCAGCCGCAAGTCCTGCCGGTCCTCCTCCAATGATAACAATATCATAAGCTCTCATGATGCAATGCCTCCCTCTTATAACGAATCCTTATTAGTACCTGTGACAATTTTAGAATCTCCACCGGATTTTGTGATCTCGAACATACTCACATGGCGTTCTCTCGCCAGGATCTCCATCGTTCTCGGTGAACAGAATCCAGCCTGACATCGTCCCATTCCGGCTCTTGTTCTGCGTTTTACCCCGTCCAGAGATTTGGCGCCGAGCGGTCTGTTGATCGCATCCATGATCTCACCCTCTGTAACCATTTCACAGCGGCAGATAATATTTCCGTATTCCGGTTTCTCTTTGATCAGTTCCATTCTTTCTTCCTTGCTGAGTGTATTCGGATCCAGAACGCCCTTTCTTGTTGCGATAAAATCTTCTTTTTCTTCCAGATTCATTTTCTCTTTCAGGATCTGTGCCACCATTTCTCCGATTGCCGGTGCACTGGTAAGTCCCGGTGATTCAATGCCTGCACAGTCGATAAATCCTTTTGCATCCTCCACTTCCCCGATCAGAAACTCATGTCCGTCCTCATGTGCACGAAGTCCGGCAAATGAAGTAATCACCTGACGGAGCGGAATATTTTTCACATTCATCTCTGCTCTTTCGATCACCTGATCCAGACCTTCTCTTGTTGTATTGGTTCCTTCTTTATCTTCGATATCGATCGCCGTTGGTCCAAGGATCAGATTACCGTGAACCGTCGGTGCAACCAGAATACCTTTTCCATATTTTCCCGGAAGTGCAAAAATCGTCTTGCTCACATGACTTCCCGCACTCTTATCAAGCAGGCAGTAATCTCCTCTTCTAGGGGTAATATGGATCTTCTTCTCACTTACCATATTATGAAACTTGTCTGCATAGACTCCGGCCGCATTTACCACGTACCTTGTCTGGAAAACCCCGTTATTTGTATGGATCTCCCATCCCTCATCTATTGGTTTAAGATCCGTAACTTCCGTATCAAATTTGAACTCCACACCATTTACATTTGCATTCTCAGCCATTGCAATGTTCAGATTAAACGGACATACAATTCCGGCTGTCGGTGCATAAAGTGCGGCATACGCCTGATCGGAAATATTCGGTTCCATTTCTTTCAATTCCTTACAGTTAAGAATTCTTAACTCCTTAACACCATTTGCAACACCTCGGTCATACAGTGCCTGAAGATTCGGCATATCCTCCTCATGCAGACATACAACCAGAGAGCCATTTTTCTTAAATGGGAAATCCAGATCCTTTGAGAGCTGTTCCATCATCTGATTTCCCCTGACATTCAGTTTTGCCATCAGCGATCCTTCTGCCGCATCATAACCGGCATGGACAATTGCACTGTTTGCCTTGGAAGTACCACAGCATACATCCTCTTCTTTCTCGATTACACATGCCTTCACTTTATAACGTGACAGCTCTCTTGCTGTTGCCGCACCGGATACTCCAGCTCCGATAATTATTACATCATACATTCCCAGATCACTCCTTAATAACTGTTTTTTCTTCCTGATTATGAAAAAGAGCCTGCCAAGTAAACGCATTTCCTTTATGCGGTTATCCTGTCAGGCTCTCTCATCTCATGCCATTACCATTTTCAATTCTGAACTTTTACCACGGAATTGCCCCATACAGTAATACTGCTGCAATTGCTCCGATGATTGGTCCGATGATCGGTACAACCAGACCGTATCCGAAGTTTGAATCACCTTTTCCTTTAATTGGAAGTACTGCGTGTGCAAGTCTTGGTCCAAGATCTCTTGCCGGGTTGATCGCATAACCGGTCAGTCCGCCAAGTGACATACCTACTGATACGATAATTCCGAATACAAATAATTTGTCAACGCCTGTGGAAAGTCCTGTCACGTTTCCAATTCCCTTGATCGCAAATACAAGGATAAATGTTCCAACTGCCTCACTGAAAATATTCAGTCCTGTGTTTGCAATCGAAGGTCCTGTACAGAATACACCAAGCTTTGTTCCCGGATCTTCTGTGGCGTCAAACTGTCCTTTGAAAAGTAAATAAACGATACAGCCGCCTACGAATGCTCCTGCGATCTGGGCGATGATATATCCAGGAACCATCGACCATGCAAAACTTCCGTCCACTGCAAGCGCGATCGTAAGTGCCGGATTAAAGGAAGCTCCTGAAGCCTCTCCGAAAATAAATGCCGGAAGCAGAACTGCAAGACCCCAGGCAAATGTAATCTGAACCGCACCGGCACCTTTCATACCGGATTTGTTAAGGTTCACATTTGCTACTACTCCATCTCCAAGAATAATAAGTATCATTGTTCCAAGAAACTCTGCTATATAAGGTAACATGATAAGTCCCCCTTTTCCCTATTCAATGTTCTGTTTTCATTTCCTTTTTACTGTCAAAATCTAATCTTCTTTTGCCCATCCGTAAGCATATTTGACAGCCTTATTCCAGCCTTTGATCCGTTTTTCTCTTTCTTCATCTGCAATCTTTGGCTCGAATGTCTTATCAATTGCCCAGTTCTTAATAACATCCTCTTTACTTGCCCAGTATCCAACTGCAAGACCTGCAAGATAAGCAGCTCCCATTGCGGTTGTCTCTACACACTGCGGACGGTTAACCGGTGCATTGATGATGTCAGACTGTGTCTGCATCAGGAAATCATTTGCACTTGCTCCACCGTCAACCTTAAGTGCTGCAAGTTCAATTCCAGAGTCAGCTTTCATTGCTTCCAGAACATCATTTACCTGATAAGCAAGGGATTCCAGAGTTGCGCGGATAATGTGATATTTATTAACGCCACGTGTAATTCCTACGATCGTTCCTCTTGCATACTGATCCCAGTGCGGTGCTCCAAGTCCGGTAAATGCAGGTACTACATAGCATCCGTTTGTATCTTTTACTTTCTTAGCCATGTATTCTGAATCCGGTGCGGAATCAATAATACGAAGTTCATCTCTCAGCCACTGAATTGCAGCTCCTGCCACGAAAATTGAACCTTCCAGTGCATAATTTACTTTTCCATCCAGTCCCCATGCGATGGTTGTTACCAGTCCGTTCTTTGAGAAGATCGGTTTCTCACCGGTATTCATCAACATGAAACATCCGGTTCCATATGTATTCTTTGCTTCGCCTGCATTGAAGCATGTCTGTCCAAACAGTGCGGACTGCTGGTCTCCTGCTGCTCCTGCGATCGGAATCGGTCCACCGAGGTAAGAAGGATCTGCTTCTCCATATACACAGCTTGACGGTTTTGGTTCTGGAAGCATGCATTTCGGAATGTTCAGCTCTGCAAGAATCTCATCATCCCATTCAAGCGTATTGATATTGAACAGCATCGTACGGGAAGCATTTGAATAATCAGTTACATGAACTGCACCTTTTGTCAGTTTCCAGATCAGCCATGTCTCAACTGTACCGAATAATAATTCTCCCTTTTCTGCTCTCTCTCTTGCTCCCGGCACATTATCAAGAAGCCATTTTACCTTTGTTCCTGAAAAATACGCGTCGATAACAAGTCCTGTTTTTTCTCTGAATTTATCGGTAAGTCCTTTTTCCTTCAGACTGTCACAATACTCAGAAGTTCTGCGGCACTGCCATACGATTGCATGATGGATCGGCTCTCCTGTCTCTTTGTCCCAGACGATGGTTGTCTCTCTCTGGTTTGTAATACCGATTGCTGCAATGTCCTCTGCTTCTGCCCCAATCATGTTCATTGCTTCAACGGCTACACCAAGCATACTTGCCCAGATCTCATCTGCATCATGTTCAACCCAGCCCGGTTTCGGGAAATACTGTGTGAATTCCCTCTGTGCAACGCTGCACATTTCTCCTTTTTCATTGAACAGGATACATCTGTTACTTGTTGTTCCTGCGTCCAGTGCCATTACATACTTAGCCATACTCTTTTTCCTCCTTTAATAAAAATCGCTGCTTTGCATGTTTTATAGTAAAGCGGATATTCTATGCCGCTTCGCTACTTACTCATCCTCAAATACCTGTACTTTGTTTAAATATCTTCTGTTACTTTTGTTTTACATTTTCCAGACTTCATGATTCGTAGATGAAACTGCGATCGCTCCAGCTGAAAGTGCCGCCATCACAGATTCTTTGTCCGAGATCAGACCACCTGCAATGATCGGTGTCTTTGACATTTTACAGACTTTTCCGATCACCTTCGGCATCACACCCGGAAGTACTTCGATATAATCGGGCTTCACAGCGTGTTGTTGCTGCCTGATATTCTCATATGCCATTGAATCCAGAAGAAAATACCTTAGGACTGTGAACAGCTTAAGTTCCTTCCCCCTTTTAATCAATGCGGCTTTTGTGGAAATTATTCCATCTGCTTCTGTATTTTTCCGGATAAAATCTACGACAATTTCCTTACTGCTAAGACCGCTTATCAGGTCTACATGAACCATCGCAACCTTCCCGGAATCTTTTATCTGTTGGACGATCTCACGGATCGAACAGACATCTCCAAATAAAATAAACACAACCCGGATATCTTCCAAAGAACAGCAGATTTTTAAATCATCCATGTTCTTTACTGCTGCAATGATCGGATTCTCTTCTACTGCTTCATGAAAAAAACTGCTCATTTTTTCACCCCTCATACTATGATCGAGTAGGATGCTCCTGCCCACTCTGTATACTTTGTACAGCCTCTGCACTTGACTCATCGTATAATCGAGCAGGCTGACTCCTGCTCGATCTGTATACTCCGTACAGCATCTCACTTAGCAGCTCGATGATGTACATTCGCCAAATGTAGATCCTTGTGCAAGCACAAATCTGCACTTGGCTCATCGTATACACAAAAAAAGAGCGCCTCTTGTAACAGCCTCACGGCTGATATAACATTCGCTCTCCTGTCACGGCATCTCTCTTCAATTGCTTTTTCAACTTGACTTCACTATATCACATTGCACAATTATATGCAAATAATTTTTTTAAAAATATACTTTTTGTACAGTTTCTACAAATTTTTTGCCAATAATCAGGCTTGTTATTTGAAAAAAGATGTTTTTCTTTATGCAACTTTTCCGTTACTTTATTAACAAATTTTAGAATCAATTTTCTTTAATCTGAACGCTCACTTTTTACCATTTCTGTTCTGACTATTAAGCTTCTTTTTTTACATCAAAATGAAGTTCTCAGGATCGGGATCGCATTGATCACCGGTTCTTCGTACGGATGAACTTTCTTGATTGCTTCAATTGTCCTGTCAACTGCTTCTGTAAATACAGTGACTTCAACCTTTACTTCCGGTTCTTTACTGATCTCTCCTTCATTTCCAATATAAGGATTGCAGCCTTCAAGCGGACGCCAGTATCCGGTCACTTCACTTGATGACATACAGGAATCGTAGTTCCCGATATGTCCGGCATCTACTTCCCGGAGGGTTTTCTGGAGAGCCGGAAGATGTGTTTCCGGGATGAAAATTTCTAATTTGCAGTATTTGAAATCCATGGTGTGTTCCTTTCTTCTTACTATGCATTTTTATGATGATACCAGGGTCAAAAGGTCAGAAAGCCGATGCATTTATAATATACTACAATTCTTTTTCATGCAAATTCTATAGAAATTTTCAACTCGTTAATCAATTTTTACTAATTTTTTTAATTATTTAAAAAGGGGCAGCCATTTCGACTAACCCCTACTAAATTTCTTGAATCCAAAAAAATTCATCTACTTCTAAACAAAATATTTTAAGAATTCCTCAATTGTAACTGCGGTCTCATTTAAGTTTAATTTATCACACAAATCCCCGATATAAGTCTTTTTCAACATACTTTCTTTTAATAATTCATCATCTGAAAAGATTTCTTTTGCATTTCCTACTCTTAGCAGGTTTTTATGTGACATTACAAATATTTTTTTAAAATTATTTACTGCGAACTCCATATCATGTGTTATAGTAACCACTGTTTTATTCTCTTTTTTCAGCTCTGTAAGAATATTTTCCAATCTCTTAATTCCAATTAAATCTTGTCCGGCAGTTGGTTCATCTAAAATCAATATTTTATCATCCATTGCCAATACAGATGCAATAGAAACAAATTTACGAATTGAAAGTGGAAGATTATACGGATTTTCCTGCATTTGTTCTGATAATCCACATAACTTAGCTGCCCATTCCGTTTTCTTCACAATTTCTTCTTCTGATAATCCTTGTTTTTTAGGTCCAAATCTAATTTCATCTTCGACATTATTATGAAAAATCTGATCATCCGGATTTTGGAATACATATCCTGCGATTTTTGACAGTTGTGCTGTTGTATAATCTTTTGTATCCATTCCATCAATCAAAACCGTTCCATGCGTTGGCTTTAATAATCCATTTACCATTTTTACAGTTGTTGTCTTTCCAGCACCGTTCTGACCTATAATAGCGATTGCTTCTCCTTCATTAATTTCAAAACTAACGTTTTCAACAGCGGAAAAACCATTCGGATACTGAAAACTCACATCTTTGAATTCAATAATCCCCATGTTTCTACTCCTTCTTTCCTATTTTTTGAAGCTGATCAGCCATTTCGTCTGAAGTAATAATGTTATCTTTCATTCTTACCCCATGTTTTTTCAATTCATTCGCGAGATAAACTGTTAACGGAAGCATAACCCCAAATTTTTCCAATTCAATCTCGGATAAAACGTCATGTTTATCACCATGACGAATTACTTTTCCCTGATGCAAAACCACTACTTCATCACAATATTCAGCCACTAATTCCATTTTATGTTCGACCAGAATAATTGTCTTCCCCATTTGTTTCATTGTTTTGATGATTTCAAAAACACGTTCCGTCTCCTGTGGATCCAACTGAGATGTCGGTTCATCTATTACTAAAATATCCGGTTCCAAAACCAATACGGATGCCAGTGCAACTCTCTGCTGCTGCCCACCAGATAATTCAAATGGATTTTTTTCCTGCAAGTACGTTGTATTGGTAATTTCCATGATTTTCTCTACACGCGTCTTTATCTCCGCTACAGGCACTCCAAAATTTTCTAATCCATATGCAATTTCTCCATAGACAGTATCCCTGGCTCCTGTAATCTGGTTAAACGGATTTTGAAATACATATCCTATCTTAGATGCTATTTCTCCCATCTCATATTCTTCGAGATTCTTTCCGTCAATAATAACCTTTCCTTTCATTTCTCCTTGGAAAAAATTAGGAATAAAACCTCTTATAATATTACACAATGTTGTTTTTCCACTACCATTTGCACCTAATATCGCATAAAATTTTCCTCTTTCAAAAGATAAATTTACATCAGCAATACTCGGGGTTTTAGTCAAAGGATATGTATATGTAACATTCTGTATATCTATATAAGCCATAAAGCAACCCTCCCTGCAATACCTAAAACTCCTAATAAAGTAATTATTACAACTGCTTTTTTATCTGCTTCTGTTTTTTCTATATCATATAAATGTGTTGGCTTTATCCCAGATGAAAATCCTCTTGCCTCTAATGTCAATGCTCTTTCTTCTGTTCCGGCTATCGAGCTTAATACAAGTGGAATAATCGTCGGCACAAAAACCTTTGCTCTTACTAAAAGATTTCCTTCCGTTTCTACTCCTCTTGCTTTTTGTGCATTCATAATTGTCTGTGATTTTTTCTTTAAAACAGGAACCATTTGAAGTGTTGATAGAACCACATAAGAAGCTTTTGCGCTCATTCCGCTCTTTTCCAAAGCTAATACAAAATCCTTTTCCTGTGTAACCGAAAAGAACCAGATCAAGCTACCGCCTACTCCCATTAATGTGATTCCAAGTTTTAAAGCAAATAGAATTCCTTCTAACTTTGCATTAAATATCCAAAAAGAAAATATTACTTCCCCTCTTGGGTAAAAAAATGTCTGTATAAACAACAATATCACAAATAGAACACCGACTGAATTTCTCACTTTACGGATGAAGCTCTTCCAGACATCACTTAGTGCAGCTATGATATTAATAATTACAAACACAACCAACTTACTTAAAATCCCCGGCATAATGATATCTAAAACAACCAGAACTATTGCTAAATAAAATTTTGTTAACGGGTAGAGCCCGACAATTTTATTCTCTTGCTTCATTATTCATTCTCCTTAAAATATGTACTAGTTACTCTTTGTTTTAATGAATTTTTCTCCATATTTGTATTTAACGAGAGATCTTTCCGGTATTGCTTTAATGATAAAATATGCAATAAAGACTGAAATTAATTTACCAACACTTTCTGTTACAATATAAACTGATAAAACTGACTCTAAAATCTGTTTTCCGGTTGCCATTAATCCTGCTGCTAACATGGAAGCACCACCACCAGTTGCTCCTCCAAAGAAAAATACAGTGATCGGTGTTGCTGTAATAGTTCCTACTAATGCAATGATAATTCCTGAAATAACTAATTTCCAAACCTTTGTCATCATATTATATTTTGATAACAATCCTGATGAAATTCCAATAAAGAATGCACAGAAAGCATATGGAATCCATGTTGGATCAAAAATACCGTTAATTAAGTTTGTTAATACACCCGTAACAGCTGCCGGAAGTGGTCCAGCTAATGCACCGACTAAAATAACACCTATCATATCCAAATCTACCGGTATTTTTAATATCGAGGTCATCTGCCCTCCGACAATATTAATTGCAATCGCTACCGGAATTAATAAAATTACCATCATTGAAAATGTTTCATTCTTTTTCTTCATTTTTATTCCTCCTATTTTCCCTCAACTAAATCTGTAATATCTTCGTTAAATATTTCCTTATAAAATAACTTATAAAACTTAACTACATCAACATCATATGCATATTTTGCATTGCATTTGTTTTCGTTCCAGTGTCCACTAATATCTACAATCGACTGACCTCTGGCAATTCCTTCTGTCACCACATCAATATATGCCGGTTTTAGCTTTACAATAGAATTGTCCAAGAAATATGCCACCGTTAATACATCATGCATCGGTGAAACTGCTTTTCTTCTTGATCTCCAGTTTTCATCCATTCCTTCTTGCGTAATATTATATACAAATGTTGACAATTTAGTATTTAACATTCTTAATATTTCTCGCATACTGCCATCTAAAGCAATTTTATTTGTAACATCAAGTCCAATCATTGTCACATCCTGAATACCAGACATCAGGACTTCATGTGCTGCCATTGGGTCTGCCCAGAAATTATACTCTGCCACAGGACTCATATTTCCTGTATATTTTGCCCCACCCATAATAATTAATCGTTTTAGATTTCCGGCAAAATCAGGCGACTTACGAATTGCATGTGCGATATTGGTACATGGTCCTATGGCAAAAAGTGTAATCTCTTTCGGATGCCCATTTACATATTCCACAAGAAAATCAACTGCATTCTGATCCTCTTCTTTTTTATTCGAAGCGATAGTATGGGCAAAACCGCCTAAACCATCATCTCCAAATGCACTCACTGTTTCCGGCTGCTTCTGGTCTAATGCAACCGCAGATCCCCGATATAACGGAATATCCTCTCTGCCACACAAAGATAGAATATTCAATCCATTCCTTGTCGTTGTATCCAATGCTCCATTTCCGGTAACGCTACATACTGCTTTTAAATCTAATTTTCCTGAGTATAACGCCAGTATAATAGCCAGTGCGTCATCTGAGCCCGGATCACAATCAATAATAATTTTTTCCTTTTCCACCTTACATTTTTCCTCCTTTCATTTCGTCTACCTCTTCACGAGTCGGAATTGATGTTTGTGCACCTTTTCTTGTTACTGCTATGGAAGAAGCTTTTTGTCCAAATTCAATTGCTTCTTTCCAATTTTTGTTTTGACTTAAAGCCAGCGCAAATGCTGCTGTAAAGCAATCGCCTGCTGCTGTTGTATCTATGGCTTTTACCGGATATGCCGGAAAAAATTCTTCTATATCTTTATTGATATACAAACAGCCATCTCCACCCATAGTAACGATTACATTTTTTACTCCTTTCTTTATTAATATCTTTGCTGCTTCAGTTATATCTTTTCTGTTCTTCACTTCCATTCCTGTCAATATCTGTAACTCAGTTTCATTAGGCTTAATATAGTCAATACCTTTCAGTATATTTTCAGGAATATCTTTTATCGCTGGTGCCGGATCTAAAATTACAATTTTTCCATCCTCTTCCACTATTTTTTTCACATATCCAACTATCTCTAATGGAATTTCTAATTGCATAATTATAATATCACTTTGTTTAATCAAAGCCAGATTACTGTCAATCAGTTCTTTTGTGACTTTACCATTAGCACCGGCAATAATTATAATTGCATTTTCTCCCTGGTCATCTACTGTAATAAAAGCTTGTCCTGTTGGAATATCATTCATTACTTCTATTCTGGAAATATCTACTCCAACACCTTTTAAGCTTTCAAGAAGTTTTTCACCTTTTTCATCATTACCGACGGCTCCCATCATGGCAATGTTTCCGCCCAATTTACCTGCTGCAAATGCTTGATTGGCACCTTTTCCACCTGGTATCTGGGCAATACTTTTCCCTGCAATAGTTTCACCAGCTTTCGGCATACACGGAGTTTCTATAACAATATCCATGTTTAAACTTCCAACTACCAATATTCGTTTCATTACTCTTTTTTCATCCTCCTTCTATCGTTATACTTTTTATGAATTTCTCCTTCATATATATCTACCGACTTTCTATCTGGCAAAGCCGGCTGTACACCATAACGTGTAACGCTGATTCCTGATGCGTAAATTGCAAAATCAATAGATTCTATTAATTTATGACCTTCACTTAAATAAACTGCAAGTGCACTAATAAATGAATCAGCCCCTCCCGTTGTATCTACGGCCTCAAATCCTGTTCCTTCAAAAAAGAGTGAATACTCATCATTCTTTAAATAACACCCTTCTTCTCCCAATGTAACAATTACGTTTTGTATCCCTTTATTTCTTAATATTTCAGCCTTTTCTTCAATCGTTGTACCTTCTGGAACTAAAGTAAATAATTCTTTTTTATTAGGTACAAAATAATCAATTTTATTTAAAATTTCATCCTTTACCTTTGAAGTTGGTTTAAGTATGATTTTTATTTCATTTTCTTCGCAATATCCGACCGTATATTCTATAATAGATTCCGGTATTTCTGTAGATATCAGGCAATATTTTGCTTTTTCAAATATATATTCATATTTTTTTAGATGTTTAATACTTAAATTTGTATTCGCACCGGCATAAACCGTAATAGCACTTTCTCCTCTTTTATCCACATGGATATAGGCTTTTCCACTTGGCAAAACCGAATCAAATCGTACCCCCTCCATATGAACATGATTTTCAATCAAATTTGTGTATATTCTTTTCCCATCTATATCATTTCCCAAGCAACCGATCATATACACCTGACCACCTAATTTACCAACACCCACAGCTTGATTTGCACCTTTGCCACCAGGGAAAACATACACTTTACTTGCCATCTGATTTTCCCCTTCTCCTGGAATTTTATCAGCTTCTATCGTAACATCTATGTTCATACTTCCTACTACGATAATCTTTTCTCCTTGTTTCTCTCTCAACGGTGGTGCAACACTATTACGATGTATGATTTGAGGCGAACACATTCTAACCGTATCCGTTTTTTTTCCTGTTTTATCCATTTCGAATAAACATTTTGTTCCCTCACTAACCATCTCTTCAATTGGGAAATCTATAGCTGTAATCCCTCCACTAACATACTGTAGTTCTTTTCCTTCGCCTATAGCGATAATTGATAGCTCCTCTGGAATATTTGTTTTTCTTTTTTCTAAAATTCCTGCTACACGACATGCTATTTCAGGAGTACCGCAAATAATAGCTGTTTCGCTTTCTCCAATAAACTGTGATATCCCAAACTCTTCTATTTCTTCATAAATATACATCCATGCTGGGTTTATTTGCATATTCTTATTTTGCATTGCCAATTTATAATCTTTTAAAAGTCCAATCTGGCTCTTATTCACAATACAAGCTATTTTCTGATGTCCTTCTTGAACAAAATTTTCTACTGCCAGTTCTACTGCTTCAGATATTTTATAATAAAAAATCGTTTCATTCAGTTCATTTAATCCACTGGTATCATTGTAATTAACGATAACCCCCTTTTCTCTCTTATCCGCTATGTTTACAAAATCTTCTGTTAAAATTCCTGATACCTTTTTCAAAATCATGTCCTGACACAATATTTTTGTATCATTCTCATCTTCCGAATATCCAATAACAAGACCATAATTATTTTCACGTGCTATTCTTTCAGCAACTGCTATGTATCTTTCTTTTTCCTGATTATTCTTTTGCAAAATCAAACCAACAAGTCGATTTTTCATACCGGCTTTATCAAGAAATTTAAAATATGGAACATAATGTTCTCGTTCTATTACCTCCAAAACCTTTTTTCTTGTTTCTTCGCTAATATCCTTATCTTTCCCATTCATTACCTTCGATACCGTCGAAGCTGACACACCTGCCAAATTGGCAATATCTCGTATATTCATTTTTCTCACCTAGCTTTATCTAAAGTCTTTAGTAAACTCGTTTTGTATGTTTCAAGCTTATCATTTTGTGCATTTCATTGCAATACCTCATGTAAACGAAACTTTTTTCCGACACGTTGCACAATTTACAGTTTTACTAAACAATGTTTTGCACAGTAGGATAGTTCTTCATGACGTTTTTCAAAGAAAACAAAAGCCTTCAAACTGATCTTTTTCAATCAATTTAAAGGCTTTTACATTATTCAAATATCACCCTATATAGTTTCTATTCCCTTTTTTCCTGTAAAATATCCACGATCGTCTTCTCCGTTCCGATCATTCCCGGTGATGCGATCTCTCCCATATGACGCATGGTATCTTCCGGTGTAAACCCATTGATTCCATGAATATCATCAATAAAGATTTCATGCATTGCAAAATCCGCCGACTGAAATGCGGCATTTACCGCCACGACTCCTTTCATCGTACAGCCCTTATTTCCGCCATGACAGATCATACCGGTAATACTGCTGGACATGTTGTTGATCGTTCTCGCCATGGCATGCTCATCACCTCCATGAAGGAAAACCAACGCACAGGCCATTCCTGTACCGGCAGCAATGCCGCAGCCACAGAAAGCAGAAAGCTTACCGGAATATTCTTTGATATACATGCAGATAAGATAGCTTAATGCGGTGGCACGATATAAGGTTTCATCGCTTAATCCGCGGATCTTGCAAACACCGTAAAGAGGCATGGTTGCAATAATTCCATGTGCCCCGGAACCGGTAATGCTCATGGCCGGTCTGTCAAGTCCGATCACACGGGCCTCAATTGCTGCATTGCAAAGTAAAGATGCAGTCTTTAACTCATCATCCGAAATAATCTTTCCGCCATTTTTCTCAAGCAGATACCGTGCATAGGTTGTTCTCGGGTTCTGGATTCCTTCTTCAAAAAGAGCATAGTTCATCTCATAGGCAGCCTTGATAAATTCAATTTCCTCTGCCGGAACTTCTTTTGCGTATTCGTAAATCTGTTTTAATGTATAATTGTGGATCAATGGTTTTTCTTCGTGTCCACCTTCCACAGAAGCTTCTTCCTTCTCAAGAAGCACCTCTCCATTTGCCTCAATACGAACAATATTTGTATGTGCATCGCGAATCTGAACCATAGCCTCTCCGCCTGTTGTCTTTACACAGGCTTCTATAAAAATACGGCTTGTGATCTCACTCATTTTTACAGCAATTTTTCCGTCTTTTACCAACTGCTCTGCTGCCACATTGTCAGCTTCTGTTACATCAGCAAGACTCTCCAGCTCTTTCTCCGGTTTCCCTGCTACGACTCCAAGAGCTGCTGCGTATTCGTTCCCGTAAAAATGGCTGTTCGGGATACCACATGTATATGCATTTTTATACATACCGCTGTTCAGCAAAAGCGTAACCTGTTCCAGTTCTCCCGGAACGTAGGATTTTGCCTTTGAAACCGCATATGCGATCGCTCCCGGCTCGGTTACCCCAAGAGCCGGACGCATATCATCTTTGATTAATTGTGTTAATTCATGCATTTTCTTTTTCTCCTCTAATCAAATATTCAGATTATTGACTGCTTCAATGCTACTTCCATTGTAGCAAAGTTAAATGCATTATTCTACCAGATGACAGGCTACATAATGTTCATTTCCAACATTTCTGAAGATTGGTCTTTCTTCATGACAGCGTTGGTAGCATATGGACATCTGGATGCAAATTTACATCCAACCGATCCTTCTCTGGGAATATTCGAAATCTTTTGCTGTCACCGGACTTCCGTCTGACCATTTTGCATCTTTTCTCAAATGGAATGTATATGTTTTTCCTTCCTCCTTTACATCCTTTTTTTGAGTTTCGTTTTACGAAAAAGATTTTCTCTGTGTTTTTTACTCACAGTACAATTATTACTGTCAGTATAATTTATTTTGTATATTATGTCAAAATATTGACACATTTACTTTATTACTTTACAATATTTTAACAACTATATGTTTTGTTTTTCTATAAGAAAACAAATAAGTTACATAAAAATCGATGTTTCCTACTCTATTTTTACACCTTCTAAACTTCCAAACGCACAAGAAGCACAAATGACCGGACTCATCGTGAGATTAAAGCCTAACACCTGGGTGACCGAGAAAATGATTTCACATAGTAATTACGACGAAAGTCTCCTGCTCCTCAAAGGGGAATTAGAACTCCGCATCGATAACAGCACTTATATGATCTACGAGGGCGACAGTTTCTATATCCCTAAAAATTGTTTACATAACTACCTGAATACATCAAATGAAGAAGCGACTATAATAGTTTACTTTTCACAATCAGTTTATTAAGGAAAACACGATTATGAAATATATTGTTGATGCACATTTTGAACTGCTAACTGATGTCGCTGTACGCCGCAAAAATAGAGTGCTGGATATGAAAGAACATAATTATTCAGATGAACGGATTTCTCTGCTTGCAGGCAAAAACTGGCTTTATGCATTCGAAAAAATCCTAAAAAAATAGTTTATCAGAAGGAGTATTTTTGTAATGAATTCAAATATGACAGAACAATTAGATCAGCTTTTCCGTATGTGGGATCGCGGTCTTTGCCCTGGCGCTCAGGTATTGATTCGCCAGCACGGTAAAACTCTTTACGAAAAATGTTTTGGATATGGAAATCTTGAAAATAAATTAAAAATCCATAAAGAAAGTATTTTCCATGTCGCATCGATTTCCAAAGAATTTACTGTTATGTCTATTCTTCTTCTCTGGAAAGAAGGAAAACTTGATTTAGATGACAACATCAGAAAATATTTAGATGAATATATCAACATTGAAACACCGATTACGATCCGCCAGATGATGAATAATGTCAGCGGACTTCGCGACCAATGGGAACTCTTATTTTTACGCGGTATCAAGATCAACGATCAGATTGACATGGATGATATCAATACAACGATATCTCTTCAGAAATCGCTGAACTTTGAACCGCAGTCACAATATTTATACAGTAACACCGGTTTCCATTTATTGGCACTTATCGTTGAAAAGCTGTCTCAAATGAGCTTCCCACAATTTGTAAAAGAACGTATTTTCACTCCACTCGGAATGACACATTCTTTTGTCCGCGAAAGCTTTACACAAATTGTTCCGGATCTTACTTACTCTTATCAGGACGAAGGTGATGATACATTCTACTACAATCCACTGAACTATGCACTTTACGGACCAACCTCTGTAAATACCTGTGCTTCCGATCTCCGCAAAGTATTAGATGAGTACATTCATCCAAATGTGATCGATCCTGAAATTATCGAGCTTATGAAGAAACCTGTCCTTCTCAGCAATGGCAAAACGGCTGAATACTGCGGCGGACTGATCACCCATAAGCTTCATGGTCTGGATGTATTCGGTCATGGTGGTGCCGATGCTGCATACCGTGGTGAAATTATTTGCATTCCGGAAAAAGAACTGGAGCTTGTACTGATCAGTAACACCACAACTTACGCAATGTCTAAGCTTGCCGATAAAGCCGCCTGCATCGTACTCGGATTACCGGATTGTACCGAACCAGCCGTGCCGGAACATGAAAATGCACCTGCTCACAGCGGTGTATTCCTGACAGCACTTCCGGATGATCCAATGTTTGTTGATATCACAGAGCAAAACGGTACTTTCTATATGCAAAGAGAATGGTGCCGCACAGAACTGGTAAAAGAAGAGGATGGCGGTTATCGCATTGGTTCATTGGATGAAAAGATCTACTTCACAGATAACGGAATCCTTTATCGGCTTCCTGGTCGTGTACTTACATTGACCTCTGCCAAACCTGCAGATCCGGCACTTTTCCAGGAAGGAACCTATTACAACGATGAAACCGATTCCTTCATGAAATTAGTGAAAGTTGAAAATACCTGCGAAATCCATATGCGTCGTCATGGGAAAACAACGCTTTACCAATCAGCATCAGGAAGTATTATCTTCCGAATGGATGCAAATCTTGTAATGTATGTAAAAGCTGAAAATGATACCATCATTATGGATGGCGGTCGTATAAAACATATCATTTACCAAAAACAATAAATTAACAGGACGCATGAAAAAACTTTCGTTTTTTCATGCGTCCTGTTGCTTATGGATACAATAACAGCTGTATTACACAAACAAAACTATTTTCAGCATACTGACCGGATCACATCGCTTTTGATGCGCTCTTTTACACTTTCTAATTCTCCAGATACTTCCGTATACAATCTTCCTTCAACTGCTCCCCAATCACGATCACAACCTCCTGCCCGTCTCCGATCGGCTTCATACTGATCTCATGACCGGTTGCATTCAGCTGCATCCAGCTTCCTGCATCATCTTTCACGAATCCCTTCACCCGGAAAATACCGCCACATTCCGGATCCTGCATCATCTTCGCAACCTGCGTCTTCAATTCATCTGCAGAAATTTTCAATTCCATAAAATACAACGAATCAAAACCTTTTTTCTCATCCAGCTCCATCTTCCGATAATTTTCTGCAACATAACCGCTCTTTAAGATCTTATCAAAATCCTCTTTCGAAAGCTCTGCTCCATCTTTTCTCATGATTTCCCGATCCAGCCTTCGCTTGCACTGAACCTGTTCAAGCGCTCTGTTCAAATGTTCAATTGTATTTTCAATCTGTTCTTTTGTTGCTTCTTCTGCCCTGCTGAGGATGATGCTTCCTGCATTTGCAGCCTCGGACGCAAGCAGATAGTCTGCTTCTTCTGACAATTCCGGCTCCAGTTTTGCGTCAACGATCGTAATCACATTGCCAATCTCATACCACTTATCCAGTGGTTCATCGTGAAGAACGTCAAAAAATTCGTCTACATCATAAATCCCGGATGGCTCAACAATTACTCTGTCATATCCGCACATTCCCATTGCGATCAACTTCGTCCGGAAACGCCGCCTGTGCGTCTCTTTGTCACACCCACCGGAAATCATTTCAAGCTCACAGTTATCTCCCATCAGGTCCTGCAAAAGAAGCATATCTACATTTACCGCACCAAAATCATTCTCAAGGATGCCAATGTTCATTCCTTTATCCAGAAGATATTTTGCATATTTTTTAATAAACGTTGTCTTGCCGGAACCTAAAAAGCCAGTGATTAAATCTATTTTTACCATCGCTAATCTTCCCCTTTGATTTTTTAGTTCTTCAAAAATTTTCTGCTGTAATTTTACTTCCTTCTCTCTACTACAATATATTTATGGTTAATATCCCTTACAGCCAGTAAGGAATTATCCATC
>OLSO01000149.1_pt1 | contig 69857 bp, 66 predicted proteins | sample 1672441 | NCBI WGS metagenome assembly OLSO01 (sample SAMEA3136686, study PRJEB25190) | human gut metagenome | biome: human gut; feature: human-associated habitat; material: faeces | place: Austria | collected 2013 | reverse complement strand
AGCCCCAGCCCCAGCCCCGACCCTGGCCCGACCCCCGATCCCAGCCCTAGCCCGACCCCCGATCCCTCCACAGGTCAGTAGATAGCAAAGCGCCCGAGCAGCTCAAATGCTCGGGCGCTTTTTGTTGGGACATACATGGCATATCGCGCGCAATCGAGATGCCACGACAGGACCGCCACAAAAAGGGCGTCGGCTCAAAACCGACGCCCCTGTATTTCCACCGTCTTAGCTGGCGTTGTTTACGCGCGTAAAGCTATTTACGCGCGGAGCTGAGCTTGTTAATCAGCGCTTCGAGGCGTTCGCCATCCTCGGCAGTCTGAGCGATAACCAAAATCGTGTCATTGCCGGCAAGCGATCCGAGCACATCGGGCAGCTCGGCCGCATCGACAGCCGCGGCAATGCCCGAGGCGGTACCGGGCTGAGCCTTAATCATAACCAGGTTGTCGGTACGCAACACACCGGTAACCAGCTCGGAGACCATGCGCTGCAGGTGCAGGTCCTCAGCCAGAACATAGATGCCCTCGGGCAGTTTGCGCAGCCCCATATCGGCGATGTCGCGCGAAACCGTCGCCTGCGTGCAATCAAAGCCCATGGCGCGGAGTTCGTCCACCAGCACGCGCTGCGTACGCACGTCTTTATTGCGCACGATATCTCTGATGGCATCCTGGCGCCCGTTGCGTTTTTTAGCCATATAAAACCTCACTCCATAGATGGCGAAGACAATCTATCAGTGATTGAATAGTTTAGCGCTATTTGAGGCTATTTGTGAATAAGAACGCATTTCGAAACAATTATATGCAAATTATTTTCGAATATGACACAGCTAGGCTATCCTTGCGCCCGTTCTGTTCAAAAAAGCAGCCAGATGCGCATACATAACGCAGCGCATAGGTTTAACGTTGGCAATCGGCCCAAACAAAAGTCCAAGGCCTCGGCGCTCTCCCTTAAGGGCCACCGCCATCTGGCGGGTCCGCACGTCATTGAGCATATCACGCAATCGTGCCGTGCGCTCAATTGAAGACACCCCATGGGGGCTCAGGCACAAATTCTCGATACAAGCAACCAGGCGGTCATAGTAAAACCGTTGGCAGGCCAGCTTTAGATGGTTATCGTCATCTATTGCGTCAAATGGCACGCAAAGCTCTTCAAGCGCCTTGGCGTCATCGGAAAGTCGCGAGAACATGGTGGGGTCGAATGAATCCGCAACCGATGGCGCGGCCGTATGGAAACAAGCTTCGGCGCACCCAAATACGCGTTCCGCATGCGAAAGGGCAGGCGCCAAAAAGGAGATCGCACGATACGACTCGGCATGCTGCAGACACAACTCAAACAGGGAGCGTTCATACATCACACCGGAATGTTGACAAACCAGACCGCTCTCGACCAGCTTGGCCAGGCCTGAAGCCCGGTCTCCATCGTCGGCAAGGGCAATGGATTGCGCGTCCAACATACGAGAATGGCGTTCCCGATGCGTATCGTAGCGATCGAGCGACACCGAGGGAAATACGATATCTGCCGAGGTCTCACAAGCGACATCGAGCATTGCCAAAAACGCGTGCGGCGCAAACCACTCGTCGGCGCTCATTGCGATAATGTGGGCCCCGCGCGAAGCGGCAAAACCCTCGCGAAGGCAAGCTCCGCTCGACGGATCGTCAACGTCTATCAAATCGATGTGAATATCTCTGCCCGCGGCAACATCGAGCGAATGACGAACGCCCGGCGCAGCGTTGCGACATGCAACGACAATCTGCATATCGTAGAGGTCTTGGTTTTGGACGCTTTCGAGTGCACGCATCGCGTAGCTGGTCGAACCCTCCACAACAAGGATCACCGAAAGTCGCGGAAGCGAGCCACGTCGAAGCAAGTTATCCATCCTCTCGACAGCAATAATCAACTGCCGTTCATGGTACACCCCGGCAATAAACGCAATGAGTCGCCTGATGCGCTGCACGCCAAGAACAGATGTTGCACACGGCTCGCCCACACGAGCAGCATACTTAGATGGCTCTCGCTTCTCCCCTATTCGAGCGCGACGAGCTCGGTGGGGTCATAATCTACGCCCATAAAGGTAAGGCCGCACGCCGGCGCCGTGGGACCCGCAGCAGTACGATCGCAAGCGTCAATCACCTCGCGCATCCACTCGGGATCGCGGCGATGCATGCCGATCTCGACGAGCGTTCCCACGATGGTGCGCACCATCGAATGCAAAAACGCATTGCCCTCGATGGTAAACGTAAGGATATCCTCGCCAAAGGCGACCTCGTGGCCAAACTCGGCACGCATCACGCAACGATGCGTTGGCTTGCCCACGGCAGAAGCGACCTTACAAAAGCTCTTAAAGTCCTGTTCGCCCAAAAGCGCTGGGCAGGCGGCTGCCATCGCATCCACGTCCAAAGGATAACGGTGCCACCATACTGCGCCACGCGATAGCACCGGACGCGCATCGCGATCGGCAATGCGGTAGGTATAGGTCCGAGAACGTGCATCAAAACGCGCAGAAAAGCCCTTACGGGCCTTGTAGACCTCATTAACGGCGATATCTTTGGGCAGCAGCGCATCCATAGCTCGCAGCCACCTGCGGCGCGTTAAAGCGAGCTCAGCGTCCGTAACGGGCACGCTGATGTATTGGGCCACCGCATGCACCCCTGCATCGGTGCGCCCGGCACACGTCAAATCGACTGAGCGGCGCAAGAGCGTCTCTATGGCAAGACGCAGCTCTCCGGCAACCGTCGTCTGCCCCGGCTGCTCGGCAAATCCGCTATAGGACGAGCCGTCATAGGCAACACGAAACACCAACGTGGCATCGAGCTCTGGAGTCAAATTGAAATCAGACGGCGCGGTCATGGGCGCTCCCAACAAACAAACAACGATATCGCGACAAAAAAAGAGGGGTACGCGAACGTACCCCTCGAATATAGCCTATGCAGACGAATTGTCTACTCAGCGGTCTCCTCAGCAGGAGCCTCCTCGGCAGCGGTCTCCTCGACAGCCTCGACCTTCTTGGGAGCAGCGGCCTTCTTAGGGGCCGGAGCAGCCTTCTTGGCCTTGGGCGTGCAAGGCTCGGTGACGAGCTCCATGATAACGATGGGAGCGTTGTCGCCCTTACGGTTACCGAGCTTCATGATGCGGGTGTAACCGCCGTTGCGATCCTGCCACATGCCCTGAGCAGCCTTGTCGAAGATCTCGGCAACGAGCTGCTTATCGCCGAGCTTGGCGATAGCCAGACGACGAGAGTGCAGGTCGCCCTTCTTGGCCCAGGTGATGATCGGCTCGACAACCGAACGCAGCGCCTTAGCGCGGGTCTCGGTGGTCTTGATGCGGTCGTTCTCGAAGAGGGCCTTGGCCAGGCTCTTCTTCATGGCCTTGGTGTGGCTCGCATCGGTGCCGAGCTTCAGGCCCTTCTTAACGTTGTGACGCATGGTCTAGTTTCTCCTCAAATATGCGAAGCATTAAGCCTTCAGGCTCAGGCCCATGGACTCAAGCTTGTCCTTCACTTCCTCGATCGACTTAACCCCGAAGTTGCGGATGTTCAGCAGATCGTTCTCCGAGAACTCAACGAGCTGACGGACCGAGTGAATGCTGGCACGCTTAAGGCAGTTGTAGGAACGGACAGAAAGGTCCAGATCCTCGATCTGCTTGTCCAGCTCGGCGTTGTCGTTGGTGACCTCGGGAGCGAAGATCGAAACCTCCTCCTCGACCTCGGGGGTCTCGGCAAGGTTCATAAAGGCAGCCATATGCTGGTTGATGATATTGGCAGCCTGGACCACGGCGTCGCGCGGGGCGATGGAGCCGTTGGTCTCGATCTCGAGGACAAGGCGGTCGTAGTCGGTGTGCTGACCGACACGGCAAGCCTCAACGAGCTTGGCGCAACGGGATACCGGCGAGTACAGCGAGTCGACGTGGATCACACCGATGGGATCGTTGTCGCGCTTGTTGGCCTCGCCAGAGACATAGCCGCGGCCATAGCCGATGCGCATGCTCATGGTGAGATGGCCACCCTCGGTGAGCGTAGCGATGTGCTGCTCGGGGTTGACCAACTCAAACTCGGACGGAATAAAGAAGTCCGCACCGGTGACCTCGCAGGGGCCGTCAACCGAGATGGTGGCGGTCGCCTCGTCGGTCGTGCCGAGAGCCCTGAAGACAAGACCCTTGACATTCAGGACGATGTCGGTGACATCCTCGACCATGTTAGGGATGGTCATGAACTCGTGCTGCGCACCATCGATCTGAATAGCCTCGACGGCGGCACCCTCGAGCGAGGACAGAAGAACGCGACGCAAGGAGTTGCCCAGCGTATCGCCGTAACCGCGCTCGAGCGGCTCGACGGAGACACGAGCAGACGTCTCGTTGATCTCTTCGACCTGAACCTGAGGCCTAATGAATTCTGACATGTATTACCTCCAGCCTCAGCAGCCCGGATGGACTACTTAGAGTAGAGCTCGACGATGAGCTGCTCGTTGATATCACCGCTGATCTGCTCACGCGTCGGCAGAGCGAGCACGTTACCAGACAGCTTCTCGATATCGACCTCAAGCCAGCCAGGGACCTCAAAGCGCTCGGAGGAAATCAGAGCCTCCTTGATGGGGAGGAGGTCACGGAACTTCTCGCCAACAGCGACGACGTCGCCGGCCTTGACGCGGTAGGACGGGATGTCCACGCGCTTGCCGTTCACGGTGAAGTGACCGTGGCGGACGGACTGACGAGCCTCTTTACGGGTGCGAGCGAAGCCAAGACGGAAAACAACGTTGTCGAGGCGAGACTCAAGGATGATCATGAGGTTCTCACCGGTGACGCCGTTCATCTTACGGGCCTTGTTGAAGTAGCCGTGGAACTGCTTCTCCAGAACGCCATAGATGAACTTGACCTTCTGCTTCTCGCGCAGCTGCATGCCGTACTCAGATTCCTTGCGACGGCGCTTGGGCTGACGGATAGATTCCTTCTTGCTGCTGTAACCGAGCTCAGCGGGATCGATCCCGAGCTGACGGCAGCGCTTAAGAACAGGAGTCCTGTCGATTGCCATATTGATACGATCCTTTCAGTTACACGCGGCGACGCTTCTTGGGGCGGCAGCCGTTGTGCGGGATGGGGGTCTTGTCCTGAATGCTCGAGACCTCGAGGCCAGCAGCCTGGAGGGAGCGGATGGCGGTCTCACGACCGGAGCCGGGGCCCTTGACGAAGACGGAAACCTTCTTCATACCGTGCTCCATGGCCTGCTTGGCAGCAGCCTCGGCAGCCATCTGGGCAGCGAACGGCGTGGACTTACGGGAGCCCTTGAAGCCCACCTGGCCAGCCGACTTCCAGGAAATGACGTTGCCCTGGGGATCGGTGATCGAAACGATCGTGTTATTGAACGTAGAACGGATGTGAGCCTGGCCCACGGAAATGTTCTTACGGTCCGCGCGCTTCAGACGGGCAGCGCGAACGTTCTTCTTAGCAGTAGCCATCTATCTAGCGCTCCTTATTTCTTCTTCTTAGCACCGATCTGACGCTTCGGGCCCTTGCGGGTACGAGCGTTAGTGTGGGTGCGCTGGCCGCGGACCGGGAGGCCCTTGCGGTGACGAAGGCCGCGGTTGCAGCCGATGTCCATAAGGCGCTTGACGTTCTGGTTGCGCTCACGGCGGAGGTCGCCCTCAACCATGATCTGGTTCTTGTCGATATACTCGCGGATGGCGTTAACCTCATCCTCGGTGAGGTCCTTAACGCGCGTATCCACGTTAACGTTGCACTCGACGCAAATCTTCGTCGCAGTGGTGCGGCCGATGCCGTAAATGTAGGTCAGACCGATCTCAACGCGCTTCTCACGCGGGAGGTCGACACCATTAATACGGGCCAACGTAGTCTCCTCTCTTAACCCTGACGCTGCTTATGACGGGGGTTCTCGCAAATGACGAGGACCTTGCCATGGCGCCTAATGATTTTGCACTTATCGCACATCTTCTTGACCGAAGGACGTACCTTCATCGTTCTTCCTTTCGGTAGCGCTCAAACTACTTCCCTACTATCTACTCGCCCAGCCGCAGGCGTTTAAAACTATGGCTGGTCTTCACACACAATCCGACCGTAGGTTGAGCTAAGCCTGCAGTCGGAAATAGAGTGCGTGTATGCGTGCCGCTATTTGTAGCGATAGGTGATGCGGCCGCGGGTCAGGTCGTACGGGGAAAGCTCCACGACAACCCTGTCACCGGGGAGAATACGGATGTAATTCATTCGAATCTTGCCAGAAATGTTGCACAGAACCGAATGACCGTTCTCGAGCTCGACCTTAAACATGGCATTAGGCAACGGTTCCTTTACCGTACCCTCGAGCTCAATTGCGTCTTCCTTCTTCACAAGCAATCATCTTTCTCTAGAAAACGACAGCGATTGAGTATTCTACAACACGTATACACGCATCGTAATAACTTCGTAATGGCTCCACAACTACGTGGAACTTGTTACATTTGAAATGTAAAACAAAGCCGTTCCCTGATGCCCAAGATCGCCTTGGAATGAGAAGGCATAGACCTTGGGGTCATGCCTTCGAAATTGAAAGGCGAGGTTGGGCATCAGGGGGCGGCGACTTTTACATTTCTCCGCCTTGGAGGGAGCACCAGGATCCTTGCGCATCGGTGGTGAGAATCACCGGACCGTCATTGGTGATGGCGACGGTGTTCTCGTAGTGCGCGGCGGGCAGGTGGTCGTTGGTGGTGACGATCCAACCGTCGGAGCCCGTGCTCACATGGTTGGAACCCATCGTTACCATCGGCTCGATGGCAATGACCATACCGGCCTGGAGGCGAACGCCCCTCCCCTTCTTTCCATAGTTAGGAACGTTGGGGTCCTCGTGCATCACGCGGCCAATGCCATGACCCACATAGTCACGAAGCACGCCATAACCGTGAGACTCGGCGAGGGACTGGACGGCATAACCAACATCCCCGATATGGTTACCGGGAACAGCCTGCTCAATGGCAGCCTTAAGGCAATCGCGCGTGACCTCGCACAGGGCCTTGGCCTCGGGCGTAGGGGTGCCGACGAAAAACGTCCATGCGTTATCGCCAACCCAACCGTCGACAACGGCTCCCGTATCGATGGAGATGATATCGCCATCGCGCAGGATCATATCGGGGTTGGGAATACCGTGGACCACGGCATCGTTGATCGATGCGCAAATGGTCCCCGGGAACCCGCCGTAACCCTTAAAGGCCGGGGTGCCGCCATGCATGCGGATAATCTGCTCCGCGAGCTGATCGAGCTCAAAAGTCGAAACGCCGGGGCGCACCATGGCTCCAACGTGGCGGAGCGCCATCTTAGATAGCGCTCCTGCCTTCTTCATCTGCTCGATTTGCGTTGCAGACTTAATCTTAATCATAGACCGAGGGCCTCTTTGACATCCCCGTATACGGTCTCGCGAGCCTGGTCACCGTTGACCGACTTGAGCAGACCCTGGCCACGATAGTAATCGACAAGCGGGCTCGTGGACTTCTCGTAGACGTCGAGACGGTTCTTGATGGTCTCGGGCTTATCGTCGTCGCGCTGATACATCTCGCCGCCGCATTTGGGGCAGGTAACATCGGCAGCAGTGCCGGTGTAACCGCAGGCGCGGCAGGTGCGACGCGAAGACAGACGATCGATAATGACCTCGGGGGCAACGTCGACCAGAAGGGCGCAGTCGATCTCGCGACCCATGGCGGAGAGCTCGGAATCGAGCGTCACAGCCTGGGCGGTGTTGCGCGGGAAGCCGTCGAGGATGAAGCCCTGCTGGGCGTCATCGGCGGCAAGGCGCTCCTTGACAAGGTCGATCACGAGCTGGTCGGGAACGAGCTCGCCAGCGTCCATGTACTTCTTAGCCTGAATACCAAGCTCGGTGCCACCCTTGACGGCAGCACGCAGCAGGTCGCCCGTGGAGATGTGGGCGACGCCAAACTCGGCGACGAGCTCCTGTGCAACGGTGCCCTTACCGGCACCCGGAGCTCCGAGCAATACGAGGTTCATGAGCAATCCTCCTCTAGCCTATTTAAAGAATCCATCGTAATCATACATCTTGATCTGGCCTTCGAGCTTGTCGACCGTGTCGAGCACGACGCCGACCATGATGAGGATGGACGTGCCACCAAATGCCTGGATCAGCTGATTGCCCGTGAAGGAGAAGATGATCGAAGGCACGATGGCGATGAGCGCCAAAAAGACAGCGCTGGGAAGCGTAATCTTGTTGAGCGCGTTCTTGATGTAGGCCGCGGTAGCCCTACCCGGACGAACGCCCGGAATAAAGCCGCCCTGCTTCTTAAGGTTGTCGGCCGTGTCATCGGGATTGAACACCATGGAGGTGTAGAAGTACGCGAAGAACACGATGAGGACAACGTTAAGCACCCAGTTGAGCCAACCGGTCGAAAGCGCAGAGGCAACTGCCTGAATCCAGCCGATGCCGGGGAAGAACACGGCAACCTGAGCCGGGAAGTACAGCAGCGCCGAAGCGAAGATGATCGGCACGACACCCGCGGTGTTGACCTTGATGGGCAGGTAGGTGGTCTGGCCACCCATCATGCGACGGCCCACGACGCGCTTAGCGTAGGAGACCGGAATGCGGCGCTGGCCGCGCTCAAGGAAAACGATCAGCGGGATAACCAGCAGGATGATGGCGCAGATGATCACCATAGTGATGATGCCACCGCCATTGCCCTCGGTGCTGGAGAAGATCGCCTGCGGCAGACCGGCCATGATGTTCGCAAAGATGATCAGCGACATGCCATTGCCGATACCGCGCTGGGTAATGAGCTCACCAATCCACATGATCAGCATGGCGCCCGCGGTGAGCGTGCCGACGATCATGAGGTCGAAGATGATCTCGGGAGCGGCGGCGCCATTAAAGCTGATGCCGAAGCTCTTAAAGAGGAAGAGGTAACCCACGGAGTTGAGGATTGCCAGAGCCAGGGTGAGGTAACGCGAATACTGCGTAATCTTGGTCTGACCGACCTCGCCCTCGCGGGCAAGCTCATGCAGGGAAGGCACAACGGCCTGGAGCATCTGGAGGATGATCGAGCTGGTGATGTAAGGCATGATGCCCAGCGAAAACACCGACACATAGCTCAACGCGCCGCCAGAGAAAAGATTCAGGAGGGCCATAGCACCTGCGGCGACCGAATTGTTATCGGTCGAGAAAAGGCCCAGCATCCCCTGGAAGGGAATGCCGGGCACAGGAACGTGCGCACCAATGCGGTACACGACGAGCATAGCTATGGTAAAAAGAATCTTTTCGCGCAGTTCTTTGATGCGGAAAGCATTCTTAAGACCATTTAGCACGGCAGCTCGACCTTTCCGCCGGCGGCCTCGATCTTGGCCTGCGCAGAAGCGCTGACCTTGTCGACCTTGACCGTGAACTTCTTGGTAAGCTCACCATTGCCGAGCACCTTGACGGGCTCGAACTCGCTCTTGGTGATGCGAGCGGCCTTAAGAGCGGCACCGTCGATCACAGCGCCATCCTCGAACTTACGCTCGAGACGCTCAACGTTAACAGCGGTGTACTCGATACGACGGGGGTTGCGGAAGCCCGGAAGCTTGGGCAGGCGCATAGCCAGCGGAGTCTGGCCACCCTCGAAGCCGGCACCCTTGGTGCCGCCAGAGCGAGAGCCCTGGCCCTTCTGGCCGCGGCCAGAAGTGGTGCCGTGACCCGAAGAATTGCCACGGCCAACGCGCTTGCGGTTCTTGGTGGAACCGGGCGCGGGAGTAAGATCGTGAAGCTGCATTTGCTACTCCTCTACAATCTCGACAAGGTGCTTGACCTTGAAGATCATGCCGCGGACGGACTCGTTGTCAGTAATCTCGCGAACCTCGCGGATCCTGTGGAGACCGAGGGCACGGACAGTACGGACCTGGTCCTGCTTGCAACCGTTGGTGCTGCGGACCTGCTTGATCTTGATGGTGTCAGCCATGCTTAGTTCTCCTTACCGACGAACATCTCGGAGACCGTCAGGCCACGGCGAGCCGCGACGTCCTCAGGGCTGGAGAGCTCCTTGAGGCCCTCGACGGCAGCCTTGATGATGTTGAGGCCGTTGTCGGTACCGAGGGACTTGGACAGGACGTTCTTGATGCCAGCAAGCTCAAAGAGGGGACGCACAGCGCCGCCGGCGATAACGCCGGTACCCTCGACAGCGGGCTTGATGATGATGCGGCCGGCAGCAAAGTGGCCGATAACCTCGTGCGGAATGGTGCCCTCTTCGGTCACCGGCACGTGGAACATGTTCTTCTTGGCATCGAGAGACGCCTTGGAGATGGCCATGGGCACCTCAGCGGACTTGCCCATGCCAACGCCGACGTTGCCCTTGCCATCGCCAACGACGACGAGAGCGACGAGGCTCATGCGACGACCGCCCTTGACGGTCTTCGACACGCGGTTGATGTAAACGACGCGCTCCTCGAACTCGGAGGCCTCGCGCTGCTGCTTCTGATTACGAGCCATGTGCTACATACCTCCTAGAACTCGAGACCGGCGGCACGAGCACCGTCGGCGAGGGCCTTGACGCGGCCATGGTAGATACGGCCACCGCGATCGAAGGCGACCTTGGTGATGCCGGCCTCGATGGCACGCTTGCCAACGAGCTGACCGACCTTCTCCGCAGCCTCCTTGTTCGAGGTGTGGGTGCCCTTGAACTCGGCCTCGAGGGTCGAGGCAGAGACGAGCGTCAGGCTGGAGCCCTTGCTGTCGTCGATGATCTGGGCATAGATGTTGGCGTTGGTACGGGTCACGCGAAGACGCGGACGCTCGGCGGTACCCGAGATCTTGCCGCGAACACGACGCTGACGACGCTTGAGGCCTTCCAGCTTCGCCTTATGCTTGTTCATACGTAAACTCCTAAAAAGGTTGATCTTGCCAGCACCTAACGGGGTGCTGGTCTTATGCGAGTGAGTCGGTTACGACTACTTGGCGGCCTTACCCAGCTTGCGGCGGATGTGCTCGCCAACGTAGTGGATACCCTTGCCCTTGTAAGGCTCGGGAGGACGATGGCCGCGGATCTCAGCGGCGATCTGACCGACCTGCTGCTTGTTGATACCCTTGACGTTCACGTGGGTGTTGTCGGGAACCTCAAAGGTGATACCCTCGGGAGCCTCGACGATCACGGGGTGCGAGAAGCCCAGGGAGAACTCGAGGTTCTTGCCCTTCTGCTGCACGCGGTAACCGACGCCGGCGAGCTCGAGCTTCTTCTCGAAGCCCTCGGAAACGCCAACAACCATGTTGTGGATGAGGGCGCGGGTGAGGCCGTGGCGGGCACGGGTCTCACGCTCGTCGTCGGGACGGGAAACGGTGAGGACGTTGTCCTCGATATTGATAGCGAGCTTCTCATAGACATCGAGCTCGAGCTGGCCCTTGGGGCCCTTGACGACAACGTTGTTGCCGTTGACTGCCACTTCGACTCCGGCGGGAATCTGGACAGGCTTATTACCGATACGAGACACGGTGATCTCCTTTCCTTCTACCTACCGAGCGAATTACCAGACGTAAGCGATGATCTCGCCGCCGACGTTGTGCTTGCGAGCATCGCGGTCGGTCATGACGCCATGGCTGGTGGAAATAATGGCGGTACCAAGGCCACCGCGGACGCGGGGCATGTCGGCAACGCCGGTGTACTTACGCAGGCCCGGCTTGGAAATGCGGCGGATGCCGTTGATGACCTTAGCCTTCTTGGGACCATACTTAAGCGTGATGTGCAGAGTCTTCTGGGGAACGGTGTCCTCGACATCGTAGCCCTCGATGTAGCCCTCCTCGTGCAGAACACGAGCGATCTCGACGAGCTTCTTGCTGCTCGGCATGGAGACCGTGGCCTTGTTCACAGAGTTAGCGTTACGAATGCGCGTAAGCATATCTGCGATCGGGTCTGTAAGGTTCATACAGATTCTCCTTCGTTCTTGATGAACACGTGCTCTTGGTTCTTCGCCGCCCTTAACGGCAAAGCCTAACTAGCACGTTTTCCCTGTTCCAAACGGATGCTTGAAACGCTGGTAGTGACTTACCAGCTGGCCTTCTTAACGCCGGGAAGCTCGCCCTTGAGTGCAAGCTCGCGGAAGCAGACACGGCACAGGCCGAACTTGCGGTACACAGAGTGCGGACGGCCGCAGCGCTGGCAGCGCGTGTACTCACGAGTAGAGAACTTCTGCTTGCGATTGCACTTGACGATCATCGATGTCTTAGCCACTTATATCCTCCTCACATAGAGTATTGTTCGCCCCAAGCGCCGCCCCCTTGTGGGAACGGCGCTTATAGGGCAGGTGAACCTATTTCTTGAACGGGAAACCAAAGGCGTCCAGAAGGGCCTTGGCCTCCTCATCGGTGTTGGCGGTGGTCACGAAAGTGATGTCCATACCACGCTGGTGGTCGACGGAGTCAAAGTCGATCTCGGGGAAGATGAGCTGCTCGGTGACGCCCATGGAGAAGTTACCACGGCCGTCGAAGCTCTTGGCGGAGATGCCGCGGAAGTCGCGGATACGGGGGATAGCGACGGAGGTCAGACGATCGAAGAACTCCCACATACGGTCGCCACGCAGGGTAACCTTGCAGCCGATCGGCATACCAGCGCGCAGGCGGAAGGTAGCGATGGACTTGCGGGCACGGGTGATCATCGGCTGCTGGCCGGTGATGGCGCGCAGGTCGCGCACGGCACCGTCGATGGCCTTGGAATCGGTAGCGGCCTCGCCGACACCCATGTTCACGACGATCTTCTCAAACTTGGGGATCATCATGACGTTCTCGTACTGGAACTTGTCCTGAAGCTGCTGCTTGACCTCGTTGTTGTACTTGGCCTTCAGACGCGGCACATACTTCTCTTCTGCCATTGTTCACTCCTTCTTGGGGTTTTAAGCACGGGGCGTGGCCACGGTGGGTTGTCCTCGTGCCTCCTGACTGCATCCGCGCCGCTCATGGCATTTCGCGGTTTGGACTCGACGCAGCAGGAGCCGACAAAACAATCGGTACTATACGCGCATTGGGTGCGTATTTCCAGAAAAACATCGTCTGCCTGCACAACTCCACAACTCCCCCGCACAAATGGGTCCCAAAAAGCCGTTGCGGTGAAATAGGGACTGTTTGACGGCTTAACCGGCTTAAACAATCCGTATTTCACCGCAACTCATATATGGGGCGTTATTTTTGGCGAGGCAGGACCAGGTTGAGGACGACGGCGACAAGTGCGGCGACGGCAATGGAGGATCCGCCAAAGACGGTGTCGACCCATGCGGGGAATCCAGCGCCGGCGAGCGCGCCGGCCGTGCGCTCAATGCCCGTGCCAAAGGCGATAGAGAGACCCATGAGCGTGGTGTCGCGCTGAGACAGGCCGTGGCGGGAAAACATGACCACACCGTTCATGCCGATGGTTGCGAACACGCCGATCGTGGCGCCGCCGATCACCTGCTGCGGAATGGACGTGAGCACTGCCGCGCACTTGGGCAGCAGGCCCGCGACGAGCAGAATGGCGGCTGCGAGCGTAAAGACCATACGGTTGACGACCTTGTTCTCGGCGATGATGCCCACATTCTGGCCAAAGGTTGCCGTGGGGACGCCGCCCAAAAAGCCCGAGAGGACCAGCGACGCCTGAATGACGGCGGCTTCCTCTTGAGGGGTAAAGCCGCAGACCGACGCAATGATGATAGCGGGCGTGACGATACCCGCGAATGCCGCCAGTACATGCTGCAGTGCATGGGGCAATACCTGCACAAACGATACTTTTCCCGTGCGTTCGAACAGGGCGTCCCCTGCCACCGACTCTGCCATTTGCGCCTCCCATACCCTAGGCAGCGGCCCTATGCCGCCCAACGGGCGGACATTATAGGGCATATGGCACAGGTAGCATTTTGACCCGCATGCGGCAGAGGGCTGGGGTAGCTAATTTGGGACGGGGCTCTTTTAGCTACCCAACAGTGAGCGAACGCCTCGAGATGATTTTTCTGGGACGGGGATTTAAAAATCATTGCGTACCTAATGATTTTTAAATCCCCGTCCCAGAAAAATCATCGAGCAGGCAGGGTAGCTAAAAGAGCCCCGTCCCAAATTAGCTACCCCTGGGATGCGACTAGCGCTTGCGGGGGACGAGCTTGGTGCGACGCAGATGGATCATCTCGGCGGCGATGGAGATGGCGATCTCTTCGGGGTCCTCGGCCTGAATGGCAACGCCGATCGGCAGGTGCAGCTCGTCGATCTGGTCCTGCGTAAAGCCCTCCTGCTCCAAGCGAGCCCGCACAAAGGCCGTCTTGCGGCGCGAACCCAGGCAACCCAAATAGGCGGGCTTAGCGCGCAAAGCCTGAATCACCACATCGATATCGGACTTGTGGCCCGCCGTGGCGACGACTACCAGATCGCGCGGACCGATGGGGCATTGCTCGTCCAGGTTCTTGTAGTCGACCAGACGACGGTCGTAAACGCCGGGCACCCATTCGGGCGTCAGCGTGCCGGGGCGGTCATCGCACGCCACGACGGCAAAGCCCGCCGCCGTGAGCACCCGCGCCGTCGCGGCGCCCACGTGGCCGCAGCCAAAGATGTAGGTCAGGCCCTCGGGGCAAAGCGTCTCGATGTGCGCCGGGGGAATCTCGGAGGCGGCGTTGCTGTAGGTGACCTTACTCCCCTCCTCCACAAGCGAAAGCTCGGGGCAACCCACAATGGTGCGGCGCGACTCCTCGCCATGGTATTCGGCAGCGTCGCTTTCGAGCGCGCTTGCGATAAACGGTTCAAAGTCGATGACGAAGTCGCCGATGCGCCGATAGGCCAAGACGTCGGCAATTTCCTGGAACAACGGTGCCTGGGTTGTATCCAGATGCAGGTAGCACAGGCAGATGGCTCCGCCGCAGATCATGCCGGTATCGGAGTTCTCGCCGCCCATGGTGTAGCGGACCAGACGCGATTGCCCTGCGGCCAGCAGCTCGCGCGCCTCGTCCAGCGCAAGGAGCTCAATCTTACCGCCGCCGATGGTGCCCGCTTGGCTGCCATCGGCAAAGACGGCCATCCAGGCACCCACGCCGCGCGGCGATGACCCTGCCGTGCCGGAAACTACCACCAGCTCGCACGTCTTACCGGCCTTCAGAGCGCCAAGCGCAGCATTCACCACATCGAGCTTTTCCATCGTCGCTTCCTATCCCCTAAAAACGTCGGTGAACATGGCGAGCGCCTCGAGTACGCCGCCGCCGACCGACGTCGCCTTGTCCGAAATATAGTTGATATAGCTGGCATCGCCGCGCGGATCGACGTCGGCACATTTAAAGCCCTCAGTGACTTGAACGCCGTCGGCCAAAAGGCCGCGCAAGCAGCCGTCAATCTGCGTGACCATGGGCGCATCGCCCGCATACCCAATCACATCACCGGCACTCACGATGTCGCCGATCGCGCGGTCGGACCTAAACACGCCGGCGGCGGGGCTGTGGATAACGCGCTCCTTGCCATACCCGGCGATGACACCCGGCACGCCCGTATTGGGCTGGGGCGAGCCTTGGGTGATGACGCGGCCGAGGAAATGACCGCGCATGGTCTCGACCACGGCATCGCAATCGACCGGCGCGGTAAAGCCCGGCCCCACGGCGATGACGACAGGCGCCATATCGCGCGTGGTGCCCAAGTTGCGCTTGGCCAGGATCGCGTCGACCACGGCAGCGGGCTTAAGTTCGCCGAGCATCTTGGCCTGGGGATCCACCACAACGGCGACATCTCCGGCCTGGGTAATTGCAAGCGCCTCTGCCGGCGTCTGCGCCAAGCGGGCGCGAATGCCCTCAACCTGGACCTCGCCCAGGCGAATGGCCTCGCAAAAACTGATCGTGCGACGGATGCACGTGGGAACCGCGATATCGGCCATGACAACCGACACGCCGGCGCGCACCAAACGGGCGGCGACGCCCGTGGCGATATCGCCGGCGCCGCGAACATAAACGAGCATTTCTGGGGCACCTCCCTGTGCTACGGTTTGAGCAGAGCAAAAGCGGTTCGACCGCTACTCTGATGATTATTTATTATCACAGTATTATACGGCGGTGAACAGATGGAAACGGTTAGCGGCAATCTCGCCTCGGCGCTCAGGATCGAGCCGGGCATTACCGCGATTATCGGCAGCGGCGGCAAGTCGACCTTGCTAAAGACGCTCGGCCTTGAGCTTATGCGCGCGGGCGGCCGCGTGCTCCTCTGCACCACCACGCATATGTTTCCCGTCGCCGGCGTGCCATGGGACGGGTCGAGTCGTCGCCTGGACGCCGCACCTTGGAAGCCGGGCGCCTCACATGTCCCCGGTTGCACCTGCGAGGCCTGCGCGGGCCTTGCGCGGGGAAGCATCTGCCAAGCAGGTGTCTTGGACCCCGAGACGGGCAAGCTCTCCGCCCCCGCCGAGCCGCTCGGCAAGCTGGCACAGCGCTTTAACTACGTCTTGGCCGAGGCGGACGGCAGCAAGCGGCTCCCGCTCAAGGCCCACGCCGCCTGGGAGCCGGTGATTCCCTCTGGCACGGCCAACATCGTCTGGATCGTTGGCGCCTCGGGGCTCGGCAAGCCCATCAACGAAGCCGTCCACCGCCCCGAGCTCTTTTGCGAGCGTTGCGGCTGCGAGCCCACCGACATCGCCACGCCCGAGCGTGTCGCCCAGGTGCTCAATGCCGAGATGCAGGCGCTGGGACTCTGCACCGCACGCGTCATGTTCAACCAAGTCGACGCGCTCAGCGACCCCACGATGGCCGACCGCTTCGAGGCTGCCCTCGGCCGCCCCGTCGTCGCCACCAGCCTCCAGGGGTAGCTAATTTGGGACGGGGCTCTTTTAGCTACCCCATGTTGAGAGAAAAATCATCAGGTAGGCAGGGTAGCTAAAAGAGCCCCGTCCCAAATTAGCTACCCTGGCGGCACCCCCTGCTAGCGAGGCGCGTAGCAGGCCGCAACGTGTTCTGAGACGCGGCGCTGGCCCTTGGCGGTGTCGACATCCCACAGCTCGTAGGCACGTGCCTCGACCAACTGGATATCGGCACGGCCGCGCAGCAGCGACGATCCACCGTCCTTGCCCTTAAGCCCCATAAGGTTAGGAAAGAAGCTCGCGGGGAACAGCACCGGAGAGGCCGGCTCGCCGTTCAGGGCAAGACGCACGGGCGCGACACCGCCGTTGGCCTTAAAAGCACCGGCGAGTGCCTCAAAAGAATCCGAACTCACGAGCGGCTGGTCGCCCGGCAAAAAGAGGCAACCTTTCCAGTTGTGATCGACTCCCCACGAAAGGCCCGCACGGACGCTTTCGCTGCGCAGCTCGCCCTCGTGCAGCGCGCACGGGCAATGCTTGTCCTCGCAAATCTGAGCAACCTCGGGCCAACGCGTCGAAACCACAACGTCAAAGCCCCGGGGAACCGAATCGATGGTCCGGGCAATCAGCGGCTCGCCATAGATATCGGCAAGCATCTTGTTAGAGCCAAACCGCTTGCCCTCGCCCGAAGCCATAATGACGCAACCAAGTTTCATGGCGATACCTCCCCTGAAGCCATCGTACCCATAACGCGCGTCGCGGGGCATCTACATCGAAAGCGCTTATCCCGCACGCCCACGATTCAAAAAGGGGGCACCCCGCCGGTTGGCAGAGCGCCCCCTTTACATGGTTTACCTCAACCCGGCTTTAGGCCTGAAACCAACGGACGGCGTTGCGCTCATAACGCAGCGGCACTTTCGTTATTTGCGAACAAGTGGGGTTTATGGCAAAGTGTGCCCAAACTAATTTTTTAGGAAGGCACCCATGACCCCCGCACAGATTGAGTTTTACAAGCGCCTTGCACACGGCCTGGCGCTCCAGTTTGGCCCTAACTGCGAAGTCGTCGTCCACGATCTGGAGACCGAGGACGTGGACCACTCCATCGTAGTGATCGAAAACGGCCATGTCAGCGGGCGCAAACTGGGTGACGGTCCCAGCCATATTGTGTTTGAGTCCATGCACGAGGACACCACCGACGTGCACGACCGCGAGCCATACCTCACCAAAACCGCCGATGGCAAGCTGCTTAAGTCCTCGACCATCTTTATCCGCAACGACGAGGGCAAGCCCGTCGGCATTTTGGGCATTAACTTTGACATTACGCTCATGAAAGCTTTTGAGCGCTCGCTCGATGCCTTTACCGGCACCGGCGGCACGGGCTACACCGAGCCCGAGCCCATTACCAAAACCATCGGCGACCTGCTCGAAGATCTGCTGCGCGAGTGCGAGCAATACGTGGGCAAGCCCGCAGCCCTTATGACCAAAGATGAGCGCATTCGCGCCATTGGCTACCTCGACCGTCGCGGCGCCTTCCTCATTTCCAAGTCGAGCGAGCGTGCCTGCGAGTTCTTTGGCATCTCTAAGTACAGCTTCTATAGCTACCTCAACGAGGCCAAGGCGGCGGCCGGCGAAAAATAGTCAGCGCGCCTGCGCCCCTCCCCTTTTGGGCGCGAGTTCTGGAATGCACGAATCCAAGACTCGGCCGCAAGGCAAGTTCCATATAATCGAAGGACTAGACAGTTCGAAAGGATGGAACAAGATGGGGTCGAGCAACGCATCACGCAACGACCGCGGAGGCTTCGCTTCTGGCGCCAGGCATGCGAAACGCGTGTTTGACGAGGGCGAAGACGATCTGTTTGCGTTGAGCCTCGACGACGTGATGAGCGACCGCCCCTGGACCGCCGACGAGCTCATGGGCGACGGAACCCATTCGGCAGGCGATCCTTCCGAGACGGCATCGTTTATCGCCGCGGCGCAGCATCTTGCGCCCGAACCGCCCGTTGCAGATCTCGACGACTTTGCGACCCGTCAGTTTGCCTTCGATTCCTGGGCTGATGCCGATCTGGACGAAACATCTGCCGGCGCGCCGATGCTCGGCGAGCCGGTAAATCCGCTTGTCGCCGCGTCCGCTTCCGAATACGAGCCGGACGACCATGCGCAAGCTATACCCACATCCTCATACACCGATAGCCACACTGACAACGACGATTATTATGGCGACTACTACGCCGCGGAAGAGGCGCCGCGCTTTTTGGATTTCAATCCAGTAGCAAAGATTATCTTTATAGCGATCGTCGTGGTGCTGCTTGGCGTCATTGCGTTTGAGGGATTTCAGCTGTTCCGCAGCCCCGTCGAGTCCGAATCGGCAACGCAGCAAAAAGAGGACGACAACGACTACTTGGATATCAACACCCTCAAGGGCGACCCCAACGACGGGGACGAGTAGCGAGGGCTGGGGGCGGCTGAAGCGTCCATATGTAACACCAGCTTCTACGTGCTGTTTTGTCGTCCGGTTACACTTTTCCAGATGTTGAGACCATCAGATTCGACACTTTTCCGTACTTTTGAGGTACCGATTTCGACACTTTTCCGTACTTTCTTACGGCCGATTTCGACACTTATCCGAATACAGGTCGAATAATCGCCGCGTAATCAAGCGCCGTCTGCACATCATTTCGCAGGCAACGCTTGATTTGTGTCCGCGCGCGCTGATAGACTCCATCGTGCCCGTAAGGAGCGGGCGCGTTTTATCCAGAGTCGGGGTAGAGAGTTGGCTCTACGATCCCGACGCCAACCGGCCAAGAGGCACGGTGGCCCTGCCAACATCGATGAAAGGAATCCGTATGGACAATTTCTCTGTGCGCAGCGAGCGCAACTTCCACAACCTGGCAGCCAAGCCAAAACGAATGCATCTTCTGGACGCGCCGAGCGGCTATGCCTCGGCCATGGTCAAAAGCAGCCTCTCCCACCAGATGCGCTTTACCGTGCAGGTACTCGAGGAAGAGCTCTGCGCTGCCGGCGACCCGCACGTACTGCAGATCAAGCTGCTCGGAGATGACTCGTGCGAGCCGTCTAGCTGGAAGCTCTTCGCCGACGGCGCGTGCGTTGCGGACGGATCTGGCACCTTTGCCCGTGAGTGCTTCTGCGAGGGCGCTGAGGTGTTTTTGGACCTGTGCCGCGACGCCGTGTGCGCGGCCGAACTGCGCCAGTGGAGCCAGAGGGAGTACGAGCTGCTGAGTGCGGCGCGCGGGATTGCGGGGGTGTAAACAGGCGGAGCGCTCCTGAAGCCTTATTCCACACGATCGGGCGTACTCATCTGCAACTCGACTTACTACCAGATGGTGTAATCACGTTTCACGTCGGTTAAGCCAGACCCCGGCCGGTCGTTGGCAAGTGAAACAACATCTCCCACCCATAGGCCTTCTAAGACCGGCCGTCCACTATAACCCAAGCGGTTAGCGTCTCCCAAGATCGCCATGGACACGTCTTCCAAGATGCCCCCTCAACCGTGCAGAGATAACAGCCACCCATACGGTCGATGTGCTCCTTGCACGTCTCGCTGACCACGCAACGATGGAAAACAGGTTCCTGGCGGATGACCCCTGATGGGAATGCATGAAATCGGCATCGAGGCCATCGTCTGTCGAGCAACACCTGCCCATGCCCTTAAAACATGAGAACAAGACACCAACATCGGTATCGTTTTCAATTCAGTTTAAAACTGAGGAGATACAGGAGCCCGCCGAATAAACTAAGACTCACTTAGTAATTGATAATTTTCTGACTAGATATATAATATCTGACTGTAATAAGGATTCTTTACTTTGTGAGGCATAAATGACTTCAACGGATGAAGAACTAGTCAGCAGGCTCCAAGCTCACCTGTCAACCATTCGCAAGGCAGCGGGCTGGAGTGGCGAACGGCTTGCGAACGAACTAGGCATAACAAAGCAAACCGTCAGCAGCCTTGAGACGGGTAAAACGCAGATGACGAAGATGCACTATCTCGCCATCAGGGCGGTATTCAACAACGAAATCGCCGTCAGCGGAAACGAAGATCTGGCAAAAATAATTCAGCTATTCGTTGACCAACCAGTAGCACCCAAACTAGAGAAGATGCAAAATGCCCTTAAAGAAGGGGATGAGAAGGGGGCACAACAAGAGGCAGCTACTAAGCAGAGCGCCATAGTTGGAGCAACCGCTCTCACCGCCGCCCTAATCCCCGCTTCATCGGCATTGATTCCGGCATTGGGCTCTCTTGCATATCAACTTGCAAAATCAATCAAGAAATGAGGTGTACAGAAATTGGAGTCGGAAAATACTGATCTGTCCGCAAAGAACAAAGGCCTCGTGTGGCTCGAGCAGCACAAAGTCCAGATTGGCATCGGTGTATTTGTGGCAATCAGTTCAATCGTTAGCATTACGATTGCCACGAAAACAGGCCATATGCCTAAATTCAAAACTACTTGTACTGGTGTAGACAAAGGTGTTGCCACGATTGCTGAGGCGGCGGAAAAGACCTCCTTGCCAGTGGTCAACCTTACCGGAGTCGAGAAGACCGCAACGGGACTCGGACATGACTTGCTTCTTTCGAATCAGGCAGTTAACAAGCGTCTCGTCTCCAGCGGAATGATGACAAAAGAGCCTTGGGGTTACAAGCTCACAGAAGTCGGCAAACTCTTTGGGAAAGAAACGGTCAAAGTAACGCGCGCCGGTTATACCTTCTCAAATATCGAATGGGATGAAGCGGTTGTCCCGTTTGTTTTTACTTCCGACGAACTTGCGAGCATTAACGCCAAAAAACTCGCATTGCGCAAGTCATAGCCCAGTAGTCAAATCTGATACACCGTGCGTCCCGCGTACGTAAACGAAAAGGAGATACCATGGTCATATACAGAACTCAAGAATGGAACGGATACGGAAAGCAAAACTACTACTGGAATGAATACCGCCGTGAGGGCGACACGGTTGTCAAATACAAGTGCAATAGGCGCAAGTTCTTCGATGGGGACGAAAGCAGCTGGGAGGAAAGCGAGCATGAAGAAGATTCGTGGAGCATTGACGATCCCAATATGCCCGATTGGCTGAACGGCTATCTCTAATAACTATTAACTAGCAGCCCTTGAAAGCCCCACTTCCCACAGGGAATGTGGGGCTTGATATTGCCCTCCTGTCCGAAAGCACTTTCCATCTCAGCTTTCAAGCTAGGCAGCCACAATGGCATGCGCCATGGCCGTCAGTTCACCAATCTCAGTAAACCTGTCTTTTGTAATGCGACCGACCAATGCGCCGACTCTCTGGTCGGTCGCATCGACATCACAAGCGATGCGCAGCCCGGGAGAGCTGCCAAAAGCAGCTGCTTGTTTGATGAACAAAAGCGTAGAAACCCGCATCCCGAATATGGCGGGATGCGGGCACGGACGATCGGCGGCCTGATAACAATTAATCAGAGATCCAAATCGTTTTTAGCGAGGTTATCCTCTTAGATATCTCTAAAGGAACTTTTACTCCCCAAACCTATAGTCGTTGATGTCCAACGTGGAGCAGTTCTCGCTTATTGCTCGGACTGTTTGCACGGGGATTCCGTCTTCGACATGAGCGGAGACGCTAAACGAAAGCTGCACGTCGGCACCGCCCAACATGTTTAGCTGACTCACTACTTCGTCCATGATGGTCTGGATGCTGCGATTGACACGAGTGTTGTCGAGCTTTGCCGTCATATGGAAGGATGTCTTTTGCCTCGCGGGCTGCACCACCACTGGCGTCGTGTCGACAACCGTGGTCCTGCCGTCCGTATCCGTTACGGTTTCGGTCGTCGTAGGACCAAACGTAATTCCATGCCCGCCGCCATCGGAGCTCTGCGCTGCCTCCGCAGCCGCAATGCGAGCAGCGGCCTCTTCCTCTTCAATCTGCCTTGTCGCTACGGCCGGTTTTACCAGCAGGTCGCTCTCGTTGATAAATGTCTTCTGCTCACCAAACGTCAGCTCCATATAGCGATCGTCCGAGAAGCCGGCAGCAAGGCCAAAGTATTCCTTTGAGCCCAGGCCCCTTTGAATCGCGTTCTCGAGCACGCCATAGCACGACAGCCTGGGAAGATAGCAATAAGAGCACAGGAACTCCCACAGACGCTTAATCTGGATGTGGTCCGCTTCCTTCCAGAGCACTCGATCGAGCTCCATCTTAAGCAGGGCGGGTGCCCAGGTCTTGATGGCCGCCTCATCGGAAACAAGCTTGCGCGCCATCTTGGCAACGATATTTTCGCCGCCGCCCTCAACGTGTTCTGCTTCCCAAACGATATCCATCGAGTCGCTGAAAAGGTCAACACGCGGATAAATAAGCCAACTATAGGCCTCCTGGATCTTTATCTCGAGCGATTCATCGGCACGTCTCACACTCTGGTCAGTCTCGCGCGTCTGTGCCACATCAAGGTTCAGCGACTCGCGATCTTTCTTAATGGAATCCCAAGCAAGGTATTGTTTTGCCTCACTTAGGAGTTGTGCATAGTAAGATGCGTCCGCAGCGGCGAACACAACCATATTCTTGTACGTACGCGGAGACGTACCGCGATTTGAGAGTATCTCCGATGCCAAGGTGAGTGCCGCGGAATCGGCCGTTTTTCCACGGTGATTGGCAGACGGCGTCATCACCACCAGGCGCAGCGTCTGATCATCCGGAACGTCAAGCGAGCTTGCGGGACATACATGAATGCCCGAGAAAGGATCGATCTTGCGCAGCCTCTTTAGGCGACTCTCAACTTCATAGAGCGCCTCAGAGTCCTTGACCTGCTGGGCGCGGTCATCGGCAACCTTGCGCAACGTGGGGCGTGTATCGTACCAAAAACGGTTTCCGTTGACGTCGCTATACAGGAAAGACGAAGATGTCTGCAGCGTGCCCAGGGCATCGTTGAATACGGAGATGTTCTCACCAGGCTGAACCGTGCCCAAGCGAATATGCGCGCGCTCGATACCGCGGACGGATTGGCCGCCCACGTCGGGAGCACTGCCGAGCATGACGGTACGTGCGACGCGACGCGAAGCCAAAAGATTGCCGTAACGAGTGTTGTTGCCGTCATTGCGATACGGAACGGACTGCTTGCCGTCGATCTCGGAATCAACGACTGCATTCCAGTTGTCATCAAGATAGCGCGTGAGCTCATCGCGCACGCCGGGCACATCAAGGGGGAACGACCCCGGCATAATCATCGGCGAAGGGTCCTGGTTCATCCACAGCTCGTGGATAACCGACGCCATTAAGCGCAACACACCACGGGTGCGTTGAAACTTTTCGAGCGTTGCCCAGTCCTCGTAGAGACGATCAAACACTTCAGGGTGAATCGGATAGCAGGAAACCATGCGATCGCGGTATTCAAGCTCGCGCGACTCCACCGGGAAGTCCGAAGTATTTTCGTTATACATCTTGCTAAATGTCGCGCACACTTCATCGCGAGCGGCATCATCCTTGCAGTCAAGGAAAAGCCTGCGACGCACAACCTCGAATCCTTCGTTTGCCGCCACGGGCTTCCAAATAGCCTCCATGCGCCCAAAGGTATGCTCAATCTGCTCCAGAGCTCGCTGGCCCGCCTCGCCGCCAATCTCATTGTCGGACTCGGGGATAGAGGCTACGACCAGACTGCACTTCGAAGCGCGTGCTGCCTCAGTGAGCTCCTGAATAAAGGTGATGAAGTTGTCGAAGCTGCCGGAGTTAAGTCCATCGACGCCATAAATCTTCTTGGCATAGGCAACGAGCTCGTCCATAAGGACAAGGCAGCAGCCGCAATCGTCGAATAATTCAGTCAGAGCAGCGGATCCCGGCGAGACGCCCTTCTTATCAGCATCTTTCACATAGTCATAGAGCTTGGGCCTGCCAGCGGATTCCGCAAGCTGGTATGCCATATGACCCCAAAGCGTGTTGACCATGATGCCGGGCATGGTAGCCGGACGCATAGCTTTTGCCGGATTGATAGAGGTGCCCACGAGCACAGCAACATGCACCTCAGGGACTTCGGCAACGCCCGCCTCCTCGAGCACGGGCGCGAGGTTGGCAATCTGCCCCACGCGGGAGCGGCTACGCATCATATGATAAAGCGCGAGCATGCTGTGCGTTTTGCCGCCACCAAACGCGGTCTTAAGCTGAATGACGGGCTCGCCATCGAGACCAGCCACGCGGCGCAACGACTGCACGAGCAGCCCCTTCATGCCTTCGGTCACATACGTTCGATTGAAAAATTCGACCGGGTCGCGGTACTCCAACTCGCCCTTGCCGCGCGCCACCTGGGCAAGGTCGGCAGCAAACTCGGCATTCCTATAGCGCCCCTCAGCAACATCCATATGGGGTTCCATGACATCGCGCCAACTAGGCAGGCCACGCACGGCTTTAGTTTGTTCGAGGGACTTTCTGCGAGGCGCTGGGGTCTCCACGCCAGCATCGACATTCGTTGTCACTGCCGTAGAGCCATCGGCGCTGCCATAGCGAACCTCGCGAAGCATTGCGTTGAGTTGCGCCGTGGTATCCTGATCGATCTGCTCAGCCAAGCGACTCATGGTATCGAGCGCACGCCATGCATCGCTGTCGGAGATGCCACCCATACCGCGATGCGCGACCTTGTTTCGAACGCCCTTGAGCTCCATGACGTAGTTTTTGCAATCCTGAGGCAGCCTAAGGCGAAACACGTCGCGCCAGTTGATATCAATGAGCAGCAAGCACAGGGCAATATCGAGCGAGTCGGCAAGAGTGGCATAGTCACCCGATACAGGCAGGTTGCGTTTTTGGTCGTCGTAGAGCTTGTTGAGCACACCGACCTGCCAAAAATCATTGCCGTATGCCTGGGTAAGCTCGCGCATCACATAAGGGTCGAGAGCCTTGAGCAAAAGGTCAAAACCCTTGTTGAGAAGCTCGCTGTTGTTGCTGTTGTTCTCCATGGTTTATCTCCTTGAGGCTTAATCGAAGAGCGAGTCTTGCATAGGTCGCTCGACGGCAAGCTGCGCTGCCTTAGATTGAATCTCGGGCCATGCCGTAACAAGCGAGTTGTACGCGAAGGCCTCCTGCTGCCAGTTGCGCTTGTCCGCAATGGTAAAGAGGCGATACGCAAGCGCCTTGGCACCATCCGCACGGCCGCCGAGCGTTTGGCTAACGATCTTGGCACAAGCCGCAACACCGCCCTCTTCAAGCGCGCGCGTAAGCTGCTGGGTCGTAAGCCAAGTAGGCGCCTTAAAGTCAACGCGCTCCGACACCTCGCTACGGTCGAGCAAGTGCACATTTCCCTTAACGGAAGCAAGGAGCCCCTGTGCCGCCAGCCCTTCGATGGAAACGTTTTTAGCGCGAGCAAGCACGTCGGCTTCTCCGAACTTAATGGTGTCAAAGGCTTTCTGCGTATAGAGATCGACACAGAAACGGCTCTCGCGATCGAGTTCGCCATCCTGGTCACTGAAGTACGCATCAACCTCTTGATTGATAAGCTGCAACGCCGCGCGCACCGTCATGGGGCTACCGTCTGCCTCGAGCACCTGGCTGTAGCGCGAATACACGCCAATACCAGGTCCGATAGCCGACTGTGCAAGGTCAACAGGCGCGATATTCGAAGAACGAAGTTTATCGAGCGCAGGACCCAGCTCGCGCTTGAGCGTCATCACAAAGTCACGACGCGTACCCATAGGCGCGTCATCGGAACGCTTACGGCAGACGAGGACGATAGAGGATGCAAGGGCATTTGACCCGGAAGCGATAGAACGATTGGCCATCTCGGTACGCATGGGCCATGTACCAGTTATCGAGAAGCCAGCGCGAATAATGGCGGAAAGCATCGTCTCCCAGCCAGTCGATGCCGTTGATTCAACATCATTCTTAGTCTCGGTCTCGCTCTGTTTGAACGCGTAGTAAATTGTGACGGGCACGTCTTCGCGAGCGTACTTGTTCACCTGTTTGAAGGTGCTGAACATGCCTTCCTCGAAGAAGTCGCGCGCTCCCTCCTTGCCGCGGCCCTCACGGTAGGGCGTAGCAACCAGTTCCTCGTGTTTGGGCACAAGCATGGTGCTGAAGAGCTTGGGGTAAGTGTGCCTAAGCGATTGGCGCAGCCACACGTAGAAGAAGTCTGAGAGGTCAGCGTAGCCGATGTTGTCGTAATACGGAGGATCCGTCGACACGAGGATGCCACGCATGCCGTTGTCGCTTTGGGCGTCAAATTGTCGAGCGTGACCGCCAAAATGCGCAGCTGGGAACTCTTTAATCGCTTTTATAATCCATCCGATCATGCTATTAAACGATCCAGCTGAATCGCTTAGAATATTTGCCTCGGCATAATCCCAAGTCATAGGGATCGCTTGACGGCCAAATACGTTTCTGATCAGCTCGCGCGATGAGTGCCACGAGCAGATGGATGAGTGGTAGTCCGTCAGCTTGTCGACGACGAACGCCAGGTACACGCCGATGGCCTCGCCGTAGGCGCGGGCGCCGGTGCCGCCGTCCGCCAGGCCCGCGCCGTCATCGGGCAACCCGGCAGCAATGGCGTCCGACTCCGCCTTCTTCTGTGCCTCGCCGACGAGCTCCGAGAACGTCGTCAGCGCCGTCAGCTGCCGATTGGTGAACAAGTCAGAGAAATAATCAATCCCGTAATGATGGGATCGAATGTCGCGAGGGTTGGTCGCAATAAGGCCATCCGGATAGTTTTCAGGTCTCTGAACGTTTGCAGAAGATTCCTGAACCTCATCAGGGGCTATATAGAGTCTCCCTTTCTTGCCCTCGGCCACAACAGCCATGAGCTTTGCGCCCATCCTCGAAGACTTTGCCTCTTGCCGAATATGGTCGAAATCAATCGGTGCACCGCAGTGAATGCATGTGGAGCCTTTGCGGTCCATGGTGCCTCCCCGCGTCGCCTTGCCGGGCGCAACATCGAAGCGCACCTCACCGCCCTCGCAATGAGGCTCGACGTGCCATTCCTTTCCCTTCTTCTTGGACAAGTCGAACGAGCGCACGAGTATCGCCTCATGGCCGCATGCGGGATTGGGGCACTTAACCGTACGTGCCCAGAGCCACGCAATGACGGTGGCTTCACCGCCACCCTGCGCGGCCGGCACTTGCACCTTGGGGTACAGGTCGCCGATACGACGCTGGGCCTCTTCCTTCATCCAGGTGCCATAGTACTTAACGTCTGCAGCTAAGCCGGCGTTGCCGCTCCAACCTCCATTGATCAGCTTACCACGGGCCTCGGGGTTAACGGCAGGCTTGCCCGCAAACAGCGGCGGGATCTCAATCATTGCTTTATTAATAGTAACGGCGACCGGGTTGAGGTCCTGCGCATAAGCCTTAAGACCCAGACGCTGGGCTTCCAGCGGAATGGCGCCTCCGCCTGCAAAAGGATCCAACAGGGGCGGCAAGTCGTCGCCCATCGACTTTTTAATCTCAGCCTTGGCGGCATTAAGCACACGATCGTTATTGGAGTTTTCCCACACCACGAGCTCGCGCAGGATGCCGAACAGGCGCTCGCGCTCGGCAGCCTGCTCCTCCACAGTGGGGAACTCCTCGGGATGCGCCGACGGGTCGTCCACCAGCGACGACCAGATAACGGCGCGCGCCGCGGCCAGCGGGCGGCGGGCCCACCAGAGATGCAGCGTCGAGGGATGCCCATGGCGGATGGACTTCTCACGTGCAGACGCCGCGTTGATGTCGTCGAGCGGCAGAGCCACCTCGATGAGCTTCTTCTTTACTGCCATTCCTGCTCCCTCTCTAGTATCACGTCGCCTGCTTCCTTGAGGCGCGCGATGTCGTAGTTCGTGCTTGCCGCGGCATAATCCGGCGGACTTGTAAATGGATGTGCAATGTAAGAAGTTCGGGTCGTGTTTCCATCGACCTCGACCAGTGCGAGCACAAAGGCATCTGGCCTATTGAGCGCACACATCACCTCGTTGTGCGAGACGGTGACCGTAGTGGCGCCCGCGGTGCGACCCTTGACCTCAATCATTCGCAGCGCCGCCCCCTTGGCACGAAGCTCATCGGGCACCACGGATTCGATGTCGTAGCCACAGTTATCTGCGCTTCGATCCCGCGGAGTAAATCCCAGCTCCCGCTCGATAGCCATGACGGCACGCATGCCGGCAAGCTCTACCTCGCGCTTGCCTGCCGCACTGGATTCGGTGGTAGCATGCGAGTCGTGGGGCAGCATGCCAACTGGAATCACAAGCGCGCCGCCCAGCACCCTCGGAGTCGCGGGAGTGATGGTCTTTTCGCGCTGCAGCTCCGCTAAGCGCATTTGTCTACGGTCGCGCAGATCGTCGGCACGACGGCGAGCATTCAGAGAGCTCAGGCGTGTCTTCTTGCCTTGCTTTTCTTTCTCCTCCAGCTCCCACGCGCGACCATCCCAATAATTGGCCTCGTCGGTTAGACGCGCGTCAACGGCTCGCTCGATCTTCTCGACCTGCGGAATACGACGATTGCGTACCTCTTTGAGGCTCACAGGGAGGATCTCACGAATGGCGAAATCCATGGCAAGCGCATCAATGTCGCCGGTAAGCCACTCCTGCTCAGAAGCGATAGTGTGCGCGGCAGATGCCTCGGACGGACGAGGACCGCGATAGTCCAAATAGGGCGCATAGCCCGCATCACGAGCTTCGCCCGCAGCGTCAACTTCAACGAACCTAAACTCTTTGGATACCGTACGTTTGGTGCCGTCGGCCAGCGTCGTGCCGTCCTGAACGGAGTTTTCGATATAGAGCAAGAGTCTCGGCTTGTCTCCAAAATCTCTATCGTCCACGAGCACACAACCCCGCTTAAGCGCCGAACCCATTTGGCCAATCAGCACCTTCACCGTTGCATCCAAAAGCGCCTCACCGGGGCATACCAACTCCGCGGGAACGAGTCCAGGGCCCTCTTTAGATTCTTTGTCAAAGCAAATACGCTCATAGGAGGCAAGCACGTGGCCGCATTCGCCGCCCATGCTCATCGAACGAACCGAAAACGGCACTTCGAGCACCTCGAACCTGCCAGGCTCGCGAGATGCCACGCGTCCTCCCAAGCGCTTCATTGCCGCCATGAAAAATGCCTGGATAAAGTGTGGCTCGAGCTTGCGCGCCTCCATGCGCTCCATGTCCTCGCGAATGGCGCTTACGCCGCGAGCGTCCATGACGTCATCGGTAAGCGCATACTCTTTGAGAAGCCGTTTAATGGAGCTCGTGTCGAGAGAAGCATCGACCACCTGGTTGAGCCGCGCCCGTACCTCGGGGTCATCGCCATAGCGAATCGCATCGAGGAGCAAGTCACGGAGCGTCTTGCCTTCAAAGGTAACTCTGCCCAAGATGTCGAAAACCTTGCCGCCCAGTGCGGCACGTTCCACCTCGAGCTTGCTGAACAGGCGTTGGAATACTTCTCCCTCGCGCGTCTGCGTGGAGACAAGGTTCCACAGATGACATACTTCGGTTTGACCGATGCGGTGAATACGACCGAAGCGCTGCTCGAGTCGATTGGGATTCCACGGCAGGTCGTAGTTGATCATAAGGTGCGCACGCTGCAGGTTAATGCCCTCGCCGGCGGCATCCGTAGCGACAAGGATGCGCGAGTTCGCATCCTGCTTAAACATTTCCTCGGCACGATGGCGCTCGTCGCGCGTCATACCGCCCTTAATGGTGAGCACAGCAGTACGGTCACCCAGGAGGGAGCCAATCTTCTCTGCAAGATAGTTCAGCGTGTCCTTGTGCTCGGTAAAGATGATGAGTTTCTCACGTCGACCGTCCATGCCAAACATATTGGAATCGTCTTGCAGCAGTCGCGAAAGCTCCTCCCACTTACGGTCCTCGCCACTAATGCGAACATCGTTTGCCTTGCGCTCAAGCGTGCGTAAAATCGCGATCTCGGCATCGAGCTCAGCTGCAGTCGCCGCCGCAGAAGCGGTGTCTACGACGTCATCTTCCATTTGTTCGTACTCTTCGGAGTCGTAATCGTCCTCGTCAAAATCTCTGGAATCGATACCCCATTTATCTGTATAGGCAACCTTGCCGCTCGCAACGCTTTTTGCCTCGGCGAGCTTGGACTCAAGCCGTATGCGGCGACGTCGCAGCGACTGGTAGATGGCCTCGGGACTCGACGCAAGACGACGCTGCAAGATAGTCAAAGCAAAGCCGACGCTGTTCTTATGCTTGCCACCCAAGTGCTCTGCACGGTTAAACTCCTCGGTGACGTAATGAGTCACCGAGTCATAGAGCTCCTGCTCGGCAGGAGATAGGTCGTACTCGACTGTGTAGGCGCAGCGTTCGGGGAATAGTGGACGTCCATCGAACTTGAGCAGCTCCTCTTTCACGAGGCGACGCATGACATCGGAAACATCGCAGTCAAGCGAAGCGGCGGGAGGAAGGCCCTGAGCCTGGCCGGCAGTGGAGCGCGCCGCAGGATTCTTAACGCGGTTGCCTCCCGCAAACCGGTCCTTGTCCACGAGCGCCATAAAGTAGCGAAAGTCAGCCGGCTTACCGTTATGAGGCGTAGCCGTCAGAAGCAACAAGTTTTCGGTTGTGTCACCCAAGAGCTGACCGAGCTTATAGCGTTTGGTCGGTTTAAACTCGCCGCCAAAGTTTGTCGCGCTCATCTTGTGGGCCTCGTCGCACACCACAAGATCCCACGAAGTTGCCCTGAGCTTCTTTTGGATCTCGTCGTTGCGAGCCAGCTTATCTAGGCGGCCGATACAAAAATCGACCTCATCGAAGGGATTCCCGGTAGCAGAAGACTCCAGCACATCGTTTGTAAGCAAGCGGAATTTGAGCCCAAACTTTTGCCATAGCTCGTCTTGCCACTGTTCCACAAGATTACCGGGAGCCACGATAAGGCAACGCCTAAGATCGCCGCGAGCAATCATTTCTTTTATTAGGAGGCCCGTCATGATGGTCTTGCCTGCACCGGGGTCGTCCGCCAGCACATAACGCAGCGGCAAGCGCGGCAGCATTTCCTTGTAGACGGCCGAAATCTGGTGCGGCAGCGGCTCGATAGACGACGTACGAATAGCCAGATAGGGATCGAACAGATGAGCCAAACCTATGCGATATGCCTCGGACACGAGTCGCAGGTCATCGGGGTCGGCATCGAACGCCCAGGCGCTGGACTTTTCGATGATGTATTTATCCTCGTCTGTATCGAAGAGAGGTCGGTCACCCAGTGCGCCCTGGTCCGTCTTGTAGATTACGTTTAAGACGGAATCGCCATGCCATTCGACAGCCTTAATGGTCACGGGCGAATCCCCCGCGATACCGCGAACGCGTGTACCGGGCGTTATCTCTGCTAGTTTTGCCATCACGCGCCCCGCTTTACGAGAAGCGAAAATGCGTGTCGCAAAATAACGCTAGGATTGTCTATCGAAGGAAGACACTCGCTGGCGAGCACCCCCCCCCCGAAGAGTTTTCGTCTGAATGGCCACGAAAAATCTCCTGGGTTTTATTGATACCGGGGTGAACGATAAATCACCCTTGTTACAGCTTTATCTATTGTCTTTCAATCAGCTTGCCGTGTCATGGGGTTTTCTGCAAAAGGAATCGTTTTTACCTCGCGCGGTTTGTTGCTCAACAATGCTGCGAATAGCGTGAATACCTTATGATTTGCCTCCATGCCGTTCGCGCATGTGAGCACGCTTGCCCGCATAAAGTAACGCCCATAAAAACAAGATGAGCCCCGGTGACTTGCATCAGAGGTCATTCCCGGGGCCATTGACTTATTGCTTATCTACATACGGCAGATTTGCCACACGAGCGTCCGCAGGAAAGTCTTTAAGGTCGATGTACCTCGACCGTCAATCGGCCTCGTACTACCGCTAATCCGTCCCGTTCCAGCAGGTCACACAACGGTGAGATAATGCCCACGACTATCAACGTAAGCAAGGAGCAAGCTATGGCAGACAACGAGATCAAATCCTCGACGGACGACGGCCGAGAGGGACTCGTGGCAAAACAGCTCGCATCCACCAAAATCCACCTCGCGCTCACTCAGGAGCGGGCGGACGTCTCCGGTGCCATCAAGCTCCCACTCGAACGAGTCCCCCAGCTCGGCATAGCGCTCGCCTCACTCCCCTCGACATTCCGCACCGTCACCAATACGGTGAGCGTGCCTATGCTGCTCCAGCCAACCGACAAGTTTGGCAATCCGCTTGACCCGTCGATACTCCAATCGTTCAAGGACGGCAGTGGCCTCATGGGGTCCTACCGCGACGCAGCCAATGGCTTTGGGCAGGCGCGCTTCCACGTAGTCGAGGGCGATATCGCCACGAGCGTCACGCAGGTGCCTTACGATCCAACGTCGCTATTCATGGCAGCCGCAATCGCGCAGATAAACCAAAAGCTCGACTCCATCCAGGAGTCCGTCGACGAAATGTTCGAGTACATGCGTCAGCGCGACAAGGCCAACATGCGCGGCGACCTCAAGACGCTCGCAGACATCCTCAACGGTTACGGCCTCAACTACGGCAACGCCACCTACATGGCAAACGCCCATATGAAGGTGCTCGACATCAAGCAGTCGTCCGCGCAGGACATGGAACTCTTCCGCTCGCAGGCGCAGGCGGATCTGAAAAAGAAAGGGTTCATCGAGGTGCGAGACGGCTTGGGCAGACGCCTCGACAAGGTGCTCGACTACCTAAAAGACTGCCAGCTCGCCACCTACATCCACGCATTCTCGCTGTTCCTCGAACCCATGCTCGCCCAGAACTTCGAGTCCGCAAAGCTCGCGGACGCCGTCGCGAAGATCGAGGCGGACTCACTCGCGTACCGTGAACTCTACACCGAGTGTTACGACGCCCTCGAGGCGGAAACTGCCGACACCGTCGATTCGGCGCTGCTGGGCGGTATCGCATCCGCTGGAAAGTTGCTAGGGCGCGCCATCGCGAAAACTCCCGTGGGCGACCATACGCCCATAGACGAGGCGCTTGAGGGTGCAGGAGAGGACATCGGCAGGTTCAACGACGAGCAATCCGAGAAACTCATCGAGAAGCTCCACCAGGCAAAGACGCCCGACGTCGCGCCGTTCAGGCAGAGCATAATAGAGATCGACACCCTCTACAACCGCCCCACGCAAATCGCTGTGGATGCCGAGAACGTCTACATCCTGCCTGCCAAGCAGCAAGAAGAGTAGCGATACACGACAGGCACGCGCCACGCAGACAGCTAACGCCCCCTACCTCCCCTCCGCCTTCAGCTTCAGTAGCAGGTCGCCCAGCTCGGGGCACTTGCTGGAAAGGCGCGTCTCGGCTCGCTCGCCCATCCCCCACCGCTGGCGGACTTCCTGGGCGCGCGGGCTCACGTGGTAGTCCCCGTCCATCACCTGCTTGAGCAGCTTGGCGGTCACGCGCGCATCGGCAAGGGCGCTATGGGCGTGACCCGTCGACTCGTCGAACTCGATGCCAAACCACATCGCCGCGTCGCCCAACGAAACGCGCCCATGGCTGCCCACATCCATGATCGAGGTGTAAAACGCCTGCAGGTCGGCCCAGTCCGTAGGAAATGCGAAAAGATCGATGCGCTTTGCCTGGCACTCGGTTAAAAGCTGTCGACGGTCCGTCCCGCTCCAGCAAACCACCTGGGCGGAGTAGCGACCGATCCAATCGCTGAGCCTTTTGATCACCACATGGAGCGGATCGGCCATCGCGGTGTCCACGGCCGATATCCCCGTAAGCTCACGGACGGGATACGCAACGCCTTCGGTAAATTCTGTCTGCACAAACTGCGAGAACTCGCCCATAACGTTGCCGTGGTAATCGAGCTTGACGGCGCCGACCTCGATAATCTCATTGCGCAGTCCACGGCGCTGGCGCTGCTTTGGCACCGGCGCAAACTCAAAGTCCAGCACGATCTGGCGCGCAAAGTTCGTCGTATCGATAGCCGAGATACCCGGCGTCTTTTTGCCTGACACGGTTATGGCCTCTCTCCGTTGCCTGCCGCTTGCTACATAGGCGGCTACATTGCCGTAAGGATAGGCGCTCGTGCGGACATGAAAGCGCCCAGCGCGGCCACCCGGCACCCTTGCGTAAAGCCGCGCTTTGAGATGGCCACGTCGCTGTTATTAGCGAACATATATTCGTATTTATGACTGCAGTTTGATAGACTGGTTATTGTTGACGGCAGTTCCATGTGCCGGGCAGCGCCCTCCATGCGACGGGAGGTGATGCCCATGACCGATCTGATTGATTTCGTGAAGCTCCTGACCGCTTTGGTCTCGCTCCTCACCGCGCTTATCGGACTTTCCGAGGCACTTAAGCAGCGTACGAAGCAAAAGAAGAGGGGTCGACGCCGTTAAGGCATTGACCCCTTGAACTAAGTAACGGCGCTGCCCAGCTATCACCCTTGGGCTGCCGTCGACTTCATTCTACCCACGGTTGCCAGGTTTAACAAATGAATTTTCAGTAACGAGGCCTCGGCGCCCGCTCCTGCGTTCGCTCAACTCGTCGCTCTACTCCAGCCACCACTCAACATCCACGGAGCACTCAACCGCAAATGCTAAAGACCACGCGATCGGGCAAAGCCCCGTCACCAACAACACAGGACGGACCCTCAGCTTCCTTTACGTTATAGCTAGCTATATTATGTCTTCCTATAATATAGCTAGCTATAACGTAATTCGACAATCGCGCACGCAGAAGGGGCGGCACGCCACCGCACGTGAACCGTTCCGGAAGCTCCTGACCGCTCTGGTCTCGCTCCTCACGGCGCTCATCGGACTTTCCGAGGCACTCAAGCAGTGCTCGAAGCATAAAAAGAGGGGTCGACGCGGTTAAGGCATCGACCCCCTAATCTAAGCAACGACACTGCCCAGCTCTTCACCACTTGGGCTGCCGTCAGCCTTATTTTACCCACGGGACAAACCCTTTGAAGTGCGGCTTGGCGCCGCATGGCGTCGGCGGACGAGGCGATGCGTCCGCCGACGAATAGCACCGAATTAGTTACTTCTTGCTCTCGGGCAAGACCAGATCCACGGCAGCGTCCTTGGCAGCATCGATGTGCTGAGCCACGACCAGCGTCTGCGGAAGGATCAGGTTAAGGACAATGGCCATGATGGCGGTGGGGGTTACGGCATTGGAGCCGATGACGGTGGACACCCAGGTGGGCATGCCCTCGCCGGCAAGGCAACCGCTGGCCATCCAGATACCCAGGCCAAAGACGACGGAGGTACCGACGATGGTGGTGGTGCGCTGCGTAAGGCCCTCGCGGGTGAACATGCGCACGCCGTTCATGGTGATGGTGCCAAAGACGCCGACGGTCGCGCCGCCGATGACGGGCTGCGGGATAGCGGAAAGGACGGCAGAAAGCTGCGGGAACAGGCCGGCGATGGCAAAGACGGACGCGATGATCACAAAGACCCACTTGTTGACGACCTTGTTGGAGCAGATGATGCCCACGTTCTGGCCAAGGGCGCTGGTGGGAAGACCGCCCAGCAGGCCGCCGGCCATAGAAGTGAGGCCCTGAGACACGATGGCGCCGGAGAGCTCGCGCTCGGTGGGCATGCGGTCGATGGAGCCCAGGCAGGCGGCGGAGACATCGCCGATAACCTGGATGGCAACCATGGGGAACACGACGGCGAGGGTAATGCAGACCTCGGGATCAAACTCGAGCGCGTAGGGCATGAGCTTGGGAAGGGCGAAGACCTGAGCGGTGGCGACGCTGGAGAAGTCGATCATGCCAAAGGGGATGGAGACGATCATGCCAACGATCATGCCAAAGAACACGGATCCCAGCTTGAACGTACCCTTGCCAAAGTTGGCGAGCGCGAAGACCACGGCGAAGGTGATAAGAGCGACGCACCAGGCCTGCGGGGTGCCCCACAGCGGCGTACCCATACCGCCGGCCATATACTTGACGGCCGTGGGATACAGCGAGACGCCGATGGAGAAGATGACCGTACCGGTCACGACGGGCGGGAACAGCCACTTAATCTTGCTGTAGGCCAGACCAAAGAGGACCGCGACGGCACCGCCGACAATCTCGCCGCCCAGCAGCGCACCAAAGCTAAAGCCCGAGGCACCCATAGCCTGCAGGGCCGGCAGGAACGCAAACGAGACGCCCATGACGATGGGCAGGCCGCCGCCGATGCGGCGGAAGGGAGCGAAGGCCTGAAGGGCCGTGTCGATTGCCGAAAGAATGAGCGCCACCTGAATGATGTCGGTGCTCTGCTGGCTGTTAAAGCCGTAGACGCCGGCCATGATGACCGCCGGGGTAATGATGCCGGCAAACGATGCCAGTACGTGCTGAAGGGCACACGGAATCATTTCCTTAACGGGCGGCATGCCTTCGCGAGTGAACAGGGCTTCAGTGCCGTTCGTAACCGTCTCCTGGGCCATTTGACCACCAATCCTCGAAGTAGTTGTTTTCGCATCTAGCGCTCTATTGTGACGCAGTGCGGGGTTGAGGTTGTGCCTTCGGTGAATATCGTATTAAAGAATTTTCTCATTCTCAATAATAATTTTTTGTTATCAGACTATTTTTCAGCTGAGACAACGCATTTCCGCAGGTCAGGAAAGTGTCTGGTCAAAATAACATCTAACTTTTCTTTTGGTCGACCGCTTACCGCCAAAATCCTACCGTTCGTCTGTATTACGCAATGTACCTGCGAATATACGAGTCAATAGACACCGTGTTACCATGAGAAAAAATTGTTATGAAACTTCCGATTTCATCCAAAGGAGTTGCCCGTGAACGAGACTGTACGTCGCTTTTTGCCGATGGTCGATTTCCTGGAGCAGATACTCGGCAAAAACAGCGAAATCGTGCTGCACGATTTCTCGGATCCCGACCACGCCATCGTCGATATCCGCAACGGCATCGTGAGCGGCCGCAAGGTCGGCGGTCCCGCCACCGATCTGGCACTCAAGATCATGCACGATCCCAAATATCGCGACCTGCCGTTTATTACGGGCTACGAGGGGCGCGGTGCCGGTGGCAAGGCGTTGGAATCCGCAACGTTCTTTATTCGCGAGGATAACGAGATCGTCGGCATGCTCTGCGTCAACACCGATCTTTCCACGGTACGCTCCATCAACGCCATGGCTCAGCAGCTCATGGCCTGCTTCGACGCTGCGCCAAGGCAGGCGGAGCCCGCGTCTATCGAGGTCGAAATTCTTTCGGAGTCTACACAGGAGCTCATCGACCACAGCATTTCCGAATTGCTCGAAAGCCGCGGCCAGGATGTCGCCTCGCTTGGGCAGGCCGATCGCGTGGACGTTATTCGCCACCTTAACGGCAACGGCGTATTTATGCTCAAGGGCGCTGTTGCCTGCGCTGCCACCGCGCTGGGCATCTCGGAGCCCAGCGTCTACCGCTACCTGCAAAAAGTTCGCAAGGAGGGCTAACGAGCAAAATGGAGCGCGGGCAGTCTTTTTGGGACGGGGCTATTTTAGCTACCCTCCCTCTGCCCACGATTTCGATGAGCCGCTAGTAAAATCAATCCTGCATATAGGGGTAGCTAAAATGGCCCCGTCCCAAAAAGACTGCCCTTGGTGGCTCCGCAAGCGATCCGTCACGTGACAAAAGACCCTGCAGCTCACACGCGCTGCAGGGTCTTTTTGCATGTCATGTTTAGTTGTTGCCAACGCGTTAGAGAGCGGCGACGACCTCGATCTCGACTAGACCGCCAGCCGGAAGAGCGGCAACCTGGAAAGCGCTGCGCGCGGGGAACGGGGCCTCAAACTTGGAGGCATAAATCTCGTTCACGGCGGCAAAGTCGGCGATGTCAGCCAGGTAGACCGTGGTCTTGACGACATCGGCAAACGTAGCGCCGGCAGCGGTCAGCAGGGCTTCGACGTTGGCGAGGGACTGCTTGGCCTGGGCCTCGATGCCCTCGGGCAGCTTGCCGGTCGCGGGATCGATGCCCAGCTGGCCGGACAGGAACACCATGTTGCCGGACTGGATACCGGGAGAATACGGGCCGATGGCTGCGGGCGCGTTATCGGAAGACACGACGGTCTTGCTCATGTTTTTCTCCTTACGATCAAATAGAGAGCGTGAGCGCGGCGTTCGCACCGGGAGGCACAGTTCGGTCTGAACACCGCGCTTGATTGGGATAGTAGGGGATGATTTTGCCCGATGCAAGATAATTATCAGATTGCGATAATATTTTATCGCCCAACGGTTTCCCCGAACCGCCGAACGGTTCTCCACCGGGTCAGCCAGCCCAGGCTACTGAAGACTTTGTCCTGCTTAGACTGCGGGCATCGCCCATCGCGACGGTGCCACTATACTTTTGAATATCTGAGCATTTTGAAAGGCAGGATATGACCGCAACCGCCAGCCGAACCACCAACCGCAGGCCCGAGCTTCTGGCCCCCGCCGGAGGCCCGGAGCCCTTTGCCGCCGCGCTCGCCGCCGGGGCAGACGCCATCTACTGTGGCATGGGCAGCTTCAACGCCCGCCGCAAGGCCACCAACTTTACCGATGAGGCCTTTGAACAGGCCTGCCGCGCCGCGCACCTGGCCGGCTCGCGCGTCTACGTCACGGTCAACATCGTCATCAAACAGTCCGAGATGAGCGATGCACTGCAGCTCATCCATCGCTGCTCCACGCTGGGCGCCGATGCCTTCATTATCCAGGACTGGGGCCTGTTCTTTGAGGTCAAGCGCACCATGCCCGGCATCGAGACCCATATCTCGACCCAGGCGAACATCCACGATGACCGCGGAACCATCTGGTGCCGCGAGCAGGGCGCCGACCGCGTGACCCTCTCGCGCGAGCTCTCCATCGACGAGATCGCCGCCATCCACGACGCCGCGCCCGACGTTGACCTGGAGGTCTTTAGCCACGGCGCCATCTGCTTTTGCTACTCGGGCCTGTGCCTGCTCTCGAGCTTTGCCATGGCGGGGCGCTCGGCCAACCGCGGCATGTGCGCTCAGCCCTGCCGTCTGCCCTACGAGCTGATCGACGAGAACGGCCGCACGCTCTCCCCCGCCGGTCGCGAGCGCGCGCTATGCCCGCGCGACACCAACACTTCACAGCTTGTTCGCCGCCTGTATGACGCCGGCGCCGCATCGCTCAAGCTCGAGGGCCGCATGAAGGCGCCCGATTACGTGTATTCCATCGTCGATGTGTATCGTCATCAGATCGATGACATGCTGGCCGGGGCCGTCGTAGATAAGGACGAGGACGCCGCTCGCCAGCGCCAACTCAAGCGCTGCTTTAACCGCGACTTTACGCACGCCTATCAGGACGGCACCTCGGGCGACGAGATGATGAGCTACGAGCGCTCCAACAACCGCGGCCAGATCGTGGGCACGGTGCTGGGCAGCCGTCTGGCCAACCGCGACGTGCACGGGCTCAAACCCGACGACCGCCGTCGCCGCGCCGCCATCGCCCGCATTGAGTTGTTTGAGTCCGTGGGCAAGGGCGACTTGTTGGAGCTTCGTCACGACGATGAGTTCGACCAATTCCTGACCACTATCGCTACCGATGATGCCGCCGCCGGCGACATCATCGAGTGCCGCGTGCCCCGCAGCATGCCCGAGGGCTGCCGCGTGCGTGTGATTCGCAGCCAGCGCGCCATTGACGCTGCCGGCGCTGCGCTCAAGCGCGACGTGCTACGCCGCCGCGCCGTAGACGTGTCCGTCGCGGCGCGTCTGGGCGAGCCGTTTACCGTCACGCTCACCTGCTGCGACGACCCCACGCTCACCGCCACCGCCACCGGCTTTACCGTCGAGGCCGCCAAGACCCGCGCCGTCGAGGCGTCCGATCTGGTGGAGCACGTGGGCCGCATGGGCTCCTCGCCCTTTGAGGCCGCGAGCTTTGACGTGGCGCTCGATGAGGGCTGTGGCATGGGTTTCTCCGCTGTGCACAAGGTGCGCGCCGCCGCTTGCAAGGCGCTCGAGGAGGCCATTCTGGCGCCTTACGAGGAGCGCGCGAAAACGCTCGAGATTCCGGCGATTGTCACCAGTGATTCCCGCCCCGCGCCCGAGCACTACCGCGATGAGCCGCAGATCTGCGCCACCGTCACCTCGCTCGAGGCCGCCGAGGCAGCGCGCGCGGAGGGAGCCGCGCGCATCTACATGACCACCGACGCGCTCGATGCGGCCGGGCTCTCCCCCGCCGATGCGTTTGAGCAGGGTATTGTTCCCGTGCTCGATGAGGTCTGCCGCGCCGTCGACCACGCGCGCGTCGACCCGTGGGTCGTTGCCGGTGCCACGGTCGCTATTGGCAACATCTCTGAGCTTGCCCTGGCCGCCCAGGTTGGTGCCACGGCCGAGATTCGCTCTTGCCTGCCCGTGCACAACACGCCTTGCATGGAGGCACTCGCCGAGCGCGGAGCCGGGGCGTTTTGGCTCTCGCCCGAGATCACGCTCGACGAGATTATCTCGCTTGGTACCTCCGCGCCCGCGGCCCTGGGCATCACCGTTTTCGGCCGCCCGCGCGTTATGACGAGCGAGCACTGTATCCTGCAGGTGGCCAACGGTTGTATCCACGATTGCGCCCACTGCCGCCTGCGCGCCCGCAAGCTGTCGCTCAAGAATATCGACGGCAAGGTCATGCCGGTGCGTACCGACATCCACGGCCGCTCGCGCCTGTACGACGCCTACCCCATCGACCTCACACCGCAGGTTCCACAGCTGCTCGACGCCGGCGTGCGCCGTCTCATGGTCGACGGAACCCTGCTCGAGGCCGATGAGATTGGCCGCGCCGTCGCACGCGTCCGTCGCGCCGTCGAGGCCGCGCAGGCCGGCCGTAAGCCCGCCGCCCGCCTGCGCGGCGCCACTTCGGGCTGCATGTTTGTGGGAATTAGCTAACCGAAAGGCTTACACGTGAACGAAGAACCCCAAGTCCTCTACTGCGACGCCTGGCTCATGGCCATCGATAAGCCCGCCGGCATGATCGTCCACGGCGACGGCACCGGCGAGCGCACGCTTACCGACTATGCCAGCGACCTTTTGCTGGCGATGGGCGACGGCTTTGCCGCGACCGACATGCAGCCGCTCAACCGCTTGGACCGCGACACTACCGGCGTGGTGCTGTTCTCGCTCGACAAGCAGACGCAGCCCGCCTTTGACCAGATGGTGATCGACCACGCCTTCGAAAAGCACTATCTTGCGCTCGCCGAGGGCAAGATCGACTGGAACGAAAAACTCATCGACAAGCCCATCGCCCGCGACCGCCACGATAGCCGCAAGATGCGCGTCGGCGCCAGCGGCAAGCCGTCGCAGACGCGCGTCAAGGTGCTCAAGCGCCTTAAGAGCCGTCGAGGCCTGCCCACCCGTTCGTATATCGATGTTGAGCTACTCACCGGCCGCAAACACCAGATCCGCGTGCACCTGGCAAGCGAGCATCATCCCCTGGTTGGCGACGACCTGTACGGAACGCCGCGCCCCTGTGGCCTCATGCTCCACGCCCACAGCGTATCCTTTACCCATCCCGTAACCGGCGAGCACATCTACATCGAAGCCCCCTGCCCCTGGGAGCCCTAAAACCTGCCAAAAAGGGACAGGTTTATTTTGGCAGGTTTTATCTGGGCAAACGTCAAGCCGCCACGATGGCTCAGCCGCGGCCCCAAAACATCTCGATCTGTAACAGTTAGAACCCATTTTCCGGTCTATCTGTTACAGATCGAGACATTCAAATCCCCCTCAAGGGAAAATCTCGATCTGTAACAATAACTCGGCAAAATCGGTCCCAGATGTTACAGATTGAGACAAAGGGATGGTGCGGTTCGGAAGTATCTCAATCTGTAACATCTGGCCCACTTTTAACGGTCCAGTTGTTACAGACTTAGACAAACCGGCGGACAACGAAAGCGGCAACGCCTGTGATGGACGTTGCCGCTTTTCTATTGAGAAAACTACTCGGTTTTCGTTACTAACCACCACAATGGGGACAGGCACCTTTGTGATGGTTTTGGCCTTGTCCCGTCGCTAGACCGTGATGACGTTGTCCATTGCCCGATACTTGGCGGGCACCTCGCCCGCGGTAATAATCGTTGCGTCGCGAAAATCTGCGAACTTGACGGGCGCCACCATGCCAAATTTACTGGCGTCCGAGATTACAAAGCGTTTGGCCGTATGGCGCATCGAGATGCGCTTTACTTGTGCCTCCTCGATATCGGGCGCCGTGAAGCCCTGCTCGGCGGCAATGCCGTTAGAACCCCAAAAGCCACAGTTGAAGTTGTAGCGGTCTAAGGTTGCCAAGGCATCGGGGCCAACGAGTGCTTCGGTCTCGGGCTTGAGCTCGCCGCCCAGCACCACGGTACGCATGCCGCGCAAAGCGAGGTGCTGAGCATGGAGCACGGAATCGGTCACATAGGTGACATCTTCAAGGTGTGGAAGATGCTCGATGAGCTTGAGCGTCGTCGAGCCCGAATCGATGTACACAAAGCTCTCGGGCTCCACCAGCGCCGCGGCGCGGGCGCAAATACGCTCCTTATCGTCGTTATGGAGGTCGCTGCGCTCATTGAGCGTTAGGTCGCGCGTCACGTGTGCGTGCTCAAGACTCGTCGCTCCGCCGTGGACCTTGGCGATGCGGTGTGCTCGATCGAGCGTCTGCAGGTCGCGCCGAATGGTAGACGCCGTTACGCCCAGGGTATCGGCAAGCTCTTGCACAGTAACCGAGCCAGCCTGCTGGACCATTGACACGATCGCGTTGAGCCTATCCTCCGCAAGCATCGCTTACTCCTCCTCGGGGTACACGACTCCCCAGTCGGCGCGGAGCTTGGTCATAAGCTCCATAACATCAGAAGCATAATCCAGAAGCTCGCGCTTCGAATCATCGCCGGCAACGGCCTTCTCCAGGTCGGCCATCTCGTAGCACAGGGCGTAAGCCTCGGTGCCGGTGTGGATCTCCTCACGGTGCCCGTCCGCAGTCCACACGATGGTCGCGTGATCGGCGCGGGGATACTCGTTGACCTCGATATAGCACTTGTCAAAGCTGATGACCGAGCGCTTGGGTTGCTTGGAGTGAAGTGTAAGGCTCACCACGCCCAGCTGCTGCTCGGCATTACGGCAGACAATGCCGCCCGCAACGTCAACGCCGGTCTCACAGGTGTTGCCGAGCGAAACGACCTCAACAGGCTGGCTTGCCATAAAGAGGCGCATGACGGACAGGGCATACACGCCAATATCGAGCATGGCACCGCCAGCAAGGTTACGATTGTAGAAACGGTTGGTCAGGTCGCCGTATTCCTTGTAGCTGCCAAAGTTGAGCTGAGCGAGGTTCATGCGGCCAAACTCGCCGGCATCCATGCGGCGGCGCAGCTCCCGATACAAGGGCATGTGGAGCACCGTGGTGGCGTCCATAAGGACCACGTTATGCTCGTCGGCAATGGCACGTGCCTCGTCGAGCTCGGCGGAGTTGAGGGTGATGGCCTTTTCGCAAAGCACGTGCTTGCCAGCTGCCAGAGCGGTGCGCAGGTAGGTGATATGCGTGTTATGCGGCGTGGTGATATAAACGGCGTCGATGTCGGGATCGGCGTAGAGGTCCTCAACCGTCTCGTACACCTTCTCGACGCCATACTGCTCGGCAAAAGCCTGAGCCTTGGAAAGCGTACGGTTGGCGACGCCCGCAAGCTTGCGGCCGGCCAGGGCAAGGGACTGAGCCATCTGGTTGGCGATAACGCCGCAGCCGATCACAGCCCAGCGAAGCTCGGGAGCCGTAAAGATGTCGTTAGGGAACGGCTTGTCCTGGACCGAGGCAAACGCCGCCTTAGCGGCTGCTTCGGCGTCGAGCGGAGCCTGTTTGGAATCTGTCATCATGTGCCTCCTGAGTCATCGGAAGTTCTTCATTTCCAACAGCCTTATATTCGCACAAATTTGCGCGTATTTGCTTGTATTTGCGTGTTTATTTGTTTATCGGTTATTATTAAACCATAATTAGCAGATATTTGCGCGGCTATGCGCATTATCGCGCAAGACTCTGTGCGTAAATACGCATGCAACGATCGTTATGATGCAGAAAAAGGTGGAATACCAAAACCCCTAAAGGCAAAGCAGGCTGTCTTACTCTGCCCCCTAGGGGCATCAGACATCAAAAGACCATCCCTAACTGCCGGCACATAGGGATTGTCCCAGGCTGCCGAAACCTGAGGGCGTTACCCGTACGACGCTTTCGTGGCAAGACTGTCCCCATCAACTAGCCGTTTAAGAACGTCCCCAACGACTAGTCATTTAAGTCTGTCCCCAATGAGTATAGCCACTCATTTAAGTCTGTCCCCAATGAGTAGGGATAGAAAAAGGCCCGGGTGCCGTGGCATCCGGGCCTTTGCTAGCAACTTAGATGTTGCGGGCAGCTTAGAACTTGTGGCCGCACTTCTTGCAGACGCGCAACTTGTTCTTGCCGTCCTTCTCGTGACCGACGCGGGTAACCTTACCGCACTCGGGGCAAACGAGATTGACGTTGGAGGCATCGATAGGAGCCTCCTGCGAAACGATGCCGCCCTGCTGGTTGGCAGCGTTGGGCTTGACGGCCTTCTTGACGACCGAAACGCCCTCGACAACGACCTTGTTCTCGGCGGGGAGAGCACGCAGGACAACGCCCTGCTTGCCGCGATCCTTACCAGAGAGAACCTGGACCTTATCGCCCTTCTTGATATACATATATCTCCCCTAACTACAGGGTCTCGGGAGCGAGCGAGACGATCTTCATGTACTTCTTGTCACGAAGCTCGCGAGCGACGGGCCCGAAGATACGGGTGCCGACGGGCGAACCATCGTTGTTGATGACAACGCAGGCGTTATCATCAAAGCGAATGTAGGAGCCATCCTTGCGGCGGATCTCCTTAACGGTGCGAACGACGACGCAACGGACAACGTCCTTCTTCTTGACGTTGGCGCCAGGGGTAGCCTCCTGGACAGCACCGATGAACACATCGCCGATGCCTGCATAACGACGCTTGGAACCGCCAAGCACCTTGATGCAGCGAATCTTGCGAGCGCCGGAGTTGTCGGCGACGTTCAGCATGGTTTGCATCTGAATCATGGTAGATGTTCCTCCGAACTAAGAACCGAAGAGAGGTGCGCAGCCTTTATACGGCCCATGGTATGCAAGCCAGGCATACGCACATCTTCGGAAACGTACAAGTCGTAAGAGCGACTGCTTATTTAGCGCGCTCGACGACCTCGATGAGGCGCCAACGCTTCATCTTGGACATAGGACGGGTCTCCATAACGCGGACGGTATCGCCCACGCCAGCCGTGCACTCCTCGTCGTGAGCGTGCAGCTTCTTGGAGCTGGTCATCATCTTGCCGTACTTGGGGTGACGCTTGCGCTCGGTGATGGTGACAACGATGGTCTTAGCACCGGAGACGGAGGTAACGACACCCGTACGGACCTTACGCGAGTTACGCGAATCAGTCATGTTCTCTCCTTAGGTCCTACTCGGCGACAGCGGACTTCTCCGCTGCGATCTCGCGGGCGCGCTGCTCCGTGAGGACGCGAGCGATGTCCTTCTTCACGGTGTTGACGCGAGCGGTGTTGTCCAGCTGGCTGGTGGCCATCTGGAAACGAAGGTTAAAGAGCTCGGCGCGCATTTCCTTCAGCTTCTCAACGAGCTGAGCGTCCGAGAGCTCACGAATCTCTGCGGGCTTCATTAGTTCTCCTCCTCGGCCGTCTCTGTAGCGGCAGGCTTAGCGACGATCTTGGTCTTGATGGGGAGCTTGTGCTGCGCCAGACGCAGAGCCTCGCGAGCGACCTCCTCGGGCACGCCCTTGACCTCGAACATGATGCGGCCGGGCTTGACGACGGCCACCCACTCCTCGGGGTTACCCTTACCAGAACCCATGCGAGTCTCGGCAGGCTTCTTGGTGATGGGCTTATCGGGGAAGATCGTGATGTAGACACGACCGCCACGCTTCATGTAGCGGGTCATGGCAATACGAGCGGCCTCGATCTGACGGTTGGTGATCCAATGGGCCTCGAGAGCCTGGATACCAAACTCGCCGAAATGCAGCTCGGTATTACCCTTGGCCTGGCCCTTCATGGAGCCACGCTGCACCTTGCGGTGAAGAATACGCTTAGGGGCAAGCACTACTGACCCCTCCTCTCGGAGTTACGACGACGAGGACGGGAAGAGCCCTCGAGTGCAGGGTTGGGAACAGGCTGGCCCGGGAGCTTCTCGCCCAGGTAGATCCAGACCTTCACGCCGCAGGCACCCATGGTGGTGCTGGCGACAGCCGTGCCGTAGTCGATCTTGGCACGGAGGGTGTGCAGAGGCACGCGACCCTCACGGTACCACTCACGACGGCCCATCTCGGCACCGCCGAGACGACCGGAGCACTGGATACGGATGCCCTTGGCGCCGGCCTTGCGGGCGGACTGGACAGCCTTGCGCATAGCGCGACGGAAGGCAACGCGGCCCTCGAGCTGCTCAGCGATAGACTGAGCAACGAGGTTGGCGTCGAGCTCGGGGCGCTTGATCTCGACAACGTCGACGGAGAGCTGGCCCTTGGAGACGCCAGCGACCTTCTCGAGCTCGGTACGGAGGGTATCGATCTCGGCACCCTTCTTACCGATGACAACGCCGGGGCGAGCGGTGAAGATAATGACCTTCACCTTGTCGCCAGCGCGCTCGATCTCGACGCGGGAGACAGCTGCGCGGGAGAGACGCTTCTCGAGGTACTTGCGGATCTCGAGATCGTTACCGAGGGTCTTAGCGTAATCCTTCTCTGCGAACCAGCGGGAGCGCCAGTTCTCGGTGATGCCAAGACGGAAGCCGGTGGGGTAGACTTTCTGACCCATACAGCTTTACGCCTCCTTTCGAGGAGCAACGACGACGGTGATGTGGGAAGTACGCTTCAGAATGCGAGAAGCGGAACCCTTGGCGCGGGGACGGATGCGCTTAAGCGTCGGACCCTCGTCAACATAGGCAGCAGCGACAACCAGGTTGTCGGCACGCAGACCGTTGTTGTTCTCGGCGTTCGCAACGGCGGAACGGAGAACCTTCTCGACATCCACGGCGACGGCGCGGTCGCAGAAGTGGAGGATGTCGAAGGCCTGAGCGACAGGCTTGCGGCGGATCAGATCGACCACCAGGCGGGCCTTGCTGGGGGAAACACGCACGTACTTAGCGACGGCGCGAACCTCGGTGGCCTCAGTTTCAATAGACTTAGTTGCCATTTACGGTTAACCCCCTATTTGGCCTTGTGGCCACGGAACGTACGAGTCGGCGCAAACTCGCCGAGCTTGTGACCAACCATGGACTCGGTAACATACACGGGCACATGCTTGCGGCCGTCGTGGACGGCGATGGTGTGACCAACCATCTCGGGGAAGATGGTGGACGCGCGGGACCAGGTCTTCACGACGTCCTTCTTGCCAGCCTCGTTCATCGCGGTGATACGCGAGAGAAGGCGAGTCTCCACGAACGGGCCCTTTTTGAGACTTCTGCTCATAAGTGCTTTCTCCTAAAACTCGGTATCCGAAATTACTTCTTACGGCGACGAATGATGTGCTGGTTCGAGACCTTCTTCTTCTTGCGCGTACGAAGGCCCTTCGTCGGCTTACCCCAGGGGGTAACAGAGGGACGACCAGAGGTGTGGTTCTTGCCCTCGCCACCGCCGTGCGGGTGGTCGACAGGGTTCATAACGGTACCGCGGACGGTCGGGCGCACGTTCATGTGACGCTTACGGCCGGCCTTGCCGATGACGATGTTGGCGTGATCGGCGTTGCCGACCTCACCGACGGTGGCGCGGCAGGTAACGAGGATGCGGCGCATCTCGGAGGAAGGCATACGGACGATGGCGTACTTGCCCTCCTTACCCATCAGCTGGCAGGAGTTACCGGCGGAACGGGCGATAGCGGCGCCCTTGCCCGGCTGGAACTCGACGGCGTGGATGAGCGTACCGACGGGGATGTCGGCGAGGGGCAGAGCGTTGCCCGGCTTGATGTCGGCGTCAGAACCGGACATGACGGTCTGACCGACCTCGAGGCCCTTGGGGGCCAGGATGTAGCGCTTCTCACCGTCAGCATAGTACAGCAGAGCGATGCGAGCGGAACGGTTCGGATCGTACTCGATCGTGGCAACCTTGGCGGGCACGCCGTCCTTGTTGCGCTTGAAGTCGATCACGCGGTAACGACGCTTCACGCCGCCGCCCTGGTGGCGGGTGGTGACGCGGCCGTTGTTGTTACGACCGGCCTTCTTGGGCAGGGGCTCGAGAAGAGACTTCTCGGGCTTGGTGCAGGTGATCTCGGAGAAGTCGGAGATCGTCTGCCAACGCCTACCAGCGGAGGTCGGCTTAAGGTGCTTTACAGCCATTACAATCCCTTTCAATAGGTATCCGTTAGCCATCGCAGACAGGGATTCGAGGTTCTGCCTCGGGTGCGATGACACCGGACGTATACACGGTTCCGGGCGTGTCCATTTTATACGCCCAAAACCTTGAGCTCTCGCCTCCCCTATTTGGGAGGCATGAGCTCACTCAACAGCAGCGAGTCTTAGGCCTGGTTGCCAAAGACCTCGATGGTGTCGCCCTCGGCCAGCGTAACGATGGCCTTCTTCCAAGAACGGGTCTTGCCGGCGACATAGCGCACGCGCTTGGTCTTGGGCTTGACCGTCAGGGTGTTCACGCGAACGACCTTGACGCCGAAGATCTCCTCGACAGCGTCCTTGATCTGATACTTGTTAGCATCCTTGGCGACCTCGAACGTGTACTTGTTCTGCTCCATGCCGGAGAAGGAACGCTCGGACACGATCGGACGGATGATGATCTCGTGGGCGGTCATTTATGCAAGCACCTCCCCGAAGTGAGCGGCGATGTCGGCGGGCATCAGCACAGCGTTGTTGTTGACGAGATCATAGGTGTTGGCCTCGTCGGCAGTGATGATGAACGTCTTGGGAATGTTGCGGAACGACAGGTAGGCGTTGACGTCCTCATCGCGAACGATGATGGTCAGACGCTTGCCCTCAAGGCCAAGAGCCTTGAGCATGGCAACGGCAGCCTTGGTGGAAGGCTTCTCGAAGCCGTAGTCGTCGACGAGCACGAGCTCGCCATCGGCCAGCTTGGCGGACAGCGCAGAGCGCATAGCCAGCTTGACCTCCTTGTTGTTCATACGCTTAGCGTAGGAACGGGGCTTGGGGGCGAAGACAACGCCACCGTGACGCCACTGGGCAGCACGGATGGAACCCTGGCGGGCACGACCGGTGCCCTTCTGACGCCAAGGCTTCTTGCCGCCACCGGAAACCTCAGAGCGGCCCTTAGCGGACTGGGTGCCCTGACGCCAAGAGGCCATCTGGCACTTGACGATGTGGTGCATAACGTGGATGTTCGGCTCGATGCCGTACACCTCAGCGGCGAGCTCGGCCTCGGCGACCTTCTTGCCCTCGCTGTTCTTTACTTCAAACTTTGCCATTTAAGTGTTCTCCTTGGTATGACGCTGGGCTAAATGGGCTGGGCCCTTAGGCCATACGGATGGCGACGAGACCATTCTTGGCACCCGGGACAGCGCCCTTGACCAAGATGAGGTTCTGCTCGGCATCGATGCGGACAACGGAAAGGTTCTTGACGGTAACGCGCTCGTTACCCATGTGGCCGGCCATCTTGACGCCCTTGAGGACGCGCGCAGGATAGGCGCACTGACCGATAGAACCGGGGTGACGCTGGAAGTGAGAACCATGCGTCATAGGACCGCGGCGCTGACCCCAGCGCTTGATGCGACCCTGGAAGCCCTTACCCTTGGAGGTACCGATGACGTCGACCTTCTCGACATCAGCGAAATCAGCGACGGTGACGACCTCGCCGACCTTGTGCTCCTCGCCGTTCTCGACGCGGACCTCACGAAGGAAGCGGACAGGCTCGACGCCGGCCTTGGCGAAGTGACCAGCCATGGGCTTGTTCACGTTCTTGGCCTTGATGTCGCCGAAACCGATCTGGACGGCGTCATAGCCGTCGGTTGCCTGAGTTTTAACCTGCGAGACAGCGCAGGGGCCAGCCTGGATGACCGTGACGGGAACGACGTTGTCGTTCTCGTCCCAAACCTGGGTCATGCCAATCTTGCGGCCGAGAATCATGCTGATCAAGATATGATCCCAACTCTCGCGTGGTCTTGGGACAATGCGTACACCACCGAGCGTACGCCCCCTAGAGGACCACTACTTACACGACGTGCTCCCCAGCCTTGTATTGCGTCCGGACTACCTGACAACCCTATTAAGCAGGCATTTTGTCCAGCCAGAATACTCCCCTGGTTTCACACAGCTGTTTAGTATACACGGCTGCGGGCGTATCCATCGAGATTCATATTTCACTCACATTGTTTACGCAGGTAAAGTGCGTGGCACGTTCCCAGTGTGCGGCGGAGGGGGCGGGCCTGAGACATATTAAGGTTGCTGCTCTACAGTCCTGCTCACGACGGAGAGCACATTAAGTGCTCTCCTGTTCGTGCGGAACTCGCGACAACCTTAATATGTCTCAGGCCCGCCCCCTCCGCCGCACACTGGGAACGCCACGTTGATGTCTGCTTAACTCTGCTCGCTCAGCTAATTACTTTGTTGGGGGTCCACTATTTGCTGGAGAGTGAACTTGCATTGCATTGGCTCGTCTTCTGCTTGTGGCTTTGCCTCATCGAAATCGAAGATCATAATGGCGCAGTTGGGGAGTTTTGCCGGGAGCTCGAAACCCTCTGGGGCTGCAGCCTTGATGAATTGGCGGCTGGCGCTGCCGTGGCTTACTGCTAGAAGGGTTTCGATGCCCTCGGCGCCCATGAGATTGGTGAGGGTGTCTACCATGCGTTCTTGCAGCGCGCGGCTTCCTTCTCCTCCGAAGGGGACCAAATCCTCGCCTGGATCCCAAACGTCGGTAGGCAATGCGTCGTGCGGTCCTTCCTCGAAGGTCCCATAGCCGCGCTCGATGATGCCTTCGCAGGGCTCGACAGTAGCATCCGGACCGAGGATCTCGCATGCGACGAGACTTGCCGTGTCCATGGCTCGACCTAAAGGCGATGAGACCACTTTGTCGGGGACGACGCCGTGGGCTTTGAGCCATTCGGCTGCCGCTTGGGCCTGTTGACGGCCCAAATCGGTAAGCGGTGAATCACAGCGACCCTGGACGAGCTTTTTGACGTTGAATTCCGTCTGGCCGTGGCGGAGCAGATACAGCCTCTTCATATTCTCCCCTTCTGTATAACGTGCTTTGCCGGCGCAGACCTACTCGTGGGTATGCCCTACGTAGTCCTCGTCGATCGTAATCTTGGCAATCGACTTGGGATATTCCAATTCGACCCTCTGGGCCAACGCGTGCTTGAGCTCATCGGCCCCCATGCCCAAATCCGAGGGACGCACGCAGTCAAAGATCACGTTAGTGTGCGTAGGACCCGGCACACAGCGCAGGTCATGAATCGAAAGGCGGCTATCGATCTGTTGGGCCATGGCGTGAATGCGCAGGCGCATGCTCGCCACCTTGGGGTCATCGGTCACGATGGGATCGTAGTGAAGCGTGACAATCATGTCGTCTTCGTCCCTAAATGCCTGTTCAATGTTATCGAGCGTGTCATGACATTCCAGTGGGCTGGCCTCGGCCGCCATCTCGGCGTGAGCGCTTGCGAACTTCCTGCCCGGGCCGTAGTCGTGAACCATTAGGTCATGAACGCCCAAAACGCCAGGGTAGCTCATGATCTTGCCGCGAATATGTTCGACCAGCTTGGGATCGGGCGCCTGACCCAAAAGCGGGCTCACCGTATCCTGGATGAGTTCAAAACCGCTCCAGCCAATATAGGCGCCAACGGCAAGGCCGACCCAAGCATCAAGATTGATATGCGTCACCTGCGAAACAATTGCGCACGCTAACACGGCGCCTGTAGCAAGGACATCGTTCTTGGAATCCTGCGCGGTCGCATGCAGCGTCTCAGACTCGATACGGTCACCGAGCTTTTGGTTGAGGGCCGCCATCCACAGTTTAACAACCATCGAAAGCGCCAAGACTGCCACCAGGGCAAGCGAGAACTCGACGGGTTCGGGGTGGACGATGCGCTCAAACGAGGTCTTCACCAGTTCGAGGCCGATGAGCAGCACGAGCGCCGCCACGACCAGACCCGAGAGATACTCGTAGCGGCCATGGCCGTAAGGGTGCTCGGGGTCTGCCGGCTTGCCCGCCAGCTTAAAGCCAAGCACGCTCACGATGTTTGAGCTGGCGTCGGACAGGTTGTTCATGGCGTCCGCCACAATCGAAACCGATCCCGACAGCACGCCAATTGCACCCTTCGCAGCGCATAGCGCCACATTGGCGAGAATACACACCACGCCCGCCAACGTGCCCACGCGCGCACGGTCGCCCTGCGCACGACGAACGATCCACTCGACCATCTATATCTGCCCCCAACAGTTTTACTCATACACCCGTTTGTCGAATAGCTCAGTAGTGTAGACCCTTTACCCCATCGATACAAAAAAGGCCGCAACCCTTAGGGCTGCGGCCTTACAAATCGCACTATCGAGCAAAAAGCTTAGAGCTTGATGTCGATGTCGACGCCAGCGGGGAGGTCGAGACGCATGAGCGAATCAACGGTGCCCGAGGTGGGGTCGAGGATGTCGATGAGGCGCTTGTGGGTGCGCATCTCGAACTGCTCGCGGGAGTCCTTGTCCTTGTGCGGGGAGCGGATGACCGTGTAGAGGTTGCGCTCGGTGGGCAGGGGGATCGGGCCGGAGACGCGGGCGCCGGTCTTCTGCGCGGTATCGACGATGAGCTTCGCGGACTGATCGACGACCTCGTGATCGTAGCCCTTGAGGCGAATGCGGATCTTCTGGGTAGCCAACTTAAACCTCCAAAGAGTGCGAGAGATGTTCTCGCGGATTACGTAACAGGGAGCTCGAACTTAGGCGTTCTTGCTCATGACCTCGTCCACGATGGACTTGGGCGCAGGCTCATAAGAGTCGAACTGCATCGTGTAGGATGCACGGCCCTGGGTCTGGGAGCGAAGGTCGGTAGCGTAACCGAACATCTCGCCCAGCGGCACCTTGGCACGGATGAGCTTGGTGTTCTTGCGATCCTCCATGCCCTCGATCTTGCCGCGGCGACCGGAGAGGTTGCCCATAACGTCGCCCATGTACTGCTCGGGGGTCTCGACCTCGACAGCCATGATCGGCTCGAGCAGCTGCGGATCGGACTTCTTGAGGGCGTCCTTGATAGCCATGGAACCGGCGATCTTGAAGGCGGCCTCGGAGGAGTCGACCTCGTGGTAAGAACCGTCGAACAGGGTGACCTTAACGTCGAGGACCGGGAAGCCGGCGATAACACCGGTGTTCAGGGCCTCCTGGATGCCCTTGTCGATGGACGGGATGTACTCCTTGGGCACGACGCCGCCGACGATAGCGTTGACGAACTCGTAGCCGAAGCCCTCCTCCATCTTCTCGAGCTTGATGACGGCGTGGCCGTACTGACCGCGACCGCCGGACTGACGGACGAACTTGCCCTCAGCCCTCTCGACGTCGTGACCAGCGGTCTCGCGGTAGGCAACCTGGGGCTTACCGACGTTAGCGTCAACCTTGAACTCACGGAGCAGACGGTCAACGATGATCTCGAGGTGCAGCTCGCCCATGCCGGCGATGATGGTCTGGCCGGTCTCGTGGTTGGTGGACACCGTGAAGGTCGGGTCCTCCTCGGCGAGCTTGGTCAGAGCCAGGGACATCTTGTCCTGCTCGGCCTTGGTCTTGGGCTCGATAGCAACGTCGATAACGGGCTTAGCGAACTCGATCTTCTCGAGGACGATCTCCTTGCCCTCGGCGCACAGGGTGTCACCGGTGGTGGAGTTCTTGAAGCCAACGCAGGCGACGATGTCGCCGGCGCAAGCGTCGTCACGGTCGATACGCTCGGCGGCGTTCATCTCGAGGATGCGGCCGAGGCGCTCGCGCTGACCGTTGGAGGCGTTGACCACGTAGGAGCCGGACTCGGCGCGACCGGAATAAACGCGGACGTAGGTGAGCTTACCGACGAACGGGTCGGTCATGATCTTGAAGACCAGGCCGGAGAAGGGCTCGTCGAAGGAGGGATGACGCACGATCTCCTCGCCGGTTTCCGGATCGGTACCGGTGACGGCCTCAACGTCGAGCGGGCTGGGCAGGTAGTCGACGACAGCGTCGAGCAGCTCCTGAACGCCCTTGTTCTTGTAGGCGGAGCCCACAAAGACGAGGTTGAGCTCGTTGGCCAGAACGCCCTTGCGCAGAGCAGCCTTGAGCTCCTCGACGGTGAAGTCCTCCTCCATGAGGATCTTCTCCATGAGCTCGTCGTCAAAGCTGGCAGCGGCGTCGAGGAGCTCCTCGCGCTTGGTGGCAGCGATGTCGGCGAACTCAGCCGGGATCTCGTCCATCGGCTCGGGGTAGGTCATGCCCTTCTCGTCGGCCTTGAAGTCCCATGCAGTCATGGTGACCAGGTCGATGACGCCCCAGAAGTTGTCCTCGGCGCCCATCGGGACCTGAGCGGCCACGGCATTAGCGTCGAGACGATCCTTCATGGTCTCGATAGCGTTGAAGAAGTCAGCGCCCACGCGGTCATACTTGTTGATGAAGGCGATGCGGGGAACGTTGAAGGTAGAAGCCTGACGCCAAACGGTCTCAGACTGGGGCTGGACGCCGGCAACGGCGTCGAAGACGGCGACAGCGCCATCGAGGACGCGCAGGCAGCGCTCGACCTCGGCGGTGAAGTCAACGTGGCCCGGGGTGTCGATGATCTGGATGCGGTAGTCCTTACCGTCCTTGTTCCAGAAGCACGTGGTAGCAGCGGAGGTAATGGTTACGCCGCGCTCCTGCTCCTGAACCATCCAGTCCATGGTGGCAGCGCCCTCATGGACCTCACCGATCTTGTGGGTCTTACCGGTGTAGTAAAGAATACGCTCGGTCGTGGTGGTCTTACCGGCATCGATGTGGGCCATGATGCCGATGTTACGGGTATCGGAAAGCTTGTGCTTAGCCTTAGCCATGTTAGTTCCTTACCTTAACTTACCAACGATAGTGAGAGAACGCGCGGTTGGCCTCGGCCATCTTGAAGACGTCCTCACGCTTCTTGACGGAAGCGCCCAGGCCGTTGGAAGCGTCGAGAATCTCGTTTGCGAGACGCTCAGCCATGGTCTTCTCCTTGCGAGCGCGGGAGAAGTTGACGATCCAGCGGATGCCCAGAGCGGTGGAACGACGGGAGTTGACCTCCATCGGGACCTGATAGGTAGCGCCACCGACACGCTTGGGCTTAACCTCGAGCGTGGGCTTGACGTTGTCCATAGCCTTCTTGAAGGTAGCGAGAGCGTCGCCACCCTCGGACTTCTCGGCAACGATCTCGAAAGCGGTGTAAACGATGCGCTCAGCGGTGGCCTTCTTGCCGTCAAGAAGGACCTTGTTGATGAGCTGAGTCACCAGGCGGTTGTTGTAAACGGCGTCAGGCTGAACCTCACGACGATTAGCTGCTGCACGACGCGGCATGTGAAATCTCCTTAAGTGTCTACCGTGCGGCGCTTAGGCGGCACACGGCGAAAGTATCAAAACGTTATCTGTCTTATTTGGCCTTGGGGCGCTTAGCACCGTACTTGGAACGGGCCTGCATACGGTTCTGGACCGGAGCAGCGTCGTAGGCGCCACGGATGACGTGATAACGGACACCAGGGAGGTCACGAACACGACCGCCGCGGACGAGCACGATGGAGTGCTCCTGCAGGTTGTGGCCCTCACCCGGAATGTAAGCAGTAACTTCGATGCCGTTGACGAGGCGAACACGGGCAACCTTACGAAGAGCCGAGTTCGGCTTCTTGGGGCTCGTGGTGAAGACGCGGGTGCACACGCCGCGCTTCTGGGAGTTGTGCTGCAGAGCAGCGTTCTTGGACTTCTTGGGCGCGGAACGACGGCCCTGGCGAACCAGCTGGTTAATAGTAGGCAAAGCGTACTCCTTCTCGAATGATTCCAGCTTTCTGTAAAGTGCAACGGCTTGAATCGAGGGGTCAGCATCCCCCTACGAAACACGCAGTTCGATAGGATACGTGCCGTTAGCTGTGTCGTCAACAGACCACGCCGCCGGGCGTATCCTAAAATAGCCACATTTCCGCAAAGCCTACACAAAAGGAATCCCCTCCTGTGCGCGAGGGCGGATTCCCGGGACGGGCGGCATAGGGGTTAAGTTTGCTGTTCTACAGTCCTGCGCAAGACGGAAAGCACATTAAGTGCTTTCCTTTGCGTGCGGAACTCGCGACAAACTTAACCCCTATGCCGCCCGTCCCGGGAATCCGACGTACTCGTCGGGGCAACGTACCTCAACAAAAAAGACCCGCTCCCCTGCTGGGAAACGGGTCTTTGGAAGGGCGGTTAACGTACTGGGAAATTACTCCCCGTCGTTGTCCTTGGACTCTTCGGCGTCGTCGGTATCCACGAGCTGGTTGAGCAGCTCGTCGAGGGAAGCCATGTCCTCGTTGATGGCACCGTTGGCGGAAGCCTTCTTGTCGTCGATCGGGGCGCCCAGGAGCTCCTCGTCGGCATCGGCGTGATGCGTCGGAGCGGAGGTGCCCAGCAGGATGTCGTCCGGACCGTCGGGGCTAAAGACCATCTGCAGCAGCTGCGAAAGGTCTTCCTCGTCGGCAACGTCGTCGTTGTTCTCGAGGATGTAGAGCAGGTCGTGGGCCTCGAGGCCGTCACGGAGCTCCTCGATCGCCTTGGCACCGATGCCATCGATGCGCAGCAGATCCTCCTCGGACTTGCCAACCAGGTCGCCGACCGTCTCGATGCCAACCTCGCTGAACTTGTTGGTCCAGCGCTGCGACACGCCCAGGTCGTCGAACAGGTACAGGCGAGCCTTCTCGGCGGAGATGGTGTGGCCGTTGCGGGTGAACGAACCGTCAGCACCGCCAAACTCGTCGTAGCCGGCCCAGTCGAGCTGCTGTGGGAGCCGCTCGTCCAGGTCCTTGAGCTCCACGGGAGCCCACTCGGGCAGTGACTTGGCGTTGGGCGAAGCCGGACCATCGATGTCCACGTAGCCGTCGGCCGTGCGATACGTCAGCTTGGCGTTAGCGTACGGCTTGAGGCCGGTACCAGCCGGGATCTTCTTACCGACGATGACGTTGGACTTAAGGTCGAGCAGGTGGTCGACCTTGCCCTCAATAGCAGCCTCGGTAAGGACGCCGGCGGTACGGATGAACGAAGCGCTCGACAGCCAGGAGTCGATGTTGGACGCAACCTTGAGCGTACCCAAGATGACGGGCTCAGCCACGGGAGCCTGACCGCCCAGACGGGCAACGCGCTCGACCTCGTCGGCGAACTCGTAGCGGTCGACGTACTGACCAAGCAGGTACTTGGAGTCGCCGGGGTTGGTGATCTGAACGCGACGCAGCATCTGACGTGCGAGCACCTCGATGTGCTTGTCGTTCAGGTCGACGCCCTGGCTGGTGTAGACGTCCTTGACGCTCTCGACGAAGGTGTGCATCGTCGACTCGATGTCGGTCAGCTTGCGCAGGTTGCGGAAGTTGACGAAGCCCTTGGTGATCTGGTCGCCGGCGCGAACCTCGCAGCCGTCCTCGATCTCGGGCATAAAGCGCACCGAAGCGGGGACGCGACGCTCGTCGAGGACACGGGTGTGGTCCTCGGAGTCGGTGAGCGTCAGCACGTACTCGGACTTCTCGGGCTTAATCGAGAGGTGGCCGGAGTACGGAGCCAGCTCGGCCTCGCGACCCAGGATCTTCTCGTTGACGTTGCCGACGATATCGAACATACGGCTGACCGTAGGCAGACCCTGCGTAATATCGTCGACGCCAGCGACGCCGCCGGAGTGAATGGTACGCATCGTAAGCTGCGTACCGGGCTCGCCGATGGACTGGGCGGCAATAATGCCGACTGCGGTACCGATGGCGACCGGACGACGGGTGGAAAGATCCCAGCCGTAGCACTTCTGGCACACGCCGTACTTGGAGCGGCAGGTGAGCAGCGCGCGAAGCTTGACCTTCTTAAGGCCCGCATCGACCATCTTCTGGATGTCGGCGACCTTCTCGATATAGCCGTCCTGCTCAAAGAGCACGGTGCCATCGGGAGCCACGACGTCCTCAATAAAGCAACGGCCGACAAGATCGGTGTTGAGGTCAGTGGTGCCGGGGATGATGAGGTTGTAGGTGACGCCCTCGTGCGTACCGCAGTCCTCCTCGCGGACGATGACGTCCTGGGCCACGTCGACCAGACGACGGGTCAGGTAGCCAGAGTCCGAGGTGTGGGATGCGGTATCGACCAGGCCCTTACGGGCGCCGTAGGTCGAAATGAAGTACTCGAGCGGAAGCAGGCCCTCGCGGAAGTTCGCCTTAATGGGAAGGTCGATCGTCTCGCCGGACATATCTGCCATCAGGCCACGCATGCCGCCGAGCTGACGCAGCTGGGTCTTAGAACCACGGGCGCCGGAGTCGGCCATCATGTACAGCGGGTTCTCCTCGTCGAACATGTCGAGCATGAGCGCTGCGACCTTGTCGGTACAAGCGGTCCACTCGTTAACGACTTCGATGTGGCGCTCCGTCTCGTTGATGAAGCCCTCCTCGAAGTACTCGTTGATCTGGTCGACGTTGGCCTGGGCGCGGTCGAGCAGCTCCTGCTTCTCGGCAGGGATGAGAGCGTCCCACACCGAGATGGTGAGGCCGGCGCGGGTAGCGTAGTGGAAGCCGGAGTACTTGATAGAGTCGAGGATCGGGCCGACCTTGGCCTCGGGGTAACGATCGCAGCAGTCGGCAACCAGCTTGGCCACATCGCCCTTGACCATCTTGTAGTTCATGAACTCGTAGTCTTCGGGCAGGCACTGGCGGTTGAAGATGATACGGCCGATAGAAGTCTCGAAGCGTGCGGTCTTGTTACCGGTGACATCGTAGTCGACGAACTCGTTCTTGCCGTTCTTGACGCGGAAGATACGGGTGCCGTCCTCGTTGATGACGTTGGCGTTCTCGGCGGACACACGGACCTGAATCTTGGCCTGCATGTCGACCTCGGAGCGGCAGTCATAGGCGTGCAGCGCGTCGTCGAAACTCGAGAACACGTGGTTCTCGCCCGGCAGACCGTCGCGGACCTGGGTCAGGTAGTACACACCAATGATCATGTCCTGCGAGGGGATGTTGACCGGCTTGCCGGATGCCGGCGAGCGCAGGTTGTTCGCAGAGAGCATGAGCACGCGGGCCTCGGCCTGAGCCTGGCTGGACAGCGGCACGTGGACAGACATCTGGTCGCCGTCGAAGTCGGCGTTGAAGGGCGCGCAGACCAGCGGGTGCAGGTGGATAGCCTTGCCCTCGACCAGCACCGGCTCAAAGGCCTGGATGGACAGACGGTGCAGGGTCGGTGCACGGTTGAGCAGCACGACACGACCGTCGATGACCTCTTCGAGGATGTCCCACACAAAGGTGGCACCGCGGTCGATAGCGCGCTTGGCGCCCTTGATGTTCTCGACCTTGCCAAGCTCGACCAGGCGCTTCATGACGAAGGGCTTGAAGAGCTCCAGCGCCATGGTCTTGGGCAGACCGCACTGGTGCAGCAGCAGCTTGGGGTCGGTAACGATTACCGAACGGCCAGAGTAGTCGACACGCTTGCCCAGCAGGTTCTGGCGGAAACGACCCTGCTTGCCCTTGAGGGCCTCGGCGAGCGACTTGAGCGGGCGACCACCACGGCCAGAGACCGGGCGACCACGGCGGCCGTTGTCGAACAGGGCGTCCACGGACTCCTGGAGCATGCGCTTCTCGTTGTTCACGATGATCGCAGGGGCGTCCAGGTCGAGCAGGCGCTTGAGTCGGTTGTTACGGTTGATCACGCGACGATACAGGTCGTTGAGGTCGGACGCGGCGAAGCGGCCGCCGTCGAGCTGGACCATCGGGCGCAGATCGGGCGGAATGACCGGGATGACATCCAGAATCATGTTCGCGGGGCTGTTGCCGCCCTTCAGGAAGGCGTCAACGACCTCGAGGCGCTTGACGGCCTTCTCGCGCTTCTGCTTCTGGGAGTCCTCGTCGGCGATGATGGCCTTGAGCTTCTCGGCCTCGGAGGGGAGGTCGATGGCAGCGAGCAGGTCGCGGACGGCCTCGGCACCCATGCCACCCTTGAAGTACATGGAGTAGTAACGGGTCATCTCGCGGAACAGCGGCTCATCGGAGATGAGGTCGCGCTCGGTGAGCTTCATGAAGGCGTTGAAGGCGTCCGTGCGGAGCTGCTTCTCGTCCTTGCACTCTTCCTCGATGTCGACGATGCCGGAGGCGATCTCCTCGGGGGTCAGCGGTTCCTCGTCGGAGAACTCGTCAAAGTTCTCGGGGTTGCCCTGCTCCTTGAGGGACTCGATCTGGCGGGCGCACTCGGCATCGATCTCTTCCAGATCGGCGGCGAGCTCCTCGCGCAGGTCGTCAGCGTCGGCCTCGCGAGCCTCGTAGTCGACCTCGGTGATGATGTAGCTGGCAAAGTACAGAACCTTCTCGAGGTCCTTGGACTTGATGTCGAGCATACGGCTCATCGGGAAGCTCGTGGGGCTCTTGAAGTACCAGATGTGGGACACGGGAGCGGCGAGCTCGATATGGCCCATGCGGTCGCGACGCACCTTGGCCGAGGTGACCTCGACGCCGCAGCGCTCGCAGACGATGCCCTTAAAGCGGATGCCCTTGTACTTGCCGCAGGAGCACTCCCAGTCCTTGGCGGGACCGAAGATCTTCTCGCAGAACAGGCCGTCCTTCTCGGGCTTGAGGGTACGGTAATTGATGGTCTCCGGCTTCTTGACCTCACCGTGCGACCAGGAACGGATCTGGTCGGCGGAGGCAAGGGAGATCTTTACCGAGTCAAATTCAGTAGCTTCGAAATCTGCCACAGTCAACTACTCCTTATCAGTGGTCGTGGCGGCGACAGCCTCGGGTGCCTCGGCGGTCTCGGCATCCTGGGCCTCGACGTCGGCGTCAACGCCGGCGAGCGCAGCCAGGTCATCGAGGGCAGAGGTCTCCTCGGCGGTCACGGGGGCGGAGGCGTCCTCGTCGGCATCGTGCATTGGCTCGATGTCCAGTGCGAGGGAACGGATCTCCTTGACGAGAACCTTGAAGGACTCGGGGATACCCGGAACCGGGACGTTCTCGCCCTTGACGATGGACTCGTAGGTCTTGACGCGGCCCACGGTATCGTCGGACTTGACGGTCAGGATCTCCTGCAGGACGTTGGAAGCACCGTATGCGTACAGTGCCCAAACTTCCATCTCGCCGAAGCGCTGGCCGCCGAACTGGGCCTTGCCGCCCAGCGGCTGCTGGGTAACCAGGCTGTAAGGGCCAGTCGAACGGGCGTGGATCTTGTCGTCGACCATGTGACCGAGCTTGAGGATGTAGGACGTTCCCACGGTAATGGGCTCGCGGAACTCCTCGCCGGTGCGGCCGTCAAACAGGCGGGTCTTTCCGCGCTCGTCAAGCTGGGTGACAAACTCGGGGCGCATGTGATCGCCAAAGGCAGCGGTGGCCTTGTTGAGCATATTCTTGTTGGCACGACGGATGACCTCGGCGATCTCGTCCTCCTTGGCGCCGTCGAAGACGGGCGTCGCGGTAAAGAACGGACCGGGGACGTACTTGTCGGAATCGGCATCCTCGGTATCCCAACCGCAGGCAGCAGCCCAGCCAAGGTGGCACTCGAGCAGCTGGCCGACGTTCATACGCGAAGGAACGCCCAGCGGGTTGAGGATAACGTCGATCGGGGTACCGTCAGCCATGTAGGGCATGTCCTCGACCGGCAGAACGTTACAGATAACACCCTTGTTACCGTGGCGGCCGGCAATCTTATCGCCCTGCTGGATCTTACGACGCTGGGCGACGTAGACGCGCACCTGCTCGTTGACGCCGGGGGCCAGGTCGTCGCCGTTCTCGCGGCTAAAGCGGACGACGTCGATGACACGGCCGTAAGCGCCGTGAGGCATCTTAAGGGAAGTGTCGCGAACGTCGTGAGCCTTGGCACCGAAGATGGCGCGCAGCAGGCGCTCCTCGGCAGTCAGAGCGCTCTCGCCCTTAGGGGTAACCTTGCCGACCAGGATGTCGCCAGGGCCGACCTCAGCGCCGATGCGGATGATGCCGTCCTCGTCGAGGTTGGCAAGCATGTCCTCGGAGAGGTTCGGGATCTCGCGAGTGATCTCCTCGGGGCCGAGCTTGGTATCGCGGGCGTCGATCTCGTGACGGGTGATGTTGATGGTCGTCAGCAGGTCCTCGGCCACCAGGCGCTCGGACACGACGATACCGTCCTCGTAGTTGAAGCCTTCCCACGGCATGTAGGCCACGGTGAGGTTCTGGCCCAGTGCGAGCTCGCCGTGATCGGTCGAAGGACCGTCGGCCAGAGGCTCACCCTGCTCAACGGTGTCGCCGACGCGCACGAGCGGGCGGTGGTTGATGCAGGTGGACTGGTTGGAGCGCTGGTACTTGGCCAGGTGGTACTCGTCCATGCCGCCGGCATGCTTGACGATAATCTTGGAGGCGTCGGCAAAGATGACCTCGCCGGCGTTCTTGGCCAGGGTGACCTCGCCAGAGTCCAGGGCGGCGCGACGCTCCATGCCGGTACCGACATAGGGAGCGGCGGGGTGAACCAGCGGCACGGCCTGACGCTGCATGTTGGCGCCCATGAGCGTACGCTTAGCGTCGTCGTGCTCGAGGAACGGGATCAGCGTGGCTGCGACGGAGAGCATCTGGCGCGGCGAGACGTCCATGTAGTCGACGTCCTCGACGGGCACGTCGGCGGGAGCGCCGAAGGAGCCGTCGAAGTCGCGGGTACGGGCGATCACGGAATGCGGACGGACGATCTTGCCCTCGGCATCGGTCGTGATGAACTCGTTGGTCTTGGGATCGAGCGGCGTGTTGGCCGGCGCGATAACGTGCTTCTCTTCCTCGTCAGCGGTCATCCAGTCGATCTGGTCGGTGGCAACGCCGTTCTCGACGCGGCGGAACGGGGCCTCGATGAAGCCATACTCGTTGACGCGGGCGTAGAGGGCAAGCGAGCCGATCAGGCCGATGTTGGGGCCTTCGGGGGTCTCGATCGGGCACATGCGGCTGTAGTGCGAGTTGTGAACGTCGCGGACGGCCGTCGGCACGTTGGTGCGGCGGCTGGAGCCCGACTTGTGGCCGGCAAGACCGCCAGGGCCGAGTGCGGACAGACGGCGCTTGTGGGTCAGACCGGTCAGGGGGTTCGCCTGGTCCATGAACTGCGAGAGCTGCGAGGAGCCGAAGAACTCCTTGATGGAGGCCACGATCGGGCGGATGTTGATGAGCGACTGCGGGGTAATCTCGTCGATGTCCTGGGAGCTCATGCGCTCACGGACGACGCGCTCCATACGGCTCATGCCGATACGGAACTGGTTGGCGACGAGCTCGCCGACGGTGCGGATACGGCGGTTGCCAAAGTGGTCGATGTCGTCAACCTTGAAGCCCTGCTCGCCGGCAGCGAGGGACAGGAGGTAGCGCAGCGTCGCGACGATATCCTCGTCGGTGAGCACCGTGACCTCTTCCTCGGTAGTGAGGTTGAGCTTCTTGTTGACCTTGTAGCGACCGACGCGGGCCAGGTCGTAGCGCTGCGGGTTAAAGAGCAGGCCCTCGAGCAGGCTGCGGGAAGCATCCACGGTGGGAGGCTCGCCCGGGCGCAGGCGACGGTAGATCTCGATAAGAGCATCCTCGCGGGTGAGGGCGGTATCGCGCTCGAGGGTGCGCTTGATCACATCGGAGTTGCCGAGCAGCTCGATGATGTCGTCGTTGGTGACGGCGATGCCAAGGGCGCGCAGGAACATCGTGGCGCTCTGCTTGCGCTTACGGTCGATGGAGACCATGAGCTGGTCGCGCTTGTCGACCTCAAACTCAAGCCAGGCACCGCGGGACGGGATGATCTGAGCCTTGTAGATCTGCTTGCCCGAATCCATCTCGGAGCTGAAGTACACGCCCGGGGAACGGACGAGCTGCGAGACGACGATACGCTCGGTACCGTTGATGATGAAGGTGCCCTGATCGGTCATCATGGGGAAGTCGCCCATAAATACGAGCTGCTCCTTGATCTCGCCGGTCTCCTTGTTGGTGAGACGGACGTCGGTCAGAAGCGGAGCCTGATAGGTCATATCCTTCTCGCGGCACTCCTCGACGGTGTGCGCGGGGTCGCCAAACTGATGCTCGCCGAAGGTAACCTCGAGAACATGGTTCTGGCTCTGGATGGGGCTGGATTCCTTAAACGCCTCACGAAGGCCCTCGTCCTTAAAACGCTCAAAGGATTCCCTTTGAACAGAGATAAGGTTGGGGAGCTCCATGGCCTCCGGGATTTTCCCGAAGCTGACGCGCTTGCGCTCAGTGGCAGTGTATGCGTAGGTCACCAGGTTTTTCCTCCTTCACGGAAATGCTCGGTGGGTTGGCGAGGCATAGCTTCGCCAGTTATCGCAACCTAATAGTTTATCAGGTACCGACCGTTGGGCAAGAAAAGCCTTGACGCGATTGAGTTTTTGGAGTAGCAAATTTTTTCGACAGAAAATACGCAGGTAGATATGTGTATATCGAACATATGTTCATATATTTTCTGTGAACAGAGTTACTGATGCGCGTCGCTGAATGGCGGAATGACGGCGAAGGCTGATCAGGCGGAAACTGCGTCCCGTTTTGAGGCCTCAAACTGGGTCGTAGTTTCCGATTGAGCCCTGTTTGGGAAACTGTGTCCCGTCCTGAGTCGATATTCTGGGATGCGCTTTCCGCTAGGGTCCTCAGCCGGAAAGCGCATCCCAGAATTCGATCAAATTGTGGGTCGCACTTTCCGGAGCTAAGCGGCAGTTCGCAAAAAAACGGGTGCAGACCGAAGTCCGCACCCGTAAGCGCTGTTTACTTGCGCATCAAGCCGCCGCGCTCGTCGATGGCGTCCCAGAAGGCGCCGGCAAAGCGAGGATCGCTTGCAGCCATGAGGGCGTTGGTGGCCATCCAGCCAGAAGGCGTGCCGGTGTCGTAGCCCGAGAGCGGGTCGATGACGACAGCGTACATAGCCTCGCGGTCGAGCGAGCGGGCCATGGCGTCAGTGAGCTGGATCTCGCCGCCCTTGCCGGCCTGCTGGTCGGCAAGCAGCTCCATGACCAGCGGGCTCAGCAGATAGCGTCCGACGATGTAAAGGTTAGAAGGCGCAGCCTCGGGAGCAGGCTTCTCCACCAAGCCGCCGATACGCCACACGGCGCCAGGCTCGGCATCGCCAACGCCCTCAGCGCCCTCGAGGGAGCCCACGCGCTCGCCGGCGATAACGCCATAGCGGCTGACCTCCTCGGGAGCACACGCGGCAACAGCGATAACCGAAGCGCCGCCATGCTCCTTGGAGACGGCAAGCATCTTGTCGCAAATGTCATGGTTGGGCACAACATAGTCGCCCAGAAGAACCAGGAAGTTCTCCCCCGCCACAGCATCGGCCGCCGAGCGAATGGCATGGCCGAGACCCTTGGGCTCGTACTGATAGCGGAAGTCGACCGGCATACCGCCAGCGTGGGCGACGGCATCGGCATAGGCGTTCTTGCCGCGCTCGCGCAGCAGGTTCTCGAGCGAACGGTCGGGCTGGAAGTAGCTCAGCAGCTCGGGCTTACCGGGAGAGGTGACGATGATGGCGTCGTCGACCTCCTCGGGGTCGAGTGCCTCCTCAACGACATACTGAATGACCGGCTTGTCGAGCACCGGCAGCATCTCTTTGGGCGTGCACTTAGTGCCAGGCAGAAAACGCGTGCCAAGGCCGGCGGCGGGGATGATTGCCTTCATATTATTCAAGGATCCTTTCGCAGGCGCAAAGCGCCCCAAGCGTGCGGCATGGCGGCCGCAGACCAAATTGCGATACCGAAGTATCTTACCGCCGGAGACATACGTCGCCGTAAGGCAAACGCAATTCTTCAGCAGGTCAACGCAAATTATTGCTCGAATGGTGCAATTTTATGCCCCAGCGGTAACGGGATTGGCACGGCGAAGACAGCGGTGTTCTGCGTGCCGAGCAATGGGAATGAGGGGCCAAAACAAAAAAGACGGGGCTCGCAATGCGAACCCCGTCTGCAAAGAAATCTGGCGAGAAAGCCTGATTACTTGAGGGTGACAGCAGCGCCAGCAGCCTCGAGCTTCTCCTTGGCAGCCTCGGCGTCCTCCTTCTTGGCACCCTCGAGAACAGCCTTGGGAGCGCTCTCGACGACCTCCTTGGCCTCCTTCAGGCCAAGGTTGGTGAGCTCACGGACGGCCTTGATGACCTGGATCTTGTTGTCGCCGAAGCCCTCGAGCACGACGTCAAACTCGGTCTTCTCCTCGGCCTCAGCAGCGCCAGCAGCGGGAGCGGCGACAACAGCGGCAGGAGCAGCGGCGGAAACGCCGAAGGTGTCCTCGATAGCCTTAACGAGCTCGGAAGCCTCGAGAAGGGTCATTTCCTTAAGAGCATCGATGATCTCATCGGTGGTAAGCTTAGCCATTTCTAAGTCCTTTCGGTTTCCGTGTCTGTGCACGGAGATCAGTTAAAACACGGCGCGAATGCGCCAGGGGTGCGGCGTTGCCGCCGCGGGTGAAAACAGCGACTAGGCTGCCTTCTGCTCGGAGACCTGCTGGATCGAACGAGCGAGACCAGAGGAAACGCCGTTGACGCAGACAGCGATGTCGCGAGCGAAACCGGAGATGAGACCGGCGATCTGGCCGAGAAGCTGGTCCTTGGTGGGCAGCTCGGCGATAGCCTTAACATCATCAGCGGAAACGGCCTTGCCGTCGGAGATACCGCCCTTGATCTCAAGGACGCCCTTGGACTTAGCGGAGAAGTCCTTAAGGGCCTTAGCGGCCTCGACCGGCTCGGTCTCGTAGAACACATAAGCGACGGGGCCGGCGAGGATCTCGTCGAGCTCGGGCTGCTCCTGGTTCTTGAGAGCGATCTTGACCAGGTTGTTCTTGTAGACCTTCATCTCGGCGCCGCACTCGCGAAGCTGATGACGCAGCTCCTGAGCCTGCTTAACCGTCAGACCGTTGTAGTTGACGACGAACAGACCGGCATTCTCGGCGATACGGGACTCGATCTCTGCAACCTTGTCGATTTTGTACTGCTGGGGCATGAATTACACCTCCTCGAATTCTTTCCGGGCACGGTCCGCCACAAGGACGTGACGGGGGCATGTCCAAAAAGAAAGCCCCCGCGCTGCATGAGCGACGGGGGCGAGAAGACATATCTACTCGACCACCTCGGCTGGCGGGATATCCCATTAAGCTCGCGGGCAATGCCCGTTTGCACCGGCTGTCTCTGGCAGCGGATTCGTGCGTGAACCGAAAGTATTATGGCGGGGACCCCGGCGTCGGTCAACGGCAACCCTGGCTGCACACAATTCCACCATCTCGGTCGCGCCGCCAAAGGCCAGGCGCAAGCTTTTCGCTCGGTCAGGTCCTGGGCTCGCACGAAGAGCACATTTAGTGCTCTTCGGCTCGTGCGGAATCTACGAAAAGCTTGCGCCTGGCCTTTGGCGGCGCGACCTGTGTTGACTTTGGGGCAGCCAGGGTTGCCGTTGGCCGACGCGCCCCACTCACAATCCTTATGTCGGTGGGCTGATGTGTTGCGTCCCTGATGGTTATAGGGTTGACACGAAGTTGGACAGGCGGCGGAGGCCTTCGTCCAGATCTTGGTCGGAGACGCAGTAGCTTAAGCGGACGTGGCCTTCGGTTCCGAAGCAATCTCCGGGGACTAGGGCTACGTTGGTTTCTTTGATGGCTTTGATGCAGAAGTCTTCGCTTGTTAGGCCGAATTGTTTGATGCTGGGGAAAGCGTAGAAGGCGCCGGCTGGTTCCACTACGTCGAGGCCCATGGTGTCTAAGGCTGCGAGTACGCGTTCGCGGCGGGCTCGGTAGACTTTGAGCATAGGGGTTGGGTCGACGGTCAGGGCTCGGGCCGCGGCGTCCATCTCAAAGGAGACGGCGCTCGATACTAAGTATTGGTGGGCCTTTGCGATCTCGGCGATGACGGGGGCTGCAGCTGCGAGCCAGCCCAAGCGCCAGCCGGTCATAGCCCATGGCTTGGAGAAGCTCTCGATGACCACCGTCTGCTCGCGTAGCTCCGGGTGGCGCTGGGCAAAGCGCTCATAGCCATCCACATAGACCAGGCGGTTATATACGTCGTCGCAGATTACGTAGATGCCCGCTTGCTCTGCCACGTGTGCCACGGCGTCGAGCGATGCCGCGTCGAGGATACAGCCCGTGGGATTGTTGGGCGTGCAGATGACGATGGCCTTAGTCGCCGGCGTCACGCAGGCGCGAAGCGCGTCCTCGTCAATCTGGAATTGCGCGGGCTCCGTATCCAAGAAGACCGCTTTGGCGTGATTGGCCACGACGATGCTCTCGTACAGACCAAAGGCTGGCGTGGGGATAATAACCTCGTCGCCGGGGTTGAGCATGGCCATAAATGTTGCCGACAGGGCCTCGGTCGCGCCGTCGGTCAGGATGACCTCGTCGGCCGAAAACGTAAGGCCCGCGTCTCCCATATAGGTAGACAGCGCCTCGCGCAGGGCGGGACGGCCGTTGTTCGGCGGATAGTGCGTGTCACCGCGGTCTAACGAAGCAGTCACTTCGGCGCTAATCACATCGGGCGTGGGAAAATCGGGCTCGCCAAGCGCGAGCGCGATGCACCCCGGATGCTGGGCGGCGAGCGCGTTGATCCGGCGAATGCCGGAGGGCTTGAGCGTGGCAAGCGAGGTATTCATGGGTAGACGCATGGCGTTCCTTTCGTAAGGGTTGCACTAGGATAGCGCGCCCGCGCGCCACCAGACGGTGTAACCTAAACGGAAACCAACCGGAAAGGAGGCGGCATGGAGACAACTGCACGCGGCGATGTACCAAAAACGTTGCAAACATCGGTGTACAAGGGGTACAAACAAGATAAAATAGAAATGAGGGGCGATAGAGCGGAAATGTCAGATTTTCCACTCTATCTGAACACGGTCGCTGGTGGCCTTGATCGTAGAGATCAAACCATCGGCGGCTTTTCTTTTGTCGTCAAAATCTATGCTCTCCCAGTTGTCGAGATAATAGGATAACTTCTTTATCTGCTGGGGCGATATGGTTTCAACGCTCAATTCGGCGATTGCCTTTGAAATGGTCTGGCGTCGGGTGTCCAGTTCTTCAATTTTTTTGTTAGCGTAGGCAAGCAAGGTCGCATTGGCTCCGGTCAGTGTGTCCAGCAGCTTTTCAATTTCTGCCTCCACCTGTGCCAGCTCTACTTGATAGGCTGTCAGCTTCGGATTGACCTTTTCCTCTTTGCCGTGGAGTATCTGAAAATCTTTGAACTTCTCCTGCATGGCCGAGAAAATGAATTGCTCAAATTCTTCTTTGC